>Ga0302314_10010756_pt1 | contig 15981 bp, 11 predicted proteins | sample III_Palsa_N2_3_FD_200533 | JGI IMG/M metagenome (GOLD analysis project Ga0302314, IMG submission 200533) | Peat permafrost microbial communities from Stordalen Mire near Abisko, Sweden - III_Palsa_N2_3 | ecosystem: Environmental > Terrestrial > Soil > Palsa > Peat permafrost | place: Sweden... | reverse complement strand
CCGCCCATGCCGATCAAATGCGCCGGCGCGCCGCAAAAGGCGATGTACCTCTCGTGCGATCGCTGGCTGGACGCGGGCGCGCTCCCGAATATCGAGGTGGAGTTCCACAACGCCGGCGCGGTCCTGTTCGGCGTCGCCGCCTACGTCCCCGCCTTGATGGCGTACGTCAAGCGCTACGACATCCAGCTTAGGCCTGAGTCCAAACTCCTGGCGGTGGACGGCGCCGCAAAGGTCGCGACCTTCGAAAGCAAGGTCGACGGCGAAGCCAGGCGCGTCGAGCGCAGCTTCGACATGCTGCACGCCGTGCCGCCGCAGATTGCGCCGGATTTCGTGCGGTCCAGCCCGATCGCGGGCCCAACTGGATTTATTGATGTCGATCAGGCGACCCTTCGCCACGCGCGCTTTCCCAACATCTATGGCCTGGGCGACGCCTGTTCGACGCCGAACGCCAAGACCATGGCCGCGGCCCGGAAGCAGGCTCCGATCGTGGCGGTGAACGTGCTCGCGAGCCTGGCGGGGCGCGAGCCCGTGGCGATCTATGACGGGTACGGTTCATGTCCCCTGACGGTCGAGCGCGGGAAGATCGTGTTGGCCGAGTTCGGCTATGGCGGAAAGATCATCCCGACCTTTCCGACCTGGTTGTTCGATGGAACCAAGCCGAGCCGGGCCGCCTGGTTCCTCAAGGAGCGGTTGCTGCCGTCGATCTATTGGGAGGGCATGCTGAAGGGACGAGAGTGGCTTGCCCATCCGCAACTTGCTGATGGGCGCGCGGCATGACTCTGGAGCCTTTTCAATACGGGCTCGGAGGACTCTCTGGCGGACTTGTCGGGTTCACTCTGGGTCTCGTCGGCGGGGGAGGGTCGATCCTGGCTGTTCCGCTGATGGTCTATCTGGTCGGCGTCCGCGATCCGCATCTGGCTATCGGCACCAGCGCTTTCGCAGTCGCGGCCAACGCGGCGGTTGGAACCGTCAATCACGCGCGCGGCGGGACGGTCAAATGGCGCTGCGCCCTGATGTATGCGGGCGCCGGAGTGCTGGGGGCGTTGGCCGGTTCAACGGCCGGAAAGACCTTTGACGGCAAGAAGCTCCTGTTCCTGTTCGCCATCGTCATGGTCGTTGTGGGCGTCATGATGCTGCGGGGCCGTGGCGCGGTCGGTAACGAAGGCGCCACGTGTAACCGTCAGAAGGCTCCTAAGGTCCTCGGCTTTGGGTTGGGAACCGGACTATTCTCGGGCTTCTTCGGAATTGGAGGCGGCTTCCTGATCGTGCCGGGGCTGGTCGCCTCGACCGGCATGCCGATCCTCAATGCGATCGGCTCCTCTCTGGTCGCGGTCACCGCCTTCGGCCTGACCACGGCGCTGAACTATTCGTTCTCTGGAATGGTGGACTGGCCGCTAGCCTTCATCTTCATCGGCGGCGGAGTAGCCGGTAGCCTGATCGGCACCAGGATCGCCAAGCGCCTCTCCGGAACGACGGGTCTTTTGAGCACGGTATTCGCGATCCTGATCTTCGGCGTCGCCGCTTACATGCTCTGGAAAAGCGCCGGCGCTTTCATTCGGACCTAGACCAAGGCTGGCGGCGTTGAGCCGAGCCAGCGCGGTGAGCCGCCCGCAGCTGTGCATTTGTCGGAGCCCGTTGGGCGCCGCTATCGACGCTGCGATCGGCCTGGACCAGCCATGATCGGGCGCTCGAACTCCCGAGTCACCTCCGCTATTTGGCCGCGAAGGTCATGCGACATCGCATTCTTGCTGAGGATTCTGCGCGAAGGCCGTTGCGCGAGCCACGGCGGCGATGAGCGCCCCTGGCTCCAACGGCTTTCCGACAACGTCCTGGAAGCCCATGGTTGCAAGTCGGCGCGCGGTTTCAATATCCGCGTCGGCGGTGAAGGCCAGGATCGGAGTGGCGTCGTTCGGTCCCGGCGTCGCGCGAATCCGCTGAAGGGCGCCAGGGCCATCCAACCTGGGCATGCGCAGGTCCATGAGAATGACGTCGAAGGGGAGTTCCGAAGCTAGCCGCGCCGCCTCTTCGCCGTCGCCGGCCTCGCAGACCTCCGCGCCAATACCGACCAGGATCAGGCGGGCCAACTCGCGATTGGCGGGATGATCGTCGACAATCAGGATGCGAAGGCTGGCGAAGGTCGGTTGGTCGGCATTCGGGCCGTTGACGAGGGCAGGGGCCGCATCCGCCACTGGTGCGGGAATGGTGAACCAGAAGCGGCTGCCTTCGCCGGGCCGGCTATCGGCGCCGATCTCGCCGCCCATGGCCTCGACTAGGCCCTTGCAGATCGCCAGGCCGAGCCCGGTGCCCGTGTGCGATCGGGTCAACGAACCATCGACCTGCGAGAATCGCTTGAACAGACGGTCGTGTTTGTCCTGTGAAATACCCGGGCCGGTGTCGATGACCTCGACGCTGAGATTTTCGGCCGTTCGATCGTAGCGGGTGCGTAGGGTGACTGCGCCGGTATCGGTGAATTTCACAGCGTTCCCCACCAGATTGAGCAAAATCTGCCGGATGCGGTCGGGGTCGACGAAGATCACCAAGTCGCTTGCCTCGACCTGGCAGTCCAAAACGAGGTTGAGGTCCTTTGCCCCGGCCTGAGGCATGAACAGCTCCAACGTCGCGCGGCTGAGCTTCGCAAGCGATGTGGGCTCGGGCTGGAAGCTGACCTGGCCAGCCTCCAGCTTCGAGAAGTCCAGAATGTCATTGACGGTGCAAAGGAGCGCGCGACTGGCGTCACCCACCCGCTCCACATAGGTGCGCGTCAGGCCCTGGAGATCGGCCTGCTCAGCCGCCAGCCGCGTGAATCCGACAATGCTGGTCAGCGGCGTGCGCAGTTCATGGCTCATATTGGCGAGGAACTCGCCCTTTGCAGCCGCCGCGGTTTCGGCCTCTTGGCGGGCGGCGCGCAATTCGGCTTCCAGGGCCTTGCGGCGGGTGTTGTCGCGGGACACGTCCACGAATCCAAAGGCGCGACCGTCGTCTCCGCGGACCAGAGTCGGGTTGCCTTCGATATAAATCCAGCGACCATCCTTGTGGCGGATGCGAAATTCGACCGGCGAACCGCTCGCGTGCTTTCCCTTAATCATCCGCGCGAAATGCGCGAAATAGGCGCCGGCGTCGTCGGGGTGGACGATATCGGCGATGTTGCGCCCCACGAGCTCCGAGGCCGGGTAACCCGTCACCCGCTCAAAGGCCGGCGACAGGTAGAGCAGGGTCCCTTCAAGGTCGGATCGCGAGATGACGTCGGTCGCGGTGTCGGCGAGTAGACGGTAACTGGCTTCGTTCTCGGCTAGTGCAATCCCAGCGGCCATGAGCCGTCGTTGGCTCTCGCGCAGGGCTCGATAGGCCTGGTCGCGCTGAATCCGAGCAAGGTAGGCCATCGAGTGGTAGCGGATGCGGGCGACCAGTTCGATCGGATCAGGCAGCTTGACCAGATAGTCGTTGGCGCCGAGCCCGAACGCTTCGCTTTTCACCAACGGCTCCTCGCGGCTCGACAGAACGACGATGGGAATGCCGGCTGTCGCAGGATCGGTGCGATACTGACGTACAAGATCCAGGCCGCTGACATTGGGCATGATCAAGTCCTGCAGGATGACGGTTGGCCGGAAGTCGCGAGCAACGGCCAAAGCGAACTTCGGGTCGGCGCAGTAGTGGAACTCCGTGTCGGTCTCCTGCAGCAGCGCACGTCGGACCGCCTCGCCGACAATGGGCTGATCGTCGACCAGCAATACCCTGAGGGTCAGGGCGGGCGCGTCGGTCAGCACATCGCCCAGCACATCGTCGACCTTCATGGCGGACCTCCTTTCGTCGTCTCGCGAAAGACCGCGGTCAGCCTATCGGCGATGCGGTTCAGCGGCAGTATGTCCACGGCGGCGCCCGCGATCGCCGCGGCCTTCGGCATGCCGTACACCGCGCTCGTCGCCTGATCCTGCGCGATCGTATGGCGGCCCTTGAGGCGCAGCGCCTTCAGGCCCGATGCGCCATCGGCGCCCATGCCCGTGAGCAGCACCCCGACGACGCTGCCCGGCCACTGCTCGCAGACGCTGTGGAAGAAGACGTCGACCGATGGGCGAAAAGCATGGTCGCGCGGCTCGCAGACGTAGCCCAGACGGCCATCGACCCGCATGACCAGATGGCCGTCACCCGCGGCCAGCAAAGCCGTCCCAACCTCCGGTCGATCGCCTTCCCGCGCCAGGCGAACAGGGAGACTGGATTGTCCCGTAAGCCATTGCGCCATGCCTTCGGTGAAGCGCTTATCGACGTGCTGGACGATGACGATTGCAGCCGGAAAGGCGGGAGGCAGGCCTTTCAACAGCGCCGCCAGCGCCGCGGGGCCGCCGGCCGACGCGCCGATCACCACCAGCGGCGGGCGCAGGGGCGCCGTACCGACGCGGTTGGCGGTCGCGACCGTCACACCGCCGCCTCGCCAATCAGGTCGACGACCGCATTGACCAGCGCGTCGTCCTGGAAGCTGCCCTTGGTCAGGTAGTAATCCGCGCCCGCCTCCAGGCCCCGCAGGCGATCCTCTTCGCGGTCCTTGTAGGACAGGATGATCACCGGCACGGATTTGAGTTCGAGATCGCCGCGGATTCGCCGGACCAACTCCACCCCATCCATCCGCGGCATATCCACGTCGGTCACGACCAGGTCGTAGGCGCCGCCTCGTACGGTGGCCCAGGCGTCCATGCCGTCCACGGCGACGTCGACCTCGTAGCCGTGATGATCCAGCAGCTTGCGCTGCAGTTCCCGCACGACGAGGGAATCGTCCGCGACCAGAATCCGCCGGCGGGTGGCTTGGCTGGCGGCGGCCGTATCGCCGCGCACCTTGTTCAGCCGGTCTGAGGCGGCCAGTTTCTCCATCGAGCGGAGCATGTCCTGGATGTCGGCGATCAGCACGGGATCGCCGTCAGGGGTCAGAGCCGCCGCGCTGATGTCACGAATCTTGCCGAGCCGCGGGTCAAGCGGATGGACCACCAGTTCATGGCCGCCGAGAAAGCCGTCGACCACCAGGCCGTAAAGGTCGTGCTGGTCGCCCAGCACAATGATCGAGAGCTCATCGCCGGTCGGCTGCGCGCCGAGGCCCAGGACCTGGTGGGCGCTGACCAAGCCGACCTGTCGGCCATCGAAGTCGAAGTGCTGACGGCCCTCAAGCATCCTGATCGCCGTGCGCGGCGCCTTCACCGCACGAACAATGTGCGCCAGCGGGAAGGCGTAGGCCTGGCCGCCGATGTCCGCCATCAACGCGCGCACGACGGAGAGGGTGAGCGGCAACTGCAGCTGAAAGCGCGTTCCAGCGCCCGGCGAGGTCGAGACACGGATCGTTCCGCGAACCTGTTTCAACATGTCCTGGACGGCGTCCAGACCAACGCCGCGCCCGGATATCTCGGTTACCGCGTCCTTCAGCGTAAAGCCGGGCAGGAACAGGAACTCCAGTAGCTCGGCCTCGCTCAGCCGGGCCACCACCTCGACATTGGCCAGGCCGCGGCTGATCACCACCTCCCGCAGGCGCGCGAGGTCGATCCCGCGGCCATCGTCCGAGACCACGATCTGCAGCGCGCCGGCGCTGTGATGAGCCTCCAGACGCACAACACCCTCGGCCGGCTTTCCGGCCGCCAGCCGTTCAGCGGGCGTCTCCAAGCCGTGGTCCACCGCGTTGCGCAGCAGGTGGGTGAGCGGCGCCTCCAGGCGCTCCAGAATGTCCCGGTCGACCCTGGTGGCCGAGCCGTCGAGCTCCAGACTCGCCTGCTTGTCCAGCGACCGCGCCAGGTCGCGCACCATGCGCGGCAAGCCGAGAATGCCGTCTGCCAGCGGTTGCATGCGGCAAGCGAGCGCATGATCGTACAATCGGTGGGCGACGCCGGTCGACTGCCGGTCGGACGCTTCGATTTCCGCCAGCCGGTCAGCCAGGAAACTTTCGCATTCGCGGATGTGGCGACGGGCTTCCGCCAGCGCATCCTGCGAGCTGGCGTCCTGAGAGGACTGGGGCAACGCCTCGGCCAGACGCTCAATCGCCCGGGCTGTCTCGCGGTGCAGGCGCTTCAGGCGCAACATTGACTCGGCGAACGGATGTAGGCGGCGCGCGCCCACCAGGGTTTCGCCGGCCAGGCCAACCAGGCGATTGAGGTTGTCGACCGTGACCCGCAATGCGCGATCGGGGCCTTCCCTTTCGACGGGATCAGCGTCGAGCGGCTTGGGAGCCGCGGGCCTTACCGGCGGCGCCTCGTCCGCCCGCCCGCCTGGCGCGGGAGCCGCCTCCAGCACACTGGCGAGTTCGGCTACGAAGCCGTCGATCGTCTGCCTGCCAAGCTCGCTCTGTGGATCGGTCTCAGACGTCGCGGCGACGTTGCGCATCAGGTCGACCCCACGCAGAAGCAAGTCGATCGAATCCTGGTTGAGCGCAACCCGCCCTTCCTGCGCGCCGACAAAAAGGTCCTCCATGCCGTGCGCCAGCCTCACCGCGGCTTCGATGTCGACGATCCTCGCCGCGCCCTTCAATGAGTGCGCGGCGCGCATGCAGGCCTCCAGTTGCGCCGCTGACCCGGGTTCGCGCTCCAGGGCCAGCAGGCCGTCCGTAAGGACCTGGGTCTGGCTCTCGGCTTCGGTCCGAAACAGGTCGTGCATCGAGCACTGGCTGAGGTCGGCGCTGGTCATGTCACGCCCAGGTTCAAAGCTTCGAGAATGCGGTGGCCGTCCAGGCAGCCCACGACCCGGTCGGACCAGGCCAAGACACCCGAGGTGTAGCTCGCCGCGGCCTTGGCGACGGTCGCCGGAACGGGCCGGAGGTCGCCGGGGGCGTAACTGTGGATGCTATGAACCTCGTCGACGGGGAAGGCCAATCGACCCTCGGCATGACGAAGAATGATCAGCCGACCGCGGCCGAGCCGGGCCTTCGTCGAGCCGAACGAGGCGCTCTCTTCCAACCCCATGATCTTGGCGAGCGACAGACAGATCAAAAGTTCGCCGCGCACATTGACCAGGCCGAGGACACCGCCACCGCGCCGGTGCGGCAGCGCGTGGATGGCGCGCTGATCGGCGACCTCGTCGAAGGCCAGGGTGGGCAGGGCGAACCATTCCGATCCGATACGGAAGACGATGGCCGAATGGGTCTCGTCTTCGCCGCCGTCGACGACCTGCTCGAAATGACCGGTGCGGTCGGTCAGATAGCCCGGCGGCGCGTCGCGGCTCAAAAGATCGACCGCGGACGCCGAATAGACGGGGCAATTGCGGCAATGGGCTCGCTGGATGAGCTCCGGGCAGGATGAATCCCCGCGGACGCCGATCCGGTTCCAGCAGTCATCGATCTGCGGACTCACTGCGGCGTCTCCTTACCCCGCAGGCGTAGCGCGCGGGCGCTGACAGTCCTGGCGCCGGCCACGTCCCCCTGACGTTCCAGGAGTAGAGCGAGGTGCTCCAGCGTCTCGCGGTCTGTGGGATCGAGGTAGAGCGCCTTGCGGTAACAGGACGCGGCTCCGACCAGGTCGCCCGAGGCGTCGCGGAGCAGGCCGAGCAGGCTCCAGGCCGCCGCCGAAGGCTCTTCTCTGCGCAAGTGTTCCTCGCAGGCCGAGGCGGCGTCGGCCAGGCGGCCCTCGTCCGCCAGGCTGCGGATCGCCGCGAAGGCAGGCCTCCTCGCCGCAATCGCGCTCGATTTGTTCTGAACCTGAGCGGAAGTGAACGCCCTTCGTTGCGGCGACGGGGCGGGCGGCGTCAGCTTGACCGCATGGGTGATGCGAGGTCGCGCTACAGCCTCTTTGACGGGCAGGGCGGCCGGCGTGAATTTTCTGAAAGCGAAGGCCAGTGGAATCTGCGCCGAGGCGAACGCCGCGCCGAGCATCAGGTTGGCCTCGCCCGGGCCGACAAACAACAGACCGGCCGGCGCCAGGAGACGCCGCAGGATTTCGATCGTACGCTGCCGAGTGTCGGTGTCGAAATAGATCAGCAGGTTGCGGCAGAAGACGACGTCATACGGAGCCGCTCCCGCCCCTTCGATCGCCAACAGGTTGGCCTGTCTAAATTGGACGCGGGCGCGCTGGGTCTCGCCGATCCGGAACCCTTCCGCAGTCGCTTCGAAGTGACGCGCGCGAAAGTCCAGATCGGCGCCGCGGAAGGAGTTCTTGCCGTAAACCCCCACCCGAGCCCGCGCCAGCGCTTGGGCGCTGATGTCGATCGCGTCGATAGCGAACCGTTCTGGAGGCAGTCCCGCGTCGATCAGCGCCATGGCCAGCGAAAGCGGCTCTTCGCCTGTCGAGCACGGCGCGCTTAGCAGCCGCATGGGGGGCTTGGCTGGGCTGGTCAGCCAGTCCCTGGCGGCGAGGGCGGCGACGGCGATGAAGGCTTTGGGATCGCGGAAGAACCAGGTCTCATGCACCGCGACGGTTTCCACCAGCGCCTGCAATTCCTCCGGCGAGTTGCGTATCTGCTCCAAATAGACGGCCGGCTGTTCCAGTTGGCGCGTCGCCATTCGCGTATGGACTGCGCGGGCCACGGCGGGCGCGCCGATCGAGGTTGCGTCCAGCCCCATGGCGCGGTTCAGGATTTTTTCGATAGACTGGAGGGGCAATGGCTCAGGCCGCGTTTCGCGGCGACTGATCGCCGTCCCGGCGCAAAAGGCGATCAAGCTCGATCCGCTGGACCGGACCGCGCGGCCCGATGGCGATGGCCCCCAGATAACTCGAACCCTGATCGAGCAAGGCGTCCGAGGAGAAGTCGCCTGGCGCGATCCGCTGGATTTCGGTGGCGTTTTCCGCGATCAGACCGACCAACTCGCCCGCTGGGCCGAGCCGAACCAGAACAATTCGCGTACTGAGCCGGCCCCGAGAAGCCCGGCCAAGCATCATGGCGGCCAGGTCGACGACCGGTACGATGAGCCCGCGATAGTTGATCGCGCCCGCGAAGCCGACAGGTCCACGGGCGGCTTTCGAGGTGTTCACCAACGGCAGGATTTCGACAATCCGCGACGCGTCTATGGCGTAGGCCTCGCCGTCGAGCCGGAGGATCAGGTTGAGCACGATCAGGCGGCCTCAAGCTTGAATTTGGCGACGCTGCTGCGCAGGCCGCCGGACACCCGGCTGATGTCGTCGATCGCCTCGCTCGACTGCTGGAGGGATTCCACCGTCTGCTGCGCCGCTTCCGTGAGCTGCAGCAACGCCTCGCTGATCTGCTCGGCGCCGGTGGCCTGGGCCTGCATTCCGCCATTCACGGTCTCGAACTCCGGCGCGAGGGCCTGGACCTGCTGGATGATCTGCGACAGTTGAACGCCGACCTGTTCGACGTTCTGCATGCCGTGGCGGACTTCTTCGGAGAACTTGTCCATGCCCATCACCCCGGCCGAGATCGCGGTCTGGATTTCCTTCACCATCTGTTCAATGTCGTAGGTCGCGACCGCTGTCTGGTCGGCCAGCCGGCGGATTTCGGTCGCCACGACCGCGAAGCCGCGGCCATATTCACCAGCCTTTTCCGCCTCGATCGCTGCGTTGAGAGAAAGCAGGTTGGTCTGGTCGGCGACCTTGGTGATGGTCGTCACCACCTGGTTGATGTTGCCGGCCCGATCGTTCAGCACGGCGAGTTTGGCGTTGATGGAGGTGGCGGCCTGCATGACTTGATGCATCGTCTCCTCCATCTGAGCCAGACCGCTTTGACCGGCGCCGGCGAGGGCCGCAGTCTGTTCCGCGACGTTGGAGACCTCGCCCATGGTCCTGACCAGTTCGCGCGAGGTGGCCGAGATTTCCTTGGAGGTGGCGCCAATCTGGATCGTGGTCGCGGCGATCTCGCTGGCCGTGGCCTGCTGCTGTTTCGAGGTGGCGGCGATCTCGGTCAAGGACGTGTTGACCTGTATCCCGGAGGCCTGCACTTGTCCGACCAGGCCGGTGACCTCATCCATCATCCGGTTGAACCCGTCGGCCAACTGGCCGAACTCGTCTTCCCGCTCGGCCGTCATGCGCTGGCTGAAGTCTCCCTTGCGCAGAAGATCCATGACCGAAAGCAGATGCGGCCATGGCCTGTTGATGGCTCGCTGCAGGAAGTAACCGCAGGCGATGGCGGCGGCGAGCGCTGCGCCGAAGATCTCCAGCACGTCCCGCTGCGTCGCCGCGACTATGGCCACGACGTCCCCCACCTTCACCTTGGCATGTTCATTGTCCCAATCGGCCGCCCCGCTGACCGCATCCCTGGCCTTGACGTAGCCGGCGTACCGGTCTGCAGCCGTTGCGTCTTTCGGTATGGCCAGATACGCCGTGATCGCCGTCTTCGCCGCCTCCACGTTGCGATGATCCTCGTCCGAGAAGGCAGTCGACTGGTAGGCGCCCATCAGGCGTTCGAGATTTGCAGTGGTTGCGGCCAGACGCGCGCCGTCCTGATTGGGTAGCGGCGACCGCTCAGTGAGGGTGTAGTTATCCGCCAGGGCGCTCTTGAGCTCGCCGCCGACCTGGAGGCCAGCCACTGAGTCCGCGAGCAGGGCAGAGGCCTGTTGCTCGATCTGCGCCAGGCGGACATAGGTCAGGACGCCCATCACGGCGACCAAGCCGATAATCAGGCCGAAACTCGCAAGGATGCGTTGGCGGATGGTGAGTTTGTTCACGAGCCGGCCCCTCGATTGGCGGGGGAGCCGAGGCGGGATCGCCGCGGCGCCTCGACACCCTTGAAGCGAAGGCCGCCAAATCTCCGCTCAAGGTGCCGAGCCGTGGTTAATTTTGTCGCTCAACCGGGCGCGTCAGGACGTCGCAATCCCTGGTTTTGATGATTTTTGCGTCCATCTGCCACAGCCTGGGTGCGGGTCATCGGGAGCGTTGACTACATCAGCGTGAACGGCCGTGGATCGAGCCCATGGCTCTAGAGCCTTTCCCACTTCGATTGGATCAATCGAAGTGGGATAAAAAGGCTCTAAATCATATAGTTAGAGCGCTGCCTGATCGCCAAACCGGCCCCACTTTGGCGGGCAGCGCTCTAGGGTTCGCAAGCCAACCTCGCTGAAGACGGGCAAGCCCACCCGCCTCCAAGCGCCTTGTAGACCGCCACAAGGTCGGTCACAGCAAGGGCGTCGGCCTGGGTCAGCTGGTCCCTGGCGTTCAGCTCCGCGTTCTCGGCCTGGAGGACGTTGATGAAGGTGACCAGGCCCGTCCTGTACTGATCTTCGGCGATGACGAGCGAGGCGCTGCTGGCGGTGACGCTTTGCGCCAATGCGGCGCGGCGATCCTCGTCGGTACGGTAGCGCGCCAGGGCGTCCTCCACGTCGCGCAGGGCGCCCAGCACAGCGCCCTGATAGGCGAAGCCGGCCTGGGCGTACTGTTCGCGGGCGACGCGGATCGAAGCCTGCGTTTTGCCGCCTTCGAAGATTGGCGCGCTGAGCATGCCGAAGGCGGCGGAGGTGAAGTTCTGGCCGTTGAACAGGCTGGCGGGTGTCATGCTGGCGAAACTGGCCAGGCCGATCAGGTTCAGCTTCGGATAGAGGTTAGCGGTCTGGACGCCGATCTGGGCGCTGGCGGCGGCGAGCTTGCGCTCCGCCTCGCGGATGTCGGGGCGGCGTCGCAGCAGTTCCGAGGGCAGGCCGACAGGCAGGGTTGGGGGCGGCGGGGGAATGACCCCGCTGTTCGCCGTCAGCTCAGCTTCCAGCGTCTCGGGCGGCTGGCCGAGCAGAACGCCGAGGGCGTGGATCTGGCCCTTGGCCTGGGCCTGGAGCTGCGGGATTTGGGCTGCGGCCGTGGCCACCACCGTCGCCTGCTGATTGACCTCGAGATTGGTGACGAAACCGGTCTTGCGGCGCGCGCCGATCAGGCCGCCCAAGTCCCTCTGGCGCCGCAGCTCCGCCTCACCCACCGCGATCCGCGCCTGCAGGGCACGCAGGGTCAGGTAGTCGTTGGCGACCTCGGCGGTGAGCGAAACCTCACCGTCGCGGTGCGCCCACAGGCTGGCGGCGGTGTTGGCGCGCGCTTCCTCAATCGCCCGGCGCGTGCCGCCGAACAGGTCGACCTCCCAGGTGGCGTCGAAACCCGCGGCGTAGAGGTTCAGGTGGCCGGGTATGGGCGAAGCGGGCGACGAACCGCGATTGGAATTGAGGGTCAGGGCCGTGCCGTTGGCGCTGAGGGTCGGATATTGCGCCGCCCCGGCGATGGCCTCCTGCTCCCGGGCCTGACGCACCCGGGAGGCGGCGGACTTCAGGTCGAGATTACTCGCCAGGGCGCGCCTGATCAGATCCTGCAGCTTCGGGTCCGCAAACTGCGTCCACCATTGTGACAGGTCGGCGTCGTCCGGGCGGATGGCGGTCCGCGCGGTGTCGACCGCCTCCGCATAGGCTGGGGGCGTGGCGATGGCCGGCCGACGGTAACGCGGGCCGACTGTGCAGGCGCTGGCGGCGAGGGCAATGACGATGACGAGAAGCGAGGATCGGGCCATCACGCTTCTCCGCCTTGGGCCTGGCCGCCGGCGGGGGCGCCGCGCATGATCAGCAGCAGCGGAATGGCGGCGAACACCACGAACATCAGGGTGTGGAACACATCGATATAGGACAGCATCTGGGCCTGTCGGCCGACGGCCTGGTAGATCAGCGCCAGAGACTGGGTCGGGGCGTCGGCGGCGGATTGGCCGGCGCCGATCAGGGCGTGGGTCGCGCCGTCCAGGCCCTGCACGTAATTGGGGTTCAGCGGGCTGAGGGTTTCCACCATCCGCGCCTGATGCCACTGCGACCTCTGGGCCAGCATGGTCTGGACCGACGAGATGCCGATCGTGCCGCCCAGGTTGCGCGCCACGTTCATCAGGGCCGAGGCCTGATTGTTCTCCGCTGGCTTCAGCCCGACATAGGCGATGCTGGTGATCGGCACGAACAGGAACGGCAGGCCCACGGACTGGAAGGTCCGCGCCCAGGCGGCGTCGCTGAAACTCATATTGGTGTTGAGATGGCTCATATTTAGCAGGGCCAGGCCCTGGACCATGAAGGCGAAGCCGATCAGCAGGCGCGCGTCGACCCGGCCGGACAACAGGCCGACCACCGGCATGGCTACGACGGTCGCCAGGCCCCCAGCCGTCAGGGCCAGGCCCGCGTCGGTGGCCGTATAGCCCAGCACCTGCTGCAGCAGCTGGGGGATGAACAGGGTGGTGCCGAAAATGATCACCCCGGTCAGCATCAGGAAGATGCTGGCGACACCGAAGTTGCGCCGGCCGAACATGGCGATCGGCACGATCGGCTCCTCGCGCGTGAGCTCCCAGGGGATGAACAGGATCAGAGACAGGGCCGAGACGACGGCCGTGGCGACGATGGTCGGGTTGGAGAACCAATCGTCGCGCTGGCCCCGGTCCAGCGTCACCTCCAGACAGCCCAGGAAAAGGGCGACGAGAATGAAGCCGATGAAATCCACGCGCAGGCCGCGCGCCAGGAGCTTTTTGCGGTCGTCGATCAGGGCCTTGGGCTCGTCCACGAAACTGTGGACCAGAAAGAGCGACAGAATCCCCACCGGCACATTGATCAGGAAGCACCACTGCCAGGAGGCGTTGTCGGTGATCAGGCCGCCGACCACCGGTCCCACCACAGGGCCGACGATCACAACTATGCCGTAGGCGGCGAAGGCCATGCCCCTCTGGCTGGGTGGAAAGGTGTCGGCCAGCATGGACTGTTCCGCGGCCGCCAGACCGCCGCCCGCAGCGCCCTGGATGATCCGCGCCACGATCAGCAGGGTGAGGTTGGGAGCGAGGCCGCAGGCGAGGGACGCGGCGGTGAACAGCGCCACGGAAATCATGTAATAGCGCTTGCGCCCGATGACGTTGGCCAGCCAGCCGGAGATCGGGATGACGATGGCCGTGGCCACCAGGAAGCTGGTGGTGACCCAGGTCGCCTCGTCGTAGCTCACCGCCAGGCCGCCGGCGATGTGATCGAGGGCCACATTGACGATCGAGGTGTCAAGGACGGTCATGAAGGTGGCGATGGAGATCACCGCCACGATGGTCCAGGGGTTACGCCCGCCGGCCACCGACCTGGCCGGCGTCCAGCCCTGATCACCGCCGCCGGCGCTGGCCGGAGCCCGCGCCACCCTAGCGCACTCGGACCACGGGCGAGACCGAAAGGCCCGGGCCCAGCGGGCATTCCGACGGGGGGTTGTCGAGCACGATCTTCACCGGCACGCGCTGGACGACCTTGACGTAGTTGCCGGTGGCGTTTTCCGGCGGCAGCAGGCCGAAGGCCTGGCCGGCGCCGCGCTGGATGGAGTCCACGTGGCCGCGGACCTTGCTGCCCGGGCAGGCGTCGACCTTGACGGTCACGGTCTGGCCCCGGCGCATGAGCGCCAGCTGAGATTCCTTGAAGTTGGCCGTCACCCAAATCTCCAGCGGCACGATGGCCAAAAGCTGAGTCCCAGGTTGCACATAGGCGCCGACGGCCACGGTCTTCTGCGCCACATGGCCGGCCACCGGCGCGACCAGGCGGGTATAGCCGAAGTTGACGCCCGCTTCGTCGAGCTGGGCCTTGGCCGCCTGAACCTGGTCCTGGCCGGCGGTGACCTGGGTGCGGCTGGCCGTGACCTGGGCGGCGCGGGATTGGACGGTCTGCGCCGCGGCGTCGCGCTGGGCCGCGGTCTGGCGGGCGGTCGTGGCGGCCTGATCCAGCTGCTGCTGGGCCACCGCCTGGGGGTTGATGACCTGAAGGCTGTGATAGCGGGCCAGATCGGTTGCCGCGTTTTCGGCCAGGGCCCGCGAGGCCGCCAGGTCGGCGCGCGCCTGTTGGTATGAGGCCTGGTTCACCTGGATTTGGGCTTGGGCGTTGTCGACCTGGGCCTGGGCCTGGGCTTGCTGGGCGCGGGCCTGGGCGACCTTGGTCTCCACATCCGCCGAGTCGATCATCGCCACCGGCTGGCCTGGGCTGACCAGCTCATTGTCGTTGACCAGCACCTGGGTGACGCGTCCAGCGATCTGCGGCGCCAGACGGACGATGTGGGTATCGATGAAGGCGTCGTCGGTGGATTCGAAATTGCGGGCGTTCAACCACCACATGAGGCCGCCCACGGCGATCAGGACGAAGGCGACGGCCCCGCCGATCAGCAGCAGTGGATGATCGCGCAGCCCTTTTTTCTTGGAGGGTGGTCCATCCGGGGATGGAGCGTCCTCAGGCGCGCCGCCCGGCGGGCGATGGTTCTCCGGGGTATCGTCCTCATCGGGTTGTGTCGCCATTCGAATCCCGCGGCGATCGTCTGCGCGGGACGTTGAAGACGCCCCTGACCAGCCCGTGCGTGAACAACACCAATGCCGCCTCGGGGTTCCCCGCGCAGCGCTGGTTCAATGTCGCCCAGGGGGCCGTTCGTGGGTTCCGGCTGAGCTGGAAATGCGCTGCGGAAACGAAATGGAAGGGGCCGAACTCGCGCCGTTCGCAGCACCACGACGTTAAACTGATTGATGAGCCTACAGGAGCATTTCCGCCCGGATCGGAAGGTCGCGAATACGCTTGCCGGTCGCGTGGAAAACGGCGTTAGCCACGGCGGCGTTCATCCCGACGATGCCAATTTCGCCGATCCCCTTGATGCCAAGTGGGTTCACCCGGTCGTCGTCTTCCGCCACCATGACAATCTGGATGTCCGGCACGTCGGCGTTCACCGGCACCAGATAGTCGGCCAGGTTGTCGTTGACGTAGCGGGCGGTCTTCAAGTCGATCTCGGTTCCCTCGAACAGCGCCGCCGAGAGGCCCCAGATGGTCCCGCCCATGAACTGGCTATAGGCGGTCAGGGGATTGATGATCGTGCCAGCGGCAAAGGCGCTGACCACCCTTGGCGTCCGGATTTCGCGGGTGCGCGTGTGCACCCGCACCTCCACGAAATGCGCCCCGAAGGCGAAGGTCGTGAAATCCTTGCGTCCGGCGCCGCTGACCATGGCGCTCTTGCCCTGGTAGAGCCCGGCCACCGCGTCCGGCTTGGCGCCCTTCGGCGCGTTTTCCGCATGCACTTCCAGAACGCCGCCGGCCACGCGACCCAGCGCCACCTTGAACGGCTCCGACGCGCCGGTCGGCCCGACGAG
>Ga0302314_10010754_pt1 | contig 15984 bp, 12 predicted proteins | sample III_Palsa_N2_3_FD_200533 | JGI IMG/M metagenome (GOLD analysis project Ga0302314, IMG submission 200533) | Peat permafrost microbial communities from Stordalen Mire near Abisko, Sweden - III_Palsa_N2_3 | ecosystem: Environmental > Terrestrial > Soil > Palsa > Peat permafrost | place: Sweden... | reverse complement strand
CCACCCGGCTCCTCTTCGAAGGGACCCGCGCAACCGGGGTTGAGATCGCCCGGGATGGCCGGCTGCAGGAGATCCACGTCGACCGCGAGGTGATCATCTCCGCCGGTAGCTACCAGTCACCCGTGCTCTTGATGTTGTCCGGAATCGGGCCGGAGGATCAACTCTCCCCCTGGGGGATTGAGCTTCGCGAAGCACTACCCGTGGGCGCGAATCTGCAGGACCACCCAATGGCGCAACTCAACTGGCTCTGTGAGGGCGGCTCGCTGTTCGACGCGCCCACACCCGAGAACTTCGCACGGTTCGAGGCTGAACAGACCGGCCCGCTCACGTCGAACATCCCCGAGGCGGCCGGATTCTTCCGCAGCCGGCCGGGACTCGAGGCGCCGGACGTGCAGTTCCACTTCGCGCCGTCGCTGCTTGCCGACGAGGGGTTGAGCGCACCGGTTGGGCACGGGTACTGCTTCGGGCCGGTTGCAGTCAAGCCGGCAAGCCGCGGACGCGTGACGCTGCGCGCGCCTGTCCCCGACGCCAAGCCCAGGGTCGTGTCCAACTTCCTGACACATGAGGACGACGTTCGCAGCATGGTCGCCGGCGTCAAGATGGCGCTCGAGATCGCGGCTCAGGAACCGCTTCGGGCGCTCTCCACCGGTGCGTACAGCGTGCCAGCCTCCGACTCCGACAAGGACATCGAAGCGTGGCTCCGCGCGGTGGTGCACCCCGTCTACCACCCCACTTCCACCTGCGCGATCGGTGAGGTTGTGGACTCGGAGCTGAGGGTTCAGGGGTTTGACGGGCTTCGCGTCGTTGACGCGTCGGTGATGCCGACGATCACGCGCGGCAACACAAACGCCGCGACGATCATGATCGCCGAGCGCGCGGTTGATCTGATCAAGTCGGCCAGCGGCGCCCAGACGGTCGCCGGAATCGTCTGAGTACAGATTTCCAATTCAAAGCGGAATATCGAGGAGGCAAGGCCATGAGCACCACTGCTACGACATCCGTCCGTACGAGTGAGGGCGCCGAGCCAGGACTGCTGGAGCAGCGTGATTGGACCGGCCGGATCTACTCGGGCGGCTGGATCGACGCGCCGGAGACGATCGAGACGATCGAACCTGCCACCGGCAACGTGCTCGGCGTTGCGGGTGTCGGAGATGCCGCGTCGATCGCCAGCGCAGGCAGGATCGCGGCTGCTGCGCAGCCCGCCTGGGCGGCGCTGCCGTTGACCGAACGGCTCCGCGTGATCCGTCGTGCGGCCGACCTGCTCGAGCGCCACCGCCCGGAGCTGGAGCGCTGGCTGATCCGGGAATCCGGGTCGATCCCGGGAAAGGCGGCGCAGGAGGTGACCGCTTCGATCGGGCAGCTCGACGTCGCGGCCGCCCTGATCGCGCAACCGCTCGGCTACGTGCTGCCGTCACTGACGCCGGGACGCAGCAGCACGGCGCGACGGGTCCCGATCGGGGTGGTCGGGGTGATAACGCCGTGGAACTTCCCCTATGTGCTGGCATTGCGATCGATCGGCCCGGCACTCGCGCTGGGCAACAGCGTGATCCTCAAGCCAGATCTGAACACACCCGTCTCAGGCGGTGTCGTGCTCGCGCGGATCTTCGAGGAGGCCGGCCTGCCGGAGGGCGTGCTGCACGTGATCCCCGGCGGAGCCGAGGTCGGGCAGGCGCTGTGCGAGAGCCCGGACGTGCGGATGATCTCATTCACCGGCTCCACCGCCACGGGGCGTCTGGTCGGGGCGGCCGCCGGTCGCACACTCAAGCGGGTCGTCCTGGAACTGGGTGGTAACAGTCCGCTTGTCGTGCTGGAGGACGCGGACATCGAGGCCGCCTCATCGGCCGGCGCCTGGGGCTCCTTCCTGCATCAGGGCCAGATCTGCCTGGCGGTCAGCCGCCACCTCGTCCACGAGCGGATTGCCGACAAATATCTCGAGGCGCTGACCGCGCGAGCCTCTCACCTGCCGGTCGGGAATCCGGACACGGAGCAGGTTGCGCTCGGACCGATCATCAACGAGAAGCAGGTCAACCGCGTCCAGCGAATCGTCGACGAAACCGTGTCCGCCGGCGCTCGGGCACTGATCGGTGGAAGCCACGAGGGGCTCTTCTACAAGCCGACGGTGCTGGCGGGCGTCACCCCGGACATGGCGGCATTCCGTGAGGAGATCTTCGGTCCGGTGGCGCCCGTGATCACGTTCTCGAGCGACGAGGAGGCAATCAAGCTCGCCAACCAGACCGAGTACGGGCTCGCCGCCGCGGTGCAGTCGGGTTCGCCCGAGCGTGCCGCCCGGGTCGCCGAGCAGCTGCACGCGGGGATGGTCCACATCAACGACCAGACCGTCAACGAGGAACCTCCGGCGCCGTTCGGCGGCTTTGGCGCCTCCAGCAACGGCGGCCACTTCGGCGGCGTCACCCAACTCGAGCTCTGGACCGAATGGCAGTGGCTGACCGCGCGTGACGCGGCCAGTCCATTCCCGTTCTAGGCCGCGCAAGACGATGCCAGGGAGGTTGGAGGGCAAGGGGGCGCTGATCACCGGCGGAGCCGGCAGCATCGGCGTCGCAACCGCGCGGGCCTTTGTCGCCGAGGGCGCGCGTGTGCTGATCGCAGACCTTGACGAGGCCGCGCTCGCGCAGGCTGCCGCGTCGATCGGGTCTGAGGCGGTCGTCTGGAAGGTGACCGACGTGACCAGTGAGGAGCAGGTGGCTGCGGCCGTCGACGCGACCGTCGCGCAGTTCGGGAAGCTCGACATCGCGTTCGCGAACGCCGGCGTGTTCGGGGCGGTCTCGCCGGTTGCCGAGTATCCCGTTGACGTCTTTCAGCGGGTCCTCGCGGTCAACGTGGTCGGCAGCATGCTGGTGGCCAAGTACGCCCTGCGGATGATGGTGGCCGGCGGCAGCCTGATCATCAACTCGAGCGTCGTCGGCCTCACATCCGCCCCGGGAATCGCCGCGTACGCGACCTCAAAGCATGCTTTGGTCGGGCTTATGCGGACGGCCGCAAAGGAGGTGGCAGGACAGGGGATTCGCGTCAACTCTCTGCACCCAGGCCCGACTGACAACGAGTTTCAGCACCGCATCGAGATGGAAGAGACGGGCGCCTCGCTGGACGAGTCAAGCAGGATCTTTGACTCGCTGATCCCGCTCGCACGCCATGCCGACCCGAGCGAAGTCGCCGCCGCGGTTGTGTTCCTGGCGAGCGATGAAAGCTCGTTTATGACCGGCCACACGCTGACGCTTGACGGAGGACTGAGTATCTGATGCACGTGCTCACCGACAACCAGGCCGCGCTCGTGAGGAACCTCTGCGAGCTGATGGTTCCGGGCAGCGGGCGGATTTGGCCCGAGATTTACATCGATGCTCTGCTTGCGCGGATGCCAGAGGACGACCGAAGCGCGACACTCGGCGCGTTCGCAACGCTCGCGCCCTTCTCCGGCGGCGCCGAATCGCTCGCGGAGCGGGCGCTCACCCCTGAGTTCATGCTCGTCCGGGCGTTCGCGTGCGACGCCTTCTACAGCGACTTCGTCGCCCCGGGAGCGCCCGGCCCTGGCGCCTACGCGGAGATCGACTTCACGCTGCCGCTGGCGGCGCGTATCAAGAAGGACTGGTCGTACCTGGGGGTGACGACTTGAGCGAGCGCTACGAGGTGATCGTGGTCGGATCGGGCGCGGGCGGCGGACTGATCGCCGGGGAGCTCGCCGACGCTGGCCGCAGCGTGCTGCTGCTCGAGGCTGGACCGCATAAGACAGCAGCCGACTACATGCGCTGGGAGGCGCGCGCCAACCATGAGATGTGGTGGCCGATCGCCTGGGCTGAGCCGCCGGCGCCAGACCAGCCGCCGATGCCGCTGTTCCGGGGGCGTCTGGTGGGCGGCACGACCTCGATCAATACGAAGGTGGCCCTACGCCCCGCGAGTCAGGACTACGAGAAGTGGCATGCGGCCGCCGGGCTCGTCAGCGACGATGGCGAGCCGTTCACCGAGGCCGATCTGCTGCCTCACCTGCAGCGAGTGGAGCAACGGCTTGGCGTGCGCGCGCGCGACGATTGGCAGCAGTGCGTTCAGACCGTCGCCCCGGCGTTTCACGAGTTGGAGGCCGAGCTGGAGTCAGTGGTCTCCTACACCGACGAGAACTGTATGCGCTGCGGCTCCTGCCTACAGGGCTGCCCGACCAACGCCGGCAAGAACACGCTCAACGTCTACATCCAGCCGGCGATCGTCAACAGCGGCTTGGAGTTGCGCGCGAACGCTGACGTTCGTCGAGTGCTGATCGAGGATCACGGCTCCGGTCCCGAGGCGACCGGAGTCGAGTACGCAGGCGCAGACGGAGCCGTCCACCAGGTATTCGCCGACATCGTGGTCGTCGCGGCAGGGGCGCTCAGCACTCCCGGGTTGCTGCTGCGCTCCGGTGTGCGCGAGGCGGCAAACGCTTCGGCGAGCAGCCGGCTCATCGGTCGCAACCTTGGCTTCCACGTGGCGCGCCTGGTGCAGGGGCTGTTCGATGATGTCCAGGATGCGCACGCCGTCTACCCGATCACGGCGCACTGCATGAAGTTCCAGCGCGACGACGACGGTGGCTTCATTGTCGAGGCGGCCACGATCCAGGATCCGATCGGCTTCTCAGCGGCATTGTGCGACGAGCAAGGCGTCCCGCTCTGGGGCGCTGAGCTCGTCGAGACGATGCGGCGATACCGCTATTTCACCGGCCTACTGGCGATGGTCAACGACGAGAACACCGGGACGGCTTGGGTCGACGCAACCGGCCGCGATCGCTACAGCATTGACTTCAACGAGCGCGAGCTGGGACGGATCGACGCCGCGCTGGCGTTCTCGAAGGACGTGCTGCACCGAGCAGGCGCTCAACGCGTGTTCCAAACCGGCGTGCTCAGCACGCACGTCCAAGGCAGCTGCCGAATGGGCTCGGACCCTGAGCGCTCGGTGGTCAACGCGCACGGCGAATCGCATGACATCCGGCGGCTGTTCGTCGGCGACAGCTCAGTCGTACCGCGCACGCTCTCCGTCAACCCGTCGCTGACCATCATGGCGCTTGCCAGCCGCCTGGCGGAGTACCTGGGCGGCGACCACCATGGTTACCTGGCCAGCTCCGGGCGCCGTTCCGTCGCGGCCGCCTGATGGCCACCCCCACGACCGTACGCGAGGCGACGTTCGCGGTGATGCGCCGCCACGGCCTGACCCGCATCTTCGGCAATCCTGGGTCGACCGAGGTTCCGTTCCTCACTGACCTTCCGTCTGATATCGAGTTCGTGATGGGCCTGCACGAGGGCGCCGTCGTCGGGATGGCGACGGGGTACGCGCTCGCGACCGGGGAGCCGCAGTTCGTAAACCTGCATACCGCCCCGGGCTTGGGAAATGCGGTGAATGCGATCGCCAACGCGCGTGACAGTGGTGCGCCGCTCCTGATCGTCGTCGGCCAGCAGGACCGCAAGCAGCTGCATCTCAGTCCGTTCCTTTCTGGTCGGGCGCTTGAGCGTGTGGCTGGTGAATACCCGGTGTGGAGCCACTTCCCGCCCACCGCGCAGGATGTGCCGGGCACGATCGCCCGCGGGTATCAGGAAGCGAAGGCCGGGAGAGGTCCCGCGCTCGTGGTCGTGCCGATGGGTGACTGGTTTGAGCCCTATGTCGGCGCGCCCGCAGGCGCGCCGATCACGGTCGTGCAACCCGCTGGAGTCGTCCCCGAGCAGCTCGGCCCGCTGGCCGAGCTGCTTGCCTCGGCGCGGTCACCGGTGATCGTTACCGGTGCCGGTACCGACACACCAGACGGGTTCGGTGCCACGGCCGCCCTTGCTGAGCGGCTTGCCTGTCCGGTCTGGCATGAGCCGTTCAGCGCTCGCGCGGGGTTCCCCGAGGACCATCCGCTGTTCGCCGGTCACCTGGACTGGCGTCGGCGGCGGATGCGCGAGACCCTCGCCCCACACGATCTGGTGCTGGTGGTTGGCACCAAGGCATTTCAGCTGTACATCCTCGACGAGGACGAGCCCCCGGTGACCGCCGGGACGCGGGTGGTGGTGGTGACCGCCGACCAGACCCAAGCGCTGCAGAGCAACTGTGAGATTGCGGTTCTCGGCCCAGTGGCGGCGGTCTGCGCGGCGCTGGCCGAGCAGCTCTCGCAGCGCGAGCCGGTCACGGCGGTGACCTATCAGCGCCCCGGCCCGCCCGAGCCACCCACGCCCGGCGAGCAGCTGCGCTCAGCGCACGTGCTGGCGCTTCTGGCTGACCAGCTGCCGGCGGATGCGATCCTGGTCGAGGAATCCCCCACCTGCCGCCCCGAGATCCTGGAGCGGATCCCAACCCGGCAACCGCTCGGGTTCGTCAGCAACGCCAACGGCGGCTTGGGGTTCGGATTAGCCGGGGCGATTGGACTACGCATGGCCCTACCCGAACGCCCCGTGGTCGCCGTGATCGGCGACGGCTCGGCGATGTTCGGCATCCACGCACTCTGGAGCGCCGCCCAATACGACGTGGGCGTGCTGCTGATCGTGATGGCCAACGGTGGCTACGGCGTCATGGACGCGCAGGCACACGCCCGCGGCGGCAAACCCCCCTGGCCACAATTCCCAGGCCTTCAGATCGCCCACATCGCAGAGGGCCTGGGCTGCCCAGCAGTCAGAGTCGAAACCTACGACGAGCTCGAGAGCGCACTCGCGCCGGCTCTCGCCGGACTAGGCGGCGCGAGCGCGCCGCTGCTGCTCGAGGTAGTGGTCGCGGCCTGAACGGTCACATCCACATACTCGATGACGGGATGAGCAAGTCCGAGAACCCCCATCTTGCGATCGCACCGGTGCTGGCGGGGACATCCCTGCAGCAGGCGCGGCTGGTGGCTGTGCTCGTGCACGGACGCGCCCAGGACGAGCAGGTGATGCTCGACGTGATCAGGCGGCTGGAGCTAGCCGATGTCGCCTACGTGCTCCCGATCGCGGCTGAGAACAGCTGGTATCCGAATCGCTACTACGACCCCGCAGCGGAGAACGAGCCCCCCCTCGGCTGGGCGCTTGCCGCGATTGAGGCCGCCATCGACGCGCTCAATGCCGCCGGCGTCCCCGATTCACGGATCCTGGTTGGCGGCTTCTCGCAGGGGGCATGTCTGATCGCCGAGCTGATCGCCCGGCGCGCGCGGCCGTTTGCCGGAGTCGCCGTGCTGACCGGATCGCTGATCGGCGAACCGGGCGCACTGACCACCCCGCAGCCGGCAGACGGCCTGTCGATGTACTTCGCCTCGAGCCGTTACGACGAATGGGTGGCGTTCGACGACGCCCGGGCGACGGCTGCCGCCTTTGAGCGGGCGGGTGCCGACGTCGTCTTCGAGGCGCTTGACGATCGTGAGCACCTGATCGGCGATCGTGCCGTCGTCGGCCTCAAACGACTGCTCACGGGCTGAGGTCACCGGTGGTCGCCCGCTAGGCGACCACCGTCTCGATCGTGTCGATCGGTTCGAGCTGCGCGATCTCCGAACGCCGGTTCTCCCAGTGCGGCGGAATGCAGATGTGCGTCCCCAGCTCATCGATCGACTCGTCGATGAGGAAACCGGACGGCGTGCCGTAGGCCAGCTCGACGAGCAGCCCACCAGGGCTGCGGCAGTACATCGAGAAGAAATAGCCGCGGTCCTTGGCCTCGGAGACGTCGGTGAAGCCGAGACCGACGATCCAATCTTTGACGGCCTGCTGGTTCTCGGCGTTGATCACGTCAAAGGCGTGATGGTGGATCGTGCCCTCGCCGAAGTGCCAGGTGCCCTGCGGCAGCTGGGGCTGCTCGACCACTTCCAAGATCCGGCCGTAACCCTGGTCGGTGCCGATTCGGTACTGGTGGTTCGCGCCCTCGGAGGCAAGTCGTTCTCCTCGCATCCCTTCGGTGATGAAGAAATCCATCTCACCCAACTCACGCACCGATGTGGTCGTCCCGTAAGCCCCCCGGATCGCAAATTCGCCGGGAACGCCGGCGCCCTCATACGGGGTGCGGCCATCCTCCTGCGGGTCGCCGACGATCATGTATTCGATCCCGGACGGATGTGAGAACGCCAGTCGCTCGGTGCCGAACAGCTCCTCTTCCGTCACGGCGACGTCGTGCGAACGCAGGCGGTCGGCCCAGTAGGAGATCGCGTCGACCGGAACCGACAGATTGAGCTGCTTGGCCTGGTTGGTCCCGCGCTTACCGAGCCAGCCCGCCTGGCGATAGGGAAATGCGGTCAGCAGCGTGGACCCGTCACCGGCCTCGTTGCCGTAGTAGAGGTGGTAAATGGGGATCTCCCCGTCAAAGAGCACAGTCTTTTTGACGCTCTTGAGGCCGAGCAATCGGGCGTGGAAGTCGTAGTCCTCCTGTGCTCCGCCGACGCAGAACGTCAGGTGATGGGTACCGCGAATGGTTCCGGTGTTAGCCACAGTTCCTCCCTCGAAGGATTGCCGGTTACAGCCTGTCCAGAGCCGCGCGACCAGCGTGCGGCGTTTGCACGTTGCCGACGCCGAGACGCGGCAACCCGAGATACGAACGCGCCAGCTCCCCGAAGCCCCACTCGCGCAGCGCCGTGTTGCGATGGCTTCCCAGCGCTGCCAGGTCACGGTAGATCCGCTCAAAGGTCGAGCCACTGACCCCAGCGCTCGAGCCGGCCGTGTGGAAGATCTCGCCCTGGACCACCTCCCACAGCTGAACGATCGCCTCGCGTGCGATCGACGCGATCCGCATGTCGTCTCCGTAGGTGTAAGGAATGCCCTCCTCAACGGCGATCCGGCACGCGTCCATATGCTGCTCCGTGGCATTGATCACCGCCGCCTCGGCAGTCGCGATCTTGGCCAGGGCAGATCCGAACCAACGCTGATAGGTGAGGTCGTCGATCCGCGGCCCGTATGGCGGCAGCTGCGTCATCTTTGTCCTCAGCATCCCCTCGTACTCGTCGAGCGCGTGGTACGCCGCGCCGACGCCGAGCGCCGCCAGCGTCAACGTGAAACATCCCATCGCACGGCCGCCGTACATCGGATTGCCGTGCAGCGCGACACCCGGCGGCAGTTCATCGACATCAAAGTCGACCATCAGCGCGTCCTCTATCCCCCAGTGAACCGGGACCCGGCCGTGATCGAACGCGATCGTGTTGGAGCCCGACCCCTTGAGCCCCGTCAGCCGGCCCCAGTCGTCGACGATTTCAAACTCACTGCGCGGCGCGACGAACAGGAGCATCCGCTCCCCCGGCCGGCCGTCGGCCTCGGTGATCAGTGCCTGCCCCATGAAATGCGTGGACAGCGGAATCCCCGAGCAGTAGGCGACCTTGCCGGTCAGCTCCCACTCGTCACCGACACGCCGGGCAGCGACCGGAGCGGCCACTGCTGCGCACCGGAAGTCGCCGTCACCAAAGATCTCCTCCTGCGCCTGCTCCGGCCACCAGGATGCGACCTGCAACGCGTGGGCCGCGCTGAGCGCAATACACCAGGCGGCCGACATGTCACCGCGGCTGAGTTCGATCAGGACGCGCATGTACGTCACCGCGTCGAACTCGTAGCCGCCGTAGCGACGGGGCTGGTAGAGCCGATAGATGCCGGCATCAACGCAGGCCTGATGAACCTCGTCGCTGGGGCGGGTGCACCGTTCGGTCTCAGCCTGCTGATCGATCAGCAGTGACCGCAGCGCCGTCGCCCGCGCGACAAGCTCCTTCGGCGTCAGTCCAGGTTCTGGGGGCGTAATCGCGTGACCGATGGTCGTCGGGATCGTCATCAGATTGCTCTCCTCTCAGCAGTCCGACAACGGCAACCTAGCCCCACCAGCCTTCGATTGCCACACAATCAGCACGCGTTGCACAAAGCAGGCGCGCTGCCTGTCTGATTAGCCCTTCAACGCACCACTGAGCCCGGTCCCGCCCAGCACCGAGCGCTGGAAGATCAGGAAACCGACGATCGGAACCACGCAGGCAACAAGCATCGCCGCCAAGAAGACGCCGAGTTCCGTCTGACCCTCGATCGTGGGCAGGCGTACCGAGAGTGGCTGCTTGTTCGGGTTCGAGAGCACCAGCAGCGGCCAGAGGAAGTCCTTCCACGACGCGAGCACCGCGAAGATCGATACGACGCCGAGGATCGGCTTGGACATCGGCAACACGATCGTCGTGAACAGGCGGACGGGACCACAGCCGTCGATCCGCGCCGCCTCGAAGATCTCACGCGGCAGGTTGTCAAAGAAGCGCTTGAGCAAGATCACGTTGAATGCACTCGCCGACTCCGGTAGCCAGATGGCCCAGAAACTGTTCTCGTAGCTGCCGCCGATTATCGGCGGGTGCACGATCTCAATGTAAAGGGGCACCAGCAGCACAATCGACGGCACGAACAGTGTCGTGAGCAGGGCGCCGGTGATCACGCTTCCCCACCTGGGCTTCAGCACGGAGAGCGCGTAGGCACCGGTGGTCGCGACCGTCATCTGCGCGACCCACGATCCGAACGCAATCACGATCGTGTTCTTGAGGTAGAGACCGATGTCCACCTCCGAGAACGCGTCACTCAGGTTGCTCCACGCAGTCCCGTGCGGGAACAGCGACATCGGCTGGATCAGCGTGTCCTGCGTTGGCGTGATCGCTGATTTGGCGAGCCAGAGGATCGGTCCGAGCCCGACGATCACAAGGATCACGAGCAGCACGGCCTGGGCCGTGCCAAAGGTCCAGCGGACACTTGGCCGCTTCCAGTCGGTGTGCAAGACGAGCCCCTGCTGGTACTCCTGGGGCTCGCGTTGACGTCTGCGGCGGAATTGCAGGGCGCTCATTCGGAACTCCAGGAACGTGTGGCGCGTAGGTAGACCAACGAGAAGACCGCCAGGAAGGCGACCAGCAGCAAGCTGAGCGCGGCCGCCTCACCGAAGTCGCCGCCGAGCGAGTTGCCGAAGGCGTAGTTGTAGATGAGCAGCATCACGGTCAGGGTCGCGTTCGCGGGGCCACCCTGGGTGAACAGGTACGGCTCGACGAACACCTGCGCGGTCCCGATGATCTGCAGGATCATCGTGACGAGCAGGACCGTGCGCATCTGCGGCAGCGTCACGTGCCAGACCTTCTTCCAGAGCCCGGCACCGTCCACCGAGGCCGCCTCGTAAAGCTCAGAGTTGACGCTTGTCAGCGCGGCGAGATAGATGATCACGGTGCTGCCGGCGTTGGCCCAGGTCGACTCGAGCACGAGTGACGGCATCGCCTGGCTCTGAGACTGGATCCACGGCTGCGGACCGATTCCAAGCCAGTGCAGAATCGTGTTGAAAACACCGTATTGGCTGCCGTCATAGAAGAACTTCCAGAGCAGAACCGCAACCACCGGCGGGATCACGACCGGCAGGTACGCGAGCGCGGTGAACATGCCACGTCGCTTACGGACCTCGCTGATCAGTACCGCGGCGATCAGCGGGATCGGATAACCGAAGATCAGCGCCAGCCCGGCGAACTCGCCGGTGTTCCTGACAGCGATCGGGAACAGCGGATCGTGGAAAACGGCAGTGAAGTTCGCGAAGCCCGCCCAGGTCGCCGGCGTGGTGGGGTGCATCTGCTGCACTGACATCAGCACCATGCGCACGATCGGGTACCACGAAAAGGCCCCGAAGATCAGCAGCAGCGGCAGCAGGAAGATGAGCTTTGAGAGCCCGCCGCTGCGCAGCCATGTAGCAGGCGTGCGCCGGAAGCGCCGGCCCCGTGCGACAGACGGAGCCCGCGTTACGGGCGCGGGCTCCGTCTGCTGCAGCTTTGGTGTGGTGGGATTGATAGTGGACATGGTCTTGTCTGGTCCTTCGGCCCCCGGCCGACCGGGTGGCCGCGCTGCTATTGCAGCACGACCACCCGCGACCGGCGTGGGAGGAGAGTCCTACGCTCCGCCGCCCGAGGCGATCGACGCCTGACCGGTGGAGTTGGCCGCCGAGAGCAGGCTCGATGGGTTCGAGCCCGGCGCGGTGAACACAGACTGAACAACCGAGTCCAGGTCGCCGTAGATGGCCTGTGTGGCCGACTCCGGCTCCGGGATGATCTGTTCCTTGAAGATGGCCGTGGTGAACGGCTTCATCTGACTCAGCGGAACGTTGACCCACGGCTTGATCCAGCTGTTGTAGAGGTTCTCCTGCTTCTGGTTGAAGATCGGCACCTCAGGCGTACCGACCGGCTGCCCGGACGCTGCCTCCGTCTTCGCCCAAGCGATCGCGTCATTGCGGTTGACGTACTTCTCCAGGTAGTAGAAGTCAATCCACTTCATGGCCGCTGAGATCTGCGCCGGCGTTGCGTCGACACTGACCGCACACAGCGTGCCGCCACCGAGAACACCGGCGGTCTTGCTGTTCGCAAGCGGGATCGGCGCGAGCCCGTAGATCTTCGGGTTGATGTTGTAGGACTGCACCATGTTCGTGTAGACGTCAGAACCACTGATGAACATGCCGACCTGGCCTGCGGAGAACGCCTGGTTGATATCGCTCCAACCCCAGTCGAAGTCCGAGCCCATCGAATTGTCCGTCCAACGCATGGTGTTGAGCATGTTGAGTGCCTCAACGGCCTGCGGGTTGTCGAACGTCGCCTTGGCCTTTGTCCCGATGCCGGTCTCCATGCGCCCACCGAGCGCGTAGTCAAGCGTCGTCAGGATCCAGCCTGCGGTGTTGTCGCTCGCGCCCATCTCCGCATAGCCGGCCATGCCGGTCTTCTGCGAGATCTGCTTGGCGTCAGCCTCGAGCTGCGCCCAGGTCGTGGGCGGATCGTTCGGGTTGAGGCCCGCCTCGCTGAACAGCTGGCGGTTGTAGCTGATCGCCTGCGCGTACGAGGCTTCCGGAATGGCGACGATCTGACCCTTGGCGTCAGTGCCTTCGGCAATGACCGCCGGGTTGAACTTGTTGAAGTACGGCAGTTCCTTCGCATACGGCGTCAGGTTGGCGATCTCGCCGGCCTGACCGAGCGAGCGCCCGTCCGTGAATGGGACGGTGAACATGGTCGGCAGCGTCTTCGCCGCGAGCTTCGCAGCGAACGTCGAGCCAAGCCACTGATAGGTGGACGGCTTGACCGTGATCCCCGGGTTCTCCTTCTCAAACACCTTGATCTGCGCGTTGAACGCTGCTGTAGCTGCCTTCGTGCTGCCTGGGATCAGCGATGCGACGCTGATGGTGACCTTGGTGGGAGTGGCGGCTGACGCCGCACTCGAAACTGCGCCTGTGGCCACGGCCACCAGGCTTACTGCGGCGACGGCTGCACCCATGCGAATGGGCCGCGTCGTCCTCTTGGTGAACTTCATTTCCCTACCTCTCCTTCTCCCAAAAGGGTGCTTTTTTCCGCTCGATTCGAGTCCGGGTCGAACGAAGCCCGGGTTGTGGCCTGAACCAGCCAGACCGTGGTGTCCTGCGGTAGCGCGTTTTCAACCAACTCGGCGCTTCCGAGAAGTACGTCAGTGCCGGCTGGAACTTCAACCGGCTGCTGACCGAAATTGACGATGCAAATGAAGCCATCATCTCGTGAGAACGCGATCACGTCCTCCCCGTATTCGAGCCAGGTAAGTTCGGAGCCAACGCCCCAAGGTGCTTGGCGACGGATCTGCAGCCCCGTGCGATAAAGGCTGAGCATCGATCCCGGATCTTCGCTCTCGGCCTGAACCGACAGCGGTGCCCAGTTGCTCGGCTGATCCAGCCAAAGTGGCGCCTCCTGGTTTGGGCTGAAGCCGAATGGAGGCTCCGTCCCTGACCATGGCAGCGGCACACGACAGCCGTCGCGGCCCGGGTCAACGCCGCCGGAGCGGTGCCACATCGGGTCCTGACGACGCTCGGCGGGGATGTCCTCGACCTCCGGCAGCCCCAACTCCTCACCCTGGTAGATGTACATCGAACCAGGCAGAGCCATCGCCAAGAGTGCAGCCGCCCGTGCTCGGCGTAGGCCACGCACGAGATCGGTGGGAGTCCCCTCCCGTTTGGTCTCGAAGGCGAACCGGGTGTCGGCCCGGCCGTAACGGGTGACCGTACGGGTGACATCGTGATTGGCGAGCACCCAGGTGGCGGGGGCATCGACCGGCGCATGCGCCGCGATTGCCGACTGGATCGAGACTCGCATCGGCCCCGGCTCCCACGGGCACGCCAGAAAGTCGAAGTTGAAGGCGGTGTGGAGCTCGTCCGGACGCAGATACCGGGTGAAACGCTCGACGTCCGGCAACCAGACCTCGCCGACGAGCACACGCGGCTCGTCGTAGCTGTCGGCGATCGCCCGCCAGCTGCGATAGATCTCGTGGATCTCGTCACGGTCGGTGAAGGGGTGCTCCCCCGGACCCGCGTCCGGGCGCTCTTCTGAGAGTTCCGGATCCTTGACCAGCAGCGCCGCCGAGTCGATGCGCACGCCGGCGACACCGCGCTCGAACCAGAAGCGGAGGATCTCCTCGTGCTCGGTCCTTACGTCAGGGTGCTGCCAGTTGAGGTCAGGCTGTTCAGGCGCGAACAGGTGGAGGTACCACTCCCCATCAGCTACGCGAGTCCAGGCCGGACCACCAAAGATTGACTGCCAGCCGTTTGGCCGTTCCTCGCCGTTAGCACCCAATCCGGGCCGGAACCAGAAGCGTTCGCGGGCTGGTGATCCAGGTGGCGAGGCAAGCGCCTCCTGGAACCACGGGTGTTGGCTGGAAACGTGATTCGGGACGATGTCCACGATCGTGCGGATACCTAGATCCCGCGCCTCGGCGATCAGCTGCTCGGCTTCCCAGAGCGTTCCGAACACCGGATCGATCGCCCGATAATCGACCACGTCGTAACCGGAATCGGCGAGCGGTGACGGATACCACGGGTTGAACCAGAGCGCATCGACGCCGAGTGCGGCCAGGTATGGCAGATGCGCCCGTACTCCCGCGAGGTCCCCGATGCCGTCGCCATTGGCGTCAGCGAAGCTCCGAACGTAGACCTGGTAGACGATCGCGTCGCGCCACCAGCGAGCGTCCGCGGCAAGCGGCTGCCGGGCCACGGCCTCGACCGTGGATCGCTGCTCGCTCACGGCGGCGGTCGTCAGCTGCCCGGCCACAGACGTCGTTTCAGGCGACGGCGCAGCCGTGCTCACCACTTCTCCCTCCCTCATGAGCGGCAGCATGGCATACCCGACAAACGAATGCAAGAGACGAACTTAAATTCGTATTTTTCGTACTTGTGCACGCAATTGGTACGGATTTTGCCGTCATGCAACAGATGCTACGAGGGTTGGAGGCGGCCAAGAACGGGCCTGCCAGGCACGTGGGGCGGCGGTGCGAGGCCCGTCAGGCGCGGCCCGTGCCAGGCCCGTCAGCGCGGCGGTGCGAGGCCCGTCAGCGCGGCGGTGCGAGGCCCGTCAGCGCGGCGGTGCGAGGCCCGTCAGCCGCGGCCCGTGCCAGGCCACTTGGGCGGCGGTGCGAGGCCCGTCAGCGGCGAGGAGTCAGAAACCCACCGTGGACGTGTGTTTTCGACTCCTCACGCGCGGGCGCGCCAGGTTCGAGCCCCGCTGCGGGTCGAGCCCCGTCGCGGGTCGAGCCCCGTCGCGGGTCGAGGTGCGGCGCTACAGGTGCGGCGCTACAGGTGCCGAGCTAACGAACGCCCGTCCTAAGGGTGGAACGCCGGCCGGTGCGGCGCTAGCGAACGCGCGCGTTGGCGGTGGAGCCGCGCGCAACCACTTCAGGCTCGAAGAAGAGTTCCTCTGAGGAGACGGACGAGCCTTCGATCTGCCCAGCGAGTATCTCCACGGCGGCCCGGCCGATCGCTTCGAGCGGCTGCCGGACGGTCGTCAGCGGCGGGTCGGTGCAGCTCATGAAGGTCGAGTCGTCAAAGCCGATCACGGACAGGTCCCCCGGCACCGACAGTCCCGCTCGGCGGGCAGCGCGGATCGCGCCCAGCGCCAGCGGGTCGCTCGCGCAGATGATTCCAGTGACGCCACGACCTATCAGCCGCGTTCCGGCAGCGTGCCCGCCCTCAAGTGAGAACCGGGTCCGTTCGATCAGATCGGTCGCTGCAGCCTCCCCCGCGAGGCTACGGAAGGCCTCGAGCTTGCGGGCGCAGGGCACGTGG
>Ga0302314_10010753_pt1 | contig 15984 bp, 11 predicted proteins | sample III_Palsa_N2_3_FD_200533 | JGI IMG/M metagenome (GOLD analysis project Ga0302314, IMG submission 200533) | Peat permafrost microbial communities from Stordalen Mire near Abisko, Sweden - III_Palsa_N2_3 | ecosystem: Environmental > Terrestrial > Soil > Palsa > Peat permafrost | place: Sweden... | reverse complement strand
AATGGTTGCAATATTGATCGTTGTCATTTCATTCCTCCCTGTTTGCCCCGAAATGCCTGGATTCAGCGCCCGATGAATTTTGGCGGGCGCTTCTGGTTGAAGGCTTCAACGCCTTCCTTGAAATCTTCCGACTGGCGCAGACGGCTGTAGCAGTGACCTTCGAGTTCGATCGCGACCGTGAGCGTCGAGTCTTCGGTGTCGTTCAAGAGCTTTTTTGCCGTGCGCTGCGCCAGCGGCGCGAAGGTCCGAAGCTCGTCGACGAGCTTGTCGGTTGCCTTCTCAAGCTCGGCATCCGGCACGCATTCGGTCGCGATCCCCCAATCGAACGCCTGCTTTGCCGGAATGCGCTTCGAGCGCATCACGATGTCCTTGGTCCGCGTGATACCGATCATCTTCTGCAAGCGCGCCGAGCCGCCCGATCCCGGGATCTGACCGAGCCTCTGCTCGGGCAGCGCGTAGAGCGTGGTCTCCGACGCGATCCGGAAATCGCAGGCCAGCGACAGTTCGAAGCCGACCCCGAAGCAATAGCCGCGGTTGGCGACGATCACCGGCTTGGCGCAGCGCGTCGGAGAGGCGATGTTCCAGGCGAGCTTGGAGACCTTCTCCGGCGTGGCTTCCATGAAGCCGCCGATATTGCCGCCGCTGGAAAAATGCTCACCCACGGACCTGACGACAATGATGCGGACGCGCTCATCTTCATCGAGGGTCTCGAACACCAGCCGCAACTGATCGCGCTGCGGCATCGAGACAACATTGTAGGGCGGCCGGTTGAGAATGATGTCGGCGCGCTCCCGCGCCTCGTCGATCTCGACGCCGAAACCGTCGAGCTTGCCGAGCCGGGAATCTGCAAAAACGTAAGCTGAGGACATGTCGTTTCCTTTCTGGTTGTTAGGCCGCACTTGAGGGCGGCGCACGTTCGTGTTGGTAGTCGCCCGCGACCAGCAGGCGGCGCAGTAATTTCCCGACCGGAGATTTCGGCAGCGCATCGACGAAGACGAAGCGTCGGGGTCGCTTGAAATTCGCCAGACCCGAGGTCCGGCAAAATTGCTCGAGGTCCTGTTCGGTGACCGGGCCCCGTCGCTTCACAAAGGCAGTGACGACCTTGCCCCATTTCTCGTCGGCAAGACCGACCACCGCGACTTCGAGTACGGCCGGATGCAGCGACAGGCAGCTTTCGATCTCGACCGGCGAGACGTTTTCGCCGCCGGTAATGATCATGTCGTCGACCCGGCCGGTGACGAACAGATCGCCATCGTCGTCGACGAAGCCGATGTCGCCGGTAAAATACCAGCCGTCGCGCAACGCCTTTGCGTCTGCATCAGGACGCCGCCAATAGCCCTCAAACGACTCGTCGCCCGCCAGCAGTGCGATGATCTCGCCTTCCTCATGGGGCTGCGCGACCTCCGCCGCTGATTTCGCGTTCAGCCTGACCACGCGGATATGCTGATTGATTCCGGCCTTGCCGGCCGATCCGGGCTTACCGGGCGCGTTCTGGTCGATGGTGAACGTGTAGATTTCCGAACTGCCGTAGTGGTTGACGAACAGATCGGGCCGGAACGCATCGTTCAGCTTCTTCAGCAATCCGTCGGTCATCGACGCCCCGGCGAAGCCGAGCTTGCGGACCCGCGAAACGTCTGTCGACGCAAACTCCCTTGCATGCACGAGATCGTGGTAAAGCGTCGGCACCAGATAGAGATTGGTGATCGCTTCCGCCTCGATCAGCGCCAGCGCCTGGCCGGCGTCATAGCGCGGCAGGCAGACGAAGGTGCCGCCGATCAACGACATCGCGATCAGCGAGCGCACCCCCATGGTGTGATAGAGCGGCATTACGCCGAGCGTTCGTTCGCCGCGCCGATACAGATTCTGTGCGATGTGCGCGATGCCGGCGGCCCGTTCCGCGCGATGACGCCGCGGCACGCCCTTTGGCCTCGACGTGGTCCCGGATGTATAGAGCATGACCGACCAGGCTTCGGCGCCGACGCGCGGCGTCGCATCGACGGCGGGCTCGGCCACCATGCTCTCGAATAACAGGGCGCCTGCCGCAGCGCCGTCGCCTACGCAAATGCGCGGCAAAGCTGACGCACGCTTCGACGTTTCAGCGGCATGGGCCGAGGCAGCCTGATACACGATGGCGCAGGACTCGGAGTCTTCCAGGCAGAAGTCCAGTTCATCCGCCTTGGCGCGCCAGTTGACCGGCGTGATGACGATGCCCGCGAGCTGACAGGCCCAATGCAGCGTGGCGGCGGCCTCACAGTTCTGAAGCACAGTCAGGAGATGATCGCCAGGCTTCAGGCCGATACGATCGAGGGCTGCGACCAGCGAGGAGATTCGCGCATACCATTGCGCGTAAGTCAGGCGAAGGCGTCCGTCGACAATCGCCAGCGCGTCCGGATCGCGCGCGACGCTGGCAACAAAGCCGGTTCCAAGATCAAGCATCTGATTTCTCTCTGCTCACATCGCCGGCTATTTCCGCGGCCGCCTCCAGCGCAGCGCGAACGATCGGCGTATATCCGGTGCACCGGCAAAGGTGGCCGCTCAGGAAATCCCGGATCGCCGCTTCGTCCGGTCGCGGGTGATCGCGCAGGAAGCAATCGAGCGACATCAGGATGCCGGGCGTGCAGAAGCCGCATTGCAGCGCATGATTTCGCTTGAACGCGGCTTGCAGAATGCCGAGACGGCCCGCGGAGGGAGCGAGGCTTTCCACGGTCCGCACCTCACAGCCTTCGACTTGCGCGACCAGCGTAAGGCAAGCCCGCGCCGGACTGCCATCGATGCTGACGGTGCAGGCGCCGCAGACGCCGTGCTCGCAGCCAACATGGACTCCGGTCATTCCGATCTGATGCCGCAGGAAATCGGTCAACAGCAGCCGCGGTTCGGCATCACCGGCACAGGGTTTGCCATTCAGCGAGAACCGGACGGGATGCCGGCCGCCAGCCTGCAATCGGCTCATTGCATCACCTCCTGCACCAGATCGCGGCCGATCATGCGCACCAGGTCGCGACGATACCGCGCGGTGGCGTGGACATCGTCACGCGCGTCCAGCTCATAGGCGAACGCGTTCAGGGCGTCTTCGAGAGCGCTGCCTTCAAGGCTCGGAAAATCCCGCGTTACCGGCATGTCGGCCACACCGCCGATCGCAAGACGCACCCCTGCGGCCGTCTTCACCACCGCCGCGGCGACGATGGCGAAATCGCCGTGACGGCGCGCCACTTCGCGAAATGCGCAACGCGTCTGCGCGGCGGGAAATGATACGGCTTCGATCAGTTCCTCGTCGAGCCGTGCCGTTGCCATCATCCCCGTGAAGAAGTCCTTTGCCGCGACGCGCCGGCGCCGCTTGGCGCTGCGCAGATGTACCTCGCCACCGAGGGCCTGCAGCACCAGCGGCAACTCGGCGCTCGGATCGGCGTGCGCGATCGATCCACAGACGGTGCCCCTGCTCCGCGTTTGGGCGTGTCCCGTCCACGGCAATGCCAACGCGATGAGTTGCAGGCTTCGGCTGAGGTCCGGCCACGCCAGCAACGTCGCCTGCCGGACTCCGGCGCCGACTGTGATGCTGTCCGCCTTCGCATCGATGCGCGCCAGTCCGGGAAGCCGCATGATGTCGATCAGCGTTCTCGGTCTTGCCAGGCGCATGTTGAGCATGGCCATCAGCGATTGCCCGCCGGCGATGATGCGGGCGTCGCCGCCCTCCTGGCGCAGCACGTCGAGCGCTTCGTCGAGATGTTCGGGACGCACATAGTCGAACGCGGCGGGCTTCATGAACGCCCTCCAAACATGCGGCGCAACTTCGCGGCGAGCGACGAACGGGATCGATCGGATGCTCCACCACCGGCCTGGCGCGCCAGCGACGCAAAGAACTGGCCAATGATGACGCGCGCGGCGCCGTCGAGCAGGCGCCCGCCGATACTGGCCACCTTGCCGCCGATCGCCGCGTCGTAGACGTAACGGATCGAGGTGCCGCCGTTCCCGATCGGAACAAGCGTGATGCGTCCCTCGCCGCCGCCAAATCCGAGCGCGCCTTCCGCCGAGCCGCCAAGCGTGACCGCATGCGGCGGATCGAGATCGGACAATCTGACGTCGGCGCGATAGCGTCCTTTCACCGGACCGATGCCCAACGTCACCTCGGCGCGGAAATGCGTGTCCGAGATCCTTTCAACGTGGTGGCATCCGGGAATCACGGCCTGAAGCGTCGCCGGGTCCAGCAACATGGCCCAGACGCGATCGACCGGCGCGCCGACCACAGATTCGCCTTCGCCGCGCAACCGACGGTCGCCGGTTCGCTTCTCGTCCGCTCCGGTCCGACCCGCCGGCGGCGCCGGCTCGGCGCCACGCACGATCTGGGCGAGTTTCGCCGGCACCAGCGGCAGTTCGATGTCTTTCGTTGCGAGCGCATCCGCGACAGCATTGGCGATGCAGACCGGCGTCGACATACAATTGCCCTCGCCGACGCCTTTCGAGCCAAGCGGCGTGAACGGCGACGGTGTCTGCATGTGGAGGATGAGCGGATCGGGTACCTCCATTGTGGTCGGCAACAAATAATCGGCAAAGGTGCCCGTCAAAAAGCTGCCGTCCGGCGCATAGGAATATTCCTCGTAGAGCGCGGCACCCAGCGCCTGGGCAAAGCCGCCGCGGATCTGGCCATCGACCATGGCCGGATGCAGGATCGTTCCGCAATCATGCATGGTGACGTAACGGTCGATGCGGGTTTGCAGCGTCGTCCGGTCGATCTCGATGCCGCAGAAATCGAAAATGAATCCATGGCAGAGCGAGGAGTTGATGTGATCGGCGTCATCCGGCGCGGTCAGTTCCGGCGGACTCCAGAAAGCGGTTTCGCGTATCGTCTCTCCGATGCCGTCAGGCAGCGCTCCGGGCGACCAATGGCTTAGCCCCGCGATGCGGGAAAACGCGACCTTGTTGTCCGGATTGCGTCTTGAGCTGACGTTGCCCTTGACGAACACGATATCGTCGGCATCGGTGTTCAACTGGCTTGCCGCCACGCGCGCCAGGCGTTTGGCGATCCGTTCGGCCGCGAGCTTGGCGGTGCCGGCTACCGCGGGGGCGAACCGGCTGGCGTAATTGCCCGAGGCGATCGACCAGGCATCCTTGGCGGTATCGAGCTCGGTGTTGACCCGGATATCGGATGGGGTGAGACCGAATACATCGGCAACCACCTGGGAAAGAACGGTGCGATGCCCCTGCCCCTGCGGCACCGAGGAGACATGCACGCTGACACTGCCGAGCGGATCGATCGCAATCGTCGCCGTGGCCTGGGCACCGTTCTTTGGGCCGGCCTTGCGGCGCTCGGCCGGCGTCAGCACGGTTGTGATGTAACCCATGTTGGATACGCTCGGCTCGACTACCGCGGTGTAGCCGATGCCGTAGAGCCTGCCCTGCGCGCGCGCGGCGGCGCGACGCGATTTAAGTTCCGCAAGCCCGCCTTCGACAACGCCGCGCCGGATCGCTTCCTGATAATCTCCGGAATCCAGCAGCGCGCCGCTGGCCGTGCGATACGGGAAGGCGTCGGCGGCAACCAGATTGCGCCGGATCACGTCGAGCGGGTCGAGACCGAGTTCGACCGCGATGCGTTGCACCAGGCGCTCGAGCGCAAAGTAGACTTGCGGCCCTCCGAAGCCACGATTTAAGCCAGTCGGGGTCTTGTTGGTGACAACGACGCGGTTGCGAACCTTGAGATGACGAATGTCGTAGGCGCCGGTCAGGTTGCCATGCATCCGGTACAGCGTTGCCGGCTCCGGAGCCCGCAGATGCGCGCCGCAATCCTCGACCTGATCCCAGTCGAGCGCGAGTATCCGGCCGTCGTCGGCCACCGCCGCGCTGAGCGTGGTGGCGCGATTGGTGGCGGAAACAGACGCGGTCAGATGCTCGAGCCGGTCTTCGATCCATTTGACCGGGCGTCCCGCCGCGCGCGCCGCGGCGGCGATCAGAACGATATAGGGAAAAACCCCCTGCTTGACGCCGAAGCTGCCGCCGGAATCCGGCGGGGTCCGCAGACGCAGGCGATTGCCGGGGACCCGCAGCGCGCGCGACAGCACCGCATGAATGCTGAACGGACCCTGGAAATTGGAGAGCACATCGTAGGCGTCTTCACCGGCATCATAATCGGCGACCACGCCGTAGGTTTCGATCGGCGTGCAGGAGTTGCGCGGATAGCGAATATCGATGCTGATGCGACGCGATGCCGACGTAAAAGCCTGCTCCGGGTCGCCATAGCGAAACGTCCGGTCGCTGGCGACATTGCCCTTGAACCCATCGTGCAGAACCGGCGCGTCCGGACTTAGCGCCGCCAGCGGGTCGATCACGGCAGGCCGCGGCCGATATTGCACGTCAATCAAATCGGCGGCGTCTTCCGCAAGGTAGCGATCGGCCGCAACGATCACCGCCACCGGCTCGCCGACATACCGCACACGCCCGACCGCGATCGGCCAGCATTCGACCGGCGCCTTGACGCCGACCACCAGACTGGCGGTGAGCGACTTCACATCCTCGCCTTCGAGGACGGCGACGACGCCGGGCGACCGCTTTGCCGCCGAGATTTCGATGGAGACGATATCCGCGTCAGCGTGTGGCGAGCGCAGGATCGCCGCGTGGAGCGTGCCGGGCCGGACGCCGAGGTCATCGATGAAGCGGCCGCGGCCGGACAGCAGCGTCGCGTCCTCGACGCGCGGAATCGATCGTCCGACCCAGGGAGAATCTGGTTCGTGCGAATCTGGCTTGTTATCGTCAGATAGATGGCCAGCGGCGTCCGCCATCCAGAAGCTACTCCCCGCGCGTTTTCAGTTGCGTCAGGAAGCTATATTCGGCCCGCTCCGGAGGTTGCGGCCATACCGGCCAATCTCAGAACTTACCATCCCGTCTCATTAGCTCATCGCCTGTGCGATGCAGCATCAACTCGCCAGCCGGGAGACGCTGCGAAACTCGCGGGGACTGACGCCCGAATGGTTGCGGAAGAAGCGCGTGAAATGCGCGGGCTCGGCAAAGCCGAGCTGCTGGCTGATGTCGCAAACGCTTTCGGACTGGTTGAGCACGGCATCGACCGCCCGCTCCATGCGCACGACGTTCAGGTACACCTTGGGCGGCACCCCGATGGTGGACTCGAACAACCGGAAGAAATGCGCGCGCGACAACCCGGCTTCCCTGGCGAACGTATCAAGCCCGGTCCCTCGCCGGGTTTCAGCCCGCATCGAGGCTGCGATGCGACGAATCCGCCAGTCGCCCAACCGGGCGTTGGTTTCCCGGATCGAGGCCGGGAAACTCCGCCATGGCGTGAAGCGCTCGATCACCGCGATCATGAGATCGGACAGTGCCGCTTCATGCGCGACCCGCGCCTCCGGTCGCGCCATCATATCGGCCGCCAGATCCATCGCGAGGTGGCGGATCCGCGGCGACACATCGCCGGATGGATGGCTGAAAAAGCCGGGTGCGCCGCTCGCAACCCAGCCCGGCCGAAACGCCATCAGCCATTCCGGCTCGATATAGAGCGCCAGGATGACGGTGCGCGGCTTGTCCGGGTCGTGAACATAGGAATGCGGCTGCCAGCCATTCACCAGGACGGCGGTGTCATTGGTCAGCGGATAAACCTTGTCACCGACGATGAACTGGGTGTCGGCGCCCTCAACCTTCAACAGCACATGGCAGTGCGGATGGGCGTGGCGCACCAGCGACCCGTCCATATCCAGAAGCGCGACCCTGCCAAAGGTGCCGTGCGCGATTCTCAGCGCTGTCGACATAGCGGTCTCTCCCCGTAGCGATATAAGGCGCGCGCCGGCCATCAATCGATGGCTTTCGGTACGCGGCCGTCAATGCGGTTTCCTCAGTTCATCTGCTGGCTTCGGCCAGTGTTGTTTTTTTATGCAGGAACTTCCCTGCTGGAGGTTCATGCAGCGGGACATCTTAGCTCATCCGGCGATCGTCCGCAAAAAGGCGGCCTTCGGATCGTCCTGAAGCAGGCGGCCGAGATCGACGTCCTCGACGCCCTTGACGTGAATGCGCTTGAATTCCATCGGTTCGGTCGACAGCGGCTTGGTGGCGTCGATTCCCATCTTGGCGCTGACGCCATCGGCCGACGACGGATCGAGCTTCGAGCCCTGGGCTCCGGACACGACGACGAGATCACGATCCGCCTGGAAGCGGGTGGCGATCGCCCATTCGATCTCGGTGGCATCGTCGATATCGACGTCCATGTCGACCACGACGACCTGCTTGAGGTCGTAATGGCCGCCAAAGGCGCCCATGATGATGTTTTTCGGTTCGCCAGCACTGGTCTTGTCGATCTTGACCGCGAGATGGTAGCGGCAGGTTCCGCCGCGCGGCAGACGGACGTCCCGCACCGAGGGGAAGCTGCGTTGCAGATGGTCCAGCAGGGTCGCTTCGCGTGGAATGGCGCCGAGCAGCAAATGCTCGACGCCGCCGCCCACGATGGTGTGAAAAATCGGATTCTTGCGGTGCGTGATCGCATCGACCTGAATGACTTCGCGATCGGCGCGCGGGCCGTAATATTGCGGGAACTCGCCGAACGGCCCCTCGGGCTCGCGGACTTTCGGCAGGATGCGGCCTTCGATGACGATCTCCGCATGTGCCGGCACGCGAACCCGGTTGGTGCGGCATTTGACCATTTCGACGGCCTGACCCAATAGGGCGCCGGCAATTTCCATTTCGTCGCAATCGAGTGCTGCGATCGCCTGCGACGCGAGAATGCAGGCCGGGTGTACGCCGATCACCAGCGCGATCTCCAGCGCCTCGCCGGCTTCCTCCGCCATGCGGAAATAATGCTTGGTGTGGCGCGGCAGCAGCAAGACGCCGATGCGGTCGGGGCCGCTGACCTGACAGCGGTGGATCGAGACGTTCTGAATGCCGGTGTTCGGATTGCGGGCGATTAGCAGCGCGGCCGTAATATAAGGACCGCTGTCGTGTTCATTGTGCTTCGGGATCGGCAGTTGCCGGAGCAGATCGACCTCGCGATGAATAATTTCATGCACAGGCCCGACCGGCACCTCGACCCAGGGCAACGGATGGCGAACGGCGTGCTGGAACCGCGATAGAAGCTGGTCGGCCGGAACGAGAAGCGAATCCGCGATCCAGTTCCGATCGGCAAACAGGTTTGCGACCACGGGAATCGGATGCCCGCCCGGCGCCGGAAACAGCACGGCCCGCTCCAGTTCAAGCTTTTTCGACACCGCCGCCAATTCGTCGATCAGCGAAACGCCCTCGCGCGCGACCGCCAGCCGGTTGGTTGTCACGAGCCGTTGCAACCAGCTCCGCAAGTCCGGGCTTGCATTATGGCCAACGGTCGCCGGCGTCGCGCTGCATGCTTCCATCTTCTGCTCTCTGGTATTTGTTTCGTTCATCTTCGCAAACCCGCTCAGGGAATTTCTTCACGTTTGACCGGACGGCTTCGTAGCCCCGGCTGCTCGCCCCAGCGGTTGACCACGCCGACGTCGATATCGAACAGATCGAGCGCGCGACCCACGGTATGATCCACCATGTCCTCGAGGCTATCCGGCTTGGCATAAAAGGCCGGTACCGGTGGCGCGATGATCGCGCCCATTTCCGACAGCGCCGTCATGGTCCTGAGATGACCGGTATGCAGCGGGCTTTCGCGCACCATCAGCAACAGCCGACGCCGCTCCTTTAAGGTCACGTCGGCGGCCCGTGTCAGCAACGTCGTCGTTACCCCGGTTGCTATTTCGGACATCGAGCGCATCGAACAGGGAGCAATGATCATGCCTGCGGTCCGAAACGATCCGCTCGAAATCGCAGCGGCCATGTCGTCGATGCGATGGTGGGTGTGGGCCAGCGCCTTGACATCCGCAATCTTGAGCGTGGTCTCGTAGGCGAATGTAACCTCCGCCGTCGCCGACATCACCAGATGCGTTTCAACGCCGGCATTGCGCAGAAGTTGCAGCAGCCGAACGCCGTACATGACCCCCGACGCGCCGGAAATTCCGACGATCAAGCGGCGCGGAGCGGGATCAGGGGATTTCATCTGCATGCCGGTTCTGTTGCAGCGCACCCAGGGCGGGCGGCGGATGGCGACCGGGTGAACCTAGGCGGTTGGCGAGATCAGAACAAATAATTGATTTTTATCCCATCCATCAGCAATAGTGATGACTGGCGCGACATCAGGGAAGCGACATGGACGTCAAGCAGATGCAATATTTTCTCTGCCTCGCGCAGGAGGGAAACGTCACGCGCGCGGCGCGCCAGCTCAACATCGTGCAGCCCGCGCTGAGCATGCAGATCGCCAAGCTCGAGAAGTCGCTCGACAAGAAGCTGTTCTATCGCGCGTCCCGCGGCATGTCGCTGACACCAGCGGGCGAGGCTCTGGCCCAGCGCATCGCGCCGATCATGACGGAAATCGACCGCGTCCGCGACGAGATCTCGCAACTCGACGGCGAAGTGTCGGGTCGGGTCAACATCGGAATGATCACCTCGGCCGCACAGAGCACGCTGCCTATATCGTCGGCGAAGATCGCCGCCAAATACCCCCGGATCCACCTCTTGGTTTGCGAAGGCTATTCGGAGACCATGCTGGAGTGGGTCGCCGCCGGGCAGCTCGACATCGCCATCGTCAATACTCCCGCACCGCGTCTGCCGCCGACCGCGCGTCATATTCTGGATGAAGAGATGATGCTGGCTTACGGCGCATCCAATAAAGTGGCGCTGCCGAAGGTCGTATCCTTTGACCGGATCGAAAGCCTCGATATCGTTATCCCGTCGCGCCGCCACGGGCTTCGGCGCATCCTGGACGATGCGGCGGCGGAGGCGGGTTTCAGCCTGAAACCCCGGCTTGAGATCGACACCTTGTCGGCGATCTGCGAGGTGGTCGCGACCACCAATCTATTCACCGTGCTGCCCGGCATCGCGCTGCAATCGGCGCTGGCCGCGAACAAAATCAGGGCCCGGCGGCTGCGCAATCCCGCCATCGTTCGCTCGGTGGCCTGGGTGACGAATCCGAGGCGCAACGTGTCAGCCGCGATGTCGGCAGTGATGGACATCATCGCCGAGGATCTGATCAGGGCGGCGGCGTCCGCCTCGCGGCTGGTCCGGCGTTGATCCGACCGTGACGTTTTTGGAAAACTCGGCCGGCCGGGCCATCACCGGCCGCGGCTGCGCTTCGCGATGATCGGCTCCCGCGGGTTTGCCACGCGCGACAACGCCTCGACGAAGATCGGTTCCCAGGTCCTGATATGGCGCCTGAGAAGGTTCGTGAGAGCCTCTTCCTCGCCGGCCATCGCAAGTTCGATGATCTCATAATGTTCGGCGATGGATTCGTGTTGGCGGGCAAGACCTGCGCGCGACTTGATGCCGTAAAGTCGCATTTGGTCGCGCAGACCCATCACCATCTCGGTGAGGCGCGCATTGTCCGCTTCCGCCGTCAGCAGACGATGAAAGCTTCGATCGGCTTCAAGATAGAGATTGATGTCGTCCGTTCTCACGGCGCGGGCGATGTCATCGGCAAAACGAGAAAGTCCCTTGAGATTCTTCCTTGATTTGCGCGCAACGATCGATGCCGCATGGAGTTCCAGAATCTCGCGGAGATCGAACAGATTGCGAAGTTCGGTCAAGGTCGGCTCCACCACCCTGAAGCCCCGATTGCGCATCGGCTCGATCAGTCCGCTGCGCGTCAATTCAAGCAGCGCTTCCCGCACCGGCGTCGTCGATACGCCGAGGCTCGCGGCAAGGGTCGGCACGGAATACATCGATCCCGGCATGCTCTGACCGGAAATGATTTCCGCGCGCACCTGCTGCAGCACTTGCTCGCGCAAATTCTGCTCCATGTCCCCTCCCGCTCGGTCGTCCCGGATCATCCGGTTTGTCACTACCGCTTAATAAAAGCGCTTGACGAAGGATAGACCGCAGATGATGCTAAGTAAAGCTTTACAGTAATGCGCTACTTTTAACCCCTTTTTGATGCGGCCTCATGGCGAAGCAGCACATCCCAGGCTATTGCACGCTCTGCCGGTCGCGCTGCGGCTCGATGACGGTGGTCGAGAACGGCCGCATGATCGCGGTCGAGAACCTGGCCGGGCATCCGACCGGCGGGGCGCTCTGTGCGAAAGGCCGCGCCGCACCGGAGATGGTGCATAGTCCGCGCCGCCTGACCAAGCCGCTTCGTCGAACGACCCCCCGGGGCGCCGCCGATCCCGGCTGGACTGAGATTTCATGGGACGAGGCGCTGGATGAGATCGCCGCAAGGCTCGGCGGCATTCGTAAAATATCCGGTGCTGAAGCGGTGGCCTTTGCGGTCACCACGCCCAGCGGCACGCCGATGGTCGACAGCTTCGAATGGGTTGAGCGCTTCATCCGCTGTTTCGGCAGTCCAAATCTGATCTATGCGGTCGAGGTCTGCGGCTGGCACAAGGACTACGCCCACGCTTTGACCTTCGGCCGCGGCATCGGATTTCCCGATTATGAGCTCGCCGACACCATCGTATTGTGGGGCCACAACCCGGCCCGCACCTGGCTTGCCCAGGCAACACGCATCGCCGATGCGCAGCGACGCGGCGCGCGCGTCGCGGTGGTCGATCCCAAACCGAACGGGTCAGGGCAAGCGGCCGACGTCTGGCTGCGGATCCGTCCCGGCGCCGACGGCGCGCTGGCAATGGGCGCGATCCGGCATCTCATCGCGACCAAGCGCTTTGACGCGGACTTCGCGACGCGCTGGACCAACGGGCCCTTGCTGGTCGACACCAAAACCGGCCGCTTCGTTCGTGCGAGCGAACTCTGGGACGATCAACCGCAGGACGCTTTTGTCGTGCTGGATCCATCCGGAGCGGCCCGGGCCTGCGACACCCGCTTTGCGGCCCAAGATCCCGCGTGCTGCCAACTCGATGGCCGGGCGACATTCACCGCGCGCGATGGCCGCGTTATCGTTGCGGCAACAGCCTTCGCTTTGCTGACCGCCGAGGCAGCGCCCTACACCATCGCCCGTGTCGCCGAGGTGACCTGGCTCGACGCGGCCGATATCGCCGCTTTCAACGCCTTGTTCGAGAATAGTCCACGACTGGCCTATCATTCATGGACCGGCGTCGGCCAACACACCAATGCGACCATGACCGAGCGGGCGATTGCGACGCTGTACGCGCTCACCGGCGCTTGCGATCGGCCCGGCGGCAATGTCTGGCCAGTGCCGCCGCCGACGCGCAGCGTCAACGACTACGCGCTGTTGTCACCGGAACAGAAGGTCAAAGCGCTCGGCATCGACGAATTGCCGCTCGGACCGCCAAGCCTCGGCTGGATCACGGCACGGGATTTCAGCCGCGCCGTGCTCACCGGCGAGCCCTACCGGGTCGAGGCGCTGATCAGCTTTGGCACCAATTTCGTGGTGTCGCAGGGCGATTCCTCGCGCAATCTCGAAGCGCTGCGGGCGCTCGACTATCATGTCCACGTCGACATGTTCATGAATCCAACCGCCGAAAACGCCAACATCGTCCTGCCGGCCAGCATGCCATGGGAGCGAGATGCGCTGAAGATCGGATTCGAGATCACGCAAGCCGCCGTCGAGACCATCCAGTTCCGTCCGCAAATGCTGCCGCAACTCGGCGACTGCAAGGCCGACTATGAAATCGCGGCCGAACTCGCGCTGAGATTAGGCCTGGCTAACGAATTTTTCGGCGGCGACATCCAGGCCGGCTGGAATTATCAGCTCGCCCCGCTGGGCGTGACCATCGACGAGCTGCGCCACCATCCCGAGGGCCGGCGTTTCCCTCAAGCCTTTCGCCACGAGAAATACGCGCTGCCGCAGAACGACGCCACGATCGCGGGCTTTGCCACCCCCACCCGTCGCGTCGAAATCTATTCGGAATTGATGCTCGATCATGGCTATGCCCCGTTGCCGGGCCATATCGAACCTGCCAACAGTCCGGTGGCGCCGGCCGCCGATCCCCGCTTTCCGCTGGTGCTGACAACCGCCAAGAGCGGCTGGTTCGTGCACAGTTCGCATCGCCACATCGCTTCGCTGCGCAAGAAGACGCCCGATCCGGCGATCGAGGTCAACGGAACGCTCGCAGCACTGCGCGGCCTCAAGGAGGGGGACTGGGCGATCGTCGAGACCTTCGCGGGAGAAGTCCGGCTGCGGGTACGCCTGAACGAAGCACTCGACGATCGCGTCGCCATCGCCGAGTTCGGCTGGTGGGAAGATTGTCCGCCCTTGGGGCGTGACCCGATCCGGGCCTCCGGATTTCCGACGTCGAATATGAACGACGCCTTGAGCGACGCGGCGCGCGATCCGGTGAGCGGCTCGGTACCGTTGCGCGCGACGAGTTGCGACATTCGCAAGGACGAAGCCGCGAGCCGGGGTCGCTGGACCGGCACGCGCGCCTTCTCGGTCGCCACCCTCCGCAACGAGACCGACAATGTTGTGGCGCTCGAGCTTGCGCCGCGCGACGGCGGCGCGCTGCCCGCATACCGTCCCGGACAACACATCATGCTGAGCTTGCCCGGGATCGATCTTGCCCGCGCCTATTCGCTGACCGGCCATGACGGCGGCGATGTGCTGTCGATCGCGGTCAAGAAACGGCCGCCCGGCGAAGCGGAGCTACCCGGAACCGCGGTCCGTCTCTCCAGCCATGTCCATCACCTGGCCGTCGGCGACGAAGTTCAGGTCGAGTCGCCGCGAGGCATCTTCACTCCGCCGCTAAGGGGAGGCCGGCCGCTGATTTTTCTGGCAGCCGGAATTGGCATCACGCCCTTTATCGGTCATCTCGAAGCCTTGGCGAAATGCAACCCGGCCGCGCGCGTCGCTGAGGTGCTGCTGCTCTATGGCTGTCGCAATGGGGCTGAGCATCCTTTTGCGCGGCGATTGCGCGAACTCGCGGAGCTGCTGCCGCAACTCGATCTCGTCACGGCCTTTTCGGCGCCGCGGCCTCAGGACCGCTGTCCGGATGACTATGATTACGCCGGTCGGCTCGATCTGTCGGCGATCGATCCGCTGCTGTCGCGCAGGCCACTCGTCTATCTCTGCGGCTCGCCGGATTTCACGACCTCCATGACGACGCGGCTGGTCGAACGCGGCATGCCGCGCTTCGATATATTTGCGGAGGCCTTTGCATCGCCACCGATCGTGCCGCGAACGCTTGAGCCGCAGACCGTCCACATCGCCGGCAGCGACCAAAGCTTTGTCTGGTCGCCCGAGCTCGGGACCCTGCTCGATGCCGCCCAGGCGGCCGGCCTGTCGCTTCCCAGCGGCTGCCGCGTCGGCCAATGCGAGAGCTGTGCCATGCGCATTGTCGAAGGCAGCATCGCGCGGCTCGGCGGCGACGACGCTGCGACGGACCAGTGCCTGACCTGCCAGGCTGTTCCGCTCTCGGAACTCACGCTCGCACTCTAATTGAACCGATCAAACGAGAGCAGCATCAACGCGACAACGGGGGACTATCATGACCGACACGACGCATAGAAACATTCCGGAACAAACGCCGACACAAGCCAACCTGCTTGCAAGGTTCTCCCAGTACATGGTCGGCTTTGCCGAACGCTGGTTTCCCGACGCCTATGTGTTCGTCCTGATTGCCGTGATCGTGATTGCAGCCGGCACCATCCTGCATGGCGGTTCGCCGCTGGCGGTCAGCCGCGCCTTCGGCGACGGCTTCTGGAATCTGATTCCGTTCACGATGCAGATGGCGCTGGTGGCGATCGGAGGCTATGTGGTCGCGATGTCGCCGCCAATCGCGGCGGTGCTGCGGCGGTTGGCCGGCGTGCCTTCGACCGCGCGCGGCGCCGTGGTCTTCGTCGGTGTGCTCAGCATCGTGCTGTCGCTGCTGAACTGGGGTCTCAGCCTGATTTTTTCCGGCCTGCTGGTGCGCGAAATCGCTCGGCGCAAGGACATCAAGCTGGATTATCGCGCGGCCGGCGCCGCCGGCTATCTCGGCCTGGGCTGCGGCTTCACGCTCGGCATCACGTCATCCGCCGCCCAGCTTCAAGCCAATGCGGCAAGCATTCCGAGCTCGCTGTTGCCGATCACCGGCG
>Ga0302314_10010752_pt1 | contig 15985 bp, 15 predicted proteins | sample III_Palsa_N2_3_FD_200533 | JGI IMG/M metagenome (GOLD analysis project Ga0302314, IMG submission 200533) | Peat permafrost microbial communities from Stordalen Mire near Abisko, Sweden - III_Palsa_N2_3 | ecosystem: Environmental > Terrestrial > Soil > Palsa > Peat permafrost | place: Sweden... | reverse complement strand
CCACGTTTACGAGCGTACGTCAGACGGTTACCTCGTGCGAGCGCGCACCAGCAGCGGCTGGGCGATGGCGTTAGTAAGGACTCGCCAATAAGTCACGGCAAAACCTTGCCGACGATGCAAGACGGGACGCTCAGGCGGCCCGTTTTCGCTTAGTGAATAGGGGTCGTGCGGTGAAGGAGGTGAATCGTCGTGCGTCGCTTGGGTTCCCAGTGACGATCAAGAGACTTGCCCATGAGGCGGTGCTCGCGCAGCTTCTCGACGAGCTGGAGATCGAGTATCGCGCCGTGACCAAAGCTAACCGCCGCAGAAATCTGACGATCGAACATACGATCAAGCACTAAAGTAAAAGGAGGTCAAGTCAGGATGGGTGATCCGGAGTCGGATGCGCTACGGCTCGAGGCCAACGGTTACACTTTTAGCGGCATCGCCGCCGGACCCGAGGACGGCGAACTCGTTCTCTTGCTGCACGGCTGGCCGCAGTTCGCGGATTCGTGGACGAAGGTTGCACGCGAACTCGCCGCGGACGGCTATCGTGCCGTCGCAATCGACCAGCGAGGCTACTCTTCGGGCGCTCGGCCCGAACAGCAGGAAGCGTACGCCATGGAGCTCCTCGTCTCCGACGTGTTGGCGTTCGCCGATGCGCTGGGCCGGCCGCGCTTCCACCTGGTTGGGCACGATTGGGGAGCGATCGTCGCCTGGCATGTAGCCCAAGCCCACCGCGATCGGCTGCTCTCACTCACGAGCCTCGCGATCCCGCATCCACACGCGCTTGCCGACGTCGTCGCCGAGCACGATCCGGATCAGCTGAAGCGCGGGGCTTACGTGGGGGTTTTCAAAGCACCCGGGCACGTTGCGGAAAAGGCACTGATGAAGGACGACGCGGCCGCGCTCCGCGCGGTCTATGAGGGCAAGATCGAGCCGAACCAAGTCGATCTGAACGTGCGCCGCTTGCGCGAGCCGGGTGCGCTCACGGCCGTTCTCAACTGGTACCGCGCGTTCGATTTCAATTCAGCGCTCGGTCCGGTGTCGGTGCCGACGCTCTATATTTGGGCTTCGAAGGATCGCGCCGTCGGCGAGCGCGCCGCGCGCGCTACAGCGCACTACGTCACGGGTCAGTACACGTTCGAAATCGTCGCCACGACGCATTGGATCGTCGACGAAATCCCAAACGAAACGGTCGCGTTCCTTCGCCCGCATCTCGGCGCGGGCCGCGCGAGCCCCTGACCGCTCCTACGGAAGCGCTCGAACGTCCCTCAGCCGGTGGGCGGGAGATCGACCGGTAACCCGGCCCGCACGTCAGACTTTAACGATTCCGTTTTGGATCATGCTTTGCGCGCAGTCGACGATCGTGTCTTCGATCGGACGCGGCGTCCAGCCGAGCAGTCGCGTGGCTTTCTCGTGGGAGAAGTCGGTGCGCACGCCGAGTTCCGAGATGACGGAGCGGATCGACGGATCGAAGAGCGCGACGAGGCGGATGAGCACGTCCGGCGCGTTGCGGGTCGGGACCCTGCGCGCCTTGGGACCGAGGCGGTCGCGCAGGATCTTCGCGAGTTCTGCCATCCACAAAAACGTCGCCACGCCGAGGAATCGCTCGCCCGCCGCGCTCGGGCCGGTCATCGCGCGGATGTGCAGATCGGCGATGTCGCGCACGTCGACGAAACTGAAACCGAGGCGCGGCAGCGCCGGCATGTCGCCGGTGAGCACGCGGCTGACCGCTTGGAACGAATACGACGGGTCGTCGCCCGCGACGGGACCGATGACGGCGACCGGGTTGACGACCGACATTGTCGTCGCGCCGGCGCCGTTCTTCATGAAGTCCCATGCGGCTCGTTCGGCGATCGTTTTGGATTGCACGTACGGCGTCGCACCGGGATAAGCGGGGTCGGACCACTCGTCTTCCGTGTAGACGCCTCCGGCGGGCGGCTTCGTGTACGCAATCGCCGCCGCCGACGACGTGACCACGACGCGCGAGACCCCCGCGGCGACGCTCGCGCGCAGCACCCGCAGCGTCCCTTCGCGCGCCGGCACGATCAGATCGTCCGGATTCTTCGGCTGCGCCGGTGGAAACGGCGACGCGACGTGCAGCACCGCGCTGCAGCCGGCGACGGCCTCGGGCCACCCGTCGTCGCGAAGTAAATCGGCGGCGCCGAACGTCAATCGGTCGCCTGGGTCGGTCTCTTTCGCGATCGCCGCGCGGACCTCGGGTTCGCGCTTCAAATCGCGCACCGTCGTGCGAACGGCGTAGCCGCGCCGCAGCAACTCGATGATGCACCAACGCGCGATCGCGCCGGACCCGCCGGTTACGAGTACGGTCTCCATATCGGGCTCAGGTAGGACGGCGCGCGCGAAGGTCCTGCGGCCGCGCGTTTATGAGGCGGACGAGAGCGCTTCTTCGATCGCGCGATCGGCGCTCCACGCGGCGCCTTCGGCGCGGAGCTCGTCGAGCCGTTGCGGTTCGAACCGCCCGCGCAAGAGCGCGTCCAGCCGATCGTTCGACGCCCGTTCGGTGAAGGCGAACCCGTCGGCGCTCTGGTGCACGCGGCAGAAACCATCGAGCCGTGCTGAGCGCTCCGTGTCGCCCAATAGGCCGAGTGCGAGCGCGAGATGCTGCAGCGGAATCGCGAGGTTGCTGAGCGTTGCGTCCGTCTTCAACACCGACGCGATCACCTGACGAACGGAGTCGACCGCTTCCTCACTCTTACCGGCGGCCACTAAATAACCCGCGAGATTCGACATTGCGAACCAGCGAACGAAGTGCCGGGGCGGCGCCGTCGCCAAGAGTTCGCGAACCTGCGCAATTGCGCGATCCGTCGCGCCGGTTTCGTAAAGCGTTTCGGCGAGATTGAGCTTGTCTCGGCTCGCATCGTTCCCGAACGAACGGTGCAGCGCGATCGATTCCTCCGCGCGTTCGATCGCGATTGCCAATTCGCCGCTGCTGGCTGCGATGCGCTCTTCTGCGGCGAGCGATTGAAGGCGATCGGCGATCGTCAGCGGCAGCTGCATAGCGTACGCTTCGTCGAGCGCCGCGCGCGCTTCTTCGACCCATCCGCCCGCACCGGCCCGGCCGGCGAACGCGATCAAGGTCGATCGGAGCGTCCCCTCGTCGCCGGAGGCGCGCGCGAAGTCGACGGCGCATCGAGCGGCTTCGTAACTGTCGCGTGCGCGGTGCACGTTTCGGTAAACGGTCGCGAGCAGAATCGATAGTTTCGAAGCGAGGAGAGGCTCGCTATCGCCCAACTGCGCCAAGGTCGCATTGCAACGAGCGACCGTTTCTGCAAACAAGCCCAGCCAGTTGAAGAGAAGCGTCGTCGCAAGCAGTTGGGCGCAGCGGGCCGGTTCGCCGTGGGCGGCCGCCCAGTCGAGCGCGGCCCGCACGTCCTCGAGCTCGGTCGCGAGCGCGAGCACCCCTTCTTCGCGACCGATCTCGTCCACCTGGCGTTGCGCGCGCTCGAAGAGCCCGATGAGGTAATCGAGGCGGCGCTCCTCTTGCCGTTCGCGTTCGCCCGAAGCCTGGAGCTTTTCGCGCGCGTAGGCGCGGGTCGATTCGAGCAGCCGATAGCGCGGCGACTCGCCGCCGAGTTCTGGGACGACGAGCGACTTTTCGACCAGGGACGCCACGACGTCGAACACCTCGTAGTCGTCGAGCGACGGGTCGGCGCAGACCGCGCTCACGGCATCGAGCGCGAACGACTCCGCGTAGATCCCGAGGCGCCGGAAGATCGTCCGCTCGCGATCGTCGAGCAGATCGTGGCTCCAGTCGATCAGCGCGCGGAGTGTTTGCTGGCGGGGGAGCGCCATGCGGCTCCCGCCGGTGAGGATACGAAATCGTTCGTCGAGGCGTTGCCGAAGTTGGTGCGGGCTGAGGACCTTGACGCGAGCGGCCGCGAGCTCAATTGCGAGCGCGATACCGTCGAGGCGGCGGCAGATGTCGGCAATGATCGGGGCGTTGTCATCGGTGAGCTGGAATCGAGCGTCGGCAGCTTCGGCGCGCGCCGTAAACAACGCGACAGCTCCGAACCGAGCGGCCTGCGCGGCCCGTAACGTTTCGGTAGCGTCGCGCTCCGGGACGGCGAGCGACGGCATGCGGTACGTGGCTTCGCCCGCGATGCCGAGCCCTTGCCGGCTCGATGCCAAGATGCTGACGTGCGGACATTCGCGCAGGACGGCGTCGGCGACCCGCGCGACGGCGTCGATGAGATGTTCGCAGTTGTCGAGGATCAGCAGCAAGTGCTGCGCCCGCAATGCGCGTGCGAGCGCCACCACCGGTTCGCCCTCGGCCGGCAGTTGGATTCCCAGGACGCTCGCAATCGTGCTCGGAACGAGCGCGCCATCGGTCAACGGTGCGAGTTCGACGAGCCACACGCCATCGCCGGAGCCGTCGAGCAGGTTCGCGCCGACCTGCAGCGAGGCTCGCGTCTTGCCGACGCCGCCCGAGCCGACGATCGTCACCAGGCGCGATTTTACGAGCAGCGCTTCGATCTCGGCGACTTCCGCGTCGCGGCCGACGAGCGAGGTGACCTGCAACGGGAGGTTGTTCGGGAGCGAGCCGAGCGACCGGAGCGGCGGAAAATCCGCCTGCAAACCGGGTGCGCGCAGCTGATAGACTTGCTCCGGAAAGATCAGATCGCGCAGACGGTGCTGACCGAGATCCTGCAACGTCGCTTGGGGCGGCAGACGGCCCTGAACGAGGTCGGTCGTGACCCCGGCAACCAGCACCTGTCCGCCGTGTCCGATCGCGAGTAGGCGCGCCACCCGATTGACCGCCGGCCCAAAATAATCACCGGAACGCTCGTCCGCATCACCGGTGTTGAGTGCTATGCGCACGCGAATGCCGCCGACCCGCGTGAAATCTTCGGCAGCAAGCGCGCGCGCAACGTCGAGCGCAGCGGCGACGGCCTCCGGCGCCGTCGAAAATACCGCGCAAAACTCGTCGCCGACCGTCTTGAAGACGTGGCCGCCGTGGCCCTCGATTGCCGACCGCACGACCTCATCGTGGCGCCGCAACGCCGCAGCCATCGCCTCACGATCGCGCTCCCAGCGCTGCGTGCTTCCTTCGACGTCGGAGAACAGAAAGGTGACGGTGCCGGTTGGGAGGCCGGCCGCCTTCGCTTGGCCGATCGGCTCGTGCACGCTGCGCATTTTTCGGGCGCTTGAAGGGGACTCCTCGGGCGAAACCGTATCAAGGAGGACCCCGGACAATAGAATTTTTACTGTGGAGTGCAACTCATGCCGAAGGATGCTTTCGGCCACTCGCAGCCTACTTCGCGCAACGCGCCCCCCGTTTCGGGCCGTGCCGGCGAGGCTGACGTGGCTACCCGCGGATTCGCAACTCGTGCGATCCGGACCGGACAGGACCCGTGCAGTGCGACCGGCTCGACGATCGTCCCCGTCTACCAGACGGCGACGTTTACGCAAGATTCGGTCGGTGTTACCAAGGGCTACGACTACTCGCGTTCCGGAAATCCGACGCGGCTCGCGCTCGAGCGACAGCTCGCCGATCTCGAAGGTGCGCGGTTCGCCGCCGCGTTCGGCTCGGGGATGGCTGCGGTCAACGGCGCGTGCTCGATCCTCGCTGCCGGCGATCACATCGTCGCGACCAAGGACGTGTACGGCGGGACGTACCGGCTTTTCTCCGACGTCTTTCCACGCTACGGGATCGCGACGAGCTATGTCGACATGTGCGACCTCGAAGCGACTCGCGCCGCGATCCGCCTCAATACGAAACTGTTCTGGATCGAGACGCCGACGAATCCGCTTTTGCGGATCATCGATATCGCGGCGGTTGCGGCGCTCAAGCGTCCCGGACAATTCGTCGGTGTCGATAACACTTTCGCGACGCCATACTGGCAGCGCCCGCTCGAACTCGGCGCGGATCTGGTCATGCACTCGACGACGAAGTATCTCGGCGGTCACAGCGATGTGGTCGGCGGGATCGTGATCAGCGACGATCCCGATCTGCACGCTCAGATCGCGTTCCATCAAAATGCGGTTGGCGCGGTTCCCGGACCATGGGATGCGTACCTGACCCTGCGCGGCGCGAAGACGCTGGCGCTGCGGATGCGCGAACACGAACGTAACGCGCGCGCGGTCGCAAACTTTCTCGACTCGCGGGATGACGTCGCCGCCGTGTATTATCCGGGGTTGCGCTCGCATCCGCATCACGAGCTGGCGAAGCGCCAGATGCGGGGGTTCGGCGGGGTCGTTTCGTTCCGCCCGCACGGCGGCGCCGAACGCGCGCTCGAGATTGCGAAGCTGACCCGCATCTTCAACCTGGCAACGTCGCTCGGCGGGGTGGAATCGCTGATCTGCAGCCCAACGACGATGACCCACGGCTCGGTTCCGGCCGAGCGCAAAGCAGAGCTCGGCATCACGCCGGACTTGCTGCGCCTCTCGGTCGGCATCGAAGATGAGGCCGACATCGTCGGCGATCTCGAGCATGCGCTCGACGTGACCCTTGCGGCCGCGCGCGTCTACGCAATCGCCTAGCGAAACTCAGCCGGAGAGCACCTCGGTCCCCGGCAGATCGAGCACGTAGCGGCTGCCCATCAGCCGTGCCGGCGTCGTTGTGCCCGCGGGCGCCGGACGTTCGAGCACGCGGCGCACGACGCCGAGCGCGCCGACGATCGTCAATGCATACGGCTCGAGCGTTTTCAGGCGAATCGATTTGCTTGCGCCGGCCGGGTCGGTCGCTTCACCCCAGACCCAGGTCGCGCCGGATGCGCGTTCCGCTTCGTCGGGCCCGTGAACCCGCGCTTCAATCCGGCTCGCGATCAGCTCGCGCACCCAGCGCCAGCCGAAGATGAAACGGACCGCATTGAAGAGGCCGGCGTAGCGCAACTGCTCGCGTGACGCGCGGGCGTAGACGGTCACGTTCGGAATGCCGGTCGTGTAATATGCGGTGGAAACGTCGCCCCACGGGATCGCCATCGCGTCCGTTTCGCCGCGCCCGAAGTCGATGCGCCGCGCGCCGTATCCGAACGGGACCCTGATCAGATTGCCGTCGCGGCGCACCTTTCCGCCTTCAGCCAAGTGCTCGATCGCCGTCTTCGCGGTTCCCGGCGAGACATGCTGCGAGCCGTCGAAGCCAAGCGCGAGCTCGTTTGCGCTCGGTAGCGCTTCCTTCAGCATCGCGGCGACGCAATCGGTCGGGATGACGTCGAACCCGACGCCCGGACAGACGACCACTCCGGCGGCAAGCGCCTGGGCGTCGAGCGCCTGCGCACGCTCGAAGACATCGATCTCGCCCGTGATGTCGAGATAGTGAATGCGCCGCGCGAGACAGGCCTGGATCATCGGCTCGGCAGTCGCACAGAACGGCCCGGCGCAGTTGAGCACGAGCGTAATGCCGTCGAGCCCCGCAGTGATCGCAGCCGGATCGTCGAGCACCAAAACGCGAGCCGCGAGGCCCAAACTTTTTCCGAGCGTCTCGATCCGAAGCGGATTGCGGCCCGCAACGATCGGCGTCATGCCTTGCCGCGCCGCTTCGCGCGCGATCAGTTCGCCCGTGTATCCCGTTGCGCCGTAGATCAGCCAGCCGCTCACAAGAGGCGCCGCAACAACGGTCCCGCGGAGGACGCGCTTGCAGGCGGCAGTGCGGCACCGAGCGCCTCGGCGACGTCGCCGGCGACGACCCCGATCGGCCGGGTGCGCGCGGCCTCGCGGCCCGCGAGGCCGTGCCAGTATGCTCCGGCGCGCGCGGCGTCGAGCGGTTGGAGCCCCTGCGCGAGCAGCGCGCCGATCATTCCGGAGAGGACGTCGCCCGTCCCCGCAGTCGCAAGCGCGCTCGTGCCGGTGACGTTGACGTGCATCGTCGTTCCGTCGTCGATCAAGGTCGTGTTGCCCTTGAGCAGCGTGGTGACCGACGTGCGCTGGACGAACGATCGAAGGCGGTGCATCCGCGTTCCGGGCGCGATCGTGCCCTCGCCCGAGAGGCGCGCAAATTCGCCTTCGTGCGGCGTGAGGACGCACGCCTTGCCGCGCAAGATGTCGAGGTGTTTGCCAAGATGAAAGAGCGCGCTTGCGTCGGCCACGAACGGGCGCTCCAAATGTGAGAGGAAGCCGCGCACGATTTCACCCATCGCATCGGACATCCCGAGGCCCGGACCGATCGCGACCGCGTTCGAGCGGCGCGTGAGGTCGAGCAGGTTTTCGATCGCGCCCGCGACGTCGCGCTCGTCGTAGGTGACGACAACCTGTTCGACCAGGTGCGCGCGCAGTGCGGCCGCCGCACCTTCGGGACATCCCACGGTCACGTAACCCGAGCCGGCGCGGGCCGCAGCGCGCGCGCAGAGAACGGCGGCTCCGGGAAACTGCGCCGAACCCGCGACGATGAGCGGCGCACCGGCGCTGCGCTTGTCGGACTCTTCCGCGCGCACCGGCAGCAAGGCCCGGAACTCAGCGGCATCGAGAACCGCGTACGTGTCGCCCGGGGCGGCGGCGATTTCATCCGCGATGCCGATGTCTGTGACGTAGAGGACGCCGCAGTGGCTGCGCGCGGGTTCGAGCAGCAGCCCGAGTTTGGCGGCGCCAAGGGTCACGGTCGTTTGCGCGCGCACGGCGCGCGGGCCGGCGGCGCCCGTCGTCGCGTCGACGCCGGTCGGAACGTCGATCGCGAACACGGGCGCGCGCGACGCGCACAGCGCCGCGACCGGAGCTTCGAGTTCGTGCGAGATCGTGGGGCGAGCGCCCGTCCCGAGGAGCGCGTCGACGGCGAGGTCGGCGCCTTCGAGCGCGGCAACGGCCTCTTCATACGAGAGCGGAAACGGGCGCGTAACGACGCCGGCCGCGGCAGCCTGGCGCTGGGCATCGCGCCGTCCCGCGCTGATGTTCGGTGCGGGAAGCGCATAGACGATGCGCTGGCTCGGGCCGCCGAGCGCCGCGAACGCAGCAAATGCGTCGCCGCCGTTGTTGCCGGGACCGGCGAATGCGACGATCTTGCGGGCCGCGGGCGCGACCATCCGCAACGCTTCGGCGAGCGCATCTCCCGCAGAGCGCATCAACGCGACCTCGCCGATCCGCGCGACGGCGGCAGCGTCTGCGGCGCGCATTTGTTCGGCGGTGAGCGCCCGCATCAGTCGCTTTCGAGGATCACGACGGCCGACGCAGCGCTCGCCGTGTGGGTGATCGAGAGATGGATTCGGCTGACGCCGCGGCTCGCCGGCAAGCCGTCGTACGGCGGAAGAAAGATCAGTTGCGGCTTTCCGCTGCGTTCGTGCGTCACGCCGACGCGGCGCCAGGGAATCGCATGCCCGAAAGCTTTGCGCGCGGCCTCCTTGGCCGCGAAGAACCCGGCAAGGCGTTCCGGCCAATTGCGCTTGCGCATTGCGTAGCGCATTTCTTCGGGCGTGTAGACCTTGCGCGCAAACTGCGCGAGCTGCTCGTCGTCGAAGCGATAACGTGCGACCTCTGCGAGATCGGTCCCGATGCCGACGATCATGGCGGACCCCTTTCGCGGAACGGTCGCGATATGCTGCACAGGTTCCCGGGACGCGCAGAGCAAACTACTCTTTCCGTGGGTCACATCGGCATCGTACCGATCAACGCGATGGATGCGACGTTCTTGGAACGTCTGGCACTTTGCCTCGAAGAGCGGTTCCTGTTCTCTTGCGCGGTCGAGCGTACGCTGCGCGTGCCGCGAACGTCGCTCAACAGCGTGCGCAAGCAGATGTTCCTCAACACGCTGATCGCCCGGGTCGTGGCCGCAACGCCCGCGATCGACGGCATGCGCCTAGCGATCACCGATTTCGATCTTTACAAAACATCACACCAGTTCGTCTTTGGGGATGCGAGCGAAGAGCACCGGATCGCGGTCGTTTCGCTACACCGCTTGCGCAGCGACTTCTACGGCGAGGGCGCGGATTCGAACCTGCTCTTTCAACGGACTTTAAAGGAATCCGTACACGACCTCGGCCATGCGTTCGGGCTCAAGCACTGTTTCAACGCGCGCTGCGCGATGTATTTCTCGAATTCGATCTACGATACCGACAACAAGCTCTCGCATTTCTGCGAGACCTGCGAGAAGCGCCTCCGCGCGAGCCGCTGAACCGCTAGCGGGCGACGCGCGCGTCCGCGAGCGGGATGCGGCGTTCGGCGCCGTCGCGTTCGACGATCAGTGCGCCGTCCGGGCCCAGGCGCCGCGCGGTCGCTTCGAACGGCGCCTCGTCGCCGTCGACGAGCAACCGATAGGGCGTCCCGTCGAGGCCCGCGCGACGCTCCCAGGCGCGCGCGATTGCTTCGGGACGATCGAGCTCGCCCAAGAGATGCTCGTATTCGGCGAGGATCGCGTCGAGGACGGCCCGGCGCTGAACGTTCGGGGCGCGATCCGAGAGGAATGCGGGCGCCGGTTCGACGGCGGCGAGATCCGCATCGCCGGGGGGCCGCAGGACGTTGATCCCGGTTCCGCAGCCGACCCAGGCCCGCTCGCCGACGACGCGCGAAACGCATAAGATGCCGCAACACTTGCGGCCGTCGAGCAACAAGTCGTTGGGCCATTGCAAGTCGACCCGCACTCCCGTCGCCGCTTCGATACCGTCCGCAGCGCCGAGCGCCGTCCAGAACGGCACCGCCCACAGCGCCCCGGAAGCGACGGCGCGTGGCAGAATCGTCGTTACGAGGAGCGACGAGCCCGGCGGAGCAACCCAGGTTCGCCCCCGGCGCCCGTGCCCGGCGCGCTGAAAGTCGGCCCAGAGCACGGCGCCCGCGTTCTCGGGAAGGCCGAGCAGCGGAACGGCGTCGTCGTTAGTGCTCTCGGTTTGGGCGTAGTAGCGGATCTCGAACACGACCAGGCCTCATTCGGCGGTGCCGCGTACTACGCGGCGCTATGGCAATCGAACAAACACTTATTTTGGCCAAACCCGATGCGGTCGCGCGCGGTCTCGTCGGCGAAATCATCGCGCGCTTCGAGCGGCGCGGCTACACGATCGCGGCGCTGAAGCTCATGAAGGTCGACGGGAATCGCGCCAGGACGCACTACGCCGAACATGCGGGAAAACCGTTCTTCGATGGCCTCGTACAGTACATCACGAGCGCGCCGGTCGTGGCGATGGTAATCGAAGGCTCCGATGCGATCGAAGGCTGCCGCGCGACGATCGGTGCGACCCATCCAATCAAAGCCGCTCCGGGCTCGATCCGCGGCGACTACGGTCAGACGATCGGACGCAATCTCGCGCACGGCAGCGACTCGTCCGAGAGCGCGCAGCGCGAGATTCCGATTTGGTTTGCGCCGCTCGAGATTGCTTCGCGTCCGCACGACCAAACGCAATGGCTGGTCGGCACGTGATCGAATCGTTGCGCGGCGGTGGCCGGCCGCTGATCGAGCACGTCTACGCGCGCGAGATATTAGACTCGCGCGGCAACCCGACGCTCGCCGTGGCGGTCGCGACGAGCTTCGGGGCCGTTGAGGAAGCGATGGTGCCGTCGGGCGCTTCGACCGGGGCGCACGAAGCCGTCGAACTGCGCGACGGGGATCCGCATCGTTACGGCGGCAAAGGCGTCGTGCAGGCCGTTCACAACGTCAACGAGATGCTCGGGCCCGCGCTCGAAGGGCTCGACGCGACGGCGCAGCGCGAAGTCGACGACAAGCTGATCGAACTCGACGGCACGCCGAACAAACGCAGCTTCGGTGCGAATGCGATCCTCGGTATCTCGCTCGCGAATGCGCGCGCGGCGGCCGCGAGTTTGGGCCTGCCGCTGTTCCGCTACCTCGGCGGGCCGAGCGCCGCGACGTTGCCCGTGCCGATGATGAACGTCATCAACGGGGGCAAGCACGCACCGGGCGCGCTGCAGTTCCAGGAGTGCATGATCGTTCCGGTCGGTGCGCCGACCATAGCGGAGGCGATCCGCTACGGCTCCGAGACGTTTCATGCGCTCGGAAAGATCCTTGGGGACCGGCATCTTCCGACGCTCGTCGGCGACGAAGGCGGCTACGCACCGCCGCTCGAGACGCTCGACGAAGCCCTCGATCTGCTCCTCGAGGCGATTCGCAAAGCGGGCTACGCTCCGGGGGCCGACATCGCGCTCGCGCTCGACTCCGCAGCCACCGAATTTTATCAGGACGGCGCGTACTATCCGCTCGCGAAAGACCGGCCGTTTACGTCCGCGCAGTTGGTCGATTTTTACGCCGACATCTGCGCGCGCTATCCGGTGATTTCACTTGAGGACGGTTTCGCCGAAGACGATTGGGAAGGATGGCGCCTGCAAACCGAACGTCTCGGCACGACGGTTCAACTCGTCGGCGACGATCTGTTCGTCACGAACACCGAGCGGCTTGCGCGCGGCATCCGCGAGGGGATCGCGAACGCGATCCTCATCAAGGTAAATCAAATCGGCACGCTCACCGAAACGCTCGACTGCGTCGCGCTCGCACACAAAGCCGGCTACCGCTGCGTCATCTCGCATCGGTCGGGCGAGACCGGCGACACGACGATCGCCGACATCGCCGTCGCCACGGGCGCCGGTCAAATCAAGACCGGCTCGCTCTCCCGCAGCGATCGCGTCGAAAAATACAATCGCCTCATGTCGATCGAACTCCAACTCGGCGAAGCCGCAACGTACGCAGGCCGTTCCGCTTTCCGCGCGTAGGGTGCTTCGCGCCGGCGTCATCGCGGCTATCGTCGTCGCGAGCCTCTTGGCCGGCGCGTGGCTAAACGCTCTGCGAAGCATACCGCTGATGCTTCAAGCCGTTGGCCAAGAACGGCACCCCGTCGATTTCGATGTTGAGTTCGGCGGACTCGACCACAGCGTGGCGCGCGTTCCGGTGCAGCTCTTCTACTATCCGCAGACGCCGATTTTGGGAATCTCGGCGCACTGGTGGAGCATCGTCGCCCCGCTTCGAATCGACACGATTACCCGTTCGCTCGAGGTTGACGTTGCGGGCGGAAAGTTGCGCTGGTCGGCGCCGCTCGGCCTTGCCGGCGTGTCGAACTTTCGCTTGCAGCGCGTCGATGTCGGCGAACAGGGGGCGCCGTATGCGGTGACGGCGAGCGTCGACCTCAACGACCCGGCGAACGTCGATCGGTCGAAAGCGCCGCGCTCTCTCGACCTTCCGCTTGTTGCCGAGAGCAGCGGCCGGCTTGTTTACGACGGTCCGATTGCGCTTTGGGGGCGATTGGAAAGCGGCGATGGGAATCCGTACGTCTACTCGCCGCGCGCCGGCGTCGTTCCAGCGCAACTCATTTGGGACGGCCTCCGCTCGCTCGACGCGCGGATCGATCTCGCACCGTATGCGATGGCAACGTTCGTCGTTCCGGCAGATTGGCAGGGTGAGGGCTGGAAGAACGAGGGCTACCGGCTGACGCGAGCGCACGCGACGCTGACCGACAAGGCGCTCGACGTCGCGGCGGGCAACGCCGTTCCTCTGCCGTTCGCGCGCGAATGCGAGTTGCCGCCGCAGTTTGCGCTCGTCGCGGAGAGCCGTATCCCCAAGTGGTCGCGGATCGACGGCTTATGGCGGCCGGTCCTGCGTCGGGATTGGGAAGAGCTGCTGCGCGCGCCGCAGGCGTCCGGCGTCGCCGTACGCTTCGTTCCGAACGCCGGCGGCACGCGTTCGCTCGCCGGCGTCGAGGCTTTCGACGTTTCCGCGCGCGCCGGCGGCACGTATCGCCTACTCGCCGCTTGCCCGAATCCCGACTACGGCTCGCTTGCCGTCACGTGGATCGACGTCATCGTGCGGTCGTAGCATCCTTAGAGAAACGAGAGGTCCGTCGCGCGCGGCGTGCAGTCGTTCTCGGCAAGCCACGCGGCGTTCCAGAGCCGCGAGCGGTAGCGTTCGCCGCCGTCGCAGAGGATCGTGACGACGGTGCTGCCTTCGGGGAGCGTACGCGCGTAGCGCGCTGCTCCGACGAGGTTGAGCGCGGCCGAGCCCCCGACGAACAGTCCCTCCTCGCGCAAGAGCCAGTAAGCCATCTCGACCATCGCCCGATCGTCGACTTGCAGTGCGTCGTCGACCGGCGCGTCTTTGAAGTTCTCGGTGATGCGCTTGATCCCGATCCCTTCGGCATTGGAATCACCGTCGGGCTCGAGCACGCCGCGCTTGACGAAGCTGTAGAGCGCGGACCCGAGCGGATCGCACAGCACGATGCGAACTTCCCGGTTTCGCTCCTTCAGGAACGACCCCGTCCCGGCGAGCGTACCGCCCGTTCCACACGCCGCGACGAAGGCGGTGAGCCGCGAACCGAAAGCCGACCAGATCTCGGGGCCCGTCGTTGCGTAATGGGCGCGGCGGTTTGCCGTGTTGTTGAACTGATCGGCCCAAAGCGCGCCCGGCGTCTCCGCGGCGATCCGGCGCGCGACGTGATAGTAATTGTTGTCGTTCGTGAAGGCGACCGCTTCGATGACGCGCACGTCGGCGCCAAAGGTGCGAAGCAGCTCGAACTTCTCGGGCGACTGGTCGTCGGGGATGCAGATGACGACGCAATAGCCGCGCTCGTTGCCGATCAACGTCAACGCGATCCCGGTATTGCCGGCCGTCCCTTCGACGATCGTTCCACCCGGCGCGAGCGCGCCACGCGCTTCGGCGTCGTCAACGATGCCCTTGGCCGCGCGATCTTTGACGGATCCGCCCGGGTTGAGGAATTCCGCTTTGCCGGCGATCGTGCGCCCCAACGCCGCGCTGAGTTTGGGCAACACGATGTGCGGCGTGTCGCCGATCGCCCCGCTAAAACCCGCCCGTGACGTCATGTCCCCGGCGGTACGACGACCGCCGCGCCTCTACCCTGCACCTTGTCACCCCGAGCTCGTCGAGGGGCAACCGGGATTTCGGCAAGCTCCGTCGGCCCTTCGACTCCGGCGCTCCGCGCCTCCGCTCAGGGTGACAAAGATTACCTAGGCCCAGGAGTCGACGAGCTTCTTCGTCCGTTCGAGCACGGCGCTGTCGTCGATCTGGTTCGGGTGGAAGTTCGGGTTGTAGTACTTCAGGTACGCCGGGATAATGCGGCGCAGCGGGCCGGGGTTGCCGAAGATGCTCCAGAGCAGCTTCGCCCAGGCGATCGGGGAGCGATGATGGCCTTGCGCCTTCATGAGCTTGTACATGAATTGGGCGTTGCGGCGGATGAAGTTCGACGTGACGAGCGGCATGATGCGCACGCGCAGCCAATTCTTCTTGCCCTCGGTGACGGTTTGGAACACGTCGAACGCGACGGCTTTGTGCTCGCACTCTTCGAGCGCGTGCCAGGTCCAGAGGCGCGCGTATTCGGGTACGGCACCTTCGAGCTGCGGCGGGTTTTCGAGCGTGTCCTTCGCCATGATCGCGGTGAAGTGCTCGAGCGCGCAGGTGACGGCAAGGCGCCCGAGCGGCGGGAGATGCTTCTTGACGACGTTCTCGATGTGATCGTTGAGTATCGCTTCCATCGCATCGACGTCGGCGATCGTTTTGATCGCCTCGTTATAGGCGACGTGTTCGCGCGTGTGCATCGCCTCTTGGGTAACGAACGCTGCGACTTCGGCGCGCTGCTTTGGATCGGTTATCCGATTGCGAAAATGCGCCACCGAACTGATGAAGAAGCGCTCGCCGACCGGGAACGTGATCGAGAGCGCATTAAAGTACAGCGTGCGCCAGGTATCGCCGCCGCACCAATCGGTGATGCGGCTCGCGTCCAAGCCGAAGTCCACGTCCCGGGCATGAAAATCCGCCAGGGAGGGGTCGACCTTCGTTCGTGGCCGGGTAGGCTCTGCAAGCACTGACATAACCATCAGTATACACTTCCTGACAGGTATGTCAATACACTGTTCAAAGAATCTTTCGGATGTTTGTTCGGCGCGAAGACCGGCAGGGAGGAGCAAAAAGGGCCCCTATGCCGGAAAAGGCAAGAGCGGAGGCTCGCGGGCCTGTAGCTCAGCGGTAGAGCGGCCGGCTCATAACTGGTTGCGCGCTGGTTCGAATCCAGCCGGGCCCACACGAACGCGGCGCCATAGTCTATCGGTTAGGACGCGGCCCTTTCAAGGCTGAGAGACGGGTTCGACTCCCGTTGGCGCTACGAATCTCGTCCTT
>Ga0302314_10010750_pt1 | contig 15986 bp, 7 predicted proteins | sample III_Palsa_N2_3_FD_200533 | JGI IMG/M metagenome (GOLD analysis project Ga0302314, IMG submission 200533) | Peat permafrost microbial communities from Stordalen Mire near Abisko, Sweden - III_Palsa_N2_3 | ecosystem: Environmental > Terrestrial > Soil > Palsa > Peat permafrost | place: Sweden... | reverse complement strand
CAATGCCAACGACCAGATCAGGAACGCTTCCGACTACAAGTCGCTGATCGTCGCCTACAAGAACGGTTCGCCGGTGCGGCTCAGCGACGTCGGCGACGTGACCGACGGCGCCCAGAACGACAAGCTCGGCGCCTGGATGAACGAAACGCCGGCGATCATCCTGAACATCCAGCGGCAGCCGGGCGCCAACGTCATCGCGGTGGTCGAAGGCATCAAGGCGCTGTTGCCGCAATTGCAGGCCACATTGCCGACTGCGATCGATCTCAGCATCCTCACCGACCGCACCGTGACCATCCGCGCCTCGGTGGAGGATGTCGAATTCGAACTGTCGCTCGCCGTGATGCTCGTGGTGCTGGTGATCTTCGTGTTCCTGCGCAACGCGCGCGCCACCCTGATCCCGAGCCTTTCGGTGCCGCTGTCGCTGGTCGGCACGCTGGGGGCGATGTATCTGTTCGGCTTCAGCCTCAACAATCTCTCGCTGATGGCGCTGACCATCGCCACCGGTTTCGTGGTCGACGACGCCATCGTCGTGATCGAGAACATCTCCCGCTACATCGAGGAAGGCGAGCAGCCGTTGCAGGCGGCGCTGAAAGGCTCCGCGCAGATCGGTTTCACCATCATCTCGCTGACGGTTTCGCTGATCGCGGTGCTGATCCCGCTGCTGTTCATGGGTGACGTGGTCGGACGGCTGTTCCGGGAATTCGCCATCACGCTGTCGGTCACGATCCTGATCTCGGCCGTGGTGTCGCTGACCTTGGTGCCGATGGCCTGCGCCAAGCTGCTCAAGCCTGAAACCGAAACCCACGAAAACGCATTTCAGCGCTACAGCCGCGAAGGCTTCGACAAGATCATCGAGCTGTATGGCCACGCGCTCAACTGGGTGCTCGATCGCCAGACCTTCGTGCTGTTGATCGCGCTCGGCACCTTCGCGCTTACCGCGTACCTCTACATCATCATTCCCAAAGGCTTCTTCCCGCTTCAGGATACGGGCGTCATCCAGGCGATCTCCGAAGCGCCGCAATCGGTATCCTATGCGGCGATGGCCGAGCGGCAGCAGCAACTGGCCAGCGTCATCCTGAAGGATCCCGAAGTCGAAAGCCTGTCGTCGTTCATTGGCGTCGACGGCACCAACACCACGCTGAACAGTGGTCGCATCCTGATCAACCTCAAGCCGTATGACCAGCGTAAATCCGGCATCACGGCGATCATGAAGCGCATCAAGGAAGCGACGGCGTCGCTGACCGGCATCAGCCTCTACATGCAGCCGGTGCAGGACTTGACGATCGAGGGCACCGTCAGCCGGACGCAATATCAATTCATCCTGGAGGATGCCGATCCGAACCAGTTGGCCGAATGGGCGCCCAAGCTCGTCGACAAGCTCAACCAGCTTCCGCAGTTCTCCGATGTCAGCAGCGACATCTCGGCATACGGGCTTTCGGTCTTCGTGCAGATCGACCGCGACCAGGCCGCCCGCTTCGGCATCACGCCGGCCACCATCGACAACGCGCTGTATGATTCCTACGGCCAGCGTATCGTCTCCACCATCTTCACCAATTCGAACCAATACCGCGTCATCCTCGAAGCCGACCCCAGCCTGCAAACCTCGTTGAAATCGCTCTCGGACATCTACCTGCCGTCGTCGGTCGGCAGCACGCCAGTGCCGCTGGCGGTGATGGCCAAGATGCGGGAGGAGACCGCGCCGCTGCAGGTGTCGCATCTCGGGCAGTTTCCGGCCGCCACCATCTCCTTCAACCTGGCGCCTGGTGCAGCCCTCGGCGACGCCGTGACGGCGATCAAGCAGGCGCAGACCGATATCGGCCAGCCGCTCGGCGTCATCACCAGTTTCCAGGGCGCCGCGCTGGCATTCCAGTCGTCGCTTTCCAACCAGCTGTTCCTGATCCTGGCCGCGATCGTCACGGTCTATATCGTGCTCGGCGTGCTCTACGAGAGCTTCATCCATCCCGTCACCATTCTATCGACGCTGCCTTCCGCTGGTATCGGCGCGCTGCTGGCGTTGATGGCGGGTGGCAACGATCTGACGATCGTCGCCATCATCGGCATCATCCTCTTGATCGGCATCGTGAAGAAAAACGCGATCATGATGATCGACTTCGCGCTGGACGCCGAGCGCAACGAGGGCAAACCGCCACGTGAGGCGATCTATCAAGCCTGCCTGCTGCGGTTCCGGCCCATCCTGATGACCACAATGGCCGCCGTGCTCGGTGCGCTGCCGCTGATGCTCGGTACCGGCGCCGGCTCCGAACTGCGGCACCCGCTCGGCATCTCCATCGTCGGCGGCCTGCTGGTCAGTCAGTTGCTGACGCTGTTCACCACCCCCGTGATCTATCTCTGGTTCGACCGCCTGGCGGTACGCTTTGCGGGCCGCACGCGCGAGGCTCGGCCTGCGAACGAATTGAACTGAGCATCGACTGACCATGGGCCCATCAACACCCTTCATTCGACGGCCGGTCGCGACGACGCTGCTGACGATTGGGCTCGCGGCGGCGGGCGTGGTGGCGTTTTTCAAGCTGCCGGTTTCGCCGCTGCCGCAGGTGGATTTCCCGACCATCTCGGTGCAGGCGACCTTGCCGGGGGCGAGCCCGCAGGACGTCGCAACGACGGTGGCAAGCCCGCTCGAGCGTCATCTCGGCCAGATCGCCGACGTCACCGAGATGACGTCCTCCTCTTCGGTGGGCTCGGTACGCATCACGCTGCAATTCGGATTGAACCGCGACATCGACGGCGCCGCGCGCGACGTGCAGGCCGCGATCAATGCGTCCCGTGCCGACCTGCCGACCAGCCTGCGGAGCAACCCGACCTACAAGAAGGTCAACCCCGCCGACGCCCCGATCCTGATCATGACGCTGACGTCGGACACCATGGCACGCGGCGACCTCTACGACGCCGCATCGACCGTACTGGCGCAGAAACTGTCGCAGGTCGAGGGCATCGGCGAAGTCGGCGTCAGCGGCAGTTCGCTGCCCGCGGTGCGCGTCGATCTTATTCCACAGGCGGTGTACAAATACGGCATCGGCCTAGAAGACGTGCGCGCGGCGCTTGGAAGCGCCAATGCTCATAGCCCGAAGGGTGGCATCGACGTCGGCGACCAACGCTATCAGATCTATTCCAACGACCAGGCCAACAAGGCCGCGGACTACCAATCCCTGGTCGTCGCCTACCGTAACGGCTCGGCGGTGCATCTTTCCGACATCGGCGAGGTCACCGACGGCGTCGAAAATCTGCGCAACTCCGGCCTTGCCAACGGCAAGCCGGCGGTCCTGATCATCCTCTACCGGCAGCCGAACGCCAACATCATCAGCACGGTGGACCGGGTCAAGGCGCTGATGCCGCAATTGCGGGCTTCGATTTCGCCGGCGATCGAAATCGGAACGGCGGCGGACCGTTCCACCACCATTCGCACCTCGTTGCGCGACGTCGAGCGCACGCTGATCCTGGCGGTTCTGCTCGTCATCGTCGTGGTGTTCGCGTTCCTGCGGAACCTGCGCGCCACCCTGATCCCGGTTGTTGCGGTCTCGGTGTCGCTGATCGCGACGTTCGCCGCCATGTATCTGATGGGTTACAGCCTCGACAATCTCTCGCTGATGGCGCTGACGGTGGCGACCGGGTTCGTCGTCGACGATGCCATCGTGGTGCTCGAAAACATCACCCGCCACCTCGAGGACGGGCTGTCGCCGCTGGAAGCGTCCATCAAGGGCGCCGGCGAAGTCGGCTTCACCGTGTTGTCGATGAGCATCTCCCTGATTGCGGTCTTCATCCCGATCCTGCTGATGGGCGGCATCGTCGGCCGCCTGTTCCGCGAATTCGCGATGACGATTTCGATTGCGATCCTGATCTCGCTGGCGATCTCGTTGGCCACCACCCCGATGATGTGCGCCGTGCTGCTGCGTGGCGAGACCGGCGAAGGCCACGGACGGCTCTATCGGGTCAGCGAGCGCTTTTTCGAAGCGATGCTCAATTTTTACCGGCGAACGCTGACGTCGGCGCTCAGGCACCCGGGCCTGATGATGCTGGTTTTCTTCGTGACGGTGGGCCTTAGCGTCTATTTGTACGTCGTGATTCCAAAGGGCTTCTTCCCGCAGCAGGACACCGGAAGACTGGTCGGCTCGATCCAGGCTGACCAGAGCATTTCCTTTCAATTGATGCAGCAGAAGTTGGCGCAGTTCGTCGCCACCATCAAGAAGGATCCTGCGGTCGAAACCGCGGTCGGGTTCACCGGCGGCGGCCAGACCAATTCCGGTTTCGTGTTCGTCTCGCTGCTGCCGTTGTCCGAACGCCACATCTCCGCCGACGGCGTCATCGCGCGGCTGCGGCGTGCCATGGCGGTGATACCCGGAGCGACGCTGTTCCTGCAGGCCGTGCAGGACATTCGCGTCGGCGGCCGCGCCAGCAACGCGCAGTATCAATACACGCTGCAGGGCCCCACATTGGAGGAGCTCAATGAATGGTCGCCGAAGATCGCGGCCGCGCTGCAAAGCGTGCCCCTCCTCACCGACGTCAACAGCGACCAGCAGAACAAGGGGCTCGAATCCGACCTCGTGATCGATCGTGATGCCGCGGCCCAGCTCGGGATCACCGTCAGCCAGATCGACAACACGCTCTATGACGCATTCGGCCAGCGCCAGGTATCGACGATCTATGTCGCCCGCAACCAGTATCACGTGATCATGGAAGTGGCGCCGCGGTTTTGGCAGAATCCGGAGACGCTCAAGGACGTCTATGTCAGCACGTCGGGCGGATCTGTCACCGGTTCGCAAGCCACCAACGCCGTCTCGGGAACCGTGGTGGCTCCCGGCGTTTCGACCACCTCCGCCAACGCGCAAGCCGCGCGCAATGCCGCCACCAACTCGATCGGCCTGACCGGCAACGGCGCGGCCTCGACCGGTGCTGCGGTCTCGACCAGTCAGGAGACCATGATTCCGTTGTCGGCGGTGGCGCGGTTCAAGCAAGGCTCGACTCCGCTCGCGGTCAATCATCAGGGCCTCTTGGTCGCCAATACCATTTCATTCAACCTGGCGCCCAATGCATCGCTCAGCGATGCCGTTCGCGCGGTCGATGCCACCATGAACCGGATCGGCGTGCCCGCGACCATTCGCGGCACCTTCCAGGGCACGGCGAAGGCTTTTCAGGATTCGCTCAGCAACGAGCCTTATTTGATCCTGGCGGCGCTGGTCACGATCTACATCGTGCTCGGCGTGCTCTACGAGAGCTATATCCATCCACTGACGATCCTGTCCACATTGCCGTCCGCCGGCGTCGGCGCTCTGCTCGCTTTGATGGCCTTCCACACCGAATTCAGCATCATGGCGTTGATCGGCGTCATTCTCCTGATCGGCATCGTCAAGAAGAATGCGATCATGATGATCGATTTCGCGCTTGAGGCCGAACGCGGGCGCGGGCTCAATTCCTTCGATGCGATCTACGAAGCCTGCCTGCTGCGCTTCCGGCCGATCATGATGACGACGATGGCCGCCCTGCTCGGCGCGGTGCCGCTCGCGATCGGCATGGGCGATGGCGGCGAGCTGCGGCAGCCGCTCGGGATCGCGATCGTCGGTGGCCTCATCCTGAGCCAGGTGCTGACCCTCTATACGACGCCGGTGATCTACCTGTGTCTGGACCGGCTTCGCCTGTGGAGCCAACGCCTCTGGCGCGGCGGTGCGGTACCGCACCCACCCCGTACCACGCTGCAGCCGGGCGAATAAAACAGATGTCAACAACAACCCTTGCCAGAGACCTAGCGCTTGAGCGGGCCCTGTGCGATGCCGGGGTCGAAGCATGGTGTTTTTTGCGGATGTGGGGACGCAGCACGCCCCTGAAGTCGAGGCTTGAGCCGGTGCCCCATGAGTGACGTTGCGTATCCATCAAAATCCCCAGTTGCGCGACGGCGCGGCCGGGTTGGCATCGGACCCGCGCTCGCGGCACTTCTGCTCGCACCCGGCCTGTCCGGCTGTATCCTCGGCTCCGAACGGCCCGAACTCAACGTTGAGGTTCCCGGCGGCTATCGCGAGGCATCGAAGCGCGCGCCGGAGGCCGCCGTTCCTGCGCTGGACTGGTGGCGCGGCTTTCGCTCCAAAGAGCTGACCTCGCTGATGGAAGATGCGCAGATCTTCAATCTCGACATCGCGGTGGCGATCGCCCAGATCGTCCAGGCCGATGCGCAAGTCGGCGTCTCGGGAGCGCCGCTGTTGCCGTCGATCAGCGGCTCGGTCAACGCCGAGCAGGAGCATTTCGGATCGGCAGCCAGTAGCTCCGGCAGTTCCAGCAGCGGCTTCACCGGCCTTTCCAGCGGCAGCGGGTCGAACTTCTCGACCTACAGCGCCGGCCTTACCGCAAGCTACATGCTCGATTTCTGGGGCAAGAACCAGGCGACCCTTCGCGCGGCCGAGGAAACCGCGACGTCGTCCCGCTACAACCGCGAAGTCGTGACGCTGTCGACCATCGTCACCGTCGCCAACACCTACTTCCAGGTGCTGGCCGCGCAGGATGAACTGCGCGTCGCCCGCCGCAATTTGGCCGCCGCCGAACGCATCATGACGCTGATCAACCAGCAATTCGCCGGCGGCACCGCCTCGCAGCTCGATGTGTCGCAGCAGCAGGCACTGGTGTCCACCGAGCGCGCGGCGATCCCGCCGCTCGAAGTCACGCTCAAGCAGAATATCTACGCGCTTGCGCTGCTGGTGGCGCGCGCGCCGGCCAACTTCAACGTCAGCGGCGGCGCGCTGACCTCGATCGTGGTTCCCAGGGTAACGCCGGGCCTGCCCTCCGAACTGCTCTATCAGCGGCCGGACGTCCGGCAGGCCGAGGCGCAGCTCGCCTCTTCCAACTTCAGCGTCGAGTCGGCACGCGCCGCCTTCTTCCCGCAGATCCAGTTGACCGCGACCACCGGCGTACAGAGCGCCGCGCTGGCGGCGTTGTTCGGACCGGGCGCCTGGTATTATACGCTCGCGGCAGGGCTGACCCAGCCGCTGTTCGACGGCTTCCTGCTGGAAAGCCAGTTGAAGCAGGCCAAGGGCGTGCAACTGCAATACCTGCAGGCCTATCGCAAGGCGGTGCTGTCGGCTTTCGCCGACGTCGAGAAGGCGCTGGTCGCGTTGTCGCAGACCACCTTGCAGGAGCGGCTGCAGATCGAGGCCGTGAACAATTCCCGCAAGGCCTTCGACGTCTCGGAGGTCCAGTTGCGCGCCGGCACCATCAACCTGATCACGGTGCTTCAAACCCAACAGACGCTGCTGACCGCCGAGAACACGCTGGCGCAGGTGCGGCTGACCAAGCTCTTGGCCGCTTCCAGCCTGTTCCAGGCGCTGGGCGGCGGATGGACGCCGGACGGCAAGCTGGCAGCGCTGCAACCGGCGGAGGCCAAGCCATGAGGCGCCGAGCCATGACACCGAGCATGACACGGACGATGTTCGCGGCCACGATCTGGATGGCCGCCAACGCCGGTTTGATAGCAGGCTTGATCGCAGCCATCGGGCCTTCGGCCGCCTCTGCGCAGGCCGCCAACAATACGCCGCTGGCGTTCGGCATGAATGTCAACGAGGCCTCGACAGCGCTGGGGACGAGCCTCGTGTATGTCCAGGGCCGCCCCGGCAACGAGATGTTTCTGGCCTTGCCCAACGTGAAAGGCAGCGCCTTGTCGGATCGGAGGGATGGCCTCTATCTGCAATTCCGGCGCGGCAAGCTTGAGGGCTGGAAAGGCGATTGGGGGACGAACAAGCCATGTTGCAGATGATGGCGCGATCATGAGCAGATTGAGAATTTTGATGGCAGCAACCTGCGCGCTCGCATCGGCAAGTGCCGGATCGGCATTGGCGCAAAGCGCGCACCAGCCGTTTTTGCAGCGGGATGTACCACCCACCGCCTGGCATTTTGACCAGCGCGACGACGACCGGGATTTCCAGAACAACGGCTTTTTCCCCGGCGATTTCGCCGCCAATCCCGCCAGCGCCTGGATCGGCGCAGCCGGCCTGTTCGGCTTCACCCCGTCGGGCGGATCGCATTTTGGTCCGATCTACTGCACGCGGCGATATCGTTCTCACAATCGCGCGCCCGGCTATTTCCAGGGCGAAGACGGCGTCTGGTATCGCTGTCATCGTTAACCACGACACGCCCAGGCTTTTCGAACTGCCTTTTCGAACTGCCTTTCCCAACGGCCTTTTCGGCCGCTTCAGATTAAAAATACGTAATATTCCCGTAAAATCGATGAGAACTAAGTGATTGGAAAATCTTTGTGTGCAATGCGAGAAGCTGACGGCGTGATTTTTGCACCGCAACCGCTGTCCAGCGATTGATCGAGAATTGCACGAATGAATGCCATCGTCAGAATTGCCCTGAGCCGGCCCTACACGTTCGTCGTGCTGGCACTGCTTCTTCTGATCGTCGGGCCGCTCGCGGCGCTGCGAACCCCCACCGACATCTTTCCCGACATCCGCATCCCGGTGATCGGCGTGGTGTGGCAATATACCGGCCTGCCGCCCGACCAGATGGCCGGCCGCATCACCTCGCCGTTCGAGCGGGCGCTGACGACCACCGTCAACGACATCGAGCACATCGTCGCCAATTCCTATAACGGCTTCGGCATCGTTAAGATCTTCTTCCAGCCCAATGTCGATATCCGTACGGCCAACGCCCAGGTCACCGCGATCTCGCAGACGCTGCTCAAACAGATGCCGCCCGGCGCGACGCCGCCGTTGATCCTGAATTACAGCGCCTCCACGGTGCCGATCATCCAGCTCGCGCTCTCGGGCGAAGGCCTCACCGAACAGAACCTCGCCGACATCGGCATCAACCAGTTGCGCACGCCGCTGGTGACCGTCCCCGGTGCTGCGATCCCCTATCCCTACGGCGGCAAGCAGCGGCAGATCCAGATCGACCTCGATCCGACGGCGCTGCAATCCCGCGGCCTGTCGGGGCAGGACGTCGCCAACACGCTGGCGGCGCAGAACCTGATCACGCCGGTGGGCACGGAAAAAATCGGCGGTTTCGAATACACCGTCCAGCTCAACAATTCGCCGCTCAAGATCCAGGAGCTGGGCGATCTCCCGATCAAGACCGTCAATGGCGCGATGGTCTATATCCGCGACGTCGCCACCGTCCGCGACGGCAACCCGCCGCAAACCAATATCGTGCATGTCGACGGCAACCGTTCGGTGCTGATGATGGTGCTGAAGGCGGGCTCGATCTCGACGCTCGATATCATCGCCGGCATCAAGCAGAAGGTGAAGGACTACAAATCGTCGCTGCCCGACGCGCTGAAGATCGGCTTTATCGGCGACCAGTCGCTGTTCGTGCGCGGCGCGATCACCGGCGTGGCACGCGAGGGCGTCATTGCCGCGGTGCTGACCAGCGTGATGATCCTGTTGTTCCTGGGGAGCTGGCGTTCGACCATCATCATCGCGACCTCGATCCCGCTCGCGGTGCTCGGCTCCATCATCATGCTGGCGGCGATCGGCGAAACCCTCAACATCATGACGCTCGGCGGGCTGGCGCTCGCGGTCGGTATCCTGGTCGACGAAGCCACCGTGACGATCGAAAACATCAACTACCATCTCGAACAGGGCAAGGAAGTCCAGGAAGCGATCCTGGATGGCGCCAACCAGATCGTGGTGCCGGCGTTCGTGTCGCTGCTGTGCATCTGCATCGTGTTCATTCCGATGTTCTTCCTGTCCGGCATCGCACGCTTTCTGTTCGTGCCGATGGCCGAAGCCGTGATGTTCGCCATGGTCTGGTCGTTCATCCTGTCGCGCACGCTGGTGCCGACGATGGCGAAGTATCTGCTGCATGCGCATGTGCATCATGAGGGCGGCGCGCCGCACTCGCAAAATCCGCTGGTGCGGTTCCAGCGCGGTTTCGAGGCCGGGTTCGAGCGATTTCGTTCCGCCTATCACGACCTGCTCGGGCTGGCGCTGATGCACCGGCCGACCTTCGTGATCGCCTTCATCAGTCTAGTCGCCGTATCCTTCGCGCTGGTGCCGTATCTCGGCCGCAACTTCTTCCCCTCGGTCGATGCCGGCCAGATCCTGATGCATGTGCGGACCCAGGTCGGCACCCGTGTCGAGGATGCCGCCAATCAGTTCGCCGACGTTCAGAAGGCGATACGCACGGTCATTCCACCGGACCAGATTGAGACCATGGCCGACAACATCGGCATGCCGATCAGTGGCATCAATATGACCTACAACAACACCGGCGTGATCGGCCCGCAGGATGGCGACGTCCAGATCAAGCTGAAGGAAGGCCATGAGCCGACCGAAGGTTACGTCAAGACGCTGCGGGAAAAGCTGCCCGCGTTGTTCCCGGGCCTGACCTTCGCGTTCCTGCCGGCCGACATCGTCAACCAGATCCTCAATTTCGGTGCGCCGGCGCCGATCGACGTCGAGGTGCGCGGCGCCAATCTCGACGGCAACTTCGCCTATGCCAACAACCTGCTAGCGAAGATCCGCCGGATTCCCGGCGTCGCCGACGCGCGTATCCAGCAATCGGCGCGCAACCCGAGCTTCAACGTCGACGTCGACCGCACCCGTGCGCAATTTGTCGGCCTGACCGAACGCGATGTCGCCAACAGCATGGTGGTCAATCTCGCCGGCAGTTCGCAGGTCGCGCCGACCTACTACCTCGATCCCAAAAACGGCGTGTCCTACTCGATCGTGCTGCAAACACCGCAATATCAGCTGGACTCGCTGAGCTCGCTGGAAACCCTGCCGATGACCGGCGCCAACGGCACGCCGAGCCCGGTGATCCTCGGCGGCATCGCCAGCATCAAACGGACGACGTCGAACGCGGTGGTGTCGCAATACGACATTCAATCGCTGGTGCAGATCTATGCCACGCCGCAGGGACGCGATCTCGGATCGGTGGCGGCCGACATCCGCAAGACCATCAGCGAGAACGCCAGTGCGCTGCCCAAGGGCAGCTCGGTGGCGCTGGTCGGCCAGGTGCAGACCATGGAGAGCTCGTTCTCCGGCCTGCTGTTCGGATTGCTGGGCGCCGTGGTGCTGATCTATCTGTTGATCGTGGTGAACTTCCAGTCGTGGTCCGATCCGTTCGTGATCATCACCGCGCTGCCGGCGGCGCTGGCCGGCATCGTCTGGATGCTGTTCATCACCCATACCACGCTCTCGGTGCCGGCCCTGACCGGCGCCATCATGTGCATGGGCGTCGCCACCGCTAACAGCGTGCTGGTGATCAGTTTCGCCCGTGAGCGTTATGCCGAACTCGGCGATCCGATCGCAGCGGCCCTGGAAGCGGGCTTCGTCCGCATTCGTCCTGTGATGATGACCGCTTTGGCGATGATCATCGGCATGCTGCCGATGGCGCTCGGGCTCGGCGAAGGCGGCGAGCAGAACGCGCCGCTCGGACGCGCGGTGATCGGCGGACTGCTGTTTGCGACCGTGGCCACCTTGATGTTCGTGCCGGTGGTGTTCAGCATGGTGCACAAGAAGCGCGAGGACGCCGCCGAGACCGCGAATTCGCAATTCGAGGGCTATCCCCGCGCTGCCGAGTGACGCTAAGCTCGGCTGCGACAACGTCGACAACAACAAGATAAGACAAGAACAAGATAAGGGGAGAACACCATGGCTGGGAACAGCAGGGTGCGGAGCGTTGAAACGCTCGCGTGCGACGCCGGCTGGCGTAACTATCATTTCGTCAAGATCACCACCGAAGACGGCGTCGTCGGCTACAGCGAATTCGACGAAGGCTTCGGCTCGCCCGGCCTTGGCGCCGCGATCGAACGGCTCTCGGTCCGCGTGGTCGGGCAGAACGCCCTGCAGCATGAGCGTATCTTCGCCGAACTGTCGGCGGTGACGCGGCCCTCGACCGGCGGCGTCATCGCCCAGGCGCTGGGCGCCATCGAAAACGCGCTGCTCGACGTCAAGGGCAAGGTGCTGGGCGTGCCCTGCTATGAACTGCTCGGCGGCAAGATCCGCGACCGCATCCGGGTCTACTGGTCGCATTGCGCGACCTGGCGCATCAACCATCCCTCCTGGTACAAGCCGGCGATTACCGACCTTGATGGCGTCAAGGCGATCGGCCGCGAGGTGCGCGAGAAGAAATTCACCGCGCTGAAGACCAACATCTTCACCTACACCGACGGCAAGCCGCAGGGCTGGCGGCCCGGCTTCGGCATGCCGTTCGAGCCCGAAATCAATGTCGACCGCCGGGTGCTGCGCGACCTGCGCATGCATCTCGAAGCGATCAGGGACGGCGCCGGGCCCGATGTCGATATCCTGCTCGATCTCAATTTCAACGCCAAGACCGAGGGCTATCTAAAGATCCTGCGCGAGATCGCCGACCTCGACATGTTCTGGATCGAGATCGACAGCTTCAGCCCCGAAGCGCTCGGCTATATCCGCCGCCAGAGCCCGCACCCGGTCTCGTCCTGCGAGACGCTGACCGGCTTGCGCGAGTTCCTGCCGTATTTCCGCGAGCAGGCGATGGATGTCGCGATCATCGACACGCCCTGGAACGGGGTGTGGCAGTCGATGAAGATCGCCGCCGCAGCCGAGGCCTGCGAGGTTAATGTCGCGCCGCATAATTTCTACGGCCACCTCTGCACCATGATGAACGCGCATTTCAGCGCGGCGGTGCCCAATCTGCGGATCATGGAAACCGATATCGACCGGCTGGCCTGGGACCACGAACTGTTCACGCATGTGCCCGAGATCGTCGACGGTCATCTCATCCTGCCCGACCGCCCGGGCTGGGGCACCGAGCCCAACGAGGAAGCCCTGCGCGCGCATCCGCCGAAAGGCAAAGGCGGGCTGCTGAGCTACGGCCAGAAGAACTGAACGTTTTGGTTTTCAGAACGGCGTGACGATGCTCCGCCCACCGCTGTCGTCCCTGCGAACGCGGGGACCCATAACACCCGGCGTCGGCTATATCAAAAGGCGTCCACTCCACTGCCGAAACGATAGGACACAGCGTGGGTCCCGTCGCAAGGCCGGGACGACGGCTGCGTGAAACTCCGCCTTCTCGCGACACGTTGCGCCCGAGTTTTGCAAATTCGTTCGCCCCAAAAGATAGAGGGCGCAGGGAAGACCGGGTGCACGCTGCACCCGCGGTCTCGTGTGCAAATAGGCACAAAAAACGCACACGAGCATACAGGTTCAGCGGAGGCAGTCCGGCCTTCCCTGCGCAATGGTTTTACAGCTTATTTCGCGCGCTCCCCGGCGAGACCAGGCTTGTTTGCCACCGTCGCTCTCAAGAAGCCTGAGCTTCCTGCGAACTTGACACCATCCACTGGGGCGTCAGGACCACACGACTTGATGTAAAACCCATTTTTGGTTCGCTAAAGATCGATTAAAGCGGCGAAGAACTAAGCACTTAGCCGGTGCAGGCTGAAAAAACAGATGGACCGCCCGGATGAGGTAGGCCCCAATAGGCCCTAGTTTTCGTGACGACGCTTAGGTCGGGTTTGCCGAGAGGCGGCAAGCTCGGCTTTGTCGATGTCCTCATCGCGCTTTACTGCTCATAGACTACCGTCGGCCCATATATTCGCGCCCGCTTTTGCTTCAGCTAATGATACAATGACCGCCATGCTTATCCTCAAACCCGCCAGCAAATCGCGGCTTAGCGACGGACGCCGACGACTTCGATGTGTTTGCTGACGAACAGGTCGTTGGTCGCATCGCGTGGACAGATGCTGCGCCGTCAGATCAGCGCTGGTTCTGGCTCCTTAGAGGACGCTGGGCGCAGCAGCCGAGTGAAAAGGGCTACGCGGCGATAAGCGAGGTGGCGATCGCGGCGTCACGCGCACTTCTAATTTTGTGGACGCTAGCGTCATCCCCGGCGTATGCACAATCTTGTGACCCCGTTCGATACCCGGGAAGCTGCAAGTTAAGGTCATGCAGTACGTCCAATGTACTGTGAAGGCGGAAACACATCGCTTGCGGTCGTTGCCCAACGACAACGCGCAAGCCGTTGGGGACCTTTCACGAGGCGACACCGTGTACATCAGCGACACGCAGGGGTCGTGGATTTTTGTTCAAGGCGAAGGGACCTACGAAAGGAAAACTGAAAAAACAGATGGTGGATGACTTCCTCGTTCGGCGGTCAACATGTGCCACTCAAGCCTGGACAACGGCATTCGCTAACCGACTAAAAGGATCGCCACAATGAAACGAATCGCAATCGCGATTGCGTTCGCTACCGTGTCAACCACAGCATTTGCCACAAGTCAGACTGACGTGGTGGATGCGAACAACAGCGAACATTTCAAAGTCGAATGCAAGACCAACGATGGCACCATCGTTCACCTAGTAGTACGCAATGGTGAACTCGACCCCGCAACGCACGAGATCAAAACCCACAAAATATTTGCTCGAAATAAGCAATACGCGCTGCATACCAACTCGTGGAAAAAAGCGTCGAATGTGTATGTCTGGTCAGCGCGTGATGGTGCAGGCAATACAGTCGATGGTGAGATGGCCAATTTGGGTCCTGATTTCGGATGGCACTATCGCGAAATCATCAATGATCGTGTGGTTGTGAATGCGGATTCCGATTTATTCCGGCCGGGTATTCCGACGTGAAGCCGGCCACCGTTCCGTTTTGAAGCCGGCCGCCATTCCGATCAATTTCCGGCCGGGTTTCTGAGAAGGTCGGCGTTTTTGTTTGGGTCAGTCCCTCGGGCATCAAGTCCCTCGTTGAAAACGAGGGGACACGGATGCCGGCCAAGAGAGAACTGACCATGCGACAGATACGACAAATGCTACGGCTTGCTCGTGACGGGGTGAGCGCCCGGGAGATCGGACGCACGCTCGGCGTGGCGCGGAGCACGATCCAGGACAATCTCAAGCGGGCGACAGTGGCCGGGCTTGCGTGGCCTTTGGCTGGCGACCTCACGGACGCCGCTCTCGAACAACGTCTGTTCCCCCATGCCGGCGCCAAGCGCGGGTTCCGCCGGCGCACCGAGCCCGATTGGGGCTCGCTCGCCTGCGAACTCAAGCGGCCTGGCGTCAATTTGATGGTGCTCTGGGAGGAGTATCGCGCGGTTCACCCAGGAGGCTATGGCTACAGTCGCTTCTGCGATCTGTTCCGGGAGTTCGAGCGGCGCCTGTCGCCTACCATGCGGCAGGACCATCCGGCCGGCGACAAGGTATTTGTCGATTACTCCGGCAAGAAAATCATGATCGTCGATCGCGCAACCGGGGTCGTGCGTGAAGCGGAGATCTTTGTCGCCGTCCTTGGTGCCTCCAATTACACTTACGCCGAGGCGACCTGGACGCAGAAACTGGCGGACTGGATCGAGGCCCATGTCCGCATGTTCCGCTTTTTTGGCGGGGTGCCGCGGCTTGTGGTCCCCAACAATCTGAAATCCGGCGTTCACGGGGCCTCGTTCTACGACCCTGAAATCAATCGCAGCTACGGGATGATGGCGTCCCATTACGGCGTCGGCATCCTTCCGGCCCGGCCACGAAAGCCCCGGGATAAGGCAAAAGTGGAAGCCGGAGTGCGTTTTGCCCAGACCTATATCCTCGGGCGGCTTCGCCGGCAGACCTTCTTCTCGCTGGCTGAGGCGAACGCGGCAACCGCCGCCGCGCTGGAGCGCATCAACGCGCACGTCATGCGCCGGCTTGGCGTCAGCCGCCGGCAATTGTTCGAGACCGTCGAGATGCCTGTCTTGGCGTCGTTGCCGGATGCCGACTATCAGTTTGCGGAATGGCTCCTGGCCCGCGTCTCGCTCGATTATCATGTCGAGGTCGACGGCTTCTTCTACTCAGTTCCACACGGCCTGATCCGGGAGCAGGTCGACGTTCGCGCCACCACCCGGACCATCGAGCTGTTCCATCGGGGCTTGCGTGTTGCGGCTCACCAGCGCCGTTATGGCGGCCGCCGGCACGGCACGGATCCCGATCACATGCCCAGTGCGCATCGGCGTTACGCCGAGTGGACTCCCGATCGATTCCGGCGCTGGGGGCGATCGATCGGGCCCAACACCGAGGGGCTCGTCCTCGCCATCCTGGCCAATC
>Ga0302314_10010749_pt1 | contig 15987 bp, 15 predicted proteins | sample III_Palsa_N2_3_FD_200533 | JGI IMG/M metagenome (GOLD analysis project Ga0302314, IMG submission 200533) | Peat permafrost microbial communities from Stordalen Mire near Abisko, Sweden - III_Palsa_N2_3 | ecosystem: Environmental > Terrestrial > Soil > Palsa > Peat permafrost | place: Sweden... | reverse complement strand
CGCTCGACCTCTAGATCTGGCATCCGAACTCAATGACTCCGCTCCCGAACCTGGAGATGTACCAGTGATCGACACAGTCCCGAACCTCACCACCGAGCAGCTCGACACATTCGGACGCGAGCTCGACGCCATCCGCCAGCGCGCCCTCGACGACCTCGGCGAGCGCGACCTCGAGTACATCCGCCGCATGATCCGGATCCAGCGCGGGCTCGAGGTGACCGGCCGCGGACTGCTGTTCGCGAGCTTCATCCCGCCGGCTTGGCTCGCCGGCGTCACCGCCCTGTCGCTGTCGAAGATCCTCGACAACATGGAGATCGGCCACAACGTGATGCACGGCCAGTACGACTGGACCGGCGACCCTGCCCTGTCGGGCCACGGCTTCGAGTGGGACACCACCTGTCCCAGCGACCAGTGGCGCCATTCACACAATTACATGCACCACACCCACACGAACATCGTCGGCAAGGACCGCGACCTCGGCTACGGGATTCTGCGCATATCCGAGGAGCAGTCGTGGAACCCGTATTACCTCGGCAATCCGCTGTATGCAGTGCTGCTCGCCGTGTTCTTCGAGTGGGGCGTTGCGTTCCATGACCTCGAGGTCGAGCGGCTCGGCTCCGGCGACGTCGATTGGGGCGAGAAGCGCGAGCTGCTCTCGGGGATCTGGCGCAAGGCGAGCCGGCAGGTGCTCAAGGACTACGTCCTGTTCCCGGTCCTCGCCGGCCCCCAGGCGCCGCTCGTGCTCGCCGGCAATGCGACCGCGAACATCGTCCGCAACCTGTGGACGTTCACGATCATCTTCTGCGGCCACTTCCCCTCCGGAGTGGTCGAGTTCAGCGAGGAGGAGACCGCAGAGGAGACGCGCGGCGAGTGGTACTTCCGCCAGCTCCTGGGCTCGGCCAACCTGACCGGCAGCAAGCTCTTTCACATCATGGCGGGCAACCTCAGCCACCAGATCGAGCATCACCTGTTCCCCGACATCCCCGCGCACCGCTACGGCGAGATCGCGGTCGAGGTCTCCGAGCTCTGCGCCCGCTTCGGTATCCCCTACAACACGGGGCCGCTGGGCAAGCAGTTCGGCAGCGTCGTGAAGAAGATCTGCCGGCTTGCCCTGCCCGACAGGCTCCGCGGCGCCAAGCCGGCGCCCGCGGCGCCCGCGGCGCCCGAGGCGCCCGTCACCCGGACGCGCCGGGAGCCAGTGCCCGTCGCCGCGTGACGGGGGTGCTTCGCGGCGGGGCGGTGGTTCATACTGGTTCGCCGATGACCTTGGACAAGCTCGAGACCCGCAAGGACGTCGCTCAGGCGGTGATCGAATCCGGTGTCGACCACGTCGGGCGGATCATGGGCATCGTCGTCGGCGCCGTCAGCGATGTAACCTCAGAGCTCGGGGGCTGGGCGACGGACGTGTTCGAGATGCGCGACGCCGCCCGTCGCGCCGAGGCCGACCGGGAACGCAGCGACCCGGAGCTCTTGACGCCCTGAGGCCGGGGCGCTACGCGCCCCCCTCAGGTCCCGAACCCGACCCGGTGGTCCTCATCGTCGACCTGGACGAAGACAACCTTCGCCAGGTCGAGCGCGACCGTTCCGTCCTCGGCCTTCAGCTCGTGCCAGCCGACTGAGCCGAGCGCCTTGCGCAGGCCGATCAGCTCGTCCAGCTTCACGCGTGCGCTCAAAGCCTGGCCGCCAAGGAAGCCGATGCTGATCCGTTGTGGTTTCTCGTCGGTCATCAGGTGTGCCCTCCGGCGGCCGGCTGGACGATCTCCGTCAGGACGCCGCCGGTGGACGCCGGATGAAGGAACGCGACGAGCGAGCCACGGATGCCCACCCGCGGGTGCTCGTCGATCAGTCTCATGCCCGCCGCCGCTAGCGCGTTCAGCGTCTCGGCGACGTCGTCGACGCGGTAGGCCACGTGGTGCAGTCCAGGCCCGCGCTTGGACAGGAACTTCCCGACTGGGGTATCCGGTCCCAGCGGCGCCAGCAGCTCGACATGCGAGTCGCCGATGTCGAGCAGCGCCGCGTCGACGCCCTGCGACTGCACCGCCTCGCGGTGCACGAGGGGCATTCCGAGCGTGTCGCGGTACAGCGCCAGCGAGCTGTCGATGTCCTGCACCGCGACGCCGACGTGGTCGATTGCTCCGAGCATGCGCGGCAGGATACGCGAGCTAACGCCGACCGGCCGACTGGCCGATAGATGATCGGCACGTAGACCGCCGACGCCCGACCGCCCTGAAGTGAAGTCGGGCTCGAGAGACCGGAGGTTTGTGATGGGTCGAATCTCATCGAAGCTGAGTTATGCGAACGTAATGTCGACCATCGCGCTGTTCGCCGCACTCGGCGGCGGCGCATACGCGGCCTCGACATTCGTGGGGCCGAGCGGAGTCGTGAACCTGTGCGTCTCGAAGAGCGGCACCGTGAAGGTGCTCGCGGCCAAGAAGAGCAAGTGCGGCAAGGGCGCCTCGCTCGTCCCGATCAACCAGACCGGCCCGGCCGGTAAGCAAGGGCCGGCGGGGACGCCGGGTGCGACCGCCGCGGCAACCTACTCCGCCGGGTCGGGCCTGACGCTGTCGGGCACGACGTTCGGCGCTGATTTGAGCAAGGTCCAGGCGCGGATCGCCGGGTCGGGGTGCGCGGGTGATCAGGCGCTGCAGTCGGTGTCGCAGAGCGGGACGCCGACGTGTGTGGGGCTGCATGGGTACGAGTCACCGCCCACCGTGGCGGGCGACACCAGTAACGGCGTTGGAGTCCCCGCGGGCACGTGGCTATTGCTCGGCCAGGCCCAAGCTACCTGGACCGACACGGGCAGCGAGGACGTTATCTGCTCGCTGCAGGCCGGCGGAAAGATCGAGGACTCGGCCAACCAGACGATCGTGGATGGTGCCACCGGCACGCTGAATCCGATCGCAACGGTTACCACGACCGGATCATCGACCTCGGTTCAGATCGCATGCACTTTTGACCCCAAGCTAACCATCGGGACCAACCTCGCGATCATCGCCATCCCCCTTGCCGCCCTGAACTGAGTGCGTCACGAACGCCGCGGTCCTCGGCGCGCGGGCCGCCGGCGCTCGACCTACGCAACCTTCTTTCCGGATACCGGAGGTGTTGATGCGTTCGTCAAGGAAATCGGGGCGGCTCTGGGCAGGACGCTCCCACCCCGATTCCACCGCCAGTTCCCCTACCGCCGCGCCGGCCGATCCGCCGGCGACTTCGCGGTCGCCGCCGCGATCCCGAGCTCGCCGCCGCCGCGCCTCGATGGCGCCACGCGGGGCACGTCGCCGAGGATCCGGTCGATGTCCCCGCGCTCGAGGACCTCGTTGGTCAGCAGCGTCAATGCGAGCTGGTCGAGCTGCGCGCGGTGGGTATCGATCAGGTCGAGCGCGGCTCGGAAGCCCTCGTCGGCCAGCTCTCGCACCTCCTCGTCGCGAACTCGCCGGGTGCTTTCCGAGGCGTCGTCGCCGACGAACCGTAGCGACGCGGTGCCGGTACCCATCGCGTACTCGTGGACCATCGAGTGAGCGATCTCTGCGACTCGCTTGAGGTCGTCGGACGCGCCGGTCGTGATCGCCCCGAACACGAGTTGCTCCGCCGCCCGTCCGCCGAGCAGCATCGTCATGAAGTCGATCAGCTCCTCACGCGTCTTCAGGTAGCGGTCCTCCTCGGGCAGGTTGAGCGTGTAGCCGAGGGCGTGGCCGCGCGGGACGATCGAGATCCGGTGCACGCGGTCGACCGACGGCAGCAGCTCCCCGCACAGCGCATGACCCGCCTCGTGATAGGCGACGACGCGCTTCTCGTGGTCCGAGAGCGCGCGGCTCGACTGCATGCCTGCGACGACGCGCTCGAGCGCGGAATCGAAGTCGCCCATCCGTACCGTGTGCGCGTGGCGCCGTGCCGCGAAGATCGCCGCCTCGTTGCAGATATTGGCTAGATCGGCCCCGGTCAACCCCGAGGTCTGGCGCGCGAGCAGTGGCAGGTCGACGTCGTCGTCGAGGGGCTTGTTGCGCGAATGGACCTGGAGAATCCGCTCGCGGCCGACGACATCCGGCGGCGAGACGAAGATCTGGCGATCGAAGCGCCCCGGGCGCAGCAGCGCCTGGTCGAGCTTCTCGAGCAGGTTCGAGGCGGCGATCACGACGACTTCCTTGCGCGCCGTGAAGCCGTCCATCTCGACCAGCAGCTGGTTGAGCGTTTGATCGCGCTCGCCGCTGATGTCCATTCCGCGATGCCCACCGACGGCGTCGAGCTCGTCGATGAAGATGATCGCTGGGGCGTGCTTGCGTGCGATCCTGAACAGGCGCCGGATCCGTGCCGCACCGAGGCCGGCGAACATCTCGATGAACGACGCCGCCGACTGGGAGTAGAAGCGCGCACCCGACTCGTGCGCGACGGCCTTCGCGAGCAGAGTCTTGCCGGTTCCCGGCGGTCCGTGAAGCAGGATCCCCTTCGGCACCTTGGCGCCGAGGTCGCGGAAGCGCGTGGGATCGCGCAGGTACTCGACCACCTCGCGCAGCTCTTCCTTCGCCTCTTCGCAGCCCGCGATATCGCTCCAGCCGATCGAGGGCGAGGTCTCCGGCTTGATCTCGGATGGCCTCGTGCGCGGCATGAAGCGCATCAGCGCGAACACCGCCACGACCAACAGGCCCATGAAGATGATCGGCAGCCAGTCGTGCAGCAGGCCCCAGACGTCGGGATAACCGAGGAACGTTGCGAAAATCATTGTCTGAAGTCACGCATCGGCACCGATCCCGGATTACTCAACTAGCTCGAGCCTGGGATTCGGCGAGAACCCCCGCCCGACCTTCGCGCCGGGCACACCATCAACCTTCACGACGTCGGCGGTGAAGTCGTTCTCGCCACGGATCAGCGACGAACCCACGCCGTAGGCATCGACCGGCACGCCGGCCGCCTCGAACTCCCGGATCCGGGCCGCATTGAAGCCCCCGGACACAACGATCCGGACCGATGAGAACCCAGCGCCGTCGAGCGCGCCCCGAACCTTCTCCACCAGCCGGGGATTGACGCCGGTGGGGTTGAAGCCACCCATCTCGTCGTGTAGTGAGCGATCGACGAGCTGCTCGGACGTGTCCAGCCGCACGCCCCACAGCCGGGGGCCGAGCGCTTGCGCGACCTCGAGCGCGGTCTTCACCGAGTCGTTCTCGAAGTCCACGAGCACGGTGATGTTCATGTCCTCGTGGAACCGCTCGGCGAACTTCGCCGCCGCCGTCACGGTGTCCCCGCCATACGCTGCGATCAGCCCGTGCGGCACGGTGCCGATCCCGCGCCCACCCCACCAGGACGCCTGCGCTTCGGTGGAGACGCCGATCGCGCCGGCGACGTGCGCGGCCCAGCCGTCGCCGGTCTGCACAAGCCAATGGTCGTGCCGGGCGGGGAAGTAGAAGATCGGCTTTCCGCGCGCCGCCAGAACGACCTCGGAGACGTTGCGCATGATCATCGACCGGCGCGCGAGGCAGCCGAGGTAGACGGTCTCGAGGTGGGCGAACAGGCTGTAGTCGCCCTCGATCGTTAGCACGGTCTCGCGCGGGGCGACCTCGTCGCCTTCGTGGAGCGCCCGTACCTCCATCTCGCCCCAGCCGTCGACCCACTCGCCACCGGACGCCTCGCGCCCGGAGCAGGTGCGCAGGATCGCGATCGCCTCGTCGATGCCGCCGAGCACCGACTCGTGCTTCTGGAAGACCTGCACCAGCACGCGCGGGTGGAAGTCCTCTGCCTCGAGCAGCCGCTTCGTGTAGACGAAGTACGCGTCCGAGTAATAACCTGCACGCAGCTTCTCGAGCGGCAGACGGAAGATCGCCGGATCGAGGCGGTCTGACACCCGCGTCGTCATTGGTGAAGCTTAGTGGTCGGGCTGCGCGGGTCGGAGTCCACGATCGCGTATCTTGACCCCCGTCTCAGGCGCCATCCACCATCCCCTGCGGGCCATGCTCGCCGCGCTGGCGATCCTCGTGCTCGCGCCGGCCGCCGTCGCCTCGGCGTGGACGCTCCGTTACCACAATCCGCTGCGAGACCCGAAGACGGGCAAGCCGTTCTCGTGCCCGGACCCGGACGTGATCTACGCGCCGGCGCGCGACGCGCGGTACTTCCTCGTCTGTACATCCGCCTTCGCCGGCAACGCGATCCCGATCTACGCCTCGCAGGACCTGGTCCACTGGCGACCCGACGGCTTCGTCTTCCCGCACGGACACCAGCCATGGTGGGCCGTCAAATCAGGGCCCGGCTCGCGAGGCCAATTCTGGGCGCCCGAGATCTACCAGATCGACCATCGCTGGGTCGTCTACTTCGCCGCCGAGTACGACAGGGCTAAGCTCGACCTCCAGGTACCGGGTAGCGGTCGCCTGGGACCCAGGACGATGGTGGTTGGCGACGCCTGGGCGCCCTCGCTGCGCGGACCCTGGCACAGCGCTGTGCTGCACTACCGCGGCCAGTTCAACGCCGTCAGCAGTGAGCGGGAGGGGCCTGGCCCCGCGATCGATCCGAGCGTCGTTCAAGATCCCGGCACGGGCCGGCTGTACCTGTTCTGGGCGGATCGTTCGACACAGATCTGGGCCGGCGAGCTGGCGGCGAGCGGCCTCACGCTGGATCCGCAGATTCACCTCGTCCTGCGGGCCACCGAGCCGTTCGACTGCGATCCGCGAGACCATCACTGCACGGTTGAGGCACCCGAGCCCTTCTACGCGAACGGAAACTTCTACCTGCTCTACAGCGGCGGGAGCACCTGGGATGCCAGCTACGACGTGGGTGCCGCGGCATCGCCCGATCCATTCGGACCGTTCAAGCTGCTCGGGCACCCGATCCTGCGCCAGGGCGACGGCTTCTACGGGACCGGACACACCTCACAGCCGGTGGTCGGCCCGGACGGGAACACGTACATTCTCTACCACGCGAGGACCAGCCCGGCGCTGTCCTACATCTCCGACAAGCGCTTGCTGATGCTCGGTCGCTTCGGCTGGGCAGACGGATGGCCGACCATAGGAGAGCCCTGAAATCGCCGCTGGGCGATGGGCGTCGGCATTCAAGGACGGATTCTCGGGCGCCGACGCATCTTTTCTGAGGCCGAGCTGTTTTGATGATCTAGTGCGACGATTCCTCGCCAGCATTCTCGTCGTTGGATGCGCCGCCGCCATCGTGATGCCCGCCTCGGCGACGGCCGCCCCCTCCGTCAAGACCGTGCGCTACCGCGCTTATGTGCTGCGGGTACCGGCGACCTGGCCGGTGTTCAGGCTTGCATCCGATCCCTCGGCGTGCGTTCGGTTCGACCGCCACGCGGTCTACTTGGGCCGTCCGAGCGCCGAGCAGCGCTGTCCCGCGCATGCGGTCGGGCGCACGGAGGCAATCCTGGTGGAGCCGCTCACCGCCATCGCCGCCCGGTCGGGCAGAGCCGCCGGCGTCGGCGCCGCGCCGGTGCTGCCGGAGGCGAGAACCTCGGGGGCGCGGGGGTCGATCGGACAGGTCGTCGTTCCCGCTCGCGGGGTGGTTGTCACCGCCACGTGGGCGAGCGACCCCGAGACCGTCGAGCGAGCGCTCGGCGTGCACTCGATCCCGGCCGGCCCCCCGGACGCACCCGCGTATCGGGCCGCGGCGCGGTCCGCGTCGCCTCGCGAAGCGAGCGGGGCGCGGCGCGAACATGCCCTTGACGCCGGCGGGCTCGGATTCGACAGCTGCTCGGCGCCCTCGACGACCGCCATGTCCGCGTGGCTGCAGTCATCGCCCTTCCGTGCCGCGGCGATCTACATCGGCGGCTCGAACAGCGCCTGCGCCCAGCCCAACCTGTCGGCGAGCTGGGTCAGCGCCGAGTCGGCGGCAGGGTGGCAGTTCATCCCGGTGTACGTCGGCCTGCAGGCACCCACGTCGTCCTGTGGTTGCGCGGAGATCGTGCCCGCCCAGGCGACGGCTGAGGGCGTCGCCGCGGCCAGCGACGCCGTGGCGCAGGCAGAGGCCCTCGGCATCGGCGCCGGGAACCCGATCTACTTCGACATGGAGGCATACAAGCAGACGTCGAGCAGTACCTCCGCCGTGCTCGCGTTCCTCTCGGCATGGACGTCCGAGCTGAACGCCTACGGATACGTCTCCGGCGTCTACAGCAGCGCCAGCAGTGGTATCGCCGACCTCGTCGACGCGCTCGGCACCGATGTCGCCGGAGCGCCCTTCGCCGCGCCCGCCGACATCTGGATCGCCGACTGGAACGGCGAGGCCACCGCGAGCGACCCCTACGTCCCGGCCGGCGACTGGGCTTACAACCAGCGGCTGCATCAGTACAGGGGAGGTCACATCGACGACTACGGCGGCGTCAAGATCGACGTCGACAGCGACTTCCTCGACGGCGCCACCGCGACCGTCGGCTCGGGCGTCGGCACCGTCGGTGCGGGGGCGCTGCCGGACGGGACCTTCGTGAGCTATCAAGCGAAGGTCTACCGACTCGCGGGTGGGGCGCCCTTGTACGTGCACAGCTGGTCGGTCTTCGGCGCTCGGCAGCCGACCGTCCCACTCGTGGCGGCGCAGTGGAAGGCACTGAACCCGGTACCGGCGAACGGGACCTTCATCAGGGCCACCGCTACCGGCAAGGTCTACCGGATCGCCGGTGGCGCTCCGGTGCGCGTGCCGAGCTGGTCGGCGTTCGGGGGACCGCAGCCAACCGTGGTCGTCGACCGCTGGGACATCGAGAACATCTCCAACCAAGCCGCGCACCTGAACGCCGTGCCCGCGAGTGGAACGACCGTGGAGGGCCTACCGTCGAGCCAGTACTGGCTGTTCAACGCGGGGATGCGCACGTCGACCGCCGCAAGCTCGGCGGCAGTCGGAGTCCCGGACGCCGGCCTCGCTTCGTTCCTCGAGTCGCCGACGGTGACGCGCGTTACGCTCTCCGGCATCGCCAGGCAGGTTCCGAAGCTCCGCTTCTGGCTGGCCCGCGGCGGGAATGCCCCGAACCTCGAGTCCTTCGTGATCGAGCTGCCCACCGGCTTGCGCTTCTCGAGATCGGCCGCGAGCCTGGCGGACGGAGTGCTCGCGTGGCGCTCGAACGGCACGGCGCTCGAGTCAGCGGTCAAGCTGAGCCGCGGGAAGCTCACGATCACGCTCAGCGCCGGCGTCAAGCAGGTCCAGATCACGACCGAGAGCCCGGCTGTGTTGGCGACGAAGGCGCTCGCCACCGCGGTGAAGGACCGCGAGACCACCGCGCTCGAGGTAATCGTCGATTCGATCGACACCAAGCACGACGCGGCGGCGCTTACGCTCAACCCCAAGCCGTCGTAGCGACTTGGTGGGCTATGCCTCGGGCGTACGCGGCGCGTATCGATGGTGCAGCATCAGCGCGTTGCCATCCGGGTCGGTGAAGAACCCCATGTGGCAGACGCTGGTATCGAAGGTGTCGCCTCGGAAGGTGACCCCGCGTTCCTCGAGCGTCGAACGAGCTGCCTCGACGTCATCCACATGCAGCGCGATCGCGTTGTGATTCGGGTGGTACTCCATGCCCATCATCTCGGGTTCGATCACACCGAGGGTCAGGTTGCCGGTCTCGAACTCGGCGAAGTGCCGGTCCGGGTTGTACGACGACCGGCGCAGGCCAAGGGTCGTGCCGTAGAACTCGACCGCCGCGTCGAAGTCCCGCGTGGGAAGGACGACGAAGTCGACACCGCTGATGACTTGGGGGATTGTGGTCATCGTCTTAGCTTAGCCCAGCAGCTCCCGCGCGAGGTCCGCGTAGCAGCTCGCGGCGAAGCCGAGGTCCCGGACGTCGATGCGCTCGTTCGCCGAGTGCACCAGCGGCACGCAATCGAGCAGCGTCTGGTGCTTCTGTGGGAAGAAGCCGTATGCCACGCAGTCCGGGAAAGCGTCCCGGAACCAGCGTGAGTCGGAGAAGCCGGGAAGGATCAGCGGCACCACCGCAGCGCCCGGATCGTTGGCCTCTACCCAGCGTCCGATCGCGTCCATCAGCGGCGAGCTGACCGGCGAGCGGTTCCCGCCCACCTGCTCGGTGAACTCGATCTCGAACCCATTCGAGCCCAGTACCTCGTCGATCCCGGCACGCACCGCCTCGGCGCCGAAGCCGGCCGGAACGCGACAGTCGACCTTGAGCTGAGCGCGGGATGGAATTACGTTGATCTTCTCCGACGCGCGGACCATCGTCGGCGCCATCGTGACGCCGAGCATCGGCTCGATCACGGTCGCCAGCCCCGGCGCCTGCGCCCTGATCCTCGCCAGCGCTGCGGCCGGGTCGGCCGGATCCTCGTCGAGTCCTCGCAGCAACGCGAGTGGCTCCTCGGTCAGCTCGAACTTAGGCTGCCGCTTCGCCAGCGCCTCGATGATCGGCCCCAGCTTGAGCAGCGCGTTCTCGCCCATGCCCGGGATCGAGGCGTGGCCGGCGACGCCGGTGGTCGTGATCGTGAAGCGGAAGATTCCCTTCTCCGAGCAGCACACGCCGTAGCGCCGCCGTCCCTGGTACTCGATCACCTCGCCCCCGCCTTCGTTCAGCAGCATGTCGCAGCGAACCTTGCCCGGATGGTTCTTGGTCAGCCACTGCGCGCCGAGCTCGCCGCCCGTCTCCTCATCGGCCACGAACACGAGCAGCAGAGAGCCCTTGGCCGGGCGCCACCCGCTCCCGGCGAGTGCCGCGCCGGCCGCCGCCTCGGCCGCCACCTGTGACTTCATGTCGATCGCCCCCCGGCCCCATAGGTAGCCGTCGGCGAGGTCGCCCGACCACGGATCGTGCTCCCACTCGAATGGGTCGGCGAGCACCGTGTCGACGTGACCGAGGTAACAGAGCGTCGGGCCCTCCGCCGCGCCGTCGAGCCGTGCGATCAGGTTCGGCCGCTCGGGCGTGGCGCCGAGCAGCTCCGTCTCGAACCCCGCCCGCTCGAGATAGCCGGCGAGATACTCGAGGGCTTCGCGCTCGTTGCCCGGCGGATTTACGGTGTTGAAGCGAACCAGGCGCTGCAGGACCTCGGTCGTCTCCCGTTGGAGCTCTGACGCGGACATCTGGCGGATCAGCCTAGCGGGCGCAGGTGGCTCCTCGCCAGGCCGCCGGCCGGTGCGCGACGCCGGGGGGCCCGAGCGCCGGATCCGCCGGTACTCCGTAGCATCCTGCCCGATGGCCGAACCGGACGATCTCGCACTCGCGCTCGAGTTGGCCGGACTCGCCGACGAGATCACCCTGGCTCGCTTCCGGGCAGCTGACCTTGCGGTCGAGACCAAGCCGGACATGACCCCCGTCACCGAGGCCGACCGCGGCGTCGAGCGCCTCGTGCGCGAGCGACTGGCCGCCGCCCGGCCCGAGGACTCGATCGTCGGCGAGGAGGAGGGCCGATCCGGGGAGGGCCCACGGCGGTGGATCATCGACCCGATCGATGGCACCAAGAACTACGTCCGGGGGATTCCCTTCTGGGCGACGCTGCTCGCCCTCGAGGTGGCCGGCGAGATCGAGGTGGGCGTCGTCTCGGCGCCGGCGGTGGGCCGCCGTTGGTGGGCGAGGCGCGGCCAGGGCGCGTTCGTCGACGACGGGCTCACGACCCGCCGCCTGCGCGTCTCCGGTATCGGGCGCCTGGCCGACGCGCAGCTGTGCTTCGCCGGCGTGGAGGACTGGGAGGCGATCGGACGCCTCGATGACCTGCTCGAGCTCGGCCGCCGCTGCTGGCGAACCCGCGGGCTCGGGGACGTGTGGAACTACATGCTCGTCGCCGAGGGCGGCGTCGAGATCGGCCTGGACGCCGAGGTCAAGCTATGGGACCTCGCCGCCCCGATGGTGATCGTCGAGGAGGCGGGCGGCAGGTTCACCGACCTCGGCGGCGCGCCACGCGCCGATGGCGGCGACGCGATCGCGAGCAACGGGCTCTTGCACGACGCCGCGCTCGCGATCATTGGGCGCTGAGGCACAGTCCATGGAGCGACTGTTCGGCGAGGATCCTCCTCCGGAACCCGGGGAACGCCAATCCGAGCCGGAGTACGCACCGCTGGCCACGCGGCTGCGCCCGCGGACGCTCGAGGACCTCGTCGGTCAGGATCACCTGCTGCATGCGGGGTCGGCCCTGCGAACGGCGATCGAAGCGGGGCGACCGCACTCGATGGTGCTGCACGGCCCTCCGGGCACGGGCAAGACGACGCTGGCGCGGATCGTCGCCGAGCACGCCAGTGCGGTGTTCGAGCAGGAGAGCGCGGTCGCCGCGGGGCGCGCGGAGGTGCGGGCGGTGATCGAGCGCGCGCGGCACCGGCGAGCCACCACGGGGATGGCGACGGTCTTCTTCCTCGACGAGATCCATCGCTTCAACAAGGCGCAGCAGGACGCGCTCCTGCCGGCGGTCGAAGAGGGCCTGCTGACGCTGATCGGGGCGACGACGGAGAACCCGTACTTCGAGGTCAACTCGGCGTTGATCTCCCGCGTGCAGGTGTACGAGCTCGAGCCGTTACAGGCGGCCGACGTTCGCGTCCTGCTCGACCGCGCGCTCGCCCAGGGGGAGTGCGGCCCGAGCGAGGTGTCCGCGGACGCGCTCGAGTTCCTTGCGTCGCGGTCGGGCGGCGACGCGCGGACGTCGCTGAACGCGCTCGAGCTCGCCTGCCGCACCGCGGCCGGCGAGCCGGTGACGATTGCGCATGCCGAGGATGCGCTGCAGCGCCGCGCCCTGCTCTACGACCGGCAGGCGGACCAGCACTACGACACGATCTCGGCTTGGATCAAGGCCACCCGGGGCTCGGACCCCGACGCCTCCCTCTACTACCTGGCGGTGATGCTCGAGGGCGGGGAGGATCCGCGTTTCATCGTGCGAAGGATGATCGTGCTCGCCTCCGAGGACATCGGCAACGCGGACCCGGCGGCGCTGTCAGTCGCGACCGCGGCCGCCCAGGCGGTCGAGCACGTGGGGCTCCCCGAGTGTCAGTTCGCCCTTGCGCAAGCGGCGATCTACCTGTCGCTGGCGCCGAAGTCCGACGCCGCCAAGCGCTCTGTGTCCGCGGCACGCGCGTACATTCGCGAGCACGGCGCCGCGGCGCCGCCGGCTCACCTGCGCTCGAGCGTACGCGGGGACGGCCGGTACGACAATCCGCACGCGCGACCCGGTCACCTCTCGCCCCAGGAGCTGCTGCCCGACGCGGCCGTCGGAACGCGTTTCTACGACCCCGACGCCGCCGAGGCGGAGCTGGCCAGACGACTCGAGGAGATCCGCCGCGCCCGCGGAAGATGACCCAGCCGATGCCCGAGGCCGTCGAGCGCGCAAGCCCAACCTACTACCCTGTAGTAAATGATTTCCGCATTTGACCCAGGGGCACTCCTGTCCCGCACGTACGCGCTCCCGCGCGGCCCGCGGGTACGCCTGCGCCTGGCCCGGCACGGAGACGAGCCGGCGATCCGAGCGCTCGCGGCCGAACTGGGGATCGACCCCGGCTCGCTGGAGATCGAGCGCCTGCTTCGGTTCGATCGCCGTCGCGTCGTCATCTGCGCGACCGCGCTCCTCGGCACGGAAGAGATCTTCGCGGGCTTCGGCGCGATCGCACTCGAGCCGGGGGCGCTGGCCGGCGCCGAAGTCCTGGCAGAGCCCGAGCTCGTGCTCGTCGACGGACGCCTCACCGACGGCTTGAGTGAGCTGCTCCACGCGGCGTTGTCGGGTCGAGCGCTCGCGGTCACGCGCGTCCGGGCGGCGTAGCGCCGCATAGACTTACGCTCACGCGATGGCGTCGTCCACGATCACAGCCCAGCTCGAGTCGTTCAACCCCGCCACGGGCGAGCTCGTCGGCGCCGTCCCGATCACGCCGCCGGATCAGGTCCAGGCGGTCGTCGACGCCGTCGCCAAGGTCCAGCCGTTCTGGGCCCAGCTCACGCTCGCCGCGCGCGGCCGCTACCTGGAGCGAACCGCGCAGGTGCTGATCGATGAATCCGACAGCATCCGCGACCTGATCTCTCGCGAGCAGGGCAAGCCGCGCAACGAGGCGTTCTCGATGGAGGTTCTCGCGACGATCGACGCCCTGAACTGGATCGCGCACGCCGGCCGCGACATCCTCAAGGACGAGAAGATCCCGATGTCGCAGCTGTTCCTGAAGACCAAGAGCTCGGCATTCACATACGAGCCACTCGGCGTGATCGGGATCATCTCGCCCTGGAACTACCCCTGGAGCATCCCCTTCGGTGAGGTGGCGCTGGCGCTGATGGCAGGCAACGGCGTCGTGCTCAAGCCCGCCTCGCTGACGCCGCTGATCGGCGAGCGGATCGTACGGGCGTTCGAGCGCGCCGGCGTGCCCGAGGGGCTGCTGCGTGTCGTTCACGGCTCAGGGACGGGCCCGGCGCTGGTCGAGTCGAGCGTCAGCAAGGTGTTCTTCACCGGCTCGGTCGAGGTCGGACGCGGCGTGGGCGAGGCGTGCGCGCGGCAGATGAAGGGCTCTGTGCTCGAGCTCGGCGGCAAGGACGCGATGATCGTCCTGCCCGACGCGAACCTCGATCATGCAGTCGCGGGCGCACTCTGGGCAGGGTTCGCGAACGCGGGCCAGTCCTGCTCGGGCATCGAGCGGGTGTACGTGCTGCGCGAGGTCTCCGAGCGCTTCATCGCCGGCATTCTCGCCGGGGCCCGCCGCCTGCGCATCGGCGATCCGATGCAGTGGGACACGGAGATCGGTCCGATGATCTCGCGCGAGCAGTTCGAGCTCGTCTCCGAGCTCGTCGACGACGCGGTCGCCGCCGGCGCCGAGATGCGCTGTGGGGGCCCGGTCGAGGTTCCCGCGTTCGAGCACGGCGCCTTCTACGCACCCACCGTGCTCACCGGTGTCACGCACGAGATGCGAATCATGCGCGAGGAGATCTTCGGGCCCGTGGTTCCGATCATGGTGGTTGAGTCAGAGGATGAGGCGGTCGCGCTGGCGAACGACTCCAGCTTCGGCCTCGGCGCTTCGGTGTGGACCTCGGACCGGCCCAAGGGCGAGCGGATCGCGCGCGAGCTCGAGACCGGGATGGTGTGGATCAACGATCACATGTTCAGCCACGGCGCCTGTCAGTGCTCCTGGGGTGGGGTCAAGGACTCCGGGCTCGGGCGCACCCACTCCAAGTTCGGGCTGTACGAGTGCGTCAACATCAAGCTCCGCGTGTGGGAGCCCTCGACGGTACGCAATCCCTGGTGGCACCCCTACGACGAGACGCTCGGCCGGGCGCTGCGCCAGACCGCCTCGGTCCTCTACGGCCGCCCGTCGATCCGGGCGGGCGCGCTGCGCGACGGCGCCGCACCGCTACTCAAGCTCGGCGCGCGGCTCGTCCGCGACGCGCTGCCCCGGTAGCGGACGCGGAACCCGGCGCACGCGCCTTCACTACCCTTCCGGGTACATGCCAGCTCAGGCCTACAGCGGCAAGGATTGCGTGTGCCAGCTCCGCAAGGGGGTCTGTGACCAGTCCTGCGTGCAGGGGATGCTCGAGACCCCGTTCTACATTGCGTGCCTGCGGCTCACCGGCCGGCGCTGCCTCGTCGCCGGCGGCGGCAATGTCGGCCTCGAGAAGGTGGAAGGACTGCTGGCGTGTGACGCCGAGGTGACGCTCGTCGCGCCCGACGCCCACCCCGAGCTGATCCAGCTGGCGCTCGAAGGGTCGATCCGATGGGAGCGAAAGCAGTACGAGGCCTCGGACCTCGATGGCTGCCTGATCGCGATCGCCGCCACGAACGTCTCCGAGGTAAACATCCGCGTGTTCGAGGACGCCGAGGAGCGAGCGATGCTCGTCAACGTCGTCGACGTCCCGCCGCTGTGCAACTTCATCCTGCCGGCGATCGTCCGCAACGGCCCGCTTGCGATCGCGATCTCGACCGCGGGCGCGTCCCCGGCGCTGGCGAAGCGGATGAAGCGAGAGATCGCCGGCACGTTCGGCGAGCCGTACGCGCAGCTTGCGGTCCTGCTCAACGAAGCTCGCGGCTGGGCAAAGGCAACGCTGCCCACCTACCAGGACCGCAAGGAGTTCTTCGAATCGATCGTGAACGGCGAGCCGGACCCGATCGAGCTCCTGCGCGCCGGCGACGTCCA
>Ga0302314_10010748_pt1 | contig 15987 bp, 18 predicted proteins | sample III_Palsa_N2_3_FD_200533 | JGI IMG/M metagenome (GOLD analysis project Ga0302314, IMG submission 200533) | Peat permafrost microbial communities from Stordalen Mire near Abisko, Sweden - III_Palsa_N2_3 | ecosystem: Environmental > Terrestrial > Soil > Palsa > Peat permafrost | place: Sweden... | reverse complement strand
CTAGAGCGGGTGGGGATTTCTGTGAATCGTGGGATTCCCAAATCAGCTGAGGTCTGATTCAAGCTTCCTGCTGGGCAAGGAGGCCGGCGGGAATGAGCAAGCCCTATTCGCTGGATCTTCGCAGCCGGGTGGTTGCGGCTGTTGAGACTGAGGGTCTGTCGCGCAATCAGGCGGCGGCTCGGTTCGGGGTGGCGGTGAGCACGGCGGTGCACTGGGTGCGGCGCTATCGCTCGACGGGGAACGTCTCGCCGTCGAAGGTGGGCGGGTACAAGCCGCGCACCCTGCGAGGCGAGCATGCCGACTGGCTGATCGCCCGCTGCCGGGAGAAGGACTTCACCATCAGTCTTCTGGTGGAAGAGCTGCTGGCGATCCGTGGGGTGAAGGCGGACCGGCATTCGGTGTGGGCGTTCCTGCACGCCGAGGGGCTGAGCTTCAAAAAAAAGCCTGTTCGCAAAGGAGCAGGATCGCCCCGACGTCGCGCGACGGCGTGAGCAGTGGCGCAAGTATCAGGGCCTGATCGATGCGAGCCGCCTGGTGTTCATCGACGAGACCTGGGCGAAGACCAACATGGCGCCGCTGCGGGGATGGTGTCGGCGCGGGGCGCGTCTGAAGGCTAAAGCTCCGTTCGGCCACTGGAAGACCATGACCTTCATCGCCGCCCTCAGGTGTGACCGCATCGACGCGCCCTGCCTGTTCGACGGGCCGATCAACGGCGAGACCTTCCTGGCCTATGTGGAGACCTTCCTGGTCCCGACGCTGAAGCCCGGTGACGTGGTGGTCATGGACAACCTCGGCAGCCATCGCGGCAAGGCGGTCCGCAAAGCCATCCGAAAGGCCGGCGCAAAGCTGCTCTTCCTGCCGAAATACTCGCCCGACCTGAACCCCATCGAGCAGGTCTTCTCCAAGCTCAAGCACATGCTCCGCAAAGCCCAGGCCCGATCCTACGACGGGCTGAGCGACGCCATCGCCTGGCTCCTCGACAGCTACGCTCCAGACGAATGCCAAAACTACTTCCGTAACTCAGGCTATGGAGTCACCTAATCCCAACTCGCTCTAGTCATTCTGAAGAGCCCGAAGGGCGTCTCGAAGGACGCACTCCTCTATTGCAGCGCCCCTACAGCCCCTCGGCCAACAGCGCGTTGGACGCCGTCTCAATCCGCGTCTTCAGCGTCTCCATGAAGGTCGCGCGCTTCAGGCCGGGAGGGATCGGCTCGAGGAATTCGAACACGATGGTCCCGGGCTTGCGCAGGAAGCCGTGAGCCGGCCAGTGGACGCCGGAGTTGGTCGCCACCGGCACACACGGCACGCCGAGCTCGCGGTACAGCGCCGCGACGCCGGGCTTGTAGTCCGTAGCCGCCCCGGGGGCGCCGCGCGTGCCTTCAGGGAAGATCACCAGCTGGCGGCCATCCGCGAACCGCGCCAGCGCGTCCTTGACCATCCGCTTCAGGGCGGCCGCGTGGCCCTCCCGGTCGACGATGATCATCCGCGTCTTCAGCGCATACCAGCCGAAGAAGGGAATCCACATCAGCTCCTTCTTCATCACCCAGCAGGAGTCGGGCAGCCAGACAAACTGGCTGAACACGTCGAACATGCACTGGTGCTTGGGCGCGACCAGGGCCGCGCCCTGGGGAATCAGATGCTGTCCACGGACCTCGACCCTGATGCCGCAGATGACCGCCAGCATCAAATAGATGCCGCGCCCCCAGAACCGGAAGCAGGCGATCATCCACCGCCTCGGCGCGATCACCGTCGGCAGCATGGCCAGGGCCATGAACACCGACCAGGCATAGAAGGCGATCATGAACAGCAGCGACCGGACAAGGATCATGTGTTGGCGGTCCGGTTCCAGCCTGGCGCGTCCGGCGTGTGGCGTCGCCCGGGCGCGAGCTTGGTGATCTCGGTCCGCGCCAGGATGACCACATACTTGCTGTACTCGAAGATCATGCGGCGGACGCCGTCGCGGCTGCGCCACCAGTGGTGGGCGTCCAGGTCTGTGGTGCGGATGGGATAGGGGGTGATCACCGCGTCCGGCATCGCCGCCTTCAGCTCCAGCAGGGCGCGCGGCATGTGGAAGTCGGAGGTCACCAGGATCAGCGAGTGATAACCCTCGGCGTCGGCCCAGTGGGCGGTTTCGCGGGCGTTGCCGACCGTGTCGGTGGCCTGATAGCCCAGGTCGACGCAGCAGTCGTAGATGCGCCGCTGCGCCTGGGCCACGGTGCGCATGTCGGCGCGGCTGGCCTTGGGATTGACGCCGGAGACCAGCATCCGCCGGGCCTTGCCGTTCTCCAGCAACTGCATCGCCGCCTCGATTCGCGCGTCGGACGCCCCGGTGAGCGCCACCACGCCATCCGAGACCGGCGGATCGGCGGCCGGCGTCGAGCGGTCGACCCGGCCGGCGAAGCCGAACAGGCCGATGGTCCAGATCACCACCAGTAGCCCCAGGATGGTCGCCGCCGCTCTCACACCGTCTCCTTCAACAGGGCCAAGGCCGTGAAACGCGCAGCCGCCGCCGCAACCAGGCCGGCGACCACGGGACAGACCGGCAGGACCAGAAGGTCCGACCAGGCCAGCGGCAGGACGGGCGTCAGGCCCGCGCCGCCGCCGAACAGCCGCGCCGCCACGGTGATCATCGCCGCTGCGCCCGCGCCGAGCAAGCCCGCCAGCGCCGCCATGCGTGCGAACCGCATCTCGAACAGCCCGGCGATGTATCCATCCTCCGCCCCGGCGAAGTGCAGCACATTGACCAGGTCACCTCGCGCGGCGAGGCCCGCGCGGGTGGCGAAGGCGATGACGGCGGCCGCCGCGGCGGTGATCAGGGCCGCCGCGCCCAAGGCGGCGATCTTGGCCATCAGGCCGGCGTGCAGCACATCCTTCAGCCACAGGCTGTGATCGTCGATGGTGGCGTCGACCCCCGCCGCCTTCAGCGCCTTGTCCATGACGGCGACCGTGGCGGGGGCTTTGGGATCAAGGTCGACGCTGACCAGGCGCGGCACGGGCAGGTCTTCCAGCACGTCGCCGGAGCCGAGCCAGGGCGCCAGCAGGGCCTCGGCCTTTTCCTTTTCCAGCACCGCCGCTTCGGTGACGCCGGGGCGAATCGCCGACAGCGCCTCGGCCGCGCGTTCGGCGGCGGCGTCGGCGGTTTCGCTGGCCGTGGGCCGCACGATCACCGTCGCCGACCCGATCAGCTGGGTGCGCCAGCCGTTGGCGGCGCGATTGGCGCCCAGAGCCGCCACGGCCGCCAGGCAGGCGAGGAAGCACAGCACCGCGACCACGAACACCAGGGCGCCGTCCCGCGCATCCTCCGGCGGCAGCAGCGGCGCGGGCTTTCGCTTGGCGGCGGTAGCGGCCCCCGCATTGGATTGGGCGCTCATTCGCCGGCCTCGCGGAAGAGCCCGAGCCGCCCATTGGCGATGTGCATCACCGGCCGCCCCGACCGCGCCACCAGATCTTCATCATGGCTGGCGATCAGCACGGTCGAGCCCAGGCGGTTCAGCTCCACGAACAGGCGCAGGATGCGCAGGGCCATCTCCTGATCCACATTGCCGGTGGGCTCGTCGGCCAGCAGGATGTCCGGCCGGTTCACCACCGCCCTGGCGATAGCCAGCCTCTGCTGCTCGCCTCCGGAAAGAGCGGCCGGGTAGGCGTCCATTTTTTCGCCTAAACCAACCCAGGCCAACAATTCCACCACATCGGCGGTATAGTCGGCCGCGGGCCGCCCGGCCAGACGAAGCGGCAGGGCGACGTTGTCAAAGGCGTTCAGATGATCGAGCAGTTGCCGGTCCGCATAGACCACGCCGATCCGACGCCGCATCAGCGGCAGCTCCGAGCGCCGCATCGTGGCGGGATCGTGCCCGAACAGACGGATCAGGCCCCGCGTTGGCCGCAAGCCCAGCTGGATCATCCGCAGGAGCGAGGTCTTGCCGGCGCCGGACGCGCCGGTGAGGAAATGGAATGACCCAGGCTGCAGGGCGAACGAGATGTCCTTCAACACCTCCGGCGCGCGGCCATAGCGCAGGCCCACGCCATCGAAACGGACCACCGGCTCTTCTGGAGCCCCCGGCTGTTCATGTGACGGTGACGCCATGGGCGGCTCTAACGTGGGCTTGGCCCGCACTCGATTCAGATGGCGGCGGTTCTGGACATGAGGGGCGAAATCGGCGACCTCCAGATGAGAGCGCGCAATGACACAGATTCGCCGACCATGATACTGACCTGTCCAGAGTGCGCCACCCGGTATTTCGTGGACGATGCGCGCGTGGGCCCGAACGGCCGTGAGGTTCGCTGCGCCTCCTGCGGCAACCGGTGGACCGCCAAGCCCGAGACACGGCCGCTGGAACTGGACTCGACGCCGGAGATCGGCGCGATCGGCGATGACTACGGCAAGACGGGCCTTGCGGCGGGGGCCGCCACGGTCGCCGCCAGCGACCTGCCTGCCGAGGAATTGCCCAAGGTCTTCCGCGCCCGCGCCCAGACCCGGGCCAAGGAGCGCGAGGCCGCGGCCACGGGCGTGGTCTGGGCCGGGCTGGCCGGCGGGTTCGCGGTGCTGATCGGCGCGGCGGTGTTCCTGCGCCAGGACATCTCACAGATCTTCCCCCGCGCCGCCGGCGCCTACGCCATGGCCGGCCTGCCGGTGAACCTGGTGGGGCTGAACATCGAAAACCAGCACGCCCAGCCGATGCTGAAGGACGGCCACGCCGCCCTGACCATCACCGGCGCCTTGCGCAACATTCGCGGCAAGCCGGTGGTCGCCCCACCCCTGCGCATCAGCCTGCTCGCCCCCGATGGCCGCGTCGTCGCCACCCAGATCGCCGACCCCGACGGCGCGCGCATCCCGCCCGGCGTCTCGCGCCACTTCTCGGTCGATGTGCTCGACCCGCCGGTCAGCGCCACCAATGTGGAGATCGCCTTCGTGCTGGACAGCAAGCGGCCCACTGCCGCTGGCAAGCCCGCGCCGCCGATGCCGGCGCCCGCTCAGACCCGCATCAGCACCAGCGCCGCGACGCCCACGCCGGCCGCCGCGGCCTTGCGCGGGACAACAGCGCCCTCGGCGGTCAGCGTGCCCAGCGGGGTCAAGGACGCCACGCCCCTGCCCAAGACCTCGCCCTACGCCCTGCCGAACGGCGACGTCGGGCATGGCTGAGCGCGGCGTCGCGCCGACGGTGATCCTGTCGGACGACAAGGTCGCGGCGATCGTCGAATCCATGGCCGACGCCATCGCGCCGCGAATCGACGACGACGGCGTCTTCGTCTGCATGCTCACCGGCGGCATCTGGTTCGCCGCCGACCTCTCCCGCGCCCTGGCGCGCCGGGGCCGCAACCCCCTGTTCGACTCCCTGTGGGTCTCCTCCTACGCCGACGGCCGCACCACCACCGGGGTGGTGCAGATCCGCGCCGGCCTGCAGCGGCCGGTGCAGGGCCGTAAGGTGCTGCTGGTGGATGATGTGGTGGAGTCCGGCCTGTCGCTGGCGGAGTCGGCCAGGATCATGCGCGAATCCGGCGCCAGCCAGGTGCTGACCGCCGTCTTCGCCCGCAAACCCATCACCTTCCCCCGCGCCATCGAACCCGACTTCATCGGCTGGGACGCCCCCGACCGCTTCCTGGTCGGCTACGGCATGGACATGGCCGGACGGCTGCGAGGGTTGGGCGGCGTGGCGGCGCTGGATTAGGGGCGGGCGGCGGCAAATTCGCTGTAATGCGTTTCTGCATTACCATATGGTCGTGCTTCACGAGGAGTCACGCCATGACCACTTTGAAGGTTACCGCTCGGGGACAGGTCACGTTCCGGCGGGACGTGCTGCAGCATCTCGGCATTCGGCCGGGCGAGAAGATCGAATTGGACAAGTTGCCGGATGGCCGGGTGGCGCTCAAGGCGGCGCGGCCTGCGGGAACCATCGGTGGGTTCGTGGGACTACTGGCCGGTAAGACCAAGAAGGTCGCGACCCTCGATGAAATCAACGACGCGGCGGCGGCTGGCTGGGCCGGCAAGGTGTGAAAATCACCGTCGATACGAACGTTCTGGTTCGCACGGTGGTTCAGGACGACGAAAGGCAGGCCCTGGCCGCCACCGCGCTGCTCGAAGAGGCCGAGGTGATCGCGGTCTCCTTGCCCTGTCTGTGCGAGTTCGTCTGGGTGCTGCGCCAGGTCTATGATTTCAATCGGAACGACATCGCCGCAGCCATCGAAGCCTTGCTGGATGCCGGCAAGGTCGTCGCCAATCGCCCGGCGGTCGATGCCGGATTGGCGACGCTCAAGGCGGGCGGCGACTTCGCCGATGGCCTGATCGCCTACGAAGGCGCCTGGCTTGGCGGCGAAACCTTCGTCTCCTTCGACAAGAAGGCGGTCTCGCTGATCGCCAGGCAGGGACAACAGGCCAGATTGCTGGCCTGACGCCTATGGCGTCCAAACGCTAAAGCTTTGTCGCCGTAATTTCTGTGAGCTTGCGCAGGTGTGCAAGCTTGATTGGCGAAAGGACACTTGCATGAACCTTGGCAGTGCGGCGGGCAATCAGTGGCGCATTCTCTCCGATGCGATCGACATATCGCGGGGCGAGCGGGCGCGGCGTGCGGTGCGGGTCGCGGCGCGGGGCGGCGATGTGATCCTCGATCTGGCGGCGACGGCGATGATCGTCATCGACATGCAGGATCTGTTTTGCCGGCTTCGGCCCGGCGAGTCCGCGGCGCCGACCGCCCAGCCGATCCGGCCCTTGCAGGAGCTGTTGCCGCATCTGCGCGAGCGCGATGTGCCGGTGATCTGGCTCAACTGGGGCAACCGGCCGGACAAGCTCAATCAGGCGCCGGGGGTGATCCATCCGTTTCATCGCCAGGGCGGTCCGATCCCGCCGATCCTCGACAAGGACAGCAGCGACGCGGCGATCATCGCGGGATTGGTGCCGGAACCGTCCGACATTCACATCGACAAGTTCCGCCTCAGCGGATTCTGGGACACCGAACTGGACAGCGTGCTGCGCAATCTGCGCGCGCAAACGCTGCTGTTCGCCGGCGTCAATCTGGATCAGTGCGTCTACGCGACGCTCATGGACGCCCATTGTCTGGGCTATGACTGCGTGCTGGTGGAGGACTGCGCGGCGACGCGTTCGCCGGGGTTTTGCACCGAGGCGACCCTCTACAATGTCGAGCGCGGGCTAGGGTTCGTGACGACCTCGGCGTCGCTGCTCGGGGCGAGGCCGGGATAGACTTGCGGTCGCCCTACCGCCGGTCGCGCTGGAACCGCTTCACTTCGGCGGCCAGGTTCGCGGCGCCGTGGTCGGGTTCTTCTTCGACCACCGTCGGCAAGGTTCCCGCCACACAGCGCAGGGCGAGCCAGAGCTGGACGTTGAAGTGTTCCAGCATGCGAAGGGGGCGCAGCTTGTCGTCGGTGACGTCCCAGCCTTCGGCTTCGAAGGCGATGATCTGCTCGCGCACGGGTTTGCGCTCGATCCGGTCCCAGCCCTCGGGGCGGGGAACATCGTCGGCCTCGTCGGCGGTCAGGCCGAAGATCGCGCGCGAGCATTCGTCGATCTCGCCGAACTGGTCGCGCGCGTCGGCGTCGGCGTAGCGCGAGTTCATCAGCGCCTTGCCTTCCAGCGCGCGCACGCCGGGCAGGTCGATCAGGCGTCTTAAGGAGGCCTTGGACATCGCCGCGCCTACTTGCGCATGGCCGGCTTGGACTTGGACGCCGATCGGGCCGCGGCGGTGCGCTCAGGCTCGCGGGAGCCCCCGCGTGGGCCGCTCTTCGCCGCCTGGGCCAGCGCGGCCTTGCGTTTCGCCACCAACTCGGCGAGGGCTTCGGTGGTCGACCTGGGTTGGCCGGGCGGAGTGTCGGATGGATCGGACATGGTCCAGCCTACCACGAAACGGCGCGTTTATCCCGCGTTGATGCGTCGGCCGCCCGGCGCGAATGGAACCTTTGTCGCAAGGCGCGATAGGTCACCGGTCATCATCACCCGCCGGGTGGCTCTTGCCGGGTATGCAACGGTGACCCTTGTTCCGCTTGTCCTCTACGTCATCGGCGCTGCCTTCCTGGCGCTGGCGATGATGTTCGTTCTGGAGGCCAAGGTGGTTCGCCCCGCCAACCGGCGGGACGCGTTGGCGAACGGCGCGCGCGCCTCGGCGCGGTGGGCGGCGCCTCGACGGGTCGGCGCTGGCGGACGCGCCATAGGCGGCGCCGCGGCGCTGGATTAGGGTGTCGCCCCCGGCCCAAGGCGGAGCGACGACATGCTGAGCGGAACCCATCGCAACAGCCTGCAGGAGCAGGTGATCTATGGCCGCCCGGCCGCCGAGGTTGTCGCGGGCTTGGCCAAGAGCTTCGGCGCCAGCCGGCTGTTGATCACCACCACCGCCTCCCTGGCCGGCGCCGGCGGCCTCGCCGAGAGCCTCGCCAAGGCGCTCGGCCCGCTCTGTGTCGGCATGTTCTCAAGCATTTCCGCCCACTCCCCGCGCGAGGGCGTCATCGCCGGCGCGGCGGAGGCGCGGCGCGTGGCGGCGGACCTGCTGGTCGCGGTCGGCGGCGGGTCGGTGATCGACGCCACCAAGGTGATGCAGCTGGCGCTATGGGCCGGGGTCGACAGCGCCGAGGACCTGGGCCGCCTGCGCGCTGGACCTGGCGCGGACCGCATCGACGCCAGCATGCTGCCCGTGGGCGTGCGGATGATCGCGGTTCCCACCACGCTGTCGGCCGCGGAATTCACCCCCTTCGCCGGCGTCACCGACGCGGGCCGCCACGCTAAGGAAGGCTACGCCCACCGGCTCCTGGCGCCCCGCGCGGTGGTGCTCGATCCGGCGATGACCCGCTCGACCCCGCCGCAGCTCTGGTTCTCCACCGGTATGAAGGCGGTAGACCATGCGGTGGAACAGCTCTGCGCCAGGCTGCGCGCGCCCTACGCCGACGCCTTGGCCGAGGCCGGCCTGAAGACATTGGCGGCGGGGCTTGCGGCGACGTGCGAGCGCCCGGAGGATCTGGACGCGCGGCTGGAATGCCAGATCGGCATGTGGCTGGCCATGTCGGGCGCCGGCGCGGGCCAGGGCCTCGGCGCCAGCCACGCCATCGGCCACACCCTGGGTGGAACCTACGGCGTGCCGCACGGCCTGACCTCCTGCGTGATCCTGCCGGCGGTGGTGGCGTGGAACGCGGGCGTGCAGCCGGAGCGCCAGGCGCTGGTGGCCAGCCTGCTCGGCCGCCCGGACCTGCCCGCCGCCGAGGCGATCAAGGCGCTGGCCCACAGCCTCGGCCTGCCCACCACCCTCGCCGCGGTCGGCATCAGCCCCGACCAGTTCCAGGCCATCGCCGAGCACACCATGACCGACCGAGGCGTCCGCGCCAACCCGCGCCCGATCACCGGGCCGGGGGACGTCGTGGAGATACTGCGGTTGGCGGCGGCGTGAGCGCCAATCTTCACCGTAGATGCCCCGCATGAACGGCGCTTTCAGGCCGAGTTGGGTCTGAAGGGTCCAGCGTCACCGTCGAACCTGTCCGCTACCCGCGGGATCGGGAGCTGGGCGATGGGCAGGGTGACCTGGGCGTTTGCGGCGATGGTAGGGGTGGCGCTGGGGCTTGTGATGCCGGCGCGCGCGCTGCACCTCCGCGGTGCACCCTCTATGTGGCGAAGAACGCGCCGGGGCGGTAGCGGCGGTTGAACCCTCGCGCCACAGAGTGGGGAGAGGGTTTTTTTGTGCGTCTTGACAATCCCGCTGCCTGGGCGCCATACACTGTATGACACACACTATGCGGCATGGAGCTTGCCCAGCATGGGCGCAGAAGGCGACCTCTACGACAGCCTGCGGATGGAGCTGCGACGCGGTTCGCTCACCCTGGGCGTGCTCGCCCGGCTGCGTCAGGAGCGCTACGGCTACACCCTGCGTCAGGCCCTCGCCGCCGACGGGCTGGAGATGGAGGAAAGCACCCTCTATCCGCTGCTGCGGCGGCTGGAATCGCAGGGGCTGCTGGTCAGCGAATGGCGTGAGGAGGACAAGCGCAACAAGCGCTTCTACCGCCTCTCGCCGGACGGCGAGGCGATGCTGCGCCGGCTGCTCGAGGAGTGGCGGCGGATCAGCGTCTCCCTCGAAAAAATCATCGAACCCTGATGGAGTCCGCCATGAACCTCGTGGACGAATACCTGCGCCTCGTCGGCCTGCTCCTGCCTGGGGAGCAGCGGGACGACATCGTCGCCGAACTGAAGGATACGATCCTGACACAGATCGAGGGGCGCGAGGCGGAACTCGGTCGTCTGCTCACGGATGATGAGACAGAGGCGTCCCTGCGTGAGCTGGGCCATCCGCTGGTGGTCGCTGCCCGATATCGTCCGGGTCCGCAATATGTGGTCGGCCCGGCGCTCTATCCCTATTGGGTGTTCGGCGTGAAGGTGGCGGTCGGCATCGGCTTGGCGACCTCGGCGCTGGTGTTCGTGATCTCGGCCCTCGTCGGCGGCAATGTCGGCGCGGCCTTGGGCCGCGCCATAAATTCCGGCGTCAACACCCTCATCACGGTGATCGGCTGCGCTACCATCGCGGCCTGGCTGCTGGACTATTTCGGCGTCGCGGTGCGGCTGAACCAGTGGCGCGTGCGCGACCTGCGCTACCTCAGCCTGGCCTTCTTTAATCTCGATGGTCTGGGCGACCGCGCCAAACGGGTGGCGGGCGCCCCGCCGCGGGTGCGCGCCACCGCGGGACGGGGCATCGGCATGATCGCCTATGGCTCGATCTTCCTGCTGTGGTGGATCGGGGTGCTGAACTTCGGCGTCGCCCGCAACGCCGGCGAACTGCGGACCGCGGGCCTGGATCCCGGCGCACTGGCGGCCGTGGATTGGGCAGCCTTTAAGGCCATGCTGTTCTGGCCGGTGCTGGCCTACGGCGCGGCGATCATCGCCAGCGGCGCCCTGATCCTGGCTCGGCCCAGGGCCGTGCCGCTGCTCGGCGCCTATGAGGTGGCGAGCGGCGCGGCGACGGTGGCGATGATGGCCTGGATATGGACCCTTTCGCCCATTGCCGCCGCGGTGCGGGTCGACACGGCGGCCCAGTTCATCACGCGCATGGAAAGCTTCAGCGACGGGCGTTCCCTGGCGCTCGTTCCCATGGTGACCTGCACCGTCCTCGGCCTGACGCTAGGCGGGGTGGTCAGCCTGGTGCGGGGCCTGGCGCGGATGGCGTTTCCGGAGCCGTGGAGGTGAGGGGGGCTCGGTGAGGATGGGCTCGCCCGAGGCTGCTGCCGGCGCGCTTCGAGTGGGTAGACCGTCGTCGTGTGAGTTTTCTGGGGTGGGGAGTCTATGCGACCCGTTGCTCCGGCGCCGCGCCTCGGTGAAACTCGCGGCGCGGTTCGCCGCGCGCAGCGGGGAGGCGGACATGGATGAACAGCCGTTGCGCCGGGCGCGCAGCCTCGCGGAAATGGACGAGGCCGACGCGCGGATGGGCGACGCGGACGAGGCGGGCGCGATCGCCGACTACCGACCCAGGCCAAGCGACATCGTCATCTCGCCCTACGCCAAGTGCGGCACGACCTGGCTTCAGCAGATGTTTCACACTCTGCGCACCGGCGGCGACATGGACTTCGACGACATATCGCGGGTCGTGCCGTGGATCGAGACCTCCCGCCTGCTCGGGATCGACCTGGACGCGCCGCAGCGGGCCGCGCCGCGCGGCTTCAAGAGTCACTTGGCCTGGGACAAGATCCCCAAGGGCGCGCGCTATGTGGTGTCGCTGCGCGAGCCCAAGGACGCGCTGGTGTCGATGCACCGATTCATGGAGGGCTGGGTCCTGGAGCCCGGCGCGGTCGGCGTGGAGGTCTTCGCCGAGACCTGGTTCAAGGCCGCCGCCAAGGGCGAAGGGTATTGGGCGCATCTGCTGTCCTGGTGGGGCCAGCGCGACAATCCCGACGTTTTGCTGCTGTCCTACGAACATATGATCATCGACGCCGAATGCGCCGTGCGGCGCCTGGCGGCGTTCTGCGGCATTCCTCTGAACGACGCCCTGCTGACCCTGACCCTGGATCGATCGTCCATCGATTACATGCTGGCCCACAAGGATCGCTTCGATGAAGCCATGGTGCGCCGGCTGTCGGAGACTCGCGCCGGCCTGCCGCCGGGCAGCGACTCGGCTAAGGTGCGGCAGGGCGGCGTGGGCGGTCATCGGGAGGTGATCAGCCCGGAACTCTCTCTGCGCATGGACCAGATGTGGGCCGCCACCGTGACCCCGATCACCGGCCACGCCGACTATGCGGCGCTAGAGGCCGACGTCCGTCGGCCTGTAGCCTGAACCGTTCCTCGATCACCTCGGCATAGGCGCGATGCGCCGGCATTTCGTCGCCACCCGCCATGGGCCAGCGCCCGCAACGCCTCGGCGATCTGTCTCCCTGCGGTGATCACATAACCTGTCCCGGTTCTCCCGATCGTCGCACAGCATCCGCCTCCGGCGATTGCGCCGAAACCGTATTTGGCCCGTCTCAATTCTTACTCTACGAGCAGCTTGACAATAAAATCGCTAGTCTCTGATCTGCGGTTGCGGTCGGAGAAATGTTCGCGGAACCATTCGTCTCCTCTCCTCGTTTGTGACGAAGTTGTCAGGAAAGGAACGTCGTTATGCGCATATTCACAGCCGCGCTCGGCCTTGGGTCATACTTGGCCGTTATCAGTGGCGGCTCGCTAGTCGCCACCCCCGCTGTCGCGGATCCAGTATATGTTGCGTGCAATCAGTACAATGAGTGCTGGCGCGTTCATCATCGGTACGCCTACCCGTCAGACCAGGCGATTATCGTTCACGACGGCGGCTGGTATGACGCTCATCAGCAGGACGTCCGCTGGCTAAATGATCCGTCCGACGACCGTGGATGGTATGATAGAGACGGGAATTGGCGGGCGGATCCCGGCGCACGCGCCGTGGCGGGCGGTGCGACGGGCGCGGCCATTGGCGCCGCTATTGGATGCGTCGTGACTCTTCCCATCGGCTGCGCCCCGGGCGCGGCGACTGGCGCGGCCATCGGTGGCGGCACGGGCGCCGTCGCCGGCGCCGCCTCGACGCCGCCACGGTGAAGCGAGCCGACGCGTCATAGCTAGCCGGGGCGGCCAGCTGTGGAAGCTCTCGGTGAGCAGGGCCCCCGGTATTGCCGGGGGCCTTTCTCTTGGCTTGGCGAGATCAGCCCGATTGTTGGCGACCTGGGCAGCGCCCGGCTCCGGGTCTGGGGAGAGGTCTGGGTCCTACCCAAAGCTGACCTCTGTCTGGCTTCAGCGGAGGAAAGGCGGCCGGGACGCCGAAGCTTCAACGCCGCGATTGTGCCAAATATGCAGCGTCCTGGGAATCCGGGCAATCACGCCTTGAATGCCCAGTCGCTCTAAAGCACAGCTCATCACCTATCTTGGGCTAAATGCGACCATGAAACTCATTCTAGCCGCGGTCGGCTTTGCCGGCCTGATCGCGTTGGCCAGACCAAGCCTGGCAGCCGACTTCACGCCGGCGACCATCTTTTCCGACTTCACGGTGCAGGGCGGAGTGCGTTATGCGCTGTCGACCGGAAATACCGAGTACAATCTGATCACACCCGGCGCCGGCAAGGTATCGGGGCTGCGTTATTACAGTGGCGCCGCCGACGCCGGGGAGATCTATTTCCGGGTGGATCACCCGAGCCACTTCTTCCTCAAAGGGGTTATCGGCGACGGCTCGCTGGCCACCGGCAAGGCGTATGACAGGGAGTTTCCGCCGCTTACCAATCCCTACTCACGCACCGTGACGAGCAGCCTGCCGGGCAGCCTGGACTATCTCACCCTTGATCTTGGTTATGACATTCTCGACCACAAACAAATGGACACCCCGTTTGGATCACTGGGCTATACCCTGGGCGGCTTTGGCGGCTACAGCTACTGGCACGAAGCGTTCAAGGCGCTGGGTTGCAACCAGTTGGCGGCCTCAACGATCTGCTCACTAGGCGAGGTTGGCCCAGGCCAACTCGACATCAAGGAGACTGATCTGTATCGCGGCTTTCGGGTTGGACTGACCGCCGAGCTCTATTTCGGAGACAAATGGATCTTGAGCGGCGAGGCCGCCTTCCTTCGCGCCGACCAAAACAGTCAGAACGACCACGTACTCGCCCCAGGCGTCATCGACGGCGTTGGCGATGGCAACGGCGTGCAGATAGAGAATATCCTGAGCTATGCCGTCACGCCGCGGTTTAATCTGGGCGTCGGCGGACGATTTTCCGAGCTGGACACCAGGGTCGGTCTGACCGACGGATCGGGCGAATTCGAAAAATACGCAGTCTATCGCTCGACCGTGTTCTTCCAAGCTGGATACAAGTTCAACTAGTCGGGCCAGGCCCAACCCAGGCCCATGCCGCAGGCCGTTCCAATAAGCCGCTCTGCTTGCGCCAGGATAGGATACGCACGGCCCAAGCCTTGCGGTTGCGGCCGCCGACGTGCTTAGCGCGGCGTTCACCAGCAACCTGGCGGGGCGCAATGAGTTAGCCGGATAGAGGGCTTACGAAATGAGCGTTGACCGAGAAGCTGGTGAGATCGTGGGCCTGTGGATCGCCGTCTTTGGCGAGCCTCCTGCACTGCGAACCGATCCCCAACTCATGATAAAGGTTCTCGTGGAGGCGTTGCCGCGGTTGGCCGAGCGCGATGTCGGCCCACAAGCAGATTGCTCAGCCGACTAACCTCCACCTCAGGCCTAAGTCCGATATCCGTTCACCCCCTCGGCCGTCATTCGCGGCGTCTGGCTCCCGGACAAATGGGCGAATGTCCAGTTCCAGACATCGCACGAAGGGCCGGGTCCCCCCATTGCGGACCTTGGCAGGGTCCGCTCTCGGGCGTGAAGCCAACGTCGGTGGCGCATAGCGGCCTTGAGCGCGCCGAGCCGCCAGTTCTCCCTCAATCCGTGTAATGGAATGACTTTTCGAGGACCGGTTAGGGCCGGGCGTTGCCGGGCGCTTCGCGCCGGCGTCTTTGGCGCCGTCCTTAAGGACGGCCGGACACGCGAAAGCAGGCTCGGCATGCGGTTTGGCGGGCGCGCAAAATAAGCGCCTTCGCAGGAAGGCCCGAGAAAAATGGTTTGACAATGTTGCTATTTTGTTCTACAGGTGTTCTCGTGAACATCGCCCCGCAAACGATGAATGGAAATTCCTGAATGAATTTCGAGGTGCGTCGCTCGTATCGGCTCGTCACGCGCGGCGAGGCGGGACTTGCGTGTGATCAGCAGGGCGTGGCCCTTGGCGCTGTAGACCTTGCCCGTCTCAACTTGGATGGCGAGGGTCCGGGTCGTTGCGACGTGCTGTCACTCGGTGACCTTGGCGACGTTTTGAAGAGCGCCTACGGACCGCAGCCCGATGAGACCGTCCAGCGAATTCATCGAGGCCTGCATCGGGCTGCGGGATGGATCGATGCTGGCGATGTCGGCCGGGCGGGAATCGAGACCGTGAAGCTCGGCCTGCCGGAACTGAACGCCGAGGCCATGATCAAGCTTGCTGAGATCGCCGACCTCGAAAAGCGGGGAGATGCATGGCGAAACGAACCGCGCGTTCCGAGCGGTCAAGCTGGAGGCGGCCAATGGACTACGGACGGCGGGGGCGCTGGTGGAACGCCTACGGACGCATCTGATTGCGCCGACACCTACAGTCGTCACCCGGTCGATAGAGGCTTGCTGGTCCACGTCAACACGGCGGCGGTCGCCGTCGGCTACCCAGGCGTCGTCCGGCCGATCACGATACCTGCCGGCGCCGCAGCTGCAGCTCAGGCCGCGCTGTTGGTATTTGGGGTAAAACTTCTGCACAACTTGGAGGTGCGGAATGCACACGATCAGCTAGAAGGCGCGATTGCGCGATTTGGACTCGATCCAACCCAGCGGTCCGAAGTCATGGCGGCGGCCGCTTATGTTTGGGCGATCCATTTCATTGCACCAGTGTCCGACGCACCAAACAACGGACCGGGGCTCGACGCCGCCGCCGAGGCGGTAATGCGGTACGTACTGTTCCACCCCGACGCCCTGTTCGGTAAAAAACCCGACCTGAATTCAT
>Ga0302314_10010747_pt1 | contig 15988 bp, 13 predicted proteins | sample III_Palsa_N2_3_FD_200533 | JGI IMG/M metagenome (GOLD analysis project Ga0302314, IMG submission 200533) | Peat permafrost microbial communities from Stordalen Mire near Abisko, Sweden - III_Palsa_N2_3 | ecosystem: Environmental > Terrestrial > Soil > Palsa > Peat permafrost | place: Sweden... | reverse complement strand
GCTCTGACGCGGAGGCCGTCGTGCTGAACGGAAGCATGGCGGCGATCAGCGCGGCGGCCGCGAGGACTGCCACGCCGACCCACATCGCCGGGAGCATGCCATTCACGAACGCTTGCGGTGAGCCATAGCCACCGTAGCTGGTGAACACAGTCGCGAGGACCGCGATTCCGAGCGTCCCGCCGAGCTCGCGGATCGCGTTGGTGGCGCCCGATGCCTGCCCGGCCTGATCGGTCCGCACCGAGGCGAGCACCGCGTTGGCGGCCGGCGCGAACACCAGCGCCATCCCGGCGCCGGCGAGGATGAACGGCACGACCATGCTCGCGTAGCTCTGATTGACGCTCGCGATCGTCGCCAGCCAGCCCAGTGCGAGGGCTTGCAGCGCGAGTCCTGCGACCATGAACGGGCGGCTGCCGTAGCGCTCGGAGAAGAACCCCGCCAGCGGCGAGACGACCATCGTCGCGCCTGTCCACAGCAGCAGCTTGACGCCCGCCTGCAACGGTGTGTTGTGAAGGACGTTCTGCAAGAACTGGCTGAGGAAGAAGATCGACCCGAACATGCCGAAGTACATCGCCAGCGAGACCACGTTGGTGACCGCGAAGCTACGCCTGGCGAAGAAGCCCATCGGCAGCATCGGCTCCGCGGTGCGGAGCTCGTGCCGGATGAACGCGAGCACCAGCACGACGCCCGTCGCCAGGGCGATCACGACCTCGGGGCTCGTCCAGCCTTGAGACTGCGATTGCACGAGGCCGAATACGATCCCGAACAGGCCGCTAGAGGCCAGCGCGACGCCGGGCAGGTCAAGCCGTCGTGCTGCGCCCCGGCTCTCGGTCAGACGAACCGCGGCCAGCGGGATCAGAACGAGCCCGATCGGCACGTTGATCCAGAAGATCCAGTGCCAGTTGGCCGCCTGGATGACCGCCCCGCCGACCAGCGGCCCAAGCGCGACGGCAGTCCCGCTGATCCCCGACCAGACTCCGAGCGCGATCCCGCGCCGCTCGGGTGGGAACGCATCGGCGAGCAGCGTAAGCGTGAGCGGGGTGACGATCGCGGCGCCAACGCCCTGAGACGCCCGCGCGGCGATCAGCAGCCCGATCGAGGGTGCGAGCGCCGCGGCCGCGGAAGACAGCGTGAACAGCGAGATGCCCGCGATGAACATGCGCTTTCGACCGAAACGGTCGCCTAACGCCGCGCCGGTCAGCAACAGGACGGCGTATGCGAGCACGTAAGCATTCACGATCCATTCGAGCGCCTGGATCGAGGCGCCGAGATCGCGGTGGATGCTCGGCAGGGCGACGTTGACGACCAGGTTGTCGAGGACGACCATGAACAGTCCGATCGAGACGATCGCGAGTGTCCATCCTTTGCGGGTCGAGCCAGTCATCGGGCCTTCCTCTCTCAAGAGTTTTCTTAGTGAGTGCTAACTAAGAATAACTTAGCAGCTGCTAAGAACCTGTCAAGGCCCACGCACGGCGTGTGGTCCGCGCGACGCGGACGCCGCGCGGTCTGGGCTGTTGTCAATATCGAGCATTCAGCTGAACGCTCGACGAGGAGGATGCCCGATGCCTGATTCTGTGAACCTGACTGGCGAGGTCGCTGCCGCGATCAACGGCGCTGCGCTGCGAGGCCACCCACTTGCCTTGGCCTACATCCGCGATGACGGCAGCGCTTCGCTTTCCTTCCGCGGCAGCACTTACGTGCGCGGCTCGACCGAACTGGCGATCTGGGCGCGCGAGCGCGAGACCGGCCTCGCCGCAGCGATCACCGATCGCCCCCGCGTCTCGCTGGTGTTCTTCGAGATCGATGGGCCAGGCCCGCGCTACCTGGCGATCGAAGGTCGCGCCCGGGTTGTGCCCGAGCTCAACGACGAGGTCTACGGAGCAATCGTCGAGCCCGAACGTCAGCGCGACCCGGAGCGAAAGGGCGTCGCGGTGGTCATCGACGTCAACAGCGTCACGGGCGCCTCTTCGAACGGCTTCTTTCAACAGACCCGCGGCTGACGCGAGCGCTGCGACGCAATCCCCGCGCTGGGCTCGCGATCGCCACCCTCGGCGTCAACCTAACCGACTGCTGGGAAGGATCCAGCGCCCGACGGCGTCAGAGACTCCAACAGTGGTCAACCGAAGGGAGCCGGAGTCGATGCTGGACCGCCACAGTGCCAGATGCCGTCCCGGTGCCCGTGCCGGCCGGATCGCGAAGACCGCCGCCCGCGCAACCGCTCTGCTCGCGTTGCTCGCGGGCGGCAGTGCGGCGGCCGCAGAGAGCGCCGGCGCCGCAACCTGGACGGTCGCCCAGCCGCCGTTCACGACCCCGCTCGGCGACAACGTTCCGTTCGCCCCGCTATATGGGATCAGCGCGATCTCGACGAAGGACGTGTGGGCCGTCGGCGAGGTGTCGGGGACGCCGCTGACGGACGACTGGAACGGAACCAGGTGGTCCCGGGTCGCGCTCCCGTCCGGCCCGTGCAGCGTGTTCGAGAACGACTGCGTGCTCACGGGCGTCAGCGGCGACTCCGCATCAGACGTGGTCGCGGTCGGCAACGCGATCATCAACTCGGACTCGGCGGCCGGCTGGATCGCCGAGCCGATCGCGTTCCACTGGAACGGCAAGGCCTGGGCGCCGATGCCCGTTCCCGCCGGCGCATCCGACGACGCCTTCGAGCACGTGCAGGCCTTCTCGCCGACCGATGCCTGGGCGGTCGGAGTCGGCGACACGGCGACAGGCGCCACGGTCGCGGCCGAGCAGTGGAACGGAGCCGCCTGGACGACCGTCGACACGGGCTTCTCGACGACCAACAACTTGGACGTCGCGGCGATTTCAGGCTCGTCCTCGACCGACGTCTGGGTGGTCGGGGAGACGACAACCAGCGGATACACCAACCGCCAGTTCACATCGGTCGCGCTCCACTACAACGGCAGCAACTGGTCGCAGATCCCGGTGCCCGACGGCAGTGGCCTAGTCGATGTCTTCTCGCTCTCGCCGTCCAGCGCGTGGGCGGTCGCGGCCGACGGCTCGATCCTCAGCTGGAACGGAAGTGCCTGGACCGTGCTCACCCAACTGTCTGGCGCGAAGCTCGTGGCCGCGCTGTCCCCGACCGACGTGTGGGTCGAGGGCGTCGTCGCGATCGCGCACTACAACGGCTCGAGCTGGACGACGGCGCCCGTTCCAGCCGGCTTCGACACTCCGACCGGCGGCGCCGCGGGCCTGACCCCCGGCCGCGTCTGGTTCGCCGGCGCCGCCTACCTGAGTAACGGTGACGAGGTGCCGGCCGTGCTCAGCACGACCAACGGCTGAGGGCGGAGGCAATCCGGCGGGACGGGTTCCCCCGACCCGTCCCGCCGGCTCAACCCGGAAGCCAGCCGCCGCGGAACGCGACCGGCTCGTCCGGCGGCGATCCGGCGTAGGCCTCGCTCGGCTCACGGGTCTCGCGCTCGACGCCCGCAGCATGTCGCAGCGCCAGTTCCGACCGCGGGTAGACGACGTCGTCGCGGGTTCGCATGCCGACGGCGAGGATCGCGCAGGGGCTCGGACCGGCGCCGACGAACACGTGCTCGGTCCACGGCGGGCAGTGGACGAAGTCCCAGGCACGCAAGCGCCGCTCCTGGCCCTCGATCAGCAGCAGGCACTCGCCGCTCAGCACGAGAAAGTCCTCCTGCGCGTCCTCGCCGTGGTACATGCACGCGGGCTGGCCTGGTTCGAGCACGCCGATGTTGAACCCGAGCTCGGGGAAGCGCGTGTCACCCTCGAACCGCGTGTACGCTCCGAACCGCCCGTTCAGCCAGCGCGCGTCGCGAGCGTTCAGCACGAACCAGCCGTCGCCGACCGGCGCCTCCCCATCGTCGGTCCGCTCGATCGGCGCCTCGGGAACCATCGCCGGCGATTATCGCAGCGTCGCCGCACCCGGGTGAACGGCACGTGCTCGAGCAGCGCCGGCACGGTTGTACCTCGGGTGGAATTGTCAGTTACGAGTGAGGGCCGAATGGGCGGTTCTGGCCTCGCCCGAACTGTTCGGCACCGGGCCCGGGATCTTGAGGCAATGATTAGATTTGCCCGCGATGCGACGGGTTGAGCTGCGGGCGCCGACGCGCGCGGACCGAGACGAGTACCTGGCAGCGATGCGCGCGAGCGAGGCGCTGCACCATCCCTGGGTCCACCCGCCGACCACGCCGGAGGGATATCAGCGGCTGCTCGCGCGGGCCGCCGACGAGCGTTACAAGTCCCTGCTGGCGTGCCGCGTGTCCGACGGTGCGATCGTCGGCTACTTCAATATCAGCGAGATCGTCCGTGGCGCGTTCCAGAGTGGGTTCCTCGGATACGGCGGTGTCGCTGCGCACGCGGGCCGCGGTTACATGACCGAGGGACTCGAGCTGCTGATCACGTACGCCTTCGGACCGCTGGCGCTGCATCGCCTGGAGGCCAACATCCAGCCGGCGAACATCAGGTCGATCGCGCTCGTGCGCCGATGCGGCTTCGTGCACGAGGGTTTTGCGCCCGGCTACCTCAAGGTCGACGGGCGCTGGCGCGACCACGAGCACTATGCGATCCGCGCCGAGCAGTGGCGGGCGCGGACCGCGCAGACCGGTGGCTCGGGTTCGGGGAGCTGATCAGCTCGCGGCAGCGAGCTGCTCGCGCTTGCCGGCAACGCCGTCGATCAGCTCGCGGAACGACGTCGCGAACTTCTCGACGCCCTCTCGCTCGAGCACCTCGACGACGTCGTCGTAGTCGATCCCGGCGGCGGCGAACGCATCGAGCGTCCGCTTTGCGCCGTCGACGTCGCGCTCGAGCGTCGGCTCGACACGGCCGTGGTCGAGGAACGCATCGATCGTGGCGGGTGGCATCGTGTTGACCGTCTCCGGCCCGATCAGCTCCTCGACGTAGAGGACGTCCCGGTAGGCCGGGTTCTTCGTCGAGGTCGAGGCCCACAGGCAGCGCTGCGGCGAGGCGCCCAGCCGTCGCAGGTCATCCCACTCGGATCCGGTGAACACCTGCTTGTAGGTCTGGTAGGCGAGCTTGGCGTTGGCGATCGCCAGCGTCCCCTTGAGCTCGTCGTGGCCGCCGATCTGATCCAGTCGCTTGTCGGCCTCCGTGTCCACGCGCGAGACGAAGAACGATGCGACCGACGCAACCATCGACAGATCGCCGTCGCGATCGCGCAGCCGGTACAGCCCGCGCAGATAGGCCTCGGCGGCCTCCCGATGACGCTCAAGCGAGAACAGCAACGTCACGTTCACCGGAATGCCGGACGCGATCGTGTCCTCGATCGCCGACAGCCCAGCTTTCGTGCCCGGGATCTTCACGAATAGGTTCGGTCGCGCAACCATCTCGTACAGGCTCAGCGCCTCGGTCGCAGTCGCCGCCGCGTCGTTGGCGAGCTCCGGGTCGACTTCCAGCGACACCCAGCCGTCGCGGGTCGCCTCGCCGCGGTCGAACACCGGGCGGAAGATGTCGCAGGCGCCGCGAATGTCCTCCCGCGCCAGCTGGAAGAAGATGTCGCGCGGATCGCGCTCGGTCTCGAGCAGCTGACGCAGCTGGTCGTCGTAGGACTCTCCCTTGGAGATCGCCTCCTGGAAGATCGTTGGGTTGGAGGTCAGTCCGACGATGCCGTCGTCGACCAGCCGCGCGAGTTGCCCTTCGCGCACGAAGTCTCGCGTGATGAAGTCGATCCACGGGCTCTGACCGTGCTCCCTCAGCTGCTGCAGAGCGTTGCTCATGTCATCTCCTGTGTTCGTCCGTCCAGATCGGTGCATACCCCGAATGACCCGGCACAAATATCTGCCGGGCTGACGGGAAACGATGGCACATGCTCGACCTGACCGCGACCGGCGGCCGTCCAGGCGATGATCGCCGAGGCCAACCAGAAGCGTTGGACGCTTCCGGGCGGCGGGGCAGACATCACGCCTGAGCATGTCCGTAGACAATTCGAGTCCCTACGGAAATGTTCGATCTGGTTGGTGATCGCTCACACAGGGCATATCTCTGACATGGATGGAGCCCAGACAGTGAGATTGTTCGAGGCCGAGCCCGACCTGACCCGGTTCCTCGCGCGCGAGGACGCCGACCAGGCCCGGGAGGTCCGCCTGCCCGTGCGCTCGCTGACCAAGGGCGAGATCCAGTTCCGTGAGGTGCTCGAGCGGAACTCCGCATTTGGCGCGATCGTGCTCGACGGAATCCTGATGCAGTCCATCAGGCTGGGAACGCACGCCGGGCTTCGCCTCCTTGGCCCGGGCGACCTGCTCCCGCTGACGCACGCGCCGCGCTCGATGTTGGTGTTCGAAGCCGGCTTCCGGGTGACATCGCCGACGCGCGTCGCTCTGCTGGGACGCGAGATGCTGCTCGCCGTCAGGCGCTGGCCGCAGCTCGCCGCCGGCCTGCAGTCACACCTTGGCGAGCAGTCCGAGCGGCTCACCACCCAGCTGATGATCTGCCAGCTGCCACGGGTCGACGACCGCCTGCTCGCGATGATGTGGCTGCTCGCCGAGTCGTGGGGTCAGGTGACACCCGCGGGCACGCTCTTGCCGGTGGCCCTCACTCATGCGGCGCTCGGCGGGCTGATCGGGGCTCGCCGCCCGACCGTGACGCTCGCGCTCGGCAACCTGACCGCAGGCGGCGCGCTCCTCCGCCAGCAGCGTGGGTGGCTGCTGCTGGGCTCGCCCGGTGAGCTCGGGCGACCTCGCGCCCGACAGCGCCCTACAGGGCGCCCCCATCCGGATAGATAGACCCTCCCCGTCGCCGAGCCCGGAGGCGGGCCGATCTGTAGCCTCACGACAGGGTGCAAGGACATTTCTGGCTAGAGGAGCGTGGCGACGGAACGGAGCGGGTGCTCGCCGTCAGCGGGGAACTCGATCTGGCGGCCGCAGCGTCGTTTGAGGCGGCGCTCGATTCGGCGCTGGCCACTGGTGTCGCGCGGATCGTGGTCGACCTGACGGCCCTGGAGTTCATCGACTCCACCGGCCTCAGTGTGCTCATCAAGGCGCAGCAGCGGGCCGGAGATACTGGCCGCGAACTCGGAGTCGTCAACCCGACCGCACAGGTCGAGCGCCTGCTCACGCTGACGGGACTGATGGAGCGACTAAGTCTCCCCGAAGCCGACCATCGCTCTTAGGGACGCCCTCTCAGGGCCCCTTAGCGGCGGGGTTCGACCAGCACCGCCGTCAGCGACTCGCCCGCCGTCAGCGGCGTCGCATAAAGCTGCTCGAGCAGCGGAGCGAGGTCCGGCGGGGCCTCGGCGCCTTCGAACAGTTGCTCGGTGCTCAGAGCCGGCAGCGGCCCGACGCGAAGCTCGACGCGCCTCCGTGTACCGATGATCGCAACGCCGATCTCGCCGTCTGCGGCCGGCTGTGTGGCGCGCTCGCCGATTGCGTTCGTCAGCTGCTGAAGGACCGCGAAGCGGTCGACGGTGAAGCCAGCGCTGGCGGCGGCCGTCCGCACGATTCGGCCCATCACCATTCCTAGCAAGTCCGGAGGCGATATCCAGGCGACGATGTCACCCGCCAGCAGCGGCGTCGGTCGCGTGCCGGCGGCGCCTTGACCCGATCGCGTGGCGAGCGCGTCACGGACGCCCGCGCCGGTAAACGACATCCGGACCTCTGTCCCTTGGTCCGGGGAACTCTCGAACTCGGCGCGGCTGGCGAGCGCACTGATCACCGCCAGCCCGACGCCCATGTGGTCGTCGGCGACCGCCAGCCGCTGGATCCCGGAGCCCTGGTCGCGAACGATGACCTCGACGGCCGCGGGTGTGATCTCCACGCCGACCGAGAGCGGGCCCGGGTCCTCGCCCGAGTACGCGTGCACGACCGCGTTGTTGCACGCCTCGCTGACCGCGGTCTTGATGTCGTCGAGCGGTTCCGGGTCGAGCCCGAGGTAGGCGCCGAGCCCTGACAGCACCGAGCGCACCAGCGTCACGCACTCTGGCCTGCTCTCGAGCTCCAGTCGGACCGTGGGAAAAGCGTCGATGGTACCCACGACCTTCCCGGCCGCGTCAGCCATCAAACCCGGTCTGTTCGCGCGCTCGCTGCTTGGCACCGCGACGATGATCGTACGCAAGCCCACCGCCGGACGGTGGATCCGGCTCATCGCCCGCTGCTGAGAGGCCTCCCCGGTTCTAGGACGAGCACGGTCGGGAGACGACGGCCTCGGCCTGCACCAGCTCGCCGAGCCTAGCTACCGCCCGGCGCAGGACGCGTGACACCTGCATCTGCGAGACCCCCTCGATCTTCGCGATCTGGGTCTGTGTGCGGTCCTCGATGAAACGCAGGGCGAGGATTCTCCGCTCCCGTTCGGATAGGCGCGCCGCCGCCTTGGCGATGCTCGCGCCGGCGTCGATCAACTCGAACCGCTTGTCCTCCTCACCAAGCAGGTCGGCGATCGTGCCGCCGTCGGCGTCCCCGTCCTGGCACGGTGTCTCGAGCGACATCGAGTGATGGGCGCCCGCGGCCTCGAGCCCGTCGAGCACATCCTCGAGGCTCAGCTCCATGTAGGTGGCCAGCTCCTGGATCGTCGGCGCGCGGCCGCTCTTGGACGCGAGCTCGCGCTGCGCCTCCTCGAGCTTGAGCGCCCGCTCCTGGGCACCTCGTGGCACGTGCACCGCCCAGCCGAGGTCACGGAAGTACCGCTTCAGCTCGCCGAGGATCGTCGGCACGGCGAACGACGTGAAGGCGTTGCCGCGAGCCGGCTCGAACCGATCGATGGCCTTCACCAGGCCCAGGCTGGCGACCTGAACGAGGTCGTCGAATGGCTCGCGTGCTCCGAGGTAGCGCCGGGCCAGTCGCCGCGCGAGCGGCATGTAGCGCTCGACCAGCTCCTCGCGTGCGCGCTGCTCTCCGTGACGCTGCCAGCGCACGAACAACTCGTCCGAGCCGCGCGGGCTGAACCTCGCCGCGCTGGAAGCACTGCGTGAATTGGTGGCGTTGAGCGTAGGCATCTCAGACGTCTTTTCCCAAACGCTATCGCGCTAAAACACCTATTTGCACTAGGTAGTTACTACGGTGTCAGCGGTCTGACAGCGCGGGCGCGGTCTGCCCGCTGTCTGCGCGCAGATCAGCCGCTCAACGCGAGCACGAGCTCGCGGACTCCGCGCGGGTAGCGGTGCGAGATGCCGCCGTGCCGGCCGTCGAACAGCTCCAACGTGTGCTCAATCCCGTGGCGAGCGAGCTCGTCGGCAACCGCCTGGGCGCCGAGGTCGAGGAACGCCTCGTCGCTCCGGCCGGCGTCGAGGTAGATCCGGCGCATCGTGCGCAGCGCGTCCGCGTGCGACGCGACCATCCGTACGGGATCGTGCGCGCGCCAGCGCATCCACACGTCATCGACGAGCCGTCCCGTGCCGAGCTCGAACGGCATCAGCGGATGCCCTGGAGGATCATCGGGGTCCGGCGAGTACGCGGTCGCGTAGGCATACAGCTCGAGCCCCTCTCCGAACCGGCCGAAGTCGAACTGAGGCGCCTCCGCCAGACGCCGATGAAACACGTCATAGGAGCCGTCGAAGTGGTCCCGCAACGCGCGGGCGACATGCGGGAATCGGGGCAGGTAGCACGCCTCGAACAGGGCGTCGCCGGCATGACTCGCGAGCCCACCGAAGCGGTCGGGTCGCAGCATCGCCGTCACCATCGCCCCGTACCCGCCCGAGGACTTGCCGGCGACCCCCCGGTGCTCGCGGTCGGCGATCGTCGGGAAGCGGGAGTCGACGAACGGCACCACCTCGTCGCAGAGGTAGTCCATGTAGCGGCCGGTCCCGGGCGAGTTGAGGAACTGCGAGCCACCGAGCGACGTCCACGCGTCGACGAACACGAGGATCGCCGCGGGCGTGTCGGTGCTCGCGAACATCGCGTCGTAGCGCTCGATGTTGTTCGGCTCGAACGCGTCGCGGTTGAACCACATGTCGAGCTGCCCGGTGAAGCCCTGCAGGATATAGATCGACGGCACGGGCGCGTCCGCGACGCCGGGTGAGCGGTAGACGTACAGTGGCCGGCGCGCAGGATCCCCGCGCGGGTTGTCCGCCAGCAGCTCGGACTCGACGACGAGCTCATCGAGCACTCCCGCCAGGGGCCGCTGCCACGGCCGGCCGGGCGGCCCTTCGACATCTCGGAGCGCCATCTGCGCCACGGTAACGGATCCCCTGGGAGCGCGGGGAGCGGCGCGGATATAGTCCCGACTGACGGTAGATCCCAGGAGTACCGCCACCGATCCGTGACCAGTCGCGTCGACAATCCATCAACCAACGGCGCCGCCAGCGAGCTCGATGCGCTCGAGACGAGTGAATGGCTCGAGGCGATCGACGGCGTCCTCGAGCACGACGGCCCGGGTCGCGCGCGTCAGCTGCTGAGCCGCGTCGTCGAGCGCGCGGAGCACGCCGGCGCGGGTCCGATCGCGACGCTCAACACGCCCTACGTGAACACGATCCCGGCGTCGCTCGAGCCACGGCTGAACGGCGACCCGGAAATCGAGCGGCGACTCAGATCGATCATCCGCTGGAACGCAGTCGCGACGGTCGTCCGCGCCAACAAGGAGTCGTCGGAGCTCGGCGGCCACATCGCCTCCTACCAATCGCTGGCGGTTCTCTACGAGGTCGGCTTCAACCACTTCTGGCACGCGCCGAGCGCCGACCACGGAGGAGACCTCGTGTACTTCCAGGGCCACTCGTCGCCCGGCAACTACGCGCGCGCATTCCTCGAGGGCCGGCTGACAGCGGAGCAGCTCGAGAACTTCCGCCAGGAGGTGGGCGGCCATGGGCTCTCCTCCTACCCGCATCCGTGGCTGATGCCTGACTTCTGGCAGTTCCCGACCGTGTCACTTGGAATCGGAGCGATCACCTCGATCTACCAGGCCCGGTTCATGAAGTACCTGAACGCCCGCTCGATCCTCGGCACGGACGGACGCAAGGTGTGGGCCTTCCTCGGCGACGGCGAGATGGACGAGCCCGAGTCGATGGGTGCGATCGGGCTCGCCGGTCGCGAGCAACTCGACAACCTGATCTGGGTCGTCAATTGCAACCTCCAGCGGCTCGACGGCCCGGTCCGCGGCAACGGCAAGATCATCCAGGAGCTCGAGTCCGACTTCCGCGGCGCCGGCTGGAACGTGATCAAGGTGATCTGGGGCTCGCGCTGGGACCCGCTGCTCGATCAGGACATCGACGGGCGGCTGGTGCGCGTGATGGAGGAGTGCGTCGACGGCGAGTACCAGACGTTCAAGTCGCGCGACGGCGCGTATGTCCGCGAGCACTTCTTCGGGCGTGACCCGGTGCTGCTCGAGCGAGTGTCCGGGATGAGCGACGACGAGATCTGGCAGCTCAACCGCGGCGGTCTCGACGCTCAGAAGGTATACGCGGCCTACGACGCGGCGGCGCGCGAGGTCGGGCGCCCGACCGTGATCCTCGCGAAGACGATCAAGGGCTATGGGATGGGCGTCTCCGGCGAGGGCCAGATGATCACCCACCAGGCCAAGAAGATGACCGAGGCGGCACTGCTCGCCTTCCGCGACCGGTTCGAGCTGCCGCTGAGCGACGATCAGGTGCGCGCGGCCGAGTTCTACAAGCCGCCCGAGGACTCGCCCGAGATGCAGTACCTGCGCTCCCGCCGGGCGGCCCTCGGCGGGTCGCTGCCAGCCCGGCGGCGCACGGCGGAGCCGCTGCCAGTGCCAGAGCTCAGCGCGTTCCAATCCCAGCTCGACGGAACCGGCGAGCGCGAGGTCTCGACCACGATGGCGTTCGTCCGGGTGCTGGCGACGCTGCTGCGCGACAAGCAGATCGGCCGTCGGATCGTCCCGATCATCCCCGACGAGTCGCGCACCTTCGGGATGGAGGGTTTGTTCCGCCAGATCGGGATCTACTCACCGCTCGGGCAGCGCTACCAGCCAGAGGATGCCGAGCAGCTGATGTTCTACAAGGAGGACGAGCACGGACAGATCCTCGAGGAGGGCATCACCGAGGCCGGCTCGATCTCGTCCTTCATTGCCGCGGGCACCTCCTACTCGGCCCACAACGAGCAGATGATCCCGTTCTACATCTACTACTCGATGTTCGGCTACCAGCGGGTCGGAGATCTGATCTGGGCCGGCGGCGACTCGCGCGCCCGAGGCTTCCTGTTGGGCGGCACGGCCGGGCGCACGACCCTGAACGGCGAGGGACTCCAGCACGAGGACGGTCACAGCCACGTCCTGTTCTCCGTCGTCCCCAACTGCCGCGCTTACGACCCGGCGTTCGGATACGAGGTGGCTGTGATCATCCAGGACGGCCTCCGCGCGATGGTCGCCGACCAGGAGGACGTCTTCTACTACATCACCCTGATGAACGAGAACTACCGGCACCCGCCGATGCCGGAAGGGTCCCAGGAGGGAATCCTGCGGGGCATGTATCTGCTGCGCGAGGGCTCCTCGCCTCGTTCGCGCAAGAAGCCCAGGGTCCAGCTGCTCGGGTCGGGCACGATCCTGCGGGAGGTGCTGGAGGCGGCGTCGCTGCTCGAGGACGAGTGGGGCGTGGCGGCCGACGTGTGGAGCGTCACCTCGTTCACGCAGCTGCGTCGCGATGGGATCGAGGTCGACCGCTGGAACATGCTGCACCCGCTCGAGCAGCCGCGCAGCGCATACGTGTCCGACTGCCTCGGCGCCCGGCGCGGTCCGGTGATCGCCTCGACCGACTACATCCGCACGTTCGCGGACCAGATCCGCGCATGGGTTCCCGCGCCGTACCGGGTGCTCGGGACCGACGGCTACGGCCGCAGCGACTTCCGGCGCAACCTGCGCCGCTTCTTCGAGGTCAACCGCCACTACGTGACGGTCGCGGCGCTCAAATCGCTGGCCGACGAGGGCGCGCTGCCGGCCGCTCGCGTCGGCGAGGCGATCGAGCGTTACGAGATCGATCCGGCGGCGCCGTTGCCGACGACCGTATGACGGCGACTGCGTCCGGTCTCGAAGTCCGCGTCCCCGACATCGGGGACTTCGGCGAGGTCCCCGTGATCGAGCTCCTGGTCGCCCCCGGCGACACTGTCGCCGCCGAGGATCCGCTCGTCACGCTCGAATCCGACAAGGCGACGATGGACGTCCCCTCCCCCGCCGCCGGCACGGTTTCCTCGCTGCTCGTGGCGGTCGGCGACCGCGTGTCCGAGGGCTCGCCGCTGCTGGTGCTCGAGCCCGCGAGCGTCGAACCGAGCGCCGCCGCGCCACAGCCCGAGAGCGCCGCCGTGCCACAGCCCGAGCAGACGCCGGCGCCCGCCGCGGCGCCCGCGGCCCGGGCCAATGGCGGCGCGGTGTACGCGAGCCCTTCGGTCCGCCGGCTCGCCCGCGAGTTCGCGATCGACCTCAGGAACGTGAGCGGCACCGGGCGCAAGGGACGGATCACGGCCGACGACGTGCGCTCGGCGCAGTCCGGCCTGGCGGTGCCTTCGGCGCCCCCGGCCGGCAAGCCGGGGGCGCCGGCGAGCGGTGACCTCGGGCTCGCACCCTGGCCGACTGTCGACTTCGAGAAGTTCGGGCCGATCGAGCGGGTGCAGCGCTCGCGCATCCAGCGGATCTCGGGACCCGTGCTCGCGCGCAACTGGGTGATGATCCCCCATGTCACGCACAACGACGAGGCTGACATCACAGACCTCGAGGCGTGGCGCAAGCAGCTCAACGCCGCCCACTCGAGAGATGGCGTGAAGCTGACAATGGTGTCCTTCCTGATCGCCGCGTCGGTCGCGACGCTCAAGGAGTTCCCGACGTTCAACGCCTCGCTCGACGGCGAGGACCTGGTCCTGCGCCGCTACTACAACATCGGCTTCGCCGCCGACACGCCGGGCGGCCTGGTCGTACCCGTGATCAAGCACGCCGACCAGAAGGGCCTGCTCGAGATCGCCCGCGAGTTGACCGCGCTGTCCGAGTCGGCCCGAGCCGGCAAGTTGACCCCGGGCGACATGGCCGGCGGCACATTCACGATCTCGTCGCTCGGCGGTATCGGCGGAACCTCGTTCACGCCGATCATCAACGCCCCGGAGGTCGCGATCCTCGGCGCCACCCGGGCGGCGGTCAAGCCGATCTGGGACGCCGAGGCGAGCGAGTTCAAGCCGCGCCTGATGGTGCCGCTGTCCCTCTCCTACGATCATCGCGTGATCGACGGCGCCGCCGCGGCACGGTTCGTCGCGCACCTTGTTGGCGTCCTCAGCGACCTGCGCAGAGCTCTCCTTTGAGCGATCTGGAGGTTCGGGTGCCGGATATCGGCGACTTCGCCGATATCCCGATCATCGAGATCCTGGTCGCGCCGGGCGACGAGGTGGCGGTCGAGGATCCGCTGGTCACGCTCGAGTCCGACAAGGCGACAATGGACATTCCCTCGCCGGCCACCGGCACAATCGGGCAGCTGCGCGTGAAGATCGGTGACCGGGTGTCCGAGGGCAGCGTGCTGCTGACGCTCGAGGCCGACCAGGCGCAGACACAGGCACCGCCGCCCGAGCCGGCAGCCCCGGCGGCCCCCCGGGCCGAGCAGGCGCCGCCGCAGCCGGATCGTGCCGCGCGGGTCGACTCCGAGCCGGCACCTCCCGCCGCAACGGGGCATGAATTCCAGGTGGTCGTGCTCGGGAGTGGGCCAGGCGGCTACACGGCGGCGTTTCGTGCCGCCGACCTCGGCCTGAAGACGGCCCTCGTCGAGCGCCACGAGACGCTTGGCGGCGTCTGCCTCAACGTCGGCTGTATCCCCTCCAAGGCGCTGCTTCACGCCGCCCGCGTAATCGCCGAGGCCGAGGAGATGTCGGCGCACGGAGTCCGCTTCGGAAAGCCCTCGATCGATCTCGGCGAGCTGCTGGCGTTCAAGCAGAACGCCGTCGATCGGCTGACCGGTGGCCTGCTGGCACTCGCACAGCAGCGCAAGGTCGAGGTTGTCCACGGCGAGGCGGCGCTGACCGGTCGCAATTCGATGCGGGTGGGCGACCGGGAGCTGGCCTTCGACAACTGCATCATCGCCGCCGGCTCGGAGGCGGTCCGGCTCCCATTCATCCCCGAGGACCCGCGCGTGATCGATTCGACCGGCGCGCTCTCGCCGGACGACCTGCCGAAGCGGATGCTCGTGATCGGCGGTGGGATCATCGGCCTCGAGATGGCGACGGTGTACGACGCGCTCGGCGCGCGCGTCACCGTCGTCGAGCTGCTCGACCAGCTGCTCCCCGGCTGTGATCCGGATCTGGTGCGCCCGCTCCACCGGCGGGTACAGGAGCGCTACGAGGCGATCCTCCTGTCGACCGAGGTCACGGCCGTTAAGCCACAGAAGCGCGGGCTCAGGGTCGAGTTCTCCGGCGACATCAAGCCGCAGCTGTTCGACCGCGTCCTCGTCGCCGTCGGCCGGGTGCCGAACGGTCAGCGGGTCGGCGCCGACGCCGCAGGCGTGGCGATCGATCAGCGCGGGTTCATCCCGGTCGACCGGAAGCTGCGCACGAACGTTCCCGGGATCTACGCCATCGGGGACATCGTCGGCAACCCGATGCTCGCCCACAAGGCGACGCACGAGGGCAAGACCGCCGCAGAGGTGATCGCTGGCGTTCCCGGCGCCGAGTTCGACGCGCACGCGATCCCGTCGGTCGCCTACACGGACCCCGAGGTCGCGTGGATGGGGTTGACCGAGACGGCCGCGCGCGCCGAGGGGATCGAGTACGAGAAGCAGACGTTCCCCTGGGCGGCCTCGGGCCGTGCCCTCGGCCTCGGCCGCCCGGAGGGGATGACCAAGCTCCTGTTCGAGGCGGACTCACACCGGCTGCTCGGCGCCGGCATCGTCGGCGTGGGGGCCGGCGACCTGATCGCCGAAACGGTCCTGGCGCTGGAGCTGGGCGCCGACGCGGAGGACATCGGCCTGTCGATCCACCCCCACCCCACTCTGTCGGAGACAATCGCCTTCGCCGCCGAAATGGAAGCCGGCACGGTCACAGACGTGATGCCGCCGCGCCGTCGGCGGTAAGGGCGAAGCGGGCGCGCTCCGTAATGCATTAGGCTAGCTTGGTGGGCCGGATCGGGGGCACCGTTGGCCTTGTCGCGTCGGCGT
>Ga0302314_10010746_pt1 | contig 15991 bp, 15 predicted proteins | sample III_Palsa_N2_3_FD_200533 | JGI IMG/M metagenome (GOLD analysis project Ga0302314, IMG submission 200533) | Peat permafrost microbial communities from Stordalen Mire near Abisko, Sweden - III_Palsa_N2_3 | ecosystem: Environmental > Terrestrial > Soil > Palsa > Peat permafrost | place: Sweden... | reverse complement strand
GAAATTGACTGGTGAAATGTCGAAGTATCCGCCCGCGACGCCGGCCGTGATGGATCCATCGTTGACGATCGCCTCGTCCGCGTAGCCCTGATATCCCCACAGCGCGGCATAGACGTCGGTCTGAACTATGCTGAAATTGCCGCCGAGGGTTAAGATCGGCGTTGCGTCGCCGGGGTTGTAGAGGGCCAGGGAGTTGAAAGCGCCTGCGTTGACGGGAGCGCCGATGTTCAGGGTGGCGTTGTTCAGGGTCTCGCCGCCCGCCGCATAGAGAATGCTACCGTGACCGGTGTCGTCGATCATCCCCGCCCCAGAGCCATTTGCGCCCGTCGCCGTAAAGCCGTCGGTGACGATGAGCGACGCGCCAGCGGACGTCAGGTTCAGCGTCCCCTCGTAGGTCACATCGGAGAGCATGCCGCCGCTCCATTGGAACGACCCTCCGGTCGCGCTGAGCGTGCCGCCCGATATCACGCCACCGCTGTTCAGCTCGAACACGCCGGCGCTGACCCTGAGCGATGTTCCGATGGCGAGCGAGCTGTTGTCGGCGATTGTGGCTCCCGCGTCGTTCACGGTCAGCGAATGCGCTGCCTCCGCGCTGCTCACGGTGACGGTGTATGTTCCGGCCGCGTCGATCGTTACATCGTCAGCGGCGCCGGGTACGGTCCCGGTCGTCCAGTTGGCGCCGCTGTCCCAATCGCCGCTGACGCCCGATCTCCATTTGGTCGCTGTCATGTCTTGATCCCAGCGCGGGCCGGTCTCTCTCCTTGCCCGCCGATTCACTCTTACTACAAAGTCCGGACCGGTGTTGTTTGCCTGAAACCATTTTTGTTCCGTCGGGCATATTCCCCCAACGGCGCCATTGACCCGAGACGAACAATCCCTATAAACACTTCTTTCCGCGAAAGGGCGCGATGCGCGCGCTGGCCCTCGCCTTCGGGCGGCAGGGCTGGTCGCGCTTTTTGCGTCTGTCGGCGTGTCTAGGAGAATTGCTGCGTGGCCCGTATCGCAGGCGTCAACATCCCTACCAACAAACGCGTTGTCATCGCGTTGCAATACATCCACGGCATCGGCCCCGCCAAAGCCCGTGAGATCACCGATCGCGTCGGCATAGTAGAGAGCCGCCGAGTCAATCAGCTGACCGATCAGGAGGTCATTCAGATCCGCGAAACGATCGACCGCGACTATCAGGTCGAGGGCGATCTTCGGCGCGAGACGGCGGTGAACATCAAGCGTCTGATGGATCTGGCCTGCTACCGCGGCCTGCGGCACCGTAAGGGCCTGCCGGTTCGCGGTCAGCGCACCCACACCAACGCCCGCACCCGCAAGGGTCCCGCCAAGCCGATCGCCGGCAAGAAGAAGTAAGAGAGTCCCAAAAGTCGATGGCCAAGGAACCGGCGCGCGTCAAGAAGCGCGAACGCAAGAACATTACATCTGGCGTGGCGCATGTGAACGCCTCGTTCAACAACACCATGATCACCATTACGGACGCCCAGGGGAATGCCATCTCCTGGTCGAGCGCCGGCCACATGGGGTTCAAGGGGTCGCGCAAGTCGACGCCTTACGCAGCCCAGATGGCGGCGGAAGACGCCGGCAAGAAGGCCGCCGAGCACGGTGTCCGCACGCTTGAGGTCAATGTTTCCGGCCCTGGTTCCGGTCGCGAGTCGGCTCTGCGCGCATTGCAGGCGGTCGGCATGACCATCACGGCGATCCGCGACGTCACCCCAATTCCGCACAACGGCTGCCGCCCGCCCAAGCGCCGGCGCGTCTAGACCGCAGCCTCTATTTTTCCGCGTCGGCCCGTCATTTCGTGGCCGGCGATTTCGTGTTTCTAGGATTTCCGCCCATGATCGAACGAAACTGGAACGAACTCATCCGCCCCGAAAAGCCGATGATCGAAGCAGGAGTCGACTCGGCTCGCAAGGCCCGCCTGGTGGCCGAGCCCCTGGAGCGTGGCTTCGGCGTCACCCTCGGCAATGCTCTGCGCCGCGTCCTGTTGTCGAGCCTGCAGGGCGCCGCGGTGACCGCGATACAGATCGACGGCGTGGTGCACGAGTTCTCCTCCATGGAGGGCGTTCGTGAGGACGTTGTCGATATCGTCCTCAACATCAAGCAGCTCGCGCTACGCATGCATGCCGAAGGCCCCAAGCGGATGACGCTGCGCGCCACGGGTCCGGGCGCCGTCAAGGCCGGCCAGATCGAGGCGCCGTCCGACATCGAAATCCTCAACAAGGATCATGTGCTGCTGACCCTCGACGAGGGCGCTTCGGTCCGCATCGAGTTCACGGTGCAGAACGGCAAGGGCTACGTGCCTTCGGAGCGCAACCGTCCCGAAGATGCGCCGATCGGCCTGATCGCGGTCGACGCGCTCTACAGCCCGGTGAAGCGCGTCGCCTATCGCGTCGAACCGACCCGCCAGGGCCAGAGCCTCGACTACGACAAGCTGATCATGGAAGTGGAGACCAACGGCGCGGTATCGCCGGTGGACGCGGTGGCCTATGCCGCGCGGATTCTTCAGGACCAGCTGCAGGTGTTCATCACCTTCGACGAGCCCAAGAAGAAGCTGGATGGCGAGGCCAAGCCGGAACTGCCCTTCAATCCGGCCCTCCTGAAAAAGGTCGACGAACTCGAGCTGTCGGTGCGTTCGGCCAACTGCCTGAAGAACGACAACATCGTCTACATCGGCGACCTCATCCAGAAGACCGAGGCGGAGATGCTGCGCACGCCGAATTTCGGGCGCAAGTCGTTGAACGAGATCAAGGAGGTCCTGACCAACATGAACCTCCACCTGGGCATGGAAGTGCCCAACTGGCCGCCGGAAAACATCGAGGACCTCGCGAAGAAATTCGAGGAACAGGTCTGAAATCTGTTATAGCGCGCGTCCACGCGGGCGAGCGATCAAGGAGATACTGACATGCGGCACGGTTATGCGCACCGCAAGCTGGGACGGACGGCGGCCCATCGCACGGCGATGTTCGCCAACATGGCCGCCAGCCTGATCAAGCACGAACAGATCGTGACGACCTTGCCCAAGGCCAAGGAACTGCGTCCGTTCGTCGAAAAGCTGGTGACCCTGGCCAAGCGCGGCGATCTGCACGCGCGCCGCCAGGCGATCTCCAAGGTTCGCGATGTCGACCAGGTCGGCAAGCTGTTCGCGACGCTCGGTCCGCGCTACCAGACCCGTGAGGGCGGCTATATCCGAGTCCTCAAGGCCGGTTTTCGCCATGGCGACAATGCGCCGATGGCGGTGATCGAGTTCGTCGACCGCGATCCGTCCGAAAAGGGCAAGGACAGCGGCCCCGACGTAAACGCGGTCTCGTAGCGCGGGCTTCCAGCCCATACACGCCAAGTTAACGGAAGAGGCGCTCCTCTACTCGGAGCGCGGGCGTCTCGCCCGCATCTTTTCCACATAGCATTAACGCATCGGAACACCCTACGAGAGCGGGCGAGACGCCCGCGCTCCCGTCCCTATTCGGCCGCAATTGGTACCGCTCCGACGGGCGATCTGTCCAGCGCCGCGCGAATGGCCGCGTGCCGGCGCTCATCCAGCGGAAAGCGCATGATCAGCGCCGCCGACAGCAGGTGTGAAAGCGCCGGTCCCAAAGCAAACACCAGTTTCAGCCCCAGTAGCGCCTGTGGGGTGTTGATCACCCCGGGTCTGAAACCGAGCCACGCGACCAGGGGAAAGGCGACGCCGACGCCGATCGCCGTGCCGAGCTTGGCGGACATGCTGAACACCGAGAACAGCAGGCCGGTCCGCTCCTGGCCGGATTCAAGTCTCTGCTTGTCGGCGATGTCGGCTACCATGGCCCGCAGCATGAGGTTCCCCGAACCCTGCGCCAGGCCTTGCGCCACAGTGAGCGCCAACACCCAGGCCAGGGCGCCGGGAGCCGCCAGCAGCAAGCCGAGGTTGATCGCGACCTGTGTCAGCTCTCCCGCGACCGCCGCCCGGCTCTTGCCGATCCGGTAGCCCACCCGCAGCCAGATCGGCGAGGCGAAAACGCCGAACACGAACTGCAGGAGAAACAGGGCGGCGCCCCATTTGGGAAGGCCCAGGTAGCTGACGACGAAGAACACGAACAGCGACGTGCGGAAGGTCTGGGCGGTGGTTACCGCGCAGTCGGAGATGAGCACCCGGATCATCAACCGATCCCGCGCCAGCGCCGCCAGCGCCTGCCGGATCGAGGGCCTTGCCTCCCGGGGTGTCGCCGGCGCGGCCGGCTCTCCCGCCGACAACAGGACGAGCGCCAGCGCCGGCCCGAGGACCAGGAGGGTGAACATCCCCATGAGGTGGACATTCGTCGCCGGGCTTGGGCGCGCGCCCTGGTCCAGCAGCGACGGCAAGGTCAGCACCAGCACGTAGCCCGCGGCGGTCGCCGTCTGGACAAAGGTCTGCACGCGGCTGCGCTCGTGGTAGCGGGCGGAAAGCTCCCCGCTCCAGGCGAAGTAGGGAATCTGCATCATGCTCCAGCCCAGGTAGAAGGCGGCCAGCCATCCGCCCAGATAGAGGGCGCCCGGATGTCCGGCGGGCAGGAAGATCGCCAAGGTCGCCGCCGCGAAGATCGCTCCGCCGGCGGCGATCCACGGCTTGCGGCGTCCGAACCTCGAACGCGTCCGGTCGGACAGAACGCCTATCAAGGAGTCCGAGACCATGTCCCAAAGGCGGGTGATCATGAACACGCCGCCCACCACGGTCAGGCCGATGAGCTGTCCGTAGTAGGCGGGTACGTACATCGCCAGCGGCAGCCCGCCACCAGCCAAAGGCAGGCCCAGGGAAGCGAACGCCGTCAGCCGCCACCAGGGCAGCCGGTCACCGTCCGCGCCGGCGCGGGTCATGCTGGGTTACTCCTCAAGGGAGGTAAGCGTGCGTTGGGGGTGAACGCCCCGGGGCTTCCCGCCTATTCCGCCGCCATCGCCACGGGCTCGGGCTTGTGCGTGACGCTTTGGCGTCCATCGAGCCCCACGGGCACATCGCCAGCCAGGGTCACGCGACGCATCACCCGCCGCTGATCGCCGTAGTCGGCGATCGCATAGTGTTGGGTGGCGCGGTTGTCCCAGATCGCCACATCGCCTTCCGCCCAGCGCCAGCGGACGGTGTTCTCCAGGCGTGTGACGTGATCCTGCAGGATGGCGAATAGGCGCGACGAATCGGCGCTGTTCAGGCCGACGAAATTCTTCAGGAATTGACCGAGGATGAGCGTCTTCTCGCCGGTCTCGGGATGAATGCGCACCACGGGATGTTCCGTCTCATAGACGGTGGAGGCGAAGATCTCGCGATAGCGCCGGACCTGGGCGGGCGTGGCGTCCTTACGCGCGGCGGCGTAGTCGTAGAGATTAGAGTGCACCGCCCGCAGGGTGTCGGCCAGGGTCTGCAGTTCCGCGGGCATGTTCTGATAGGCGCTCGCCGTGTTCGCCCAGACCGTGTCGCCGCCGCTCTTGGGAATCACCACCGCTCTCAGGATCGACGCCTTGGGGTAGGCCGCGACAAAGGTCACGTCGGTGTGCCAGGAATTGGCGCGTCCGCCGTGCTCGGAATCCAGTTCGAACAGGAAGTTGGAACCGTCGCGGACCGGCACGGTGGGGTGAGCGACCGGCTCGCCCAGGGTTCGCGCAAACGCTTCCTGGCCTTCATCGTCCAGGTGGTGCTGGCCGCGGAAGAACAACACCTTGTGCCGCCCCAGCGCTTCCAGGATCCCGTCTCTGGTGGCCGTGCCGAGGTCGGCGTCAAGGCGCACACCCTTGACCTCGGCGCCGATCCTTCCGGCGACCAGCGTTATGTTTTCCTGAAACGAGTTCAGATCGACGACGCCATCGGCGGCCATGACAAACTCCTGAAAATGCTGCGCCGACGGCTCGATGCCCTCGGCGCCGCAAACAGCATCGGGGGCCGGCGGCGCAGTGACAAAATAGAAAATTTGAGACGGGGATTAGCCTTGGAGCGATTGACGGGCGACAGTTAATTGCGATATATGATAAATATTCCAATCTTAGAAAAGGGAATACACCGTGGCCCAAAACCGCAGCAGCCTCATCTCCGCCCTCTGTTACCGCGATCCCCGCGCCGCTCTGGCGTGGCTCGAGAAGGCTTTCGGATTCGAGATAGCCATGTTGATCGAGGATGCGGAGGGCAACGTCGCGCACTCCGAAATGCGCCACGGCGACAGCCTGGTGATGATCGGTTCAGAGTGGTCCGCCGATCACGCCAGTCCAGCATCGATCGGCGGCAAGAACACCCAGACGGTCCACATCCAGCTCACCACCGATATCAATGCTCACTGTGAGCGGGCTCGCGCCGCCGGCGCCGAAATCATCATGGAGCCGGAAGACCAGTTCTACGGCGACCGCAGCTACCGCTGCCGCGACCCCGAAGGCCACATCTGGACCGTCGGCCAGACCGTGAAGGTCGTCACGCGCGAGGAAGCGGAGGCCGCGAGCGGTCTGAAGATCGAGGGGTGGTTGTAGGTGTGGGGAGCGGGCTTCTCCCTCCCCTTCATGGGGAGGGACAGACGGCGAAGCCGTCAGGGTGGGGAAGTGTCGATGAAGCCCCACACTATCGTTGATTGCGCCACACTACCCCACCCTGGACGCCGCGCGTCCTGTCCCTCCCCATAAAGGGGAGGGAGGAGGATGAATACTTCCCTCGACCGCACGCTCGCGGCGCTCGCAGACCCACACCGGCGCGCGGCGATCGATCTGCTGCGCCAGCAGCCGCGCGCCGCCGGCGACCTGGCCCGCTCGCTCGGCCTCAGCGCTCCGGCGATGAGCCGGCATCTGCGGGCGCTGCGCGAGGGCGGCCTGGTCGAAGAATCCCATCCCGAGTTCGACGCGCGCATCCGCGTCTACGCCCTGAGGCCACAGCCGATGATCGACCTTATGCGATGGCTCGAGGAGAGCGAGCGGATGTGGAGCGAACAGCTTGCTGCATTCAAGGCCCATCTCGAATCCGCCGACGGCGAACAGGTGTCCGGCGAATGAGTTCCAGGGTGATCGTCGCGCTGCGCGTGGCCGCGACGCCGCAACGCGCCTTTGATGTCTTCACGCGGGACATCGCACACTGGTGGCGGCCGAACGGTCTGTTCCAGTTCACTCCACGAAGCCTTGGCGTGCTTTCGTTCGAGTCAGGGGAAGGCGGGCGCCTCGTCGAGACCCTGCCCAACGGCAAGGTGTTTGAGATCGGCAAGGTCACGACATGGTCGCCGCCTTTTCGTCTCGCGTTCGGCTGGCGCCAGGCGACCTTCGCGCCCGACCAGATGACGCATGTCGAGGTCCGGTTCGAGGCGGTCGGCGAGGAGACCCGCGTCACCGTCGAACACACCGGCTGGGACAGCGTTCCCGCCGCCCACGCCGCCCGCCATGGCCTCGCCGACGCCTACTTCCTGCAACGCCATGCAACGTGGTGGCAAAGCTTGCTGGCGTCGTACAAGGAAACCCTGGTCTACGCGCAAGGACGAGACTCATGAGCGATCCATCGACGGAGCGGCCACACCGCACTCCGCGCGCGGCGGCCTTCGGCTTCATCTTCGCCGTCGCGCTGATCAACGCCGTCTCATTCGGCATCATGATCCCCATCCTGCCCAATCTGATCAAGCAGTTCACCGGAGGCGATACGGCGGCGGCTTCGGAATGGAACGTGCTGTTCTCCACCACCTGGGGGGTGATGCAGTTCCTGGTCGGACCGCTTCTGGGCATGTTATCCGACCGCTATGGCCGCCGGCCGGTCCTGCTGATCTCGATCTTCGGCCTGTTCATCGATTTCATGTTCATGGCGCTCGCCCCTACGCTGGCCTGGCTCTACGTCGGCCGCATCCTGAACGGCATGACCGCGGCCAGCTTCTCCACCGCCAACGCCTACGTCGCCGACATCACGCCGCCGGAGAAGCGGGCGCGCAACTTCGGGATGATGGGCTCGGCTTTCGGGTTCGGCTTCATCATCGGGCCGAGCATCGGCGGCCTGCTGGGCGAGGTCAGCCTGCGCCTGCCGTTCATGGTTGCCGCCGGCCTGTGCCTCGTCAACGGGCTCTACGGCCTGCTGGTCCTGCCCGAATCCCTGACCCCCGATCGTCGCACTGCATCGCTCGACTGGCGTCGCGCCAATCCGCTGGGCGCATTCGCCTTCCTGCGCGAGAGGCGCGAGCTGCTCGGCCTGGCGGGTGTGGGGTTCCTCTTCCAGCTCGCCTTCACCGTGCTGCCCAGCATCTTCGTGCTCTACACCGGCTATCGCTACCATTGGACCCCGGCCATCCTCGGCCTCACCTTCATGGCCACCGGCGCCTCGATGATCGCGGTGCAGATGTTCCTCGTCGGGCCGGTCGTGAAGAGGATAGGAGAACGCGGCGCGGTGCTGTGGGGCGCGGCCTTCGGCGCTCTGGGGTTTCTGCTCTACGCCTTCGCCTCGTCGCCGTGGCTCTATATACTGGCCATCCCGGTGTACGCCGGGATCGGTCTGCTGCAACCTGGTCTGATGGGACTGATGAGCCGCCGCGTCGGTCCTCAGCATCAAGGACAGCTGCAGGGCGCCAACCAGTGCCTGCAGGGCGTCGCGGCCTTTCTGGGACCTCCGCTATTCGGCCTCACCTTCGCCTGGTCGATCCGCCATGACGCCAGCCTGCATCTGCCCGGCCTGGCGATCCTGATATCGGTCTTTCTGCTGGTGGCGGCTTTCGGGTTGTCCGTGCGTGTCGCCAGACCGATGCCCGCCATGGCCGCGGCCTGAACCGCAACCTTAGCTGCGGCGCCGGCTTGACGTGGCGCGCGCGCCATGATTGCGCCGGAAAAGCGACGATATATTCGCCGCATCATTCAGTCGGATATGTCATGAACCTGCGCCAGGCCGTTCTTTCTTCTCTGATCTTCACCGCTGCCTGCCTGGGGGAGGCCGCCAACGCCGATGAGGCGGCGCGCTTGCCTGCTCCTGTGCGGGTGCCGCGCGACGCCGCCGGCCTCAAGCTGTCGTTCGCCCCCATTGTCCACCGCGCCGCGCCGGCGGTGGTCAACGTCTATTCCAAGCGCGTGGTCCGCCAGCAGATCGATCCGTTCTGGGGGATGTTCATGCAGCAGGGAATGTCGCGCGACCGCGTCGAGCAGTCACTGGGTTCGGGGTCGATCGTGCGCGCGGACGGCGTGGTCCTGACCAACCACCACGTCATCGACAACGCTCAGGAGATCATGGTCGTGACCGCCGACCGCCGGGAGTGGCCGGCGACGGTTCTGCTCGATGATCCGCGTGCGGACCTTGCGGTGTTGAAGATCGACGCCAAAGGCGAAGCCCTGCCGACCATCGCCATTGACGACACCGTCGAGCCGCAGGTCGGCGACCTGGTCCTGGCCATCGGCGATCCGTTCGGCGTCGGCCAGACGGTCACCAACGGCATCATCTCCGCCCTGGCGCGCTCGGACGTCGGCATCAGCGACTATTCGTTCTTCATACAGACCGACGCCTCGATCAATCCGGGGAACTCCGGCGGCCCCCTGGTCGACATGGATGGCGACCTGATCGGTGTGAACACCGCCATACTGTCCGGGTCGGGAAGCTCGGCCGGCGTCGGCTTCGCCATCCCCGCCGCCATGGTCAAGCAGGTGGTCAGCGCCGCGCTGGGGGGCGACAAGAGCGTGATGCGCCCGTGGATCGGCGTGCGCAGCCAGGCCTTGACCGGCGAAATGGCCAAGAGCTTGGGACTGGCGGCGCCTCAGGGCGTGGTGGTCACCGATCTCTGGGAGTCAGGTCCTGCCGCGCGCGCCGGCGTCAAGCAGGGCGACGTGATCGTTTCCATCGATGGGCAGGAGGTCGACGACGACGCCGGCCTGAACTATCGGGTCGCGACGCGGCCGCCGGGCCAGGACCTCGCCCTGGTTGTCCGCCGCAACGGCGGGCCGCCGCTACACCTCACGGCGCGCACCGAGGCGCCGCCGTCCGATCCGCCCGCCGACCTGCGGGTGATCTCCGGCCGCAATCCCCTTGCCGGCGCGACGGTGGTCAATGCATCGCCGGCCGCCGCCTATCAGTACGGCTTTGATGCGTTTTCGGGGCACGGCGTCCTGGTCACCCGGCTGGACGCCGGCTATGCCCAGACCATCGGTCTTCGGCCCGGCGACTTCATTCGCGAGATCAATGGCGTGAAGATCAACACCACAAGGGATCTGTTCGTGGCGACCGGAGCCGATAGTCACGTGTGGTCGCTCAGCATCGAGCGGGCCGGGCACATGATCACCGCCCGGTTCCAGGGCTAGCGGCCGGACCTTAAACAAATTTAACGGTTTACCCGCTTGCGTCGGACGCGGAATTAGCCGCCACATACTCCCAGTCTTCGCTGGGGAGTTCACGATGCGCCTGCAAATTCTTGTGGCCGGCCTGCTGTTGGCCGCTACGGCCGCCGCCTCGGCGCCGACGCCGGTGGCGGATCTGGCCAAGCCGCCTGGCGACGCAAAGCAGTTCACCATCATGTCGACCGCCGCCAAGCATGGCTGGTCGGCGCGCTGGGTCACCCCTGACGGCCAGCACTGGGGACGCGAGAGCATGGTGCTGCGCGGCCAAGTGTTCGAGCAGGACAGCACCGCGCGCCTGGGTCCCGACGGCATGCTCGACAAGGTGGTGGTGCGTGGTTTCACGCCCAGCGGCGACTCCGCCGAAACCTTCTCCGTATCCGGGGGCCAGGCGGTGTGGAAAAGCCCCGTCGACGGCGCTTCCGCGCCCTATGCGCGACCGGCCGAGTACAACGCCTTCGGCGGTCCGATGGAGCTCACCGCCGAACTCCTCGAGGCGATGCTCGCGACCCCCGACAAATCGATCGCCATGCTGCCCGGCGGCCGCGCCCGAGCCGAAGTCCTGACCACCCTGACCGTGGGCGAGGGCGCCGCGACAAGGACCGTGACCGCTTATGCGATCACCGGCTTCAACAACACGCCGGTGCCGGTCTGGGCCGACGCCAACGGCAAGTTCTTCGCCCTGGTCAGCCCGTTGTCGTGGATCCCCGTCGGCTATGAGTCGTACCAGCCGGCCCTGCAGAAAGCCCAGGACGAGGCGATGTCCAGGCGTTCGCCCGCGCTCGCGAAGGCCCTGGTCAAGGTTCCGAGCGGCCCGGTCGCCTTCACCCACGTCCGCGCGTTCGTGGATGGCGATCACTTCGTCGCCGACGACACCGTTGTCGTCGACAAGGGCCTGATCACCGCCGTCGGCCCCGCCGCCTCCGTCCAGGTTCCCGCGGGCGCCCAGGTCATCGACGGCGCGGGCAAGACCCTGACGCCGGGCCTGTGGGATTCGCACATGCATTTCGGCGACGACGCTTCGGGGCCGATGCTGCTCTCGCTCGGCGTGACCTCGGCGCGCGATCCCGGCAATGTCACCGAATTGACCCTATCGCGCGCCGCGCGCCGCGCCAAGGGCGAGCTTCTCATGCCGCGCATCTATCCCTCGATGCTGCTCGACGGCAAAGGCCCCAACACCGCCCAGGTCGGCAGCGTCGCCACCAGCCTCGACGAGGCCCTCGCGATCGTCCGCAAGGCCAAGGCCGACGGCTTCATCGCCATCAAGTTCTACGGCACCTTCAATCCGGCCTGGGTCGCGCCGGTGGCCGCCGAAGCCCATCGCCTGGGCATGCACGTCCACGGACACGTCCCGGCCGGCATGCGCACGATGGACGCCATCAACGACGGCTACGACGAGATCACCCACATCTACTTCGTGATGATGCAGGCGATGCCCGACAGCGTGGTCAACGTCTCCAACGGCATGGCGCGCTTCGAAGGGCCGGGCCGCTACGCCAAGGACGTCGACCTCAACGCCGAGCCGATGAAGTCGCTGATCGCCACCATGGCGGCGAAGAAGATCGCCGTCGATCCGACCCTGGTCGTCGCCGAGGGCCTGTTCGTGCCCGAGAACGGCGACCTCTCGCCCGCCTACGCCCCGTTCGTCGGCACCCTGCCGCCCGCGGTGGAGCGCGGCTTCCGCCAGGGCGGTTTCAGCGTTCCGCCAGGCCTGACCCGCGCCGACTACCGCGCCAGCTTCGCCAAGCTCTCCGACCTCGTCGCCGCCCTGCACAAGGCCGGCGTGCCGATCGTCGCGGGCACCGACGGCTCGGGCATGGAGCTGGTGCGCGAACTCGAACTCTACGTCGCCGCCGGCTTCACCCCCGCGGAAGCGCTCCAATGCGCCACTATCAACACCGCCCACCTCGTCGGCGCCGACGGCTACACTGGCTCGATCGCCGTGGGCAAGAACGCCGACCTGGTCCTCGTCGAAGGCGACCCCTCGAAGACCATCGGCGATCTGCGCCATACCAAGGTGGTGATGATGGACGGCAAGCTGATGGACGCCGACGCCCTGCGCGCCGCCGGCGGCTTCGAGGGCCGCCCCAAGTACGCCGACTGACGGTCCCGGGGTCGCATCCGCCGCCGCGAGGCGCTACCGCATGCACAGATCTCGACCGCGTGGGTTGTGCTCTCTTCTCCCTTTGGGAGAAGGTGGCCCGAAGGGCCGGGATGAGGGTCGTGGGGCCGTGCGCGGTCCCCGCTCTGCATCGACGCCCTCATCTGTCGCTTCGCGACATCTTCTCCCAGAGGGAGAAGAGAGGTCGAGGCGCGCACGCAGGAGCGCGGGAAAGATCTGTGCATTCCTTAGCCGCAAAGCGGGGGAGGGAGCCCGCCAAGGATCGCCGACCGGTCTCGACCCATGTCGTACGCTCCGGATGTCCGCTTGCAGGGACTTGTCCACTGAAAGCGTCGCCGGCGGCCTGCCGCGCGTCAGTCGCGCGATACGGACAATCCCGCGAGAAGCGGCGCGTACGCGGCGAGCCTGCGGGATACGAACTCGGTGAACAGCCGCACGCGCTTCGTCTTGCGTGTCTCCCCCTGTGTGAGAAGCCAGACCGATCCGTACATGTGCAGGTCGGCGCCCGGCGCCCTCGCCAGCAGGGGGTCGGCATCTCCGACGAAGCACGGCAGTGCCGTCATCCCGAGCCCCTGCTGTACGGCCACGACCTGCGCCTCGGCGTCCGTGGTCCTGAAGGGCGCCCCCTCGGTGCGGACCTCGCCCTCGCTGGCCCACTCCGGAATTCCATGACTGCTGATGACGATCCACCGGATCGGTTCAGGCGCGCCCGCACGCCACGCGGCTAGTCGATCGCGAGATATGTAGACGCCGCCGAACACCTCCGGTCCCTTCAGGCCGTGAAGGTTGAGCGGCAGGGTCTTGCGGTCGTAGACGACGCGGATCGCGACATCGGCCTCTCGGTTGGTCAGATTCGCCAGCTCGCCGGACGACAGGATTTCCATCTCGATGTCCGGATGCAGACGCGCGAAATCGGCGAAGTCCGGCATGAGCAGATGTGTCGCGAGGGTCGGCGCCAGCGTCACCCGCAGAAGCCCGCGTACGCTCTGGTCGCGCCCGAAGACGCGCGTCTCCAGCTGGTGCGACGATGCTTCCATCTGGTTCGCGAGCTCGAGGACCTCCTCGCCCGCGGTCGTCAGGCGATAGCCGGAAGGCAGCTTTTCGAACATCTGCGCTCCGAGGCGTTCCTCGAGCTGAGCGATGCGTCGCAGCACGGTCGAGTGGTTCACCCCGAGGCGCTCGGCGCCAGCCCGCACCGAACCTCCGCGCGCGACCGCGAGAAAATAGCGTACGTCATCCCAGTCGATCATGGTGCAATCCTGCGCCGCGCGGTGCGCCTTCCAAATCCCGTGTCCACACATCGGACGGCCGTACGGGCGGTCATCATAGCCTATGTCGACGGAGCGCGGCCCGCTTCCAAATGGCGAGCGCCGATCGTCGCGGCCGGCGTCAGTCGCCCAGCCGGATCGATTTCGCACCACCGATGTGCGCGCTTGCGCCCTCACCGGCTGACACCGCCGGACCCATCTCGAGGCTCTCGGGGACGTCCCCGAACAAGGAAGGACGCAGTCATGACCAGACTGAATGGAAAGACCGCCGTGATCACCGGCGGCGCCACCGGCATCGGCCGCGCCGCGGCAAAGCGCTTCATCGAGGAGGGCGCCTTCGTCTTCATCTTCGGCCGCCGGCAGGAAGCGCTGGACGCCGCCGTGGCCGACCTCGGGCCCAATGCCCGTGCGACAAAGGGCTCGGTCTCCGATCTGGCCGACCTCGACCGACTCTACGCGGCGGTGAAGGCCGAGCGCGGAACCCTCGACATCGTCTTCGCCAATGCCGGGGCGGGAAGTCCGCTTGCGCTCGGCAAGATCACCGCCGAGCACATCGACGAAACCTTCGACATCAATGTGAAGGGTGTGATCTTCACCGTCCAGAAGGCGCTGCCGCTGATGGGCGAGGGCGGTTCGATCATCCTCACCGGATCGAGCGCCGGCACGACGGGCGCTCCGGGAATGAGCGCCTACAGCGCGAGCAAGGCGGCGGTGCGCAACCTCGCGCGGACCTGGGCGGAGGACCTGAAGGGCGCCGGCATCCGGGTGAACGTACTCTCGCCCGGGCCGACCGCGACCGAACTGGCGAAGGCAGCGCTCGGGGAGGAGGGCCAGAAGGCCTTCGCCTCGATGACCCCGCTCCAGCGCATGGCCGATCCGGCGGAAGTCGGGGCCGTGGCCGCCTTTCTCGCATCGTCGGACAGCAGCTTCATGACCGCCAGCGAGGTCGCCGTCGACGGCGGCCTGGCGCAAATCTGACGCCGGCGCGATCCCGCGTCCGGGCGCCACAACGAAGGATAGAACATCATGAAAAAACTTGAAGGCAAAGTCGCCGTCATCACGGGCGGAAGCAGCGGGATCGGGTTGGCCACCGCCAAGCGCTTCGTCGAAGAAGGCGCGCACGTCGTGATCACCGGACGACGAGAGAAGGAACTGAAGGAGGCCGCAGCCTCCATTGCCGGAAACGTTACGACGGTCGTGGGCGACGTGTCGCGCCTGGAGGATCTGGACCGGCTCTATGCCGTCGTGAAGGAGGAACATGGTCACATCGACATTCTCTTCGCGAACGCAGGCGCGGGGACGATCGCACCGCTCGCGGCGGCGACCGAGGCCCATTTCGACCAGACCTTCGATGTGAACGTGAAGGGCTTGTTCTTTACGGTCCAGAAGGCGCTTCCGCTCTTCAAAGACGGCGGTTCGATCATCCTGACCTCTTCGGTCTCCAACGTGTTGGGGCTGCCAGGATTCAGCACCTACGCCGCGAGCAAGGCCGCGGTGCGAAGCTTCGCGCGGGCTTGGACACTGGAGCTGAAGGATCGCAAAATCCGCGTGAATTCCATGAGCCCCGGACCCATAGATACCCCGGCCTTGGCGACAACGACGGGCCTTACCCCCGAGCAGGCCGAACAAGCGGCCGCCCAGTTCGCTTCGCAGGTGCCGATGGGTCGCAGGGGTGAGCCAGAAGAAATTGCGGCTGCCGTCACGTTCCTCGCCTCAGATGAAAGCTCCTACATCACCGGCGTGGATCTCGCCGTCGATGGAGGCATGGCCCAGGTCTGACCTGGCATCACACAAGATCGGAGAACCATCATGACCTACGCAATCATCGGTTTCGGCAAGATCGGCCACGCTCTTGCCAAGGCGTTCGCCCGCAAGGGCATCGAGGCCTCCGTGGCGACCACGCGCGACCCGGACAGCTTCGCTGCCGATGCGGCCGCGATCGGACCCACGATCCTTCCCAAAACTCTGACCGAAGCCGTCAAGGCGGACACCGTCTTCCTGGCCGTCCGTTTCGAGGCGCACCCGGATGTCGCGAAGGCGCTCCCCACCTGGCAGGGGAAGATCATCGTCGATGTGACCAATGCCTACGGCATACCTCCTGAGGAACTGGGAGGACAGCCTTCTTCCAAGTTCGTCGCGCAGGCTTTTACTGGTGGACGACTGGTCAAGGGCTTCAACCATTTGGTCGCTGCCGTCCTTGAGCAAGATCCCGCCGTACACGGGGGCAGAAGAGTCTTGTTCCTGGCGAGCGACGATGACGGCGCCGCCGAGGAGATTGGCGCGCTTGCGGAAAATCTCGGCTTTTCACCAATCAAGATTGGCGGGCTTTCGGAAGGTGGGCTGCTTG
>Ga0302314_10010744_pt1 | contig 15991 bp, 13 predicted proteins | sample III_Palsa_N2_3_FD_200533 | JGI IMG/M metagenome (GOLD analysis project Ga0302314, IMG submission 200533) | Peat permafrost microbial communities from Stordalen Mire near Abisko, Sweden - III_Palsa_N2_3 | ecosystem: Environmental > Terrestrial > Soil > Palsa > Peat permafrost | place: Sweden... | reverse complement strand
TTCATGTTCCTGGACTTCGACGGGACCAGGTGGACAATTTGGCGCCGGCGGACAATTTGTCCGGACCTTTTGTCCCGCCCTTGCCCGTCTTGCGAGAAGTTCCGCAGAAATCCTCAGGTCGCGACCCTGGCACGAGTCTTGTTACCTGTTCCTTGAACAAGGGACGGGGAGACGCAAATGGCCAAGGTTTTGATCGTCGATGACGACGCACGCTGTTCGGCGATGATGCGGCAGGACCTCCTGCGGCAAGGGCATCGGCCGCTGCTGGTCGATTCCGCCCGCGCGGCGCTGACCATCCTGGACGCGGGGGTCCAGGTCGACGTCGTTCTGACCGATCTCGTGATGCCCGACATGGATGGGATCGAACTGATCCAGGCACTACGCCGAAGTCATTCCGCCATCCGCATCATCGCCATTTTATCCTGCGACGACCAAAACCGCCCGAACATCCTTTCGATGGCGCGGGTGCTGGGCGCCGACCGTGTTCTGTACAAGCCGGTCATTGCGGCGGTGATGGAGGCCGCCATCCGTCGCCTGCTCCAGGCGGATCCGGTCGACGGTATCGTGATCGACGGGACGATCGGCTGCGCCCCACACCGTTGCGCGGCGTAGCGCCCGTTCGGTTCGGATGAACTCGTGCGGTCGCGCGCCCTTTTGGCCTGCACGGACATTTTGGCGTCGGCAGACAGAATGTCCGGACTTTCTGTCCGGTCGCCCGCCGCGTTCCGCGTAAAACTCCAGGCGTCGCCTGGTTTCCGGCCCGTGGCACGACTCTTGTTACGGCTCTCTCGAACATGAGAATGGGGAAGTCGCGAATGGCTCGCATCTTGGTCGTCGATGACGACGCACTGTGCTCAGCAATGCTGAGTGAAGACCTGGTGAGACTGGGGCACAGCCCGCTCAACGTCGGCTCCGCCCAGGCGGCCCTTCGGCTTCTGGTGTCCGGCGAGCAGGTCGATCTGGTCGTCACCGATATGCTGATGCCGGAGATGGACGGGGTCGAACTGATCCAGGCCCTGCGGCAGGACCACCTGGCGCTGCCGGTCATCGCCATCTCATCCGGCGGCATCTTTGAAGCCGCCACCATTCTCAAAGTGGCGCGGATCCTGGGGGCGGATCGGATCCTGCGCAAGCCGGTGGACGCCGTGTCGTTGGGCGAGGCGATCAGCACCCTGCTCGCCACCGGTCGGATCGAGGACACCGGGGACGGGACAGCCTGGTTCGCCCCGGCGGCGGCGATCGAGAGCTGATCAAGCAGGAAACCGGCCCCGACGAAACCTCGATGCCGCGACCGCCTCTCGCTCGCCGCGGAACAATATCCAATTGATTACACCAATACTGAAAGAAAAATATCATGGGAACGGTCATTTTGTTCAAGAAGAGCGACAGTAATTCTACTTCTATGGAAGTCATCACTGAAAAAATTCCCAGAAGTGCAATTTCCACCAGTGATCTTCTAGAAGAGGCGAATTTAAATCTTGAGATAGCCGCGAATATCGGCGGCAGAGTGGTCGAAAAACTCAAAGGATACGGCGATAGCCTCGGTTGGACGGTGCGGTTTTGCACCACCTGTCTCGCCGCGACCGAGTTGTCCGATCTGTCGGAGATGGTCAGGCAGCGGGACGAATTGTTCGATACGTGGAACCGCAGAGGGACCGCCCAAAGCATAGCGCCTCGGCAGTTTTGACCGGCGCCCATGGATTGGCCGAGCCGTCGGTTTCCCCCCGTATTGAAAGAACTTTGAAATGTTGAACAAAATGAAAATCCGCGGCCGCCTGTTCGCCGGCTTCGGCGTCCTGATCGCGCTGATCTTCGCTTCGACGGCGCTGACCACGGTCTTTGGCCGGAATACCGCCGCTTCCGTGGCAGAGGTCCACCGCACGACGACCATCGTCGAGGGCATGAAGGATGCGCTGGCGACTGTCCGGCAGGGGCGCGTCCAGACCTGGTCCTATGTCGCGACCGGCGATGCGACCTACCTGAAGGGTCGGGACGATGCGTTCGACCTGTTCGTCAAGCAGATCGGCATGATCGAGTCCCTTATAACCAGCCCGGCCGGCAAACAGGCCACGGCGGCATTCCACGATGCGGTCACCGAGTTCGAGGCGAAGGCGAAGCAACTCGACGAGTTGAAGACCAAGGGCATCACCCAGGACAGTCCCGAATTCCTCGCCGCGATCGCCGCGGCCGACGGGGTGGCGAAACTCTATGCCCAGGCCGAAGAGAAGGCCGTTATCCATGAAGTCGAGATGTCGGAAGTCGCGAGAGCCGCTGCGAATGACGGCCTGCAGACGGCGGACACTATCTCGATCGGCTTCGGCCTCACCGCCCTGGTGCTGGGTATGCTCGTCGCCTGGTTCATTGCCCGCGGCATCGCGACGCCGGTGAAGGCCATGACCGACGCGATGGGCGCGCTCGCCGCCGGCGACCTGACCATCACAATCCCGGCCATGACCAGCACGGATGAGATCGGCGACATGGCCAAGGCGGTCGACGTGTTCAAGCAGAACGCGCTCGAAGCCCGCCGCCTCGCCGCCCGGGACGCCGAGGAGACCCTGGCCAAGACCGAGCGGGCGGCGCGCATCGAGCGGGATATCGGGATGTTCGACAGTTCGGTACGCGGCGCGCTGGATCTGCTGGCCGCGTCCGCGACCGAGATGCAATCGACGGCCGAAAGCCTGGCTGGAGGCGCCAACGAGGCGAGCGAGCGATCGGCTACCGTCGCCGCCGCCGCCGAGCAGGCCTCGGCGAGCGTCCAGACGGTCGCGGCGGCCAGCGAGGAAATGTCCTCCTCGATCGCCGAGATCACCCGCCAGGTGACGAAGTCGAGCGAGATCGCCGTCCGGGCGGTGCAGGAAGCGGAACAGACCCGTGTGACGATCGCCGGCCTGAACGAGGCGGCCCAGAAGATCGGCGCCGTCGTCCGCCTGATCAACGACATCGCGAGCCAGACCAACCTGCTGGCCCTGAACGCGACGATCGAGGCGGCACGGGCCGGCGATGCCGGCAAGGGCTTCGCGGTCGTCGCCTCGGAGGTGAAGACGCTCGCCACTCAGACCGCCCAGGCGACCGAGGAGATCGCGACCCAGATCACCGCCATCCAGAGCGCCACCACCGGTGCGGTCGGCTTGATCGAGCAGATCAACGGCACGATCGAGCGGATGTCCGAGATCTCGACCACCATCGCGGCCGCGATGGAGGAACAAGGGGCGGCAACGCAGGAAATCTCACGCAACGTACAGCAGGCGGCCCGGGGCACCGAGGAAGTGACCCAGAACATCGTCGGGATCAGCCGGACCGTCGCCGCCACGGGGGCGGGATCGAGCCAGGTGCTGGGCGCGGCCGGCCAGCTCGGCACCCAGGCGACGGTACTGCGCACCGATGTCGCCGCCTTCTTGGAGAAGATGCGCAGCGCGTAACGCTCGTTCTCGGGAGCAGCGCAAGGTTTCGGCGCCCATGATCTGGCGCTGGTCTCATCTTATTCGCGCTCCGTCGCAGATAATGTGCGCCGAATCCCCTGCTCGCGCGCCAGCGCTCTCACATCCTCGCCCGCATCCGCCGAAGCGCCGCCAACTTGTAGGCCCGGCTGAAGATCTTAACCGGTTCGTCCGTCATCGATTCTCCCCCTTACGAGGAGACCTGTCCCCGATTTTCTTGTCTCATTCTGGGGGTGCACTCCAGTTCCATCCTGGCGCTCGACGCCCTGGCCTCAGTGTTCGGGCACGACATCCGGGGCCTTGAGCGGCAGGACGAGTGTGAAACTGGTCCCCTGCCCCAGCTGGCTCGCGACCTCAATCCGGCCGCCGAGCGTACCGGTCACGATGTTGTAGACGATATGCAGGCCCAGGCCTGAGCCGCCCTGGCCGCGCCGGGTGGTGAAGAAGGGGTCGAATATGTTGGGCAAAATGTCGGGCGCGATGCCGCCACCGTCGTCGGCATAGATAAGTTCGATCCGGTCGCCGTCCATCCGGCGCACGGTCAGGCCGAGCGTGCCTTCGGCGCCGCCGTCGTAAGCGTGGCTCATCGAATTCATGACGAAATTGACCACGACCTGGGAGAAGGCGCCGGGATAGCTGTCCAGCACCAGATCGTCAGGGCAATCCAGCAGGACGGTGATGCGCCCGCGTTTTATCATCGGATGCAGGCTGACCAGCACCTCGTCCAGATAGGCGCGCAACCGGAAGCGCCGGCGCCCGGCCGTCGTCCGGTCGACCGCGATCTGCTTGAAGCTCTGCACCAGCTCCGCCGCCCGGCGCATGTGGGTGACGAGCAACTGGCTGGTCTCGCCGGCCATGGCGAGAAAGCCCGAGAGATCCGCCTTCCGAAGTGCCCCGTCGGCGATCTGGCGCTGGATGCCGGCGGTCAGGTCCTGCAGCATCGACGCCGCGGTCAGTCCGATGCCGATCGGCGTGTTGATCTCGTGCGCGATGCCGGCGACGAGGGCGCCCAGCGAGGCGAGCTTCTCGGCCTGGATCAGGCTCTGCTGAGCCGCCTCGATCGCGCGGGCGCGTTGCCGACTTTCGGCAGCGGCCAGGCGGATCACCTCGATCACCGTGCCGACCCCGGCGAAAGCGTCGTTGCGGGTGACGATGAAGCCCGCGGTCAGCGCCGACGGCTTGCCGATGCCGATCCGTTCGGAAAGTTCGTCGAGCCGCATGCCGGCGTCGATCATCAACGGGCGCTTATCCATGATCAGCGCGACCGGTCGCCCCGAATAGACGTCGCGCATGATCGGCCGGGCGAAACGCGCCTGGATCGATTGGCGGTCGATCAGGCCGCGAATGCCCGTGTCGTCGACCACCGCCACCCCGGGCAGATCCGTCTCGAGCGCCAGCATATCGTAGGCGGCGCCACACGGCAGGTCCGGCCTGACCGTGCGGGTCGACAGGGGCACGCGGTCGACCCGCCAATCGTCCCGACTGTAATGAGCTTCGGACGCCATCGCCTGATCCTATGTCGCGTGATCGTTCGTGACGGTCCTACAGCAAGAAGATGTCCGTTCGGGCCTCACTGTCCCGGCGGGAACCGCGGCAGATCGGATCCGCCGACATCCGACACGGAGCTGTCACGGTCTTGAATTAATGTTGCGTTGCGGTTCGGGCGGAGGGTGCAGCACGTGGCATGGGACGAGAGCGATTTTCTGCTCGATGACGAACCGCAGGAGGCAATTGCGGCTCTACCGGCCTGGCAGATCCTGGTGGTGGACGACGAGCCGGGCATTCATCAGGTCACCGCGCTGGCGCTGTCGGGCGTCACTTTCAAGGATCGCCCGATCGAGTTGATCAGCGCCTATTCCGGAGCGCAAGCGCTGCAACGCCTGACGATGCAGCCGGATATCGCCGTGATCCTGCTTGATGTCGTCATGGAGACGGAGGACGCAGGCTTGCGCTGCGTCCGGGACATCCGGCAGACGCTTGGCAATCGCCACGTGCGCATCATTCTTCGGACCGGGCAGCCGGGCCAGGCGCCTGAGCGGGCCGTGATCAGCGACTACGACATCAACGACTATAAGGAAAAAACCGAGCTGACGCGGGACAAGCTCTATGTCTCGGTCATCGGCACGTTGCGATCCTACGACGATCTGATGACGATCGAGCGGTCGCGCCGGGTGATCGACGCCAACCGGGCCGGTCTGGTCAAGATCATCGACGCCTGCTCGACCATCTTCCGAACCCAATCGATCGCCCGCTTCGCCCAGGGCGTGCTGGAGCAATTGCAGGCCCTGGTCTGCATCGACCGGGAGACGCTGTTCGCGCGGGCCAGCGGCATCGCGTCGCTGGCGGGCGAACGGGTCGGCGCCATCGTAGCCGCGACCGGCCGCTATGCCGACGCGATCGGCCGCGAGCTACGCGATGCGGTCGATACCCGACTGCTGCCGGCGATCGACCAGGCGCTGGCCGAGGGCCGCTCGGTCGCGGGCTCCGATCATTTCGTCGGTGTGGTCCGCACGCGGAACGGCGACATCAACCTGCTGGTCATCGACGGCCCGATCGATCTGTCCGCGGCGGACGAAACCCTGGTCGAGCTGTTCTGTCGCAATGTCGGCATTGCCTACGACAATCTGCTGCTGCGGGACGAGATGGAGCAGACCCAGCGTGAGATCGTCTATCGTCTGGGCGATCTGGTCGAGACCCGGTCGAACGAGACCGGCAACCATGTGCGCCGGGTGGCCGAGATTTCGTACCTGCTGGCACTCGAACTGGGCATGAGCGACCATGAGGCCGAGGTGCTGCGCATCGCCTCGCCGATGCACGACATCGGCAAGATCGGGATCCCGGACGAGATTTTGAACAAGCCCGGCAAGCTCGATCCGGAGGAATGGGCCTGCATGCAGACCCATGTCACCATCGGCTGGAACATGACCAAAGACGTGAAGCCCGAGGTCTGGCAGGCCGCCGCCACCGTGGCGCTCGAGCATCACGAACATTGGGACGGTTCGGGCTATCCGCAGCGGCTGGCGGGCGAGGAAATCCATATCATGGGCCGGATCACGGCGCTGGCGGACGTGTTCGATGCGTTGATCAGCCGCCGCATCTATAAGCCGGCCTGGCCGATCGACCAGGTGCTGGCCCACATTCGGGGCGAGCGCGGCCGTCATTTCGATCCAGCCGTGGTCGATGCCTTCTTCGCCCGTTTCGAGGAAATCGACCGGATCCGCCTGAAGTACGCGGATTAAGGAAGGCACGGCGAGATTGGCCCCGTGGGGCCTGTGCCGGCGGCGTCGCCCCTCCGAACGCGACCTTTGTTAGGATCTGATACGATGGATTTTTTCCGCCGCTTTACGCTGCTGGTGTGCGCGCCGGCTTTTCCGCCCGACGATCTGGAGGGGGTGCGGGTCCATCAGATTACCACCGAGGTCGAGAAGCTCGGCTTCGAGGTGGTGCGGGCGCGCCGGATCGAGGACGCCGAGATTGCGGTGCAGACCGACGCGGCGATCGGCTGCATCCTGGTCGATTGGGGCAAGGGCGGACTCGAGGGCAAGACCACGTCGCTGATCAATCTGATGCGCCGGCGTGGCCTCGAAATGCCGATCGTCATTCTGGTCCGGCGCAAGCGCTTCGAGGATGTGCCGGTCGAGATCATGGATTTCATCGACGGCTATGTCTTCCTGGCCGAGGAAACGCCCGAGTTCATCGCCAAGTCGCTGGTCAGCCGCATCAAGCAATATGCCGAGACCCTGAAGACCCCGTTCTTCGGCGCGCTGGTCGATTATGCCGAACAGGGCAACCAGATGTGGACCTGCCCAGGCCATAACGGCGGCGTCTTCTATAACCGCAGTCCGATCGGGCGGATTTTTGTCGAGCATCTGGGCGAGGCGGTGTTCCGCGACGATCTCGACAATTCCGTGCTGGAACTGGGCGACCTGCTGGTGCACGAGGGGCCGGCGCTGAAAGCCCAGCAGGAGGCGGCGGTCATTTTCGGCGCCGAGAAGACCTATTTCGTCCTGAACGGTACCTCGGCATCGAACAAGATCGTACTCTCGGCCCTGGTCGCGGAGGGCGACCTGGTGCTGTTCGACCGCAACAATCACAAGGCGGCCCATCATGGCGCCCTGCTGCTCGGCGGCGGCATCCCGATCTTTCTCGAAACGAACCGCAACGCCCATGGGCTGATCGGGCCCATCTATCGCAACGCGCTCGACGAGACCGCGATCCGCGAGCGGATCCGCACGAACCCTTTGGTCAAGGATCCGGAGGCTTGGACGCGGCCGCGACCGTTCCGTGTCGCGGTCATCGAGCAATGCACCTACGACGGCACGATCTACAGCGCGGAAGCCATTCTCGCGGCCATCGGCCACCTGTGCGACTATATCCTGTTCGACGAGGCCTGGGCCGGGTTCATGAAGTTCCATCCACTCTATGCCGGCTGCTTCGCCATGGGGCTGAAGAACCTCGGGCCCGACTCCCCCGGCATCATCGCCACGCAATCGACGCACAAGCAGCTCGCCAGCTTCTCGCAGGCCTCGCAGATCCACATGAAGGACCGCCATATCGCCGGCCAGGTCCGCCGCGTCGAGCATCGCCGATTCAACGAGAGTTTTCTGCAGCACGCATCGACCTCGCCGTTCTATCCCCTGTTCGCCTCGCTGGACGTCGGCGCCCAGATGATGCGCGGGCGCTCAGGCGAGGTGCTGTGGGACGATACGATCCGCCTCGGCATCGAGCTGCGCAAGAAGATGCGGGCGATCAGACGCGAGTTCGAGGAGAAGGAGCAGGATCCGGACCGGCGCTGGTTCTTCGATCCCTTCGTGCCCGACACGGTCTGGGCGACGGGGATGGCGGGCGGCGAGCCGCGGCAGATGCCGTGGGAGCAGGTGCCGACAGACGAGCTGGCGTCCAACCCACGGCACTGGGCGTTGGAGTCCGGCGCTCGCTGGCATGGCTTCGATCATGTCGGCGAGCATTACGCCATGACCGATCCGAACAAGCTCACCCTGTTGACGCCGGGCTTCGACCGGGCGACCGGCGACTATGACCGGTTCGGCATACCGGGCCCCGTGGTCGCCCAGTTCCTGCGCGAGAACCGGGTCGTGCCCGAGAAGAATGATCTCAACTCGCTGTTGTTCCTGCTGACGCCCGGCGTGGAGTCGAGCAAGGCCGGCACGCTGTTGAGCACGCTCGTCGCGTTCAAGCGCCGGTATGACGATAATGCCGTGCTCAACGATGTCATCCCCGACTTCGTCCGGCGTCGTCCCGGCCGTTACAGCGGGAAGCGGCTGCGCGACCTCTGCCAGGAGATGCACGCCTTTTACCGAGAGGCCGGGGTGAGCGCGCTGCAACAGGCGCAATTCGCACCCGAGCATCTGCCGACGATGGCCATGCCGCCCCATGAGGCGGCACGGCAGCTCACGCGCAACAACGTCGATTATCTGCCGCTCGATCAGGTCGATGGGCGGATCGCCACGACCTTGTTCGTGGTCTATCCGCCGGGAATCGCGACCATCGTTCCGGGAGAGCGGCTCGATGAGCGGGCACGGCCGATGTTGAGCTATTTGAGGATGTTCGAGCGGGCCGCCAATCTATTTCCGGGCTTCGAGGCCGAGATCCAGGGTATCTATCGCGAGGTCGCGCCCGACGGCTCGGTCCGGTTCCATACTTATGTCGTTCGTGAATAGGCGAAGTCCGGCATGGCCACCCCGCCACTGAATATCCTGATCCGCGCCTCGACGGACGCCGACGTGTCGGCCATGCTCGCGATCTATCGCCATCATATCTCGCGGGGCATCGGCGACCTCGGGGCCTACGAGGCCGAGCCGCTCGAGGACGAGGATATGAAGCGGCGGCGCAAAAACATGCGCAAGCACCGGCTGCCGCATCTGGTCGCGGAGGTGGAGGGCGCCGTCGCCGGCTATGCCTATGCCGTGCCGTTCCGTAAGCGCCCCGCCTATCGCTACACGCTCAAGCACTCGATCTATATCCACCACGAATTCGTCAATTGCGGCATCGGTCGGACCTTGCTGCCGGCCCTGGTGGATGCCTGCGCCGCCGCCGGCTATCGGCAGCTGATCGGCTATATCGACGCGACCAATCAGGCCTCGCTCAAACTTCACGAAAACTTCGGCTTCGTCCGCGTCGGTCTTTTGCCCGCGGTGGGATACAAGTTCGGCGAGTGGGCCGATAGCGTCCTGGTCCAACGGACGCTCGGTCCGGGCGACGCGACGCCGCCGGGCACCTGGCTGGAAAAGCCGGCAAGCGTCGGCGGTCCATCGAACTGATCCTTGCGTCCGGGACGAGCCGGCCGGGGGCCTCCCGTGCTCTCGACGCCTGAACAAAGGTAGGACATAATATGCATGCAATGACCGGAGTCGTCATCATGTCGGAACGTGCGACCTACGAGGCCGTAGAGCGGAAAGCCCGATCGATGTTCGGCACCTATGCCGAACAGTGGCTGCACAAGCCGAACCGCTCGCTCGCCCAGCTCTCTCCCTACGAAATGGCGCGCTCCGAAGAGGGGGCCCGCTTGGTTCTGGCCGAACTCGAGCGAACCGTTTTCGCGGATTAGACCGCCGGCCGGCGCGCGGACAGGTTCCTCACGCTAAACACCGGGGTCCGCCAGCAAGTAATAGAGACCGGCGGCAACCGTGACGGTGACCGGGAGCGTGATCAGCCAGGCGATGACGATCCGACGAAGCATGCCGAACTGCAGGCCCGCACCGGACGCGACCATGGTGCCGCCGATGCCGGAGGTCACGATGTGGGTCGTGCTGACCGGCAGGCCGGTGACGCCGGCGAGGCCGATCAGGACCGAGGAGACGATCTCGGTGGCAGCCCCCTGGGCCGGCGTCAGATGGACCTTGCCGAGGCGTTCGCCGAGCGTGGTCACGATCCGCTGATAGCCGATCATCGTGCCGATGCCGAGGCAGAGCGCGCTGAGGATCCGGACCCACCACGGCGCATATTCGACCGTTTGCCCCAGTTTGGTGCCAAGATCCTTGGCGGTTTTCTTGTCGGGATCGGAGATGCCGGCGGCTTCCTCGGCATGCTTCAGCTGCGAGACCACCTGGTAGATCTCATCGCGCATGGTGCTCTTGCGCCGGGCGACATCCGACGCAAGGCCCAATCGATCCGGTGGGTCGCCGGCCTCAGCCAGTTGGGCCGGTGCCGCATCGACCGGCCGTTCGAGCTTCCGGGCCGCCGCGAGGGTCGTGGCCTTTTCGTCGTCCCCGTACTGCTGGATCAGCGGTTCGGCCGAGCGGACGATCGCCGGCACCTCGGTCATCATCGATGCCGCCGCCGGATTGAGCGCGAAGCTCGCGGGCAGCAGGCCGATGATCGTCAGCATGATCAGGCCGATGCTCTTCTGCCCGTCGTTCGTGCCATGGGCGAAACTGACGCCGCTGCAGGTCACGATCAGGATGGCTCGCATCCACCAGATCGGCGGCTTGTCGCCGACCGGCTTATAGAGATTCTTGTCGTGGGCGACTTTGCGCGTCACGAAGTAGAGCGCGCCGGCCAGCACGAAGCCCAGCAGCGGCGAAAGCGCCAGCCCCTCGAGCACGGTCCAGAGCTGGGCCCAGCGGACACCGTTCGACAGCTCGCGCGATCGGACGAACGCATTGCCGACGGCGATCCCGATCAGGGATCCGATCAGGCAGTGCGAACTGGAGTTCGGCAAGCCGAACCACCAGGTGATCAGATTCCAGGCGAGCGCGGCCACGAACAGCGCCACCAGCATCGCCACGGCCGGGCCGCCGCTCGGCGGCGACAGCACTTCCGCCGGCAGCAGCTCGACCAGGGCATAGGCGACCGCGATGCCGCTGACCAAGACTCCGATGAAATTCATCAGGCCGGACAGCAGCACCGCCTGAAACGGTTTCAACGACTTGGTATAGATCACGGTGGCGACGGCGTTGGCCGCATCGTGGAAGCCGTTCGTCGCCTCGAACGCCACGACCAGCAGCAAGGAAAAGATCAGGAGACCGATGGCCAGCGCGGAGGCGGGATCGAGGTTTGTCAGCACGGGCGGTCTCCAACGGTTCCCCTGTCCAAACCGACCCGCCGCTGTTTGTTGCCGCCCGCAACAAAAGCTTCACCCTGGGTCGAAGAGTCACCCGGTGCCACGGACCGCCGCCGTGATTCTCACCGCGGAGGCGGGATCACGCCGTCGCCATTACGATTCGGTGGCGGGGAAGCCGGAGCGTAACGGTGGTGCCGATCCCGAGTTCGCTCCGCACGTCCAGGCCGCCATCATGCAACTGGAGCAGCCGCTTGGTCAGCGCCAGCCCCAGACCAACCCCGTCGTGCTTGCGGCTGAGCGCGCCGTCGGCCTGCCAAAACGGGCGCCCGATGTTGACCAGCGCCTCCGAAGCGATGCCGATGCCGGTATCCTCGACCGACAGGGCCAGCTCGCCCACCTCGGTCAGGCTGGCGGAAACCGAAATCGCCCCCGGGCCGGGCGTGAATTTGATGCCGTTCGCCAGCACGTTGAGCAGGCTCTGGAGCAGGCGCCGCTCGTCGCCCACGGCCGTCACCGCGGGTGCGGGTCGCTTGACCGCGAGGGTTATCCTGGCGCCGGCCGCCTGCTGCCGCATCATCCGGACCGCGGTCTCCAGCAGATCGGCGACGTCGATTTCGCTCTCGTCGAGCGTGACCCGGTCCGCTTCGATCTGCGCCATGTCGAGGATGTTGGTAAAGATGCGCAGCAGTTGCTGACCGCTTTCGCGAATGTCGCGGCTATAGGCGACATATTCGGGCGCACCGAGGGGTCCCAGACTCTCGGCCTCCAGCAGCTCGGAAAAGCCGATGACCGCATTCAAGGGCGTCCGAAGCTCGTGGCTCATCGTTGCCAGGAATTGAGTCTTCGCCAGGTTGGCCAGTTCGGCCTGCGTTTTCGCCTCAACCAGCGCAGCTTCTGCGAGCTTCGCGGCTGTGACGTCCGTTCCCGTTCCGCGAAAGCCGCTCAGGGTGACGCCATCTGCCTCGAATACGGGACTGCCGCTGATGCGCCACCAGGCCGGGGCGCCGTCCGGTCGTCTCACGCGGCAAATGGCGTCTCGGAACGGCAGGCCGTCCACCAGCGCCCGGCGCAGGGCCTTCATCGTATCGCCCGTCTCATCCAGAAACAGGCCCAGCTCCTCGATTTCGCGGATGCTCCGGTTGATGATCCGGCTCGGATGAAATCCGCTCGCCTGCTCGAACCGTTCGGAAAAGAACGTGAAGCGCCCGGACCGGTCCCGCTCCCAGAACCAGTCGCTCGAGATCTCCGCAATGTCGCGGAACTGGCGTTGGCGTGCTTCGAGTTTGCGATGCATGTCGTTCAGCGCGTCGCCGAGGTAAACGAGTTCGCCCGCCGACGCCGAAATGGCGAGGCTCCCGGAAAAGGTGCCGCTCGCGATGGCGTGGGTGGCATCGACGATCTTGTCGAGCCACCGCATCAGGAACAGCTCGACCGCCAGCCAGCCGGCGGCAAGTGCGCCGAACAGGCACAGGATCAGCCAGGCGATGCCGGCCCACATGGCGCGATCCGACTGGCCGAGCACGGCGGAACGCGGAATCGACACGATGAGCTTCGCGCCGGTCTCGGGCAACTGGGCGAAGGCGAACAGGCGCTCGATCCCATCCGCTTCCCGGCCGTCGGCGGTTCCTTCCGACTCGATCATGATTCGGGGCATCAGCGGGTGGTCGGCCGGCAGCGGGCCGACGAGCGGCGTCATCGCGCTGGGATTGACGGCGATCTCCCGGCCGGTGCGGTCGATGAGACGGGCGACGGATGGAAAGCCGAATGCATTCTGCCCGGTCGTTCTCATCCAGGACAGATCCAAGGCAACCACCACGGCTTCACCCGGGCGGCCGATCAACGGGACGCCCACGAACAGGAGCGCATCGGTCTTGCCTGGCACGTACTCGTAACCGCTGACAGAGGGGCTTCGGTTGGAAAATACCTCGGCCAGGAACGGCCATTTGCTGACCTGCGGGATCGTCGACAGATCCGTGGAGCACCGAACCGTGCCGTCCCGCTCGATGACATGCATCGCAACGATGCCGCGGCGCCCGGCCATGATCGCGTGGAGTCCGTTCAGACAATCCGCGCGATCGACGCCGAGAACGATAGGATCGAGCGCAAGCGTCCGCAGCGTCGCCTGCGCTTCACCGACGACCGCGCTTTCTCGTTCGACCCAAGCGTCGGCGACTTTCAGCATGCGATCGCTCGCGGCGCTGACGAGCCATCCCTGCAGCACGTCGGACTGGTAGATGACCAGGCCGGCGGGCAGCGAAATGACGATCAGAATGAGCGCCCCGAGCTTCGCCCTGAGACCGCTCGCTCGATTTCGCAGCACTGTTTTCAAGTGCGCACCCCGACCGCAATGTTCATGAACTGGAATGCGACGATAGAGGCCGGTTGTAAATTATAGATGAAGAGATATTTAAGAAACGCTCGGTACTCTACTGAGTCTTGATGTCATTTATTGTAATTGATCCGAAATAAAACGTTCATTATCCCTGACGTCCGGCTGTAGATTCAATTATGCGCGATTTTGATCTTTAGCAGGAAAAGCGTCACAGCTCCGGTGCAGAATGGGGCCTGGAAAGCACGTACTCGGCCCGACCAAACAGGAGCAGGCTCATGAGTTCTCGCGCCTTTACCACGGGAGCAGGCGCCGGTCCGCGGCGGTCCCATGTTCCGCCGGCTGGCGGCCCCGTCATGCGAACACAGTCTGCACATCTGACGCTCCCGAAATACCCGTTTCAGCCGCTGCCACCGCCCAACGGTGCCGCCCCCTATCGCTATGACCTGGCCCATCTGCTCGATGCCGCCGACGTCCAGCAGATTACCGAGACCGGCGTTCTGGTCTGTCACACGGTCGGCGATACCGGAGACTACCGCGGACGGCAGCAGGATTTCGTCGCGGCGATGATGACCGCGGATGCCGGCGGTCTGCCGGCCGACAGAAAGCCGGCCTTTCTCTACCATTTGGGCGATGTGATCTATTTCGCGGGCGATATCGACAAGTATGGCGATAATTTCTACGAGACCTACAAGGACTACCCGGTCTTCATCGTGGCAATCCCAGGGAACCACGATTGTCAGCCCGACGATCCGCAGGATGGGCCGGTCGATCCGACCAAGGTGCCGCTCGATGGCTGGGTCCAGAACTTCATGTCGAAAGACCCGGGCCAAGTCGGCTCGCTGAAGACCTCGTCGATGCGCACCCAGCTCGATCTGCCGAACGTGTTCTGGACCTTCACTACGCCGCTCGCGACCTTCATCGGTCTGTTCTCGAATGTCGGCGAGATCGAAGGCGAGATTCACCAGGACCAGATCGACTGGTTCCAGGGCGAGTTGGCGGCGGCCGATCCGGACCTGGCGCTGATCGTCACGGTGCATCACCCGCCCTATTCAGGCGATACGGAGCATTCCGGCAGCAGCGCGGTGCACCAAGTGCTGTTCGACAGCTTCGCGGCGGTCGGGCGCTATCCGCATCTCGTGCTGTCCGGCCATGTTCACAACTACCAGCGTTTCACGACCGACGTCGCCGGCCCGAACGGGACGATGCGGATACCATGCATCGTTGCCGGCGCCGGGGGCTATACGAACCTGGGCAAGCTTCAGAAGGTCAAGGGCGCATACCCAATCGCCCCCTTGCAACTCGATGCTGGGCTGCGGTTGGAAAGCTACGACCAGGACAATTTCGGCTTTTTGCGGCTGGAGATTTCCAAGACGCAGATCGTCGGCACCTATATCTCGGCGCCTTACGAAGTCAGCGGCGCGCCGGCCAGCAAGATCGTCGAGAGTTTCGCGATCGATCTTGCCGGCCGCACGGTCCAAACCTTGCCGTAGAACCAAGCGCCGAGCCCGCCGGGCTCGGCGCCCCAAGATCAATGCGCGGCGGGGGCTTTCGCGGCCAACCAGGCCTCGAACATCCGTTCGAGCAGTTCGACCTTCTTGCAATCTTCCGTCGCCGCGGCCTGCTTGAACGCCTTGCGGAACTCGTTCGTCACGCGGAAGTTCAGGGGCTTCGTCCGCTCGCTGACGGGCTTTTTCGTCTTTTCGGCCGCGACGGGTTCGGTGACAGCCGGCTTGGCGCGCTTTGCCGCGACGGGCTTGGTCGGCTTCGCCTTGCCAGGCTCGGCATCGGCCGGGGGCGTCGGATCGCTTGCGACCGGCCCCGTCAACGCGCCGAGCGTTTCCGCCGGCGTCGGCGGGGCGCCCTTGCGGACGGAACGTGGTGTCTTTACGGGTGCAGGTTTGTCGGTCATGGCCTTGCCTTCCAAATCAATGTGTTGAGGACGCCGGTGAGCGCACCGGCAAACGCTTGGGCCTTGGATCTGAGGGTGGGGTGCCGGGCTTCGGTCGCCGTTCGGCCTTCGTCATGGGCCTGTCGGTACCCGGCCCGTTCCGGCAATACTTGCGACAGGCAATTGTAGCCGGCCGCGCGGATGTAGAGATCGGCGTCGGCATTTTCCCGGGCACCGTCGCCAGTCCGGCACAGGGCAAAGATGATGCGTCGGCGCTCGATCCCGGCGGCGATCAACTCGTGAGCCAGGCGGAC
>Ga0302314_10010743_pt1 | contig 15992 bp, 15 predicted proteins | sample III_Palsa_N2_3_FD_200533 | JGI IMG/M metagenome (GOLD analysis project Ga0302314, IMG submission 200533) | Peat permafrost microbial communities from Stordalen Mire near Abisko, Sweden - III_Palsa_N2_3 | ecosystem: Environmental > Terrestrial > Soil > Palsa > Peat permafrost | place: Sweden... | reverse complement strand
GCAGCACGATCTTGTGGTAGCGGGCCCGTTCAATGTCGAACTCGTCCCGCACGCCGGTTCCGATCGCCGTGATCAGCGCTTGGATCTCAGTGTTTCCGAGCACCTTGTCAATGCGGCTCTTCTCGACATTGAGGATCTTTCCGCGCAGCGGCAGGATTGCCTGGGTGCTGCGGTCGCGAGCATCCACGGCGGAACCGCCGGCGGAATCGCCCTCGACCACGAACAGCTCGGCGAGCGACGGGTCCTTGACGGAGCAGTCGGCGAGCTTGCCCGGCAGCGTCGAGTTGCCGAGTGTGGACTTCCGCCGGGTCAGGTCGCGAGCCTTGCGTGCCGCCGCGCGCGCTTGCGCGGCGGACACGGACTTGCGGATCACCCGGCGAGCCTCCTGCGGGTTCTCTTCAAGCCATTCGGCGAGCCTGGCGTTGACGATCGTCTGAACGAGACCGGCCATCCCGGGGTTGCCGAGCTTGGTCTTGGTCTGGCCCTCGAACTGCGGCTCGGAGAGCTTCGCGGAGATCACGGCCGTCAGGCCCTCGCGCACGTCCTCGCCGGAGAGGTTGTCGTCCTTCTCCTTGAGTTCGCCGACGTCTCGGGCGTACTTGTTGATCACGCTCGTGAGCGCCGTCCGGAAGCCGGTCAGGTGCGAGCCGCCCTCGTGCGTGTTGATGTTGTTGGCGAAGGAGAAGACGGACTCCTGGTAGGAGGCGTTCCACTGCATCGCCACCTCGACCGAGCCCTCCTCGAAGTCGCCGGAGAAGTCGATCACCTTGCTGTGGATCGGCTCCTTGCTCTCGTTGAGGAACGCGACGAAGTCGCGGATCCCGCCCTCGTAGTGGAAGTTGGCGCTGCGGCCCTCTTCGCGCTCGTCGATGATCGAGATCTTGAGGTCACGCGTGAGGAAGGCCGTCTCCCGCAGGCGCTCCTCCAGGATCGTGAAGTCGAAGTCGAGTGTCTCGAAGATGTCGGCGTCGGGCAGGAATGTGATCGTGGTGCCGTGCTCGTCGGTCGGCTCGCCGCGCTCGACCGGGCCGAGCGGCGTCCCGCGCTCATACGACTGGCGCCAGACGTAGCCATCGCGGCGGACCTCGGCGTCGAGTCGCTCCGAGAGCGCGTTGACGACGGACACGCCGACGCCGTGCAGACCACCGGAGACCTTGTACCCGCCGCCCTCGCCGAACTTGCCGCCGGCGTGGAGCACGGTGAGGACGACCTCAAGCGCTGATTTGCCCTCCTTCTCCATCACGGACACCGGGATGCCGGCGCCATGGTCAACGACCGTGACGGAGTTGTCGGGATGGATGACCACCTCAACCGTGTCGTTACGACCGGCGAGGGCTTCATCCACGGAGTTATCCACAACCTCGTAGACGAGATGATGGAGACCGCGAGGCCCGGTGGACCCGATGTACATGCCGGGGCGCTTACGGACCGCTTCGAGTCCTTCCAGAACCTGGATGTTCTGGGCGTCATAGCCCGACTGATTGCTCTGGCGCTCAGCGGCGCCGTCTTGGTTCGCCAACGATCCTCCGATTGACGTTGAAAGCCCCGGCAAGACGCGAAATCTCGCGCGCCGGGGCATCGAAACTTGGTGTACAGAACAATAGCACATAACGGGGCTTAACAGCCCCATTGCGGCTCGCCTTTTTGCCTGCAAAATGGCCGAAAATCTGGGCCGTCCTCTCAGCCTCCCATGACGCAGCGCAAACGGGTCACCGGATCGCCGCCGAGGCGCTCATTCAGACGGGCCAGAACGTCCTCTGATTGAAGGTTGAGCTCCTCTGCCACAACCCCCTCTGAGCAGCGCACGGTGAGCACGCCCGCGGTGACACTGGCCGGCTGCGCGCGGGCGGCAACGTACTCGCCGACGACGCTTGCCCAGACTTCACCAAGCGAGCTCCAGGTCGTCTGCACGCGGGCGACTGGGCTGTCTGGCTGCCAGCCGCCACGCAGCGCGTCCAGCGGCCCTGAGACGGGACGAGGTGCCCGGCGGCGGTGACTCATGCGGCCGGCGTGCGCGGCAGAAGTTCGGCCGTGACGTCCTCCAAGAGCTGTCCCTCGGAGACGGCGATCCTGGCGACTCCGGGATGCATCGCCCCCGGCACGTGCTCGAGGTCTGTGGTCGTGATCACCGACTGCCCTCCCCCTTCGGTCAGTACGTCGACCAGCGCGGCGCGGCGGTCCTTGTCGAGCTCACTCATGACGTCGTCGAGCAACATCAGCGGCACCGCGCGGCGCTCGACGCCGATCACCGCACGCTCGGCCAGGAGCAGGCTGAGCAGGCCCAGCCGCTGCTGACCCTGCGAGCCGTAGATCCGCAGCTCCCGATCCTCACGAGTTATCAACAGCTCGTCTCGGTGGGGACCGTGGCCAGTGAAACCCCGTTCCAGGTCCGAATCAACCCTTTCCCGCAACTCTTCCACAAGCGTTTCAACATCGTCCGCGCGTGACCGCGGCCGGTATTTGATCTCTGGATCTCCATCGAGCTCGAGCCGTTCGCACATCGCGGCGAAGGCGCCCGCGGTCATCTCCACCGCCTCTCGGCGGTCGGCCATCAGCGCGAGGGCATGGCGCGCAAGTTGGATGTCCCACGTTTCAAGGCTGGCGCGCGAGCCGGCTCCCGCCCGCAGGCGCATCAGTAGCGCATTGCGCTGCGCGAGCGACTGCGAGTAGGCCTTGCGATTCTGTGTCCGCGAGGGCCACAGGGCCGCCACAAACTGATCCAGGTGAGCGCGGCGCAGCGCCGGCACACCCTTGACGAGCTCGAGTCGGTCCGGAAGGAAGACACTGACGAGCGGACGGCTCTCCACATCCAGGAGCCGCTCCACCTGGGCGCCGTCGGCGCTCATCCGCTTCGGTTCGCCAGGGCTGAATCCGACGGCCAGTTCATGCGGCCCGTATTCGTCCTCGGTCTGAACCACCACACGCGTGAGCGTCTCCCCAAAGCGCACCAACTCTCGCTCGTTCGCAGTCCGGCACGAGCGTCCGGTGCAGCCGAAGTAGATCGCCTCGAGCAGGTTCGTTTTGCCGGCCCCGTTGGGCCCGACGAGGACCGTTAGGCCGCCGCCCAGCGGGGCGGCGGCACTCTCGTAGGTGCGGAAATTCCGCGTGGTGACGGAGACGACGCGCATCTTCCGCCTGCTGGCGACCTAAACGTTCAACCTGATCGGCATGATCAGGTACGTGAAGCCGCTGCCGTCGCCGGCTTCGAGCAGACCAGGGCGCAGCGGACTGATCAGCCGGACCAGAACGTCGCCCTCATCAATTGCATCGAGGCCGTCGCGCAGGAACTCAGGGTTGAAGCCGATCTCAAACGGCTCGCCATGGAACGCGACCGGCAACGCCTCGCGGGCCTCGCCGATGTCAGGTGTCTGGGCGGAGACGGTCAGCTCGCCGGGCGCGAACGCCAGGCGTAGCGGCGCATTCTTCTGCGCCAGCAGGCTGATGCGCCGGACCACGTCCCGCAGCTCTGGGCCTGAGATGCGCAGTTCGTGCTCGAACGCGTCAGGGATCAGCTGGCGGTCGTTGGGGAACTGCCCGTCGATCAGGCGCGACGAGAGCACGACGTCGCCGAGCGTGAAGACAACCTGGTTCTGGCGCACGCTGACGGTTAGGCCAGCGTCCTCGGCGTGTGAGGCGAGCCTTGCCAACTCCTGGAGCGCGCGGGCGGGGATGTTGACATCGAACGCCGTGGGCACGGGCGACGGAAGCTCTGTCTCCTTGACGCTCAGCCGGTAGGAGTCAGTCGCGACCATGCGGACCTGATTGCCGGAGACGGAAACGTGAATGCCGGTCAGGACCGGACGCGTTTCGTCCCGGCTGGCAGAGCCAGAGACCTTCAGGGCCGTCTCGACGAAAGCGGTTGCGGGAAGGGAGATCGCGGCAGCCGAATCCGGATCTGGGAACGGCGGGAAGTCCTCGCCGTGGAGTGTGCGGATGTTGAACGTCGCATTGCCAGAGATGACTTCGACGTCCTGCTCTGCCGAACGAAGCTCGAGCGAGACCTGACTTGCCGGTAGCGACCGGACCACGTCGAGGAAGAGCCGTGCTGGGAGAACGACAGTGCCCTCACGCGCAACCTCCGCCTCAAGCGGGACGCGGAGGCTGACGTCTGTGTCTGTGGCGCGGAGCTCCGTCGCGCCTGCCGCTGCGACGAGCTGGACGCCGGAGAGCGCCTGGATCGCGCTGCGCGTTGAAGCGACGCGGGTTACGGACTGGAGCTGAGTCAGCAATGCGTCGCGGTCGAGCGAGATCTTCACGATGAATACCTCAAAAGGAAGGTAGAAGTCATAGGTAGAAAGGAATCTGTGGAGAAGTCCACTTTTACGCGGAAATAGCGCTGAAGACGTCGGTGGTGACCAACGGCTCAGTCTGTCAGCAACTCCGGTCGTGATTGTTGGCGGCTAGTGACGCCTGCAGACTTGCGAGCTCTGCGGCGTCCTCTTTGTTGACGGTTATGCGTTCTTGAACACGTTTACACGCGTGTAGAACCGTGGCGTGATTGCGCCCACCGAAGGCCTCGCCCACTTTCTGGAGGGAAGCGTTGGTCAGCTCGCGGCAGAGATGGATGGCCAGTTGGCGCGGCCAGGTGATCGAGGCCAGGCGGCTCTGGGAGCAGAGATCGTCCGTCGTGATGCCGAACGCCTCAGCGACGACCGTCTGGATCCGTGCAACCGTCAACGGGCCAGAGCCCCCGCCGACCTCCACGCCCCCGGTGGTCCGTGGGCGGATCTGGTCGAGCACAGACTCGGTCAGGGTGGTATCGATCGGTCGCCCGGTCAGGGAGTGGTTGGCGACAACCCGGATAAGCGCGCCCTCCAGCGATCTGACGTTATCCGTGACGCGCTCGGCGATCAGCTCCAGGACCGCGTTGTCGTCGATCGTCAGGTGGTCAAGAGCCGCCCGCTTGCGCAGGATCGCAACCCGCGTAGCCATGTTCGGAGGCGTGAGGTGCTCGACGAGACCTGCCTCAAAGCGCTGCCTTAGCCGCTGTTCCACACCCGTTAGCTGACTCGGCAGCCGATCGCATGTGAGTACAAGCTGCCGTCCAGAGTCGTAGAGCGCGTTAAACGTATGGAAGAACTCCTCTTCCGTCTTGGCCTTGCTCGCGAGGAACTGGACGTCGTCGATCAGCAGAACGTCAACATCCCTATAGAGCCGCTTGAAGCGCTCCAGCGCCTTGCCATTCAGTGCCGCGATGAAGCCGTTCGTGAAGGCCTCAACAGTCGTGTAGCGCACGGTGGTGCTCGGGTCGAAGGCGGTTATGTAGTTCCCGATCGCATGCAGCAGATGGGTCTTGCCCAGTCCCGGCGGCGCGTGCAGAAAGAGGGGGTTGATCGTCTGACCGGGAGCCTCAGCAACGGCCAGCGCCGCAGCGTGCGCCATGCGGTTGCCATCGCCGATGATGAATTGGTCAAAGGTGAAGCGCGGGTTGAAGCGTTCGCCGGGGTGCTCGGGATGAGTGTGCGCCGCGCTGTCCAGAGCGTCACGAGCGATCGTCGCGGGATCTCCGGCAAAGGCGATCGTGACGGCTGTGCGCATCACCGACTCGGCACAGCGTCGCAGGACGTGCTCGTAGCGCGCTGCAACCCACTTCTCGGTGCCCGGCTTGCCCTGGAGTACCAGTACGGAGCCGTCCCAGTCTTTGACCTCAAGCGAGGACAGCCAGACCTCGTACGTGGACTTTCCGACCGCTAGGAGCAGTTCGGCTTTGATGCTGTTCCAGGCACGGGTTAGCTCGAGGTGCGCAGGCAACTCCAAGCGGCTCCTAACTGAGAGTCGGCGATACGTATTGGCGAGGCGGGAGTGACCAGATCACTCCCGGGTTGGGCGAATATAACAGCGGCCCCTGGGCCAATTTTCTGCTCGGCGACTACCGTTCGCGCAAAGCGCGAGAAAAAGCGTTCGGGGTCCTACAGCAAGGCTCGGACGGCTTCGCGAGACCGCGACGGCGTTTGATCGGCGCGTGCGTATACTGGCCTCAACGCCCCGGCTTGGCCGGGAGGATTAGCTATGAAGAGAACTTACCAACCCAAGAAGCGCAAGCGCGCACGCTCCCACGGTTTCCGTGCTCGGATGCTCACGCGTGCCGGCCGTGACGTTCTGAAGCGCCGCCGCGACAAGGGCCGCAAGCGCCTCACGGTGTAGGTGGTCCGTGGCGGGCGCCCGTTCGCCTCGCCGTGGGCGGCTTTCCAGGAGCGCGGATTTCGACCGCGTGATGAGGAATGGCCGGTCCCACGCTGGTCGTGAACTCGTTTTGTACGTCTTTCCGCGTGGTGGCGACGAGCCGCCTCGCCTTGGCCTGTCCGTATCGCGGAAGGTCGGCGGGGCCGTGCAGCGCAATAGCGTCAAGCGGCTGCTGCGTGAAGCCTTCGCGATCGAGTGCGAGCGCCTGCCGATCGGCAGTGATGCCGTGGTGATCGCGCGTACTGGCGCGGGAGAGCTCGCCGAGCGCGATGGACTGCACGGCATCCACGACGCACTCAAGGCGCTTGTCGACAAGGCGGTGGCCACGTGAGCACGAATCCCGCGAGTGGAGTCGCACGCTCCGCCGCGGTCTTCCCGATCCGGGTCTGGCAGCGGTTGGTTGCGCCGATGTTCGGCGCCCGCTGCAAGTACCACCCGTCGTGTTCGGAGTACGCCGCGCAGGCGATCACGAAGTACGGCATACTCCGCGGGCTTGTACTGGCCGGGTGGCGGGTGCTCCGCTGTAACCCTTTTAGCCACGGTGGCTACGACCCCGTGGAGGCCCAGCGACTCTTCAAGTCGCGCACCCCGGTAGCAGGCGCCTGATAAATGCTCGTTTCCGCCAACATCTTCCAGCCGCTGATCACTGTCTTCGCGCATGTGATCCTGTTCTTCCACAACCACGTGGGCCTGTCGTGGGGCTGGTCGATCATCCTGCTGACGATCTGCGTGCGCCTCGTCCTGGTGCCGCTCTCGGTCAAGCAGTTCCGCTCGATGCGGCGGCTGCAGCAGCATCAGCCGGAGATGAAGGCGATCCAGGCGAAGTACAAGGAGGACAAGGAACGCCAGCAGCAGGAAATGATGAAGTTCTACAAGGAGAACAACGTCAACCCGTTCTCCTCCTGCCTGCCGATGCTGTTCCAGCTTCCGGTCTTCATTTCGCTGTTCTACATGCTGCGCAAGAACCTGCGATCGGACATCTGCCCCACAATCCAGAAGACGCTGCAGGCTAAATACGCCCAGACATACGCTGCCGCGCATCACATCGCGGCCACGTCAGCAACAGCGGTGCACGCGGCGGCGGGTCAAACGTTCGCGTGTGGCCCAGTGAAGGGCGCCGGGTTCCTTTTCATCAACGACATCACCAACAACGCCAAGGGCGTGACGCTGATTGTCCTGCTGATCCTCTACGTCGGCACGCAGGTCGTCTCCACGCAGATCATGGCCGCGCCGACGATGGACAAGTCACAGCAGCGAATGATGATGCTGATGCCGCTGCTGTTCGTGCTGTTCATCATCCGCTTCCCCGCCGGCCTGATCGTCTACTGGATCACGACAAACGCCTGGACGATGTTCCAGCAGTTCACGCTGAAGACGATCATCGGCGGACCCAGTCCCCTGCCAGTCGGCAATGTCTCCGTTGCGGAAGAGGAGATCAAGGAAGCCGAGCACAGCGCCGCTTCGCGTCTGCGCGGCGCGCTCGGGCGCCCGTCCGCCAAGTCTTCTCCGCCGCCGACCACGGGCCGAAACGGCAACCGTGCGGCCGGCGGACCGCCTCCACCCTCGCCGCGCAAGAAGAAGAAGCGCTCCGGGCGCCGGAGGTAGACATGAGCGCGGCCGAGGACGAGGAGACCACGGAGTACATCGCTGAGATCCTGGAGACGATCGCCGAGGCGATCGGAGTAGACGCCGTGGTTGAGATCGAGGACAGCGAGGAGAGCGGCATCACTGCCGTCTACGTCGGCGAGGACGTCGCGCCGCTGATCGGCCACCACGGTGCCACGATCGACGCGATCCAGCACCTTGCCCACCGGATCGCCTTCCACGGCATGGATACCCGGCGGCCGGTGACCGTCGACGCGGGCGGTTATCGTGAGCGCCGCGCCGAGGCGCTCCGCGCCGTCGCTGACCAGGCTGCCGAGGCTGCCGTCCGGGGGAAGAAGCCGGTCCCGCTCGAGCCGATGGGCGCGCAGGAGCGGAAGGTCGTCCACGAGCACCTCAAGGGTCGCTTTGACGTGGAGACGTATTCAGAGGGCCAAGAGCCCTCGCGGCGGCTTGTCGTCGCGCCGCTGGTTGACTGAAGCTCTTGCTTTACGCGCCCTTGCAGGGCGCCACTGCGTGCCCGCGTTAGCGGCTCCTGTCGCCGGCGGGGGTTCAATGGATGTCACGAGGCACTTGTTGGCGTCCTGCAAGGGCGCGTAGGGCTCGGCTCCGGTCATTCGCCTGCGCTTGACAGGGCTTGCTCGGGAGCGGGAGGATCCAGGGTCGCGTAGTGCCGCCGCTCGGCACATCAATCTCTCCACCTCGACGCTGGCACCGCTGTGCTCGCCCCTCGTTGCGCCGCGGAACTTCTGACGTATGACATGCAATGCGGGGCGTATACGTCAAACCTTCGTGACTGGGCCCCAGCCCGTTGAGGCTTGCGCGTCATGCTCGGGCGCGGAGCGGGAACTGTGCAAGCCGACCAACTCCGGATAGCCCCAGGGCCGCCGCCGCGGTTGTTTCACCGTAGAGAAAAACGTGAAACACGCGGTGGCTGGCTGGAGTAGCCTTCGGATTCGTGGCTGATGATGCGCCGATGCCCGAGGAGGCCGCAGACGAGCCGGGTGGCGGGCAGGAGAAGCCGCGTCGGCTCTGGCGCAGGCGGCGTCGCGGCGGGGGCGGGGGCGCCGGGGTCCGCGAGCCACGGAAGCCAAAGGGGAACGGTGGCGGTGACGCGATCGCGCTTGACCCGGATGGCGGGGCTGCGGAAAAGCCACAGATCCGGCCGGCGCCACCAGCGCGCGGCCGGCGTAAGCGCACAACTAAGACGCGTCGGTAGGCTGCTAGGCGTCGCCTTCACGCCGAGGAGGCGTTACTTACCGGGTCATTGAGACGGGTGGCCACCGGGGGCCGCTTTGGCCGAGGCGTCAAGCGCCGCATCGCGGTAGGCGTCGGCCCTGACGCCGCCTTGCTGACGAGCGTGCCCGTGGCAACGCGATCGCCTCGGTTCTTTCCCTTGCCGATTGCTTTGGCCCGAAAGCAATGGTGCGGACGACTAGCTTGCGGCCGCGTGTCACGCCTGAGAGGCTGCGCTGATGCCGGCCGCGCCGTCATACGTCTCAAAGATCGAATGGGCCGAAAAGCACATCGACGATCTCAAGGCGGAGGTCGCCGCCTTCAACGCCCGGACGCCATACGAAGCGGTCGTCCAGGCCCACCCGGCAGATCCTGGACGGAGCCAACTTTGCCTACGTATCGCCGAGCCGGTCTCGCCGCGAATCCTGCTTGCGACCGGCGACGTCGTTCACGCTGCCCGCGCGGCCCTCGACCATCTTGCGTGCGCCGCCGTCACGAGCGTCACGCCGCAGACTGCGTTTCCGATCTGGCGGAAGGTCGGCACCGGCCCAACACCCGCCGACTACAAGGCGCTAATCGGCAGCAAGCTTCAAGGCGCACCGCGAGCATTTACGGACGTGGTTGCTGAGTTGCAACCCTACGAGGGCGGCGGTGATGAGCAACTGTGGGCCTTGGACTACCTCGATGTCGTCGATAAGCACCGGCTCATAATCCAGGGACTCGCCTCGCACGAGCAGGTCGTGCTCGACTTGGCGGCGATGCTGCCACCAATTGAAGGCATGCCCCTGCCCTCTCTGCGTATGGGGCTCAAGCCAGCTGATCGGTTCCCGCTCACAGATGGCTACGTGCTGTTCGACGCGCCGCATGAGGTGATGCACAAAATGAAGCCGGAAGCGGTCATCGACCTAGCCCTAGGCGAGCCAGCATTTCTTAGGGGCGAAGCCCTCGTGCCAGCGGTGATCGGCCTTGTCGCGTCAGCACGAGACACCCTCGAACGACTCGCGCAAGCGCTTTGATCAAGCAGGACTCGTCAGAGCCGGTCGAGTCGTCAGGCGTGCTTGGCCCCACAGCGATCGCGGGACGCGGCACCGGCAGCAAGGCCCGAGCGGTGCCAAAGGACCCGCCACCCGCCGCTCGGGAGTCACTCGACCAAATCCTTGTAAATCACTCCGGTAAGGGCGTGACGGCCGGCTCGTCGTAGACCGTGTCGATTCGCGTCGGCGTGGTCTAACGAGGACGGGCGGCTCGCAACCCCGTTACGGCCGAGTGGAAATGACGGCTCGGACACGCCGCAGACCTTGTGTGCTGGTGGGCGTACAAGGCCGGGAAGCCAAAATCGCGGCCACCGTCCCGTCAACCGTGCCCGCAGCTGGCGTAGAGCGCTTTGGCGCAACGGCCTTGCCCGCCCACTGTTTCACCGTAGAGAAAAACGTGAAACACTCCGCCCGTGGGGGAGCTGAGCGAATTCGATAAGGGCTTTGCCATCGGCCTGCTGGTCGGCGAGGGCTCGTTTGGCGGCGATGGCAAGCAGCCACAGGTGACGCTGCGGATGCACACGCGCCACGAGGCCCTCTTCCGCTGGCTGGTGGAGAAGTTCCCGCGGACCAAGCTCTACGGCCCGTACACCCACGGCGGACGCTCGTACTACCAGTGGATGGCGCGGGGCAGGACGCTGGTGGAGGATCTGCTGCCCCTGCTGGAGGAGCGCGTCTCACCGGCGCTGGATGGCCACGCGGCCGAGCGGTTGCGGGAGATGACGCAGAACTACGCCGGCTTCATCGCACGCGAGCGCGAGCGCATCCAGGCAGACGGCGATACTGGGTCCGATGAATGATGCGACCGACCCCTTGACGCTATGGCTGACCCCTTGACCCAATTCCCGGGCTTCCCTCCCTCACTGGCGGGCCTCGCCGAGCGCTTCGGCCTTTCGGGCGAAGCCGTGGGCCGCCTCGGGATCTTCGGTGCGCTGCTCGTACACGACAACCTTGCGCCCACGACCGTGAAGAGCCCCGCCCTGGTCCGGGATGACCACTTAGCTGATGCCTTGGTCGCGCTCGAAATACCCGAAGTTCGGGACGCCACCACGATCGCGGATCTCGGCGCCGGCGCCGGGGTCCCCGGCATCCCGCTGGCGATCGCGCTTCCGGACGCTCGGGTCGCGCTCGTCGAGGGCAACGGCCGCAAGTGCGAATTCATGACACACGCGATCGGGCTCGTGGGCCTAGAAAACGCCGAGGTGGTCCACTCCAGAGCCGAGACCTGGAAGGAAGGAATCGGGCGCTCTGACGTCGTCACCGCTCGCGCGCTTGCCCCGCTTGACGTGCTGGCTGAGTACGCCGCGCCGCTGCTCGGGCTCGGCGGGGTGCTCGTAGCCTGGCGGGGTAAACGCGAGCTTGAGGGTGAGGGTGATGCCGTCCGGGCCGCGGAAATACTGGGGCTCGAAGTCCGCGAACCCCTGCAAGTCCGCCCATATCACGGGGCGGAGCACCGATATCTCCACGTCATGTCGAAGGTCAGAGAAACCCCCGACCGCTTCCCGCGCCGGGACGGCATGGCTCGCAAACGGCCACTCGGACGCGCGTGACTGTTCTTCGCCATGGGCGCACGCAAACCCTGCGTCGCCCGCAAACTGCGGACTCTGAATATGCATCCCCCGTCGGACGTCGCTAGCTTGGGCTCCGAAGCGATGGGAACCGTCTACGCAATCGCCAATCAGAAGGGTGGCGTCGGCAAGACGACCACCGCCGTCAACCTCGCCGCGTGCATCGCCGAGGCTGGCTACGACTCGCTTCTGATTGACATCGACCCGCAGTGCAACGCGACGGTCGGCATCGGGCTGCCAAAGGACACGGAACCGAGCGTCTACGACCTGCTCAGCGGCGACGCGACCCTGGAGCAGATCGTGGTGCCAAGCACCATCGACCACCTCTGGGTAGCCCCCGCGAGCCCGGATCTCGCGGGCGCGAACGTCGAGCTGCCGCGGATCCCCGGCTCCGAAACGAGGCTCAAAGAAGCCCTTGCCGGCGTCCGCGAGCGCTACGCGTTCACGCTCCTCGACTGCCCGCCCTCGCTCGGCCCCCTGACCGTCAACGCGCTCGTCGCCGCTGACAAGGTGATTGTCCCCGTGCAGGCCGAGTACTTCGCGCTCGAGGGTCTCGCCGGATTGCTTGAGACGCTCACGCTCGTGCAGCGCGAGATGAACCCGCGCTTGACGATCGCCGGCATGGTCCTGACGATGTTCGACTCGCGCACGCGACTCGCCCAGGATGTGGAGAACGAGGTTCGGACCCACTTCCCCGATCTGGTGTTTGACACCGTGATCCCGCGAAACGTCCGCATCAGCGAGGCCCCGAGCTTCGGCAAGCCCGTGATTCACCACGATCCACACTCCGCCGGCGCGGGGGCGTATTTCGAGCTCGCGAAGGAGGTTGCGGCGCGTGGCTGAGAAGAACAAGGGCATGGGACGGGGCCTGGCGGCGATCCTGGCCGCGGCACCGCGGGAGGATCAGGAGGACCTGCGACAGCTCCCGGTTGAGCTGATCTCCCCCAACCCCCATCAGCCGCGCCGCCAGTTCGACGCCGAGGCGCTCGTTGGGCTGGCCGACTCGATCCGCGCCCGCGGCGTGATCCAACCGGTACTCGTACGCCCGCTCGCGGGCGGGCGGTACGAACTGATCGCCGGCGAGCGCCGCTGGCGAGCCGCACAGATCGCGGCCCTGGAAACGATTCCGGCGATCGTGCGGCAAAACGACGACTCGGCCTCGCTGGAGCTGGCCGTGATCGAGAACATGGCTCGCGAGGACCTCAACCCCGTGGAGGAGGCCCGCGCCTGCGCCGGCCTCGTTGAGGAGCTCGGCCTGACTCGTGAGGAGGTGGGCCGGCGCGTGGGCCGCAGCCGCGTCTCGGTCTCCAATCTGATCCGCCTGCTCGACCTTCCCGACGAGGCGCTCGCCCTACTTGAAAGCGGCGAGCTCTCAGAGGGCCACGGCCGCGCGCTGCTGCTTGCATCCGACAACGCGGCACGGCGCGCGCTCGCCCGCCAGGCGGCATCCGCCGGCTGGTCGGTGCGAGAGTTGGAAGCGCGGGCTCGCACCGCAGATGCCTCAGCCACCGCTGGCGCGCCCAGCGCTAGCGGGCGCAGCGAGGTCGCGCCCGGCGCGGGGGAGCATCCGGACCAGCAGGCGGCGATCGAACGGATCGCCGACGCACTCGGGGCGGCCCTGCATGCGGACGTGAAGGTCAAGGGTGGCGCGCGCGGCTACACGGCGCAGCTGAGCTTCGGTTCGCTTGACGAGGCGCTCGAGTTCGCCGACGGCCTGCGGGCCGATTGACGCCGAACCGGCCCGCCCGATGGCGGCCCGAGCGACGGCCATATCGCCGCATCGCGCGACCCGGCTCGCTTCGCGAAGGCTCGCTAAGATGAGCACCCCTTCGGGCGATTAGCTCAGTCGGTTAGAGCGCTTCTCTGATAAGGAAGAGGTCCCAGGTTCGAATCCTGGATCGCCCATCGTGCGCCCACAGCGTGGCGACCGGCAACACCAGCGTCAGCTTCACATAAGCCGCGCTACGCCCAGTCAGACGCTCGGAAACCAAAAGGTTTGACCGGCAGCTAACCTCTTATCGCTTACGGCGCCTCAAGAGGCAAATTCAACGCGTCGAAGAGATGAAGTTGACGATTTTCAAAGGGAGTTTTTCTTGCGCATCTTGATTCTGGGTGGGGATGGTTTTTGTGGCTGGCCCACGTCGCTCCATCTCTCGGCTCAGGGCCACGACGTCGTGATCGTCGACAACCTGGCGCGCCGCGAGATGGATATCGAGCTCGAGGCCGAGTCGCTCACGCCGATCATGCCCATCGGAACCCGGCTGAAGGTTTGGAAGGAACTGACCGGCCGCGAGATTCCGTTCCACCGCGTCGACGTTGCCCAGGACTACGCCGGCCTCCTCGGACTCTTCAACCAGTATCGGCCCGATGCGGTCGTCCACTTCGCCGAGCAGCGCGCCGCGCCGTACTCGATGAAGAGCCCGCAGCACAAGCGCTACACGGTCGACAACAACGTCAACGCGACGCACAACGTGCTCACCGCAACCGTCGAATCAGAGCAGGACATCCACATCGTCCACCTCGGCACGATGGGGGTCTACGGCTACGGCACCGCCGGCATGCAGATCCCGGAGGGTTACCTCCCGATCAAGATCGAGCGCGAGGACGGCTCACACGTTGAGCAGGAGATCCTCTATCCGGCCAACCCAGGCAGCGTCTACCACATGACCAAGACCCTGGATCAGCTGATGTTCGCCTACTACGCGAAGAACGACCGGATCCGCACGACCGACCTCCACCAGGGGATCGTCTGGGGCACCCAGACCGCCGAGACCCGTTTGGATGAGCGGCTGATCAACCGCTTCGATTACGACGGGGACTTCGGCACGGTCCTCAACCGCTTCCTGATGCAGGCCGCTGTCGGCTACCCGCTGACCGTCCACGGCACAGGTGGCCAGACCCGCGCGTTCATCCACATCCAGGACACGGTTCGCTGCATCCAGCTGGCGATCGAGAATCCGCCCGCCCGCGGCGAGCGCGTCCAGGTCTTCAACCAGATGACCGAGACCCACCGCGTCCGTGATCTGGCCAAGCTCGTCGCCGAGATGACCGGTGCGGAGATCGACTACGTCGACAACCCCCGCAAGGAAGACGCCGAGAACGACCTGATGGTCGCCAACGACAACTTCCTGGAGCTCGGGCTGAATCCGACCACGCTCAGGGGCGAGCTCATGACCGAGGTCACAGAGATCGCCCACCGGTACGCCGGCCGCGCCGACCTCTCGAAGGTGCCGTGCACCTCGCAGTGGATCCGCAAGGAGACCGCGGTAGCCGCCGGCTGACCGTCGTCACCGAATTTAGTCGTTCAAAGGGCCCGCTCCGGCGGGTCCTTTCTGTGCCGGACCTCGGGCCCCTGGTCCCGTAACCTCAAGTTCTCTCTCTCCGCCAGCCACAGAGGAGTCGCGCGCGATGGCCGCAACCGATACGCAGATCCCCGAACCGCTTGGCGCGCAGCCCGCGGCCGGGGCGCCGGACGACAACGCGATTGACAAGGCTCTGCTGCTGGTTGCCGTGGTGGTGGTGCTCGGGACTGTCATGTCGATCCTCGACACGACCGTCGTCAACGTCGCGATCAACACCCTCGCCGTGCGCTTCCACACAACGCTGACGACGATCCAGTGGGTCGCGACCGGTTACACCCTGGCGCTGGCCACGGTGATCCCGCTCAGCGGCTGGATCGCCGACCGCTTTGGCACCAAGCGCCTGTACATGGCGTCGATCGCGCTGTTTGTCGTCGGCTCCTCGCTCTCCGGACTCGCCTGGTCATCGGGCACGATCATCTTCTTCCGCGTGCTCCAGGGTCTCGGCGGCGGCATGATCATGCCCGCCGGCATGACGATCCTGACCCGCGCTGCCGGACCGCACCGCATCGGCCGCGTGATGGCGATCATGGGCGTGCCGATGCTGCTTGCGCCGGTCGTCGGGCCGATCCTCGGCGGCTGGCTGGTCACAGACGCTTCCTGGCGCTGGATCTTCTTCATCAACCTGCCGATCGGGATCGTCGCGCTGATCAGCGCCCTCAGGATCCTGCCCAGGGACATCAGCGCGAGTGAGCACAAGCTTGACGTCGTCGGCCTGCTGCTGCTCTCGCCGGGTCTGGCGCTCACGATCTACGGCCTGGCCGAGTCGAACTCGAGCGGGGGCTTCGGCTCCGGCAGGGTCCTGATCCCGCTGGTTGTCGGCCTCGGCCTGATCGCGACCTTCGTCTGGCACGGGCTGCGCGAGAGCGAAGCGCTGATTGATCTGCGGTTGTTCGCGAGCCGCGTGTTCTCCACGTCCTCGATCACGCTCGTCCTGATGGTGATCGCGGTGTTCGGTTCCTTCCTGCTGCTGCCGCTGTACTTCCAGGCGGTGCGCGGTGAATCCGCGC
>Ga0302314_10010742_pt1 | contig 15992 bp, 14 predicted proteins | sample III_Palsa_N2_3_FD_200533 | JGI IMG/M metagenome (GOLD analysis project Ga0302314, IMG submission 200533) | Peat permafrost microbial communities from Stordalen Mire near Abisko, Sweden - III_Palsa_N2_3 | ecosystem: Environmental > Terrestrial > Soil > Palsa > Peat permafrost | place: Sweden... | reverse complement strand
CCGACCGAATGCCGTTCAAATTAGCGGTGATGACACGAAACATGAAGCATCCTTGTATGTTGGTGAACTACTCGACCTTGATCCCTTTCAGCGACTCTTTCGCCGGCGGATATTCGAGCTTCAAACCCTGCAGCGTACGCACCATCAACTCCCCAATCATCACGTTGCGGTGCGTCTTCGAATCGGCGGGAATCACGTACCAAGGCGCAATATCCGTCGATGTCGCGCCAAGCGCGTCTTCATAGGCCTTGCAATACTCGTCCCAGAGTTTGCGGGCATCGAGATCCGATGGATCAAACTTCCAGTGCTTCTCGGGATTATCAATACGCGCCTGCAAACGCGCCTTCTGCTCGTCCTTCGATATATGCAAAAAGCACTTCACGATCGTCGTGCCGTTTTCGGCAAGCATGGCTTCGAATTCGCGAATCTGCCGGTAACGGCGCTCCCACGTTTCCTGATCGATCTGTTTCAGCACGCGCGGCACCAGCACGTCTTCATACTGGCTGCGATTGAAAATGGCGAACTCGCCCGCGGCCGGTACCTGCGAATGAACGCGCCAGAGAAAATCGTGCGCGGCTTCGGTTTCGGAGGGCGCCTTGAACGGCACGACACGCAAACCGAGCGGATCGACATCGTGAAAAACACCGCGAACCGTGCCGTCCTTGCCACTCGTATCCATGCCTTGCAGGATGAGCAGAATGCGATGCGAGCGTTGTGCGTGGAGCTTTTCCTGCAAGCCATCGAGTGCGGTGCTCAGCTCGCTTAAACGCTCGCGATCCGCGTCTTTCGCGCCAGACGAAAACGGCTTCGATGCGCTATCGATGGAAGCCAGATCAAACGGCTTGATCTTCTTGCCGTCGAAATAAGGCACGCGATAATCGTCCAGCTCAGCTTTCTTGGCCACGCGTGCGCTCCCGGTTGATAAAAGAAAGGGTTGCTGCCAGACAAGACCCGACAGCAACCCGCGAATAGTCCAGCCGTCAGCTCAAGAAGATAGTTTCTTCTTCAAAAGCTCGTTGACCTGCTGCGGATTCGCCTTGCCCTTGGTCGCTTTCATGGCCTGGCCGATCAGCGCGTTGAACGCTTTCTCCTTGCCCGAACGGTACTCATCGACGGACTTCTGATTAGCGGCCATCACCTCGTCGATTATTGCTTCCAGCGCACCCGTATCAGAAATCTGCTTCAACCCCTTCGCCTCGATAATCCGGTCGGCGGCGGTGTCGTCGGTCGCTTTCTCTTCCCAGATCGCCTGGAAAATATCCTTGGCAATCTTGTTGGAGATCGTGCCGTCGGCCACACGCTGAATCACAAGTCCAAGCTGCGCGGGAGAAACCGGCGAGTCCCCAATATCCAGCGAGTCGCGATTCAATTGCGACGATACTTCGCCCATCAGCCAGTTGGCCACGAGCTTCGCATGCGTCGGCCCGACTAAGCCAACGACGCTTTCAAAATACGCCGACATTCCCTTCGACGACGTCAGCCCCGCCGCGTCATACGCCGTCAAGCCGTATTGCTCGACAAAACGCGTTTGCATGGCTTCGGGCAATTCGGGCAATTCGCTGCGAACCCGCGCAATCCACGCTTCATCGATGACTAAAGGCATCAGGTCGGGATCGGGGAAATAGCGGTAATCGTGCGCATCTTCCTTGCTGCGCATGGAACGCGTTTCGCGCTTGTCGGGATCGTAGAGACGCGTTTCCTGCACGACCGTCCCGCCGTCTTCGATCAACTCGATCTGCCGGCGCACTTCGTACTGAATGGCTTCTTCAAGGAAACGGAACGAGTTCAGGTTCTTGATCTCGGCGCGCGTGCCAAATTCGGCCTGACCGACCGGGCGCACGGAGACGTTCGCGTCGCAACGGAACGAGCCTTCCTGCATGTTGCCGTCGCAGATACCAAGCCATTGCACGAGACTGTGCAGGCTTTTCGCGTAGGCCACCGCTTCGGCGGCGCTGCGCATTTCAGGTTCCGTCACAATCTCGAGCAACGGCGTGCCGGCACGATTCAAATCGATACCCGTCATGCCCGCGAAGTCTTCATGCAGCGACTTGCCTGCATCTTCTTCCAGATGGGCGCGCGTCAGGTTGACGGTCTTTTCGTAACCGGCCGTACCGGTTTTCTCATTGGCCGGAACCTGAATCGTGACGCTGCCGCCCTGCACGACCGGAATCTCGAACTGGCTGATCTGATAACCCTTCGGCAGATCGGGATAGAAATAATTCTTGCGCGCAAAAATGCTGCGCGGCGCAATGGTCGCGCCGACGGCGAGGCCAAGGCGAATTGCGCGCTCCACAGCGCCGCGGTTCATCACAGGCAACGAGCCCGGCAACGCCAGATCGACGGGACAGGCTTGCGTGTTCGGCTCAGCGCCGAACTGCGTGGACGCGCCCGAAAAAATCTTGGAGACGGTGGATAACTGCGCGTGCGTCTCCAGACCTATCACTACTTCCCATTGCTTACCCATACTCATACTCCTGCCGGTGATTGCACGTGCCAGTCTGTCGCGCGCTGAAACGCGTCGGCGACCTGGAGCAACCGGGCTTCGTTGAAATAGTTGCCAATGATCTGCAAGCCAACCGGCCGCGTGGAATGCGCGCTGCCCGCAGCACCAAAACCGCACGGCACGCTCATGCCGGGCAAGCCGGCGAGGCTGATCGACAGCGTGTAGATATCGGCGAGATACATCTGGACGGGGTCATCGGCTTTTTCGCCAAGATTCCATGCCACCGATGGCGCGACCGGTCCCATGATCACGTCGCAGTGATTGAATGCTTCCTGGAAATCCTGCGCGATGATCCGGCGGATTTTCTGCGCCTGCAGGTAATACGCGTCGTAATAACCGTGCGACAACACGTACGCGCCCACGAGTATCCGGCGCTTCACTTCCGGCCCGAAACCTTCTGCACGCGACTTCTTGTACATATCGAGAAGGTCGGTGTACTCAGCCGCGCGATGCCCGTAGCGCACGCCATCGAAACGCGACAGGTTCGACGACGCTTCCGCCGGCGCGATGATGTAGTACACGGGAATCGACAATTCGGTCTTCGGCAGCGTGACGTCGACCAGCGTTGCGCCGAGCGCTTCATATTGCTTCAGGGCGGTGTCGATCGCGCTGCGCACTTCGGCGCTCAGGCCCTCGCCGAAAAACTCCTTCGGCAAGCCGATGCGCAAGCCGGCGAGCGGTTTGACCGGGTCCGTGCCGGACCATTGCTGGCCGAGATAGCGTGTGTAATCTTCGTCTTCGCGTTGAAGGCTGGTCGAGTCGCGCGGATCGAACGATGCAATGGCGTTGAGCAACAGCGCGCAATCCGAGGCGCTGCGGGCCATGGGTCCGCCCTGATCGAGCGACGACGCGAACGCGATCATGCCGTAACGCGAAACGCGGCCGTACGTTGGCTTGATTCCGGTAATGCCGGTGAACGATGCGGGCTGGCGAATCGAGCCGCCCGTGTCCGTGCCGGTGGCAGCGGGCGCGAGGCGTGCGGCGACCGCGGCAGCCGAGCCGCCCGACGATCCACCCGGCACGGCTTTCAGATCCCAAGGGTTCTTGACCGGGCCGAAATACGAATTCTCGTTGGACGAACCCATCGCGAATTCGTCCATATTGGTCTTGCCGAGCGTCACCACGCCTGCGTTCTTGAGACGCTCGACAACGGTGGCGTCGAACGGGCTCGCGTAGTTGGCGAGCATTTTCGAGCCGGCCGTGGAGGTCCAGCCGCGCGTGACAAACACGTCTTTATGCGCGATCGGCACGCCGGTCAGCACGCCTGCTTCGCCCTTGGCGATCAGCGCATCGGCTGCTTTCGCCTGATCGAGCGTGAGTTCATGGTCAACGCTGATGAACGCGTTGAGATCCTTCGCTGCGTCGATGCGCTGCAAAAAGAGCTGCGCGAGTTCGACGGCGGAGAGGGTCTTTGCGTCGAGAGCCGCGCGCAGTTCGGTCAAGCTTTTTTGATGCATTGCGTTCTTCCTGATGGGCGCCGGATACCGGGTAGCGGGTACCGCGCGCCTTTTTGTTTTCGTGCTCTACGTTCGTATATTGCAGTGCCTCGGACCTACCGTCCCGGAAGCGCTGACTCAAAGCACGACACTTATTCGATCACCTTGGGCACGAGATACAGCCCGTCGCGCACGGCAGGCGCAGGCCTTTGGAACTCTTCGCGGTTTACATGCTCTGTAACAACATCGTTTCGCAAACGCAGCTCGGCTTTCTCGATCTGTTCGATCGGATGAGCAAGCGGTTCGATACCCGTGGTATCCACCGCCTGCATCTGCTCGACGAGACCGAAGAAGTCGTTCAGCCGCGCAAGCGTGGGTTCGGCCTCGTGCTCGGGCAATTCGAGCCGCGCGAGGTGCGCAATGCGTTTTACATCGGTCAGGGTCAGAGACATTCGATCACCGGGTTTTTTCGACTTACACACTGAGAAACAGTGCAACAAACAGCGCGACTGCAATTCGAGATAAAGGAGCCCTAAAAAGCAGGCTTGACGGTGGCAAAATGTACCGTCCTTTTCCTTCGAACACCCCAAAATTATAAGGTATCATTACGCGTTCGACCCAAATCCGGATCGACTTACCAGCAGCCTGTTCTTAGTTACAGATTTTTAAGAAAAGTGCACGCCTGGTTCGCTTGCATCCTCCGGTAGATTTCTCCGCAGTCTTGCAATTTGCGTGGCCAAAAATGGGTCCCGCTGCAGGCTGTCATTTTTTTCCGCTGCCGTCCTTTGGCGCTCGAAGCGAGGCACGGCTCCCAGCGAGACAGGATTTTGAATGTTCGGTTTTTTGCGCAGCTACTTTTCAAACGATCTGGCGATTGATCTCGGCACCGCCAACACGCTGATCTACATGCGGGGCAAGGGCATCGTCCTTGACGAGCCATCGGTGGTTTCCATTCGCCAGGAAGGCGGTCCCAATGGTAAGAAAACCATTCAGGCCGTCGGCCGCGAAGCGAAGCAGATGCTCGGCAAGGTGCCGGGCAACATTGAAGCCATCCGGCCTATGAAGGACGGCGTTATCGCCGACTTCACCGTCACGGAACAGATGATCAAGCAGTTCATCAAGACTGCGCACGAATCGCGTATGTTCTCGCCTTCGCCGCGCATCATCATCTGCGTGCCGTGCGGTTCGACCCAGGTCGAGCGCCGCGCGATCAAGGAAGCAGCACACGGCGCGGGTGCGTCGCAGGTGTATCTGATCGAAGAACCCATGGCTGCGGCCATCGGCGCCGGCTTGCCGGTATCCGAGGCAACGGGCTCCATGGTCGTCGACATCGGCGGCGGCACGACCGAAGTGGGCGTGATTTCGCTCGGCGGTATCGTGTACAAGGGTTCCGTACGCGTGGGCGGCGACAAGTTCGACGAAGCTATCGTCAATTACATCCGTCGCAATTACGGCATGTTGATCGGCGAGCAGACGGCTGAAGCGATCAAGAAGGAAATCGGTTCGGCTTTCCCGGGCTCCGAAGTCAAGGAGATGGAAGTCAAGGGCCGCAACCTGTCGGAAGGCATTCCGCGCAGCTTCACCATTTCGAGCAATGAAATTCTCGAAGCACTGACCGATCCGCTGAACCAGATCGTTTCGTCGGTGAAAATCGCGCTGGAGCAGACGCCGCCGGAACTGGGCGCTGACATTGCCGAGCGCGGCATGATGCTGACCGGCGGTGGCGCTTTGCTGCGCGATCTCGACCGGTTGCTGGCTGAAGAGACCGGCTTGCCGGTGCTCGTCGCTGAAGATCCGCTGACGTGCGTCGTACGCGGTTCGGGCATGGCGCTCGAACGCATGGACAAGCTCGGCAGCATCTTCTCCTACGAGTAAGCCTTGACGCCTTTCACTAAGGCGCCAACAGCACGCACTCGCTCAAGGCAACAACGGCGACGTGCGCGAAGTACGCGACTTGCGCAATGGTTCACGCGGCCCGGCTTAGTCCGGACCGCGGCGAACTGCGCTGGGCAGGGCCGCGCCCCCACGCGAACCCGCAGCATCGAACCAACCGATCACGCCCTCGGCGCCGACCATGGAATACAGTCCGCCGCCACTTTTTAAGCAAGGTCCATCCGCTCTAGCGCGATTGATCTTCTTCGTGGTGCTTGCCCTCGCCCTGCTGATCTCCGACGCACGCTTCAACACGCTTGAGATCGTGCGCGGCGTGCTGGGAGCGGGTTTGTACCCGCTGCAGCGCGCGGCGCTCGTACCGCGCGATATTTTCATGGGTGCGGCCGATCTGGCCGTCACCAGCGCGACCCTGCGCACTGAGAACACCAAACTGAAAGCAAAGAATCTCGAGTTGTCGGTGAAAGCAGGCGATGCGGCCCAGCTCACTGCCGAAAACACGCATCTTCGCTCGCTGCTCGAGCTCGGCTCGCGCGCCAGCACGCAAACCACACCTGTCGAAGTCCAGTACGACACCCGCGATCCTTTCACGCAGAAAGTCGTGATCGGCAAGGGTTCGCAGCAAGGCATCCAGGATGGCGCGCCGGTGGTCAACGAAGACGGCGTCATCGGGCAGGTCACGCGCGTGTTCCCGCTGCAATCGGAAGTCACGCTGCTTTCCGATAAAGACCAGGCCGTGCCCGTGCAGATCGTACGGACCGGATTGCGCAGCGTGATCTATGGCACGCCGAAGGGCGACACGCTCGATCTGCGGTTCGTACCCATCAGCGCCGACGTGCAAACGGGCGACGAACTCGTGACCAGCGGTCTGGATGGCATTTATCCACCGGGATTGCCCGTGGCGAAGGTGGTTCGCGTCGATAAACAAGCGGATACCGCGTTCGCCCGCGTAGTCTGCCTGCCGATCGCGCCGGTACGCGGTGCGAGGCAGTTGCTCGTGCTGCATTACGAGGTCAACCAGCCGCCGAATCCTGAAGAAGTCGAGGCAGCGGCTGCGGCCAAGGAAGCGAAGGACAACAAGGGTAAGAAGAAGGCCGCGCCAGCGAAAAGCGCCAGCGCGGCCGCCCCTGCGGCTGCGGAGAGTACGCCCGCCGCGAAAAAACCCGAACCGCCGGCGCCAGTGAAGAAAACCGAGCCCGCCGCCGCGAAGAAATCTGAAAAATCCGAGCACGCGAAGAAAGCTGAAGCTGCCCGCAAGCCGGCGCCCGGAGTAGCACCATGAACCGTCCGCAATACATCCTGCAGCCGGTCAATCCGTACTTCATCACCTTTAGTCTGGCCGCCGCGTTCCTGCTGAACCTGATGCCGTGGGGCCGGACTTTCGGCGTCCCGGATTTCGTCGCGGTCGTGCTGCTGTTCTGGAATGTTCACCAGCCGCGTCGCGTGGGCATGGGTATCGCGTTCATGCTCGGTATGCTCATGGACGTTCACAATGCCAGTCTGCTCGGTGAGCACGCGCTTGCGTATACGCTGTTGTCGTATGGCGCCATCACGATCCACAGGCGCGTATTGTGGATGTCGCTGCCCGTGCAAACGTTCGTGGTGGCGCCTTTGCTGATTGGCGCGCAAATCGTGCCGTTCGTGATCCGCCTGCTGACGGGCGCGGCGTTTCCCGGGTGGGGTTATCTGATCGATGGCTTCGTGGAGGCTATTTTGTGGCCGGTCGCCAGTTTCCTGCTGCTGATTCCGCAGCGCCGCGCCACCGATCCCGACGACACGCGGCCAATCTGAGTTGACTAAAGAGTTAACTAAGCGCCTGCTGCAACCGCTGCACGCCGTAAACGCCACACACGCGGTCCCCGCGAACATTGCATGACCGAATTTCAGAACGCCGAACAACAGTTATCGAAGTTTCGCCTGCGTGTGGCTGCCGCCGGCCTGTTCGTGTTCGTCTGTTTCGGGCTGATCGGCGTGCGTTTCCTGTATCTGCAGGTCTGGCATTTCAGCAAATACTCGCTGCAAGCCGATGAAAACCGCATCTCGGTGGCGCCCATCGTGCCGAACCGCGGCATCATCACCGACCGAAACGGCGTGGTGCTGGCGAAGAATTATTCCGCTTACACGCTGGAAATCACACCGTCCAAGATCAACACCACGCTCGACGACGAAATCGACCGCATCGCGACGGTGATTCCCGTCGATCAGCGCGACCGGCGGCGTTTTAAAAAGCTGCTGGAAGACTCGAAGAATTTCGAGAGCCTGCCAATCCGCACTCGCCTCACCGACGAGGAAGTCGCGCGCTTCACCGCCGAACGGTTCCGCTTTCCGGGCGTAGAAGTGCGTGCGCGGCTGTTCCGGCAATATCCGCTCGGACCGACGGCGGCGCATGTGATCGGCTATATCGGGCGGATTTCGCAGCGGGATCAGGAACGTATCGACGAAGCGAGCGACCAGAACGACGCCGACACCGATCACTACGATCCCCGTGTGGACGCGAACAACTACAAAGGCACGGACTACATCGGCAAGATTGGTGTGGAACAGAGCTACGAAACCGAGTTGCATGGCCTGACCGGCTTCGAGGAAGTGGAAGTCACGGCGGGCGGCCGCCCCGTGCGCACGCTGTCGCGCACCCAAGCGACGCCGGGGAATAACCTGGTGTTGTCACTGGATATCGGCTTGCAACAGGTCGCCGAGCAGGCGTTCGCGGGCAAGCGCGGCGCGCTGGTCGCTATTGAACCGGCAACAGGCGACGTGCTCGCGTTCGTCTCGGCGCCTAGTTTTGACCCGAATTCGTTCGTCGATGGCATCGACCAGCAGACCTGGGATTCACTCAACAATTCGCCCGATCACCCGCTGCTGAACCGCCCGCTGCACGGCACCTATCCGCCGGGCTCCACCTACAAGCCGTTCATGGCGCTGGCCGCGCTGACGCTGCATAAACGCACGACCAGTTGGGGATTCCAGGACCCGGGGTCGTACACGTTTGGCGGTCATACCTTCCGCAACGACGTGCGCGCGGGCCAGGGCTGGGTCGACATGAACCGCGCGATCGTGGTGTCCAACGACACCTATTTCTACATGCTGGCGCACGATCTTGGCGTGAACGCCATGGCCGGCTTCATGAAGCCGTGGGGATTCGGCCAGATCACGGGTATCGACATCAACGGCGAAGCGCGCGGCATTCTTCCATCGACGGATTGGAAAAAGAAGGCGTATCGGAAGCCCGAACAGCAGCGCTGGTATGAAGGCGAGACGATCAGCCTGGGTATCGGGCAGGGTTATAACTCGTTCACGATCCTGCAACTCGCGCACGCCACGGCGACGCTCGCGAACGACGGCGTGGTCATGAAGCCGCATCTGGTCAAGGAAGTCGAGAATCCGATCAGCAAGGCGGTGCGCGTGACCGTACGTGATCCGAGCGACAAAATTGCGGTCAAACAAGCCGACATCGACTTCATCAAGCGCGCGATGGAAGGCGTGGTGACCACCGGTACGGGCGCCAAGATCTTCCGTGGCGCACCGTATCAGGCCGCCGGTAAAACCGGGACGGCGCAGGTTTATTCGCTGCAAGGCGCGAATTATTCGCACAGCGCGATAGCGGAACATTTGCGCGATCACGCGTTGTTTATCGCGTTCGCACCGGCTGACCATCCGACTATCGCGGTTGCGCTGATCGTGGAAAACGGCGGCTGGGGCGCGGAATCCGCAGGCCCGATCGCACGGAAAGTGCTCGATTATTATCTCGTGGACCGGCTGAAACCGGGCGCGGAAGCGGCGGCCGTGGCTGCGGCGGCATCGGCGACGGAAGATGCGGGCGCACCGGTGATCGGGGGCGCGCAAAGCCCCGTGGACGCGGCGCTGCCGGCATCGGTGACGAGCGTGTCGCCCGCGTTCAAGCCACTGGCCGCGTCCGATTCGGCGGCCGCCAGTGCGGGTGCCGCGGCGTCTGATTCGGCGGCGTCTGCGCCTGCAAGCAGCGGAGCCGGAGCGGCGTCGAGCGCGCCGGCTGCGTCGGCCGTTCCTGTCGCGCCGAGCATGCTGCGCGCGCTGGAAGCGCCGCGTGTGCCGGTCGCGCCGATCACCACGGAAGCGCGGGAAACTGCGCGCCCGGCAACGGGATTGAAAGCACCGGGCTTGGTCAACGCGAAGGAAACCATTCGCACCGCCGAGGTCCGCAAGGCGCCGGCCGCACCAACCCCACCCTCACCACCGAAAGAACCCGCGCCGACCGCCGCGATCCCCCGCAACACCGGCAAAAGCGCCATCCAGACGTTGACCCCGTCTGGCGGCATCGACGAGTAAAGGAGAAGCGCCATGCAAGCGCTGCAATTCGACAAGCGCGTCTGGCTCGAACGCACGAAGCGCATGTTCGCGGGCTTCGATAAACCGCTCGCGCTGATTGTGTTCCTGCTGCTGTGCGTGGGCATCGTGACGCTGTACAGCGCGAGTCTCGATGTCCCTGGCCGCGTGGAAGACCAGTTGCGCAACATCATGCTGACGTTCGGGCTGATGTGGATTCTCGCCAACGTGCCACCGCCCACGCTGATGCGTTTCGCCGTGCCGCTGTACACCATCGGCATGGCGCTGCTGATCGCGGTCGCCACGTTCGGGCTGACGCGCAAAGGCGCGAAACGCTGGCTGAATGTAGGCGTGGTGATCCAGCCCTCGGAGATCATGAAGATAGCGATGCCGCTCATGCTCGCGTGGTATTTCCAGCGGCGTGAGGGCGGTATCCGGTGGTGGGATTACATCGTCGGTTTCGTGATCCTGATCCTGCCGGTCGCGATCATCGCCAAGCAGCCCGATCTGGGCACCGCCGTGCTGGTGTTCGCGGCGGGCCTCTTCGTGATCTATTTCGCGGGATTGAGTTTCAAGCTGATCGTGCCGGTGCTTGTGGCGGCTGTTCTGGTCGTCGCCAGTATTGGCATATTCCAGGAGCGCATTTGCCAGCCGGAGGTGAACTGGCCGCTGATGCACGATTACCAGAAGCATCGGATCTGTACGCTGCTCGATCCAACCTCCGATCCGCTCGGCAAAGGCTTTCACACCATTCAGGCCGTCATTGCGATCGGCTCGGGCGGGACCTTCGGAAAAGGCTGGCTAAAGGGTACGCAGTCGCATCTGGAGTTCATCCCTGAAAAACATACCGACTTCATTTTCGCGGTGTTTTCGGAGGAGTTCGGGCTCGCGGGCGGGCTGGTGCTGCTATTCCTTTATATGGCGTTAATTGCGCGAGGGCTGTTTATCGCGGCGAACGGGGCGACGCTGTTCGGACGCCTGCTGGCAGGATCGCTGACGATGGCGTTCTTTACTTACGCATTCGTGAACATTGGGATGGTGAGCGGGATCTTGCCAGTGGTTGGCGTGCCATTGCCGTTCATGAGTTACGGCGGCACCGCGCTGACGACGCTCGGCGTTGCGGTCGGACTCATCATGAGCGTGTCGCGACAAAAGCGGCTGATGAAAGGCTAGCGTCTCCGACGGCGTGTGTTGTTAAAGCAGATGAAGCAAAGCCCACGATGATGTTTTCAATCGTGGGCTTTTTCTCTTATTGCGGTTGTTCGTGCGCGAGTTCCGCGCTGAGTTCCTGGAACTTCAGCTTCGCCGCAGGATCGCCCTGCGCCGCCGCCGCCGCGTAATACGCGCGCGCCACGTTGATGTTCTTCTTCACGCCATCGCCGCCGCGTTCGTAAAACGATCCGGCCACGTATTGCGCCGTCATGTCCCCGCCTTCGGCCGCCTTCTTGTACCAGACGAACGCTTGCGCGTTATCGCGAGGCGTGCCGCGGCCATCGAGGAACTGATTGGCTAACGCGAGCTCTGCCAGAACATGGCCCTGATTCGCCGCCCGCAAGAACCAGCGATGCGCCTCGGCCGGATCACGTTCGACAAACTCGCCGTCGTCGAACATCTTGCCGTACACATACTGCGCTTGCGTCATGTCGGCGTCGGCGGCTTTGCGCAACCACTTCTTGCCCTCCTCCACTTCCGCCGGGCCGCCTTCACCGTTCACCAGCATCATCGCGTAATTGAATTCGGCGAGACGGCTGCCCTTCTTCGCCGCATGCAAAAACTCCGAGCGCGCGGCGCCGAAATTGCCCGCGTTGTAATCGGCGACAGCGTTTTGCGTCGCCATGTCACTGCTCTTGACGGTCTGCGCACTCGCCGCGCCGCACGCCATCACCAACGCTACGGATACCGCGCCCAATATTCCGGGTTTCATCCCCTTGCCTCCTGCAACGCCTGTCGCGTCGCCTTTAACAGCCAGCCCACATCGGCCGATAACGCGATGACCTTCACACCCGCTTCTGCATAGGACCGCGCACTCGCGACATCGAGCGCGAAAATGCCGCTCGCGATGCCGGCGTGTTTCGCGGTATCGATAATTTTTGTGATCGCCGCCTGGACGTCGGGATGTTTGGTATCGCCGAGATGACCGAGACTTGCGGCCAGATCAGCGGGCCCAATGAACAAGCAATCGACGCCCGGCGTGGCCGCGATCGCTTCCACATTCGCGAGCGCCTGCTCGGATTCGATCTGCACGATCGTCGATATCTGCGCGTTCGCCGAACTCACGTAATCGCGCCGGATGCCGTATGCCGCTGCGCGTACTGCACCAGCCGCACCGCGCAGGCCATCGCGGGCATCGGCGGTCGGATACTGCGTGAGACGCACGACATGTGCCGCCTCTTCCGCCGTTTCCACGTTCGGGAACATCAGGGTGCGCGCGCCCGCGTCGAGCACGCGCTTCACGAGCCAGCCTTCATGCGCGGGCACGCGGACGATCGGTTCGGTCGGCAAGTGCGCAGCGGCAATCGCACGAAGTTGCGCGACGACGTCGTGGCTGTCGTTCGGCGAATGCTCCATGTCGATACACAGCCAGTCGAAGCCTGCGTGCGCCACGGCTTCGGCCACGTCCGCGCTGCCGAGCGACAGCCACAGGCCGTACAAGGTGCCGGTTTCGGTGAAACGCTGTTTGAGAAGGTTGGTGTAGGTGCTCATCGCGTGGTCCTTGATAGATCGCACGCGGCGGGATGGCTGGCAGGCATGTCTCGCTCCAATTGGGCTATGTCGCTGGAATGCGCCGCAACAAAACGTGCGGCTTGTCCAAAGATCATACCGTGACAAAAGAGCGCTGGCAGGAGCGCAGCCCTGAGCCCTTGAGAACGAAACCTGTGAAGCGTCAGACGCCTTCGACGTCCGCCCAGCAATTGGGGGTTTCGTACAGGCGCACGCGCTTCAACTTCAGATCGACGCCGTAGTGGTCGTTGTAGACGCCGGAGAGAATCCGGAACGCTTCAGCCGCGAGATTTTCGACGGTGGGAATACGGTCGAGCACGACGGTCTTGTGATCGGCCATCTTCTCGAGAAAGCTTCGCACGACTTCGTCGCGTGCATAGACGATAAACGCGTGGTCCCACTTGTTGACCAGATGTTCCATGGCCAGCGCCTTGACGTCCGCGAAGTCCATCACCATGCCGCGATCCGGCGCACCTTCCGTCTCTACAAGTTCGCCTTGCAGCGTGATTTCCAGCACATACCGATGACCGTGCAGGTTACGGCACTGGCTGCGGTGATCGGGGATGCGGTGGCCCGCATCGAATTCGAGTTTTCGGGTGATCGTCTGCACGTCTGCTCAGCTAGGGGCTTGATTCGCGTTAGGGGATGTTCAGGTACTTGTGCGTCTGCATGGACAGGCGCCATTGCGGATGCCGCTTGCACCAATCGATAGCGAGCTTCGTATTGATGTCGCGCGACGGACCGTCCATGGGTTGCACGAGGAAATATTCGAAGTCGAGTTTGGCGTAATCGGCCAGCGGCTGATTGTCTTGCGGCACCACGACCTTCAACTCATTGCCCTTCGTCACGACCAGCGGTGCGCCGGCTTTCGGGCTCACGCAAATCCAGTCGATGCTGTCCAGCACCGGCAGCGATCCGTTCGTTTCGATCGCCATTTCGAAGCCCGCTGCATGCAGAGCATCGACGAAAGGCGGGTCGATCTGCAACATGGGCTCGCCGCCGGTACACACCACGAACTTGTGCGCTTCGCCTTCCGGCCATTGCGACGCGATCATGGCGACGAGGTCTGCAGGCGTACGATATTTACCGCCGTTCTCGCCGTCTGTGCCAACGAAATCCGTATCGCAAAACTGGCAGACGGCGTCCGCGCGATCTTCCTCGCGACCCGACCAGAGATTGCAGCCGGCGAAGCGGCAGAACACGGCCGGACGGCCGGCGTTTGCGCCTTCGCCCTGCAACGTGTAGAAAATTTCCTTTACTGCGTACGTCATGATCAGACCGGTTCGGTGGTGACTTGCTCACCCGACTTGTAGGCTTCATAGCCGCGCTTGCGCAGCTTGCATGCCGGGCATTGGCCGCAACCAAAACCCCATTCATGCAACTCGGAGCGCTCGCCGACATAACACGTGTGCGTCTCGACGCGCACCAGTTCCACCAGCGCCTCGCCGCCTAGCTGTTCGGCCAGGCGCCAGGTGTCGGCTTTATCGAGCCACATCAGCGGGGTCTCGAGCAGGAAGCGGCTGTCCATGCCGAGATTGAGGGCGACTTGCAGCGCCTTCATGGTGTCGTCGCGGCAATCGGGGTAGCCCGAGAAATCCGTTTCGCACATGCCGCCGACGAGCACTTTCAGACCTCGCCGGTATGCAATGGCGGCGGCGATCGTCATGAACATGAGATTGCGGCCGGGCACGAAGGTGTTGGGCAAACCGTTCGCGTTGGCTTCGATTTCGATCTCGCGCGTCATGGCGGTGTCGCTGATCGCACCGAGGACCGACAGGTCGATCATGTGGTCTTCGCCGAGCCGTTCGGCCCACTGCGGAAACTGCTGTTTGACCGATGCCCGGAAGCCTTCACGGCATTCGAGCTCCACGCGATGGCGCTGGCCATAGTCGAAGCCGAGCGTCTCGACGGTTGCAAAACGATCGAGCGCCCAAGCGAGGCATGTGGCCGAATCCTGGCCACCGGAAAACAGCACCAGTGCGCTGTCTTTAGCGTCTGTCCGAGTCACCGTGAAACTCCGATGGAAAGGATGAATTGCGCGATTTGGCTCATGTTCAGAAGCGGCCGCTACGCGCGGCTTTATCCTGCTCCTATCTTAGCCAAGTCTTTGAAGAACCAAGGATTTTATCATGAAGGCGCGCGTTCGCTCTTGGTTGCGCCTCGGCCTGTCAGGGATGAGTTACCGGTCTGCATGCAGGCGTGCGCCCGGCATTGACCCCGGATTGCCTGTAACTCCTAACACCACCCCGCCCAGTACGAACGAAAACCAATGAAAAATGCCCGGAAACCTTGCGGTTTCCGGGCATTTTTTTGCAACTGTGGTGGCCTGGGACGGAATCGAACCATCGACACGCGGATTTTCAATCCGCTGCTCTACCAACTGAGCTACCGGGCCACGAAGAACGAAAGTATATCAAAGGGGATTATGTCGCTCAAGTGCTTTTTGGCACCTTTTTACTGTAACGATCCTTCTTCACCCCCTCCTCGCCCCGCCAGTCATGCCTCGCTCTTGTTCTTGCCCAGATCCACACCAAGCTGCTTGAGCTTGCGATACAAGTGCGTACGCTCCAGTCCCGTCTTCTCCGCCACCCGCGTCATGCTGCCGTTCTCGCGTGCCAGGTGATACTCGAAGTACGCGCGCTCGAAGGCATCGCGTGCGTCACGTAACGGGATATCGAAGGAGATGGACGCCGTCGCGCCTGCAGGACCCGCCGCGGCACCCAGCGCGCCGGAATCGCCGCTCGTCAGATTCAACGACGAAGCCACCGGCAACGCGGCCGAAGCCGGCACCGTCGAACCGCTCGACGGCAACGGCGGCCGCGTGGCCGTGTTCGCAATCGGCGCAGCAGCGGTGCCGCGCGCAAGACCCTGCTCGACCGCCTTAAGCAATTTTTGCAATGCGATCGGCTTCTCGAGGAAGTTGAGCGCACCAATCTTCGTGGCTTCAACTGCCGTATCGATAGTCGCGTGGCCCGACATCATGATCACCGGCATAGTGAGCTTGCCCTGCGCCGCCCACTCTTTAAGCAGCGTCACGCCGTCGGTATCGGGCATCCAGATGTCGAGCAGCACGAGATCCGGCGCCTGCCGCAACCGATACTCCCGCGCATGCTGCGCATTCTCCGCCGTCTCCACCACGT
>Ga0302314_10010741_pt1 | contig 15994 bp, 12 predicted proteins | sample III_Palsa_N2_3_FD_200533 | JGI IMG/M metagenome (GOLD analysis project Ga0302314, IMG submission 200533) | Peat permafrost microbial communities from Stordalen Mire near Abisko, Sweden - III_Palsa_N2_3 | ecosystem: Environmental > Terrestrial > Soil > Palsa > Peat permafrost | place: Sweden... | reverse complement strand
TCGCTGATCATCGCGTACAGCCACTGCATCGCCCACGGCATCGAGATGCGCGACGGGCTCGGCCAGCAGTACCGCGCCGTGGCCAGCGGCTACTGGCCGCTGATCCGCTACGACCCGCTGCTGCGCAGCGCCGGCGGCAACCCGTTCCTGCTCGACTCGCCCCGGCCCCGCATCCCGCTGACCGACTACACCCAGCGGGAGCTGCGGTACCGCGCGCTCGGCAACACCCACCCGGCCGAGGCCGAGCGGCTGGGGGCCCTAGCCCAGCAGGCGGTCGACCAGCGCTGGGACACCTACGAGGAGATGGCGAGCCGCGGCGCGCACCGGTTCCCCGCCGACGCGCGGAAGGACCCGGGGAAGGATCACTGATGGACCTTTCGACCAGCTACCTGGGCCTGGCGCTGCGGAACCCCCTCGTCGCCTCGGCGTCCCCGCTCTCGAACACCCTGGACGGCGTGCGGCGGCTCGCCGACGCCGGGGTCGGCGCGGTCGTGCTCTTCTCTCTGTTCGAGGAGCAGGTGCGCCAGGAGGCGGAGCGGAACGCGCGGCTCGCCGACGCGGGCACGGACAGCTTCGCCGAATCCCTGTCCTATTTCCCGGCGGACGCGGACGCCGATCCCGGCCCGCGCCGTTACCTCAGCCTGCTCGAGCGCGCCGCCGCGGCGGTGGACATCCCGGTGATCGGCAGCCTCAACGGCGTGACGCCCGGCGGCTGGACCAGCTACGCGCGTGACATGCAGGACGCGGGCGCCGCGGCGATCGAGCTGAACATCTACTACGTACCGGGCGACCCGCACATCAGCGGCCGGGAGGTCGAGCAGCGGCACATCGACATCCTGGGCCGGGTCAAAGCAGCGGTGAGCGTGCCCGTGGCGGTCAAGCTGAGCCCGCACTTCAGCTCCACCGGCGAGATGGCGCTACGGCTCGACGAGGCCGGCGCTGACGGCCTGGTGCTCTTCAACCGGTTCCTGCAGTTCGACATCGACCCGGAGACCCTGACCGTGATGCCCGGGCTCGACCTGTCCAGCACGGCCGAGGCCCGGCTGCCGCGTACCTGGATCGCCATCTTGCACAGTCAGGTCCAGGCGTCACTCGCGGCGACCACCGGCGTCGACGGGCCGGCCGACGTGGTCACGTACCTGCTGGCAGGCGCCGATGTCGTGATGACCGCGTCCGCGCTGATCCGGCACGGACCCGAGCATGCGGCGGTGCTGCTCGACGGCCTGGCCCGGTGGATGGGCCGCAAGGGATACAGCTGCGTGGACGACGTGCGCGGGCTGCTCGCCGTGCCCGCCGGTCCTGACCGGGCTGGATACCAGCGCGCGAGCTATGTCCGCACGATGCGCGCCGCCGACGAAGTCGCCCAGGCCACTCTCGAGCCTGCCACGGAATGGTCCTCGGGTTGACGGACTGGCAGGCCGAGTGGTCAAGCACAGTATTTCTTCCGGTTTGCTATCTGAGCTCGCGCAGGAACGGGTCCTGTGACTGGTAGGGCGCTACCTTGACCCGTGCATCCACGGCGAAGACCCCGTCCGGGCGGGCGATGACCGGGTTGAGGTCGAGGTCGGTGATCTCGGGCAGGTCGTCGGCGAGCCGCGAGACCCGCAGCAGCATCTCGCGCAGTGCGTCGAGGTCGGCCGCGGCAGCGCCGCGGTAGCCGAGCAGCAACGGTGCGGACCGGATGCAGTGGATCAGCTCGTCCGCGTCGAGGTCGGTCAGCGGCGTGAGCCGGGCCGCGTGATCGCCGAGCACCTCGGTGGCCACGCCGCCGAGCCCGAATACCACCAGCGACCCGAACATGTGGTCGTCGGCGACACCGATTATGACCTCGTTGCCGCCGGTGATCATCGGCTGGACGAGGATCCGGCGCAGCCGGTCACCGAAGCGGCTCACCAGCGAGCGGTAGGCGGCGCGCACGTCGGCTTCGGTGCGCAGGTCGAGCTGGACCGCGCCGGCGTCGGTCTTGTGCACCACGCCGTCCACGTCGGCTTTGAGCACGACCGGGCCGCCCGCCGCCGCGGCGGCGGCCGCGTCTTCGTTAGCGACCGGGGTGAGTTCGGTCAGCGGTATCCCGTCGGCCTCGATGTCAGGGAAGTCAGGCACGTGCCCGCGCGGCCCGGTCCGCCAGGTCCCGTACCGGGCCGCCCGCGCGAGCGCGGCGACCGCCGCTTCGGGGTAGCCGAAGGCGGGCAGCTTGCTCCCGTCGGGCCGGTCGATAAGCCGGACCGATTCTGGCTGGTTGAGGACGACGACGGCGACCGGGACGCTGATGTCTGCTTCGGCGATGGCCGCCTCCAGGTCGCCGGTCGCGGCGGTCGGCAGGACGAGCGCGATCATCGCGTCGACGTCAGGATCGGCCGCGAGCAGCTCGAGACACTGCCGGAAGTCCGCCTCGGAGACGGCCGCGGTGGTGTCGACCGGACCGCCGACCGCGCCGCCGGGTAGCAGCGCGCCGAGCTGGCACCTGGTCAGTTCCCGCGGATGATGCACGGTAAGCCCGAGGTCGGCGCAGGCGTCAGCGGCCAGGACCCCGGCGCCGCCGACGTTGGACACGATCGCGACCGTGCGTCCGGCCGGAACGGGCTGGGTGGCCAGCAGCGCGGTGACATCGAACAGCTCACCGAGTCCCGGTGTGGCGATGATGCCGGCCTGCTCGAACAGCGCCTCGCGGCTGACCAGCGGCGTCGCCACCGCGGCGGTGTGCGAGGCCGCGGCGCGCTGGCCGGCCGCCGAACGCCCGGCGTGCACGGTGAGCACGGGCATGGTGGCGCCGACCCGGCGGGCGGTGCGGGCGAACTTGCGCGGGTTGCCGAACGACTCGATGTACAGCACGGCGAGCTTGGTCACCTCGTCCTGCTCCCACCACAGCAGCAGGTCGTTGCTCGATACGTCGAGCTTGTTGCCCACCGACGCGAACGAGGAGATGCCGAGGCCGAGCCGGGACAGCTGGTCCACCATGGCGAAGCCTAGGCCGCCGGACTGTGACACCAGGCCCACGGGCCCCGGTCGCAGATGGCTGGCGGCGAACGTCGCGTCCAGGCCGATGCCGGGCACGGCCACGCCGAAGCAGTTCGGGCCGACCAGCCGCATCCCGTGCCTGCGGCACGCGCTGAGCAGGTCGGCGCAGGCGGCGGCGTCCAGCCCGGAGGTGATCACCACGACGGACCGTACGCCACGCCGACCGCATTGTTCCACCGTGTCCAGAACGGCCGCCGCGGGTACGGCGATCACCGCGAGATCCGGTGGCTCGGGCAGGTCGGCCACGGCCGGCGAGCACGGGATGTCGCCGATCGCGGCGACGTGCGGGTTGACGGCGTAGATACGGCCGCGGTATCCGCCGGTCGCGATGTTGTCCAGGATCGCCCGGCCTACCGTCCCCGGGCGCCGGCTCGCGCCGATCACCGCGACCGATCCGGGCGCGAACACGTGCCGCAAGCTCGCCGCGTCGGACGAGCGTTCCCGGGCGGCCACGGCGTCGAGGTAGGTGTCCAGAGCGGTGCCGGCATCCTCGCGGGGCAGCGGGAACATCAGCTCGATGACCCCGCCGGCGTAGTGACGGCGGACCGGCAGGCCGGCGTCGGTAACCACTCTCAGCATCGCCGTGTTCTCGGCCAGGACCTCCGCGCTGAACGTCCGTATCTGGTGGCTGACGGCGAAGGAGACCAGATGCTCGAGCAGCAGCGTCGCGATGCCCCTATGGTGCATGTGATCGGCCACCGCGAAGGCAATCTCCGCCGTGCCGCCCGTGCTGCACCCCGCCTGGTCCCCCGGCTCGACGGGTTCGCGGAGCGTGTAGTAACTGGCACAGCCCAGGACCACGCCGTCGGCCAGCGCGAGCAGCGCGACGCGCCCGGGACCGGTATCGCGGCAGGTCCGCTGCGCCTCGTCTTCCGCGGCTCGCCGGCTGAGGCCGAAGAAACGCAGGTAGATGTTGTCGGGGGACATGGCCTCGTACATGGCCTTGACCGCGTCGAAGTCGGCCGGAACGGCCAGTCGGATCTCGATCGTGCTCCCGTCGGCCAGCAGGGCGTACACGCTGTCCGCTGCCTGCGCCACGCTCATATCGGTCTCCCTGCGGTCAGAACGGCCCGGGCGTGGCCGGGTCGGCACTGTGTCACGGTTCAAACTAGGCAGCTCGCCCGGGCCGGGCTATGGACCAAGGTCCCGATTGGGAAGCTCGAATGGCCGGGCCGGCCGATAGCCGGGTATCACACGGCGTCTCGATCACGCGCACCGTTTCGGACGCGCATGGCGCCGTCCACTGGGGTCACCCAGATTTTGCCGTCGCCAATCGTTTCGGTACGGGCATGCTTGGCGATGGCTTCCACCATGGTCTCGGCATCGTCATCAAGGACGAGGACTTCGAGCCGGATCTTAGCGAGCAGCGCCGCCTTGCGATCAGCGGCTCGGCCTGCGCCAGCGGAGTACGTGTGCCCTCTGCTGGCGACGAGCAGGCCGAACTGCCGGCCAAAACCCCGTACCTCGGTCACGGTCAGCCCGTGCGCTCCGCTGTCGACCACGACGTCGATCAGTTCATCGAGCTTTTCGGGCCTCATAATCGCGGTGATCAGTTTCATGCTGTTTCACTTCCGCTTGTGTTGCTGCGCTACGCTGCTTCGCTGCCGGTACGACGAGGTACATTCGCGAGCAGCGCTCCCATTCACATGCTGCGCATGCGGTGGAATTTACGAATGTCATCCTTGCCTGCGAGCAGGGCCACGCCCACGCCCAATGCCACGACGCCGAGCGCCGTTCCCATGATGCGCTTCATTGTCCGAGCCTTCCTATCTATGCCGGGCAGAGCCTTCCCCGCCCAGATCCTGAGCGTGCGATCTGAGTCCAGATCGCTCGTTTTCATTTCCAGCTTGGCTCCCGGCTTCAGCCGGTTATAGGGCCGAAGGCCGGCCCGGCCACGGACGGAAGTCCCGGGTTCTCGTGGGACCATGCCACCTGGGTGCGGACTGCCTCGACATCGAAGGCCGACCGCGCGTCGGCGAGGAACGCCGACGCTGACTGGGCGGCCGCTGGGAACTCGTCGACGAAGTAGAAGCTCGGCGCCAGGGGACGATACCGGTCGCGCATCGTGAATCGAGCCGGGGCTGCCGTGGCGGGTGTCAGCGTGGCAAGCTGCTGTCATGGCGGAGGGCAAGGAACCGGTGACATGGGCGGGCCGGCGGGCCGTGGTGACATTTCCTGAGCATGTCGACATGTCCAACGCCGCGCAGATCCGTGAGCAGCTGCTGGCGGTATTCGACCGCGGCGCGGCGGTGGTGATCGCGGACATGTCGGCGACGGCGTGGTGCGATTACGTCGGTATCGACGCGGTGGCCCGGGCCTGCCAGCAGGCGGCGGTCCACCGGGCCGAGCTGCGGCTGGTAGCTACCGCACCGGCAGTCCAGCGGCTGCTGGCCGCCGAGGGCCTGGACCGTCTGGTTCCGGTGTACTCCTCGCTGGAGGCAGCCATCACCGCCGGGGAGCCGGACGGGCCGGATCCCCGTGGCGATCCCGCGGCACCGGTCGTGGCCCCGCGATGGCCGACCCGGCCGTTGGGCGAGCTGGAAGACGGACCGAGGCCGGCGCTCTCGAACGAGGCGGTCCTGCGTCAGCTGATCGACGCCCTGGCAGACGGGATCGTGCTGGCCGGCGAGGACGGACGGATCGTGCTGGCGAACCGGCGGGCGGCGGAGATGTTCGGCTATCAGCCCGTCGAGCTGGCCGGCCAGCCGGTGGAGTCGTTGATGCCGGCCGGGTTGCGGGACGCGCACCGCCTGGACCGGGCTTCCTATGCGCTTAAGCCGGTGGCCCGGCCGATGGCCGACCGGGCCCGGCTGGTCGGACTGCGCAAGGACGGCAGCACCATCCCGGTGGCGGTCGCGCTGAGCCCGGTCCCGACCGCCAGCGAGCATCTCGTCCTCGCCGTGGTCAGGGACGCCTTGCACGAGCGGGCCCAGGATGACCTCATCGACGTGGTGCACGGCGTGCTCGCGGAGCAGGCGCAGCAGGCCGAAGACCTGCTGGACCGGGTCGTCGGCAGCTTGTTCCACGTCGGCCTCAGCATAGAAACGGCCGCAAGCCAGCCCGCTGAGCTGGCCCGGGAGCGGATCAGCGCTGCGCTCCGGCGGCTGGACGACACCATCCACGAGATCCGCGATCATGTCTTCCGGTCCCGGCATCCGGGTAGCGGCCACGGGACGGCCTGGTGACATGCTGTCTCGATGCGGGCCGGCCGGGCTGCTGGCTGTCGCCTCGTCGATGACCGCGCAAAGCGGGACAGCCGAGAACCTGGAAGTACTGACAACCCGATAGCCGTCGGAGCGGCCTCTCACAGGGCTGGCAGCTGCGGGCCGGCGGCTAGCAGCGTGGCGATGAACGGGCACAGGTTCACCCGGTGACCGCTGATCCTCCCCGGCTCGATCTCCACGACCTGAGCCGCCGCCGCGGGCCAGCCACAGTCGGTGTCGATCCGGAACCCACCGGGTACCACCGACCGGCCCTGCACCTGGACCGACCAGCCCGACCGTGTCACCGGGTCGATCGAATCGGCGGCGAACGCGATAATCGTCTCATCCAGCGCCCGCTCGGGCAGCCCGAGGTGCCCCAGGCACAGGACCAGCCTGCGGCCGCCCAGGTAATACTGCACGGGCAAGATCACCGGCAGCGCGCGGACCGACAACGCCAGCCGGCCCACCGAGACCGTCGCCAGCAACTCCCAGCACTGTTGCTCGGAGAGCCCATCATCGTGCCCGGTCATGCTTGCAGACTTTCCGACCCGCCAGGTCACCCGACAGGGACTCAAGTCCCGGCCGGAAGAGACCAACGGCCCGAACTTGGTCCGAACCGGCCTGCGGGAACCGGGATGGAGTCGCACACGGTACTCGTCTGGCAGGCACGCGCCGCGAGCAGGCGCGCCGCACATCGTTGCCTGGCTATCCGCGCGAGCCTGACCTGACCGCTCGGTGATCACAAGGATTAGGCCCGGGTGGAAGGCGCCCTTGGCTTCCACCCGGGCCAGCTCGCTGACCGCCAGCGGTGCGGCGTGGCTCCTTCCTGCTGTGCTTGGCGGGCTGTTATTGCCGTACGTAGGTGCCCGGAGCTGGCTCTTTCGCCGGGAAGCGGGGGCTGCCGACGGACTGAGGCGCCGCGACCTGCGCACCGGAGCGGTCGGCCAGCCAGCCCACCCAGTGCTCCCACCAGGAGCCCTCGTGCCGCTGCGCGCCCGCCAGCCACTGCTCGGCATCGGGCGGCGTCTCCGGATTGACGAAGTACCCGAGCCCTCGGTGCTTCGGATCGGCCACCACGGTCTGGATGTGGCCACTTGAGCACAAGACGAACTGAGAATGACCGGAAACCAACTGGGTGGACCGGTAACCGGTGTGCCACGGCGTGATGTGGTCGGTCATCCCCGACGCCACGTACGTATCGCAGTTGATGCGTGAGAGGTCGATCGGCGTGCCGAGGACCGTCATACCGCCCGGGTGCACCATCTGGTTGCCTGCCACCAGGTCGAGCAGCTGATGATGGAAAGCGGAGCTCAGCCTGGTCGTGTCCGCGTTCCAGGCGAGGATGTCGAAGGCCGGAGGGTCCTGACCGAGCAGGTAGTTGTTCACCCAGTAGTTCCACACCAGATCATTCGGGCGCAGCCAGGCGAACATGTTCGCCGTCTTCCAGCCGTCCATCACCCCGCTGCGCTGCGACACCTTCTTGGCCAGCGCGAGCGACGCCGGCGTCGCGAACAGGAACATCCGTCCATCGGAGTCGGTGTCGAGCACGGTAACGGTCATCGTCACGGAGTGGATGCGATGGTCCCCGGCAGCGGCGAGGTGCGCCTGCGCGAGCGCGAGCGTCATCCCGCCCAGGCAAGCGCCCATGGCGTTCACGTCGGGCGAACCGGAAACCTCGCGGACCACGTCGATGGCGTCGATGGTCGCCTGCACGTAGGTGTCGAAGGTCCAGTCGCGCTGCTCGCCGGTCGGGTTGCGCCAGCTGATGGTGAACACACCGATGCCCTGCTTGAGCAGGTATTCGTACATGCTGCGGCCAGGTGCTAGGTCCAGGGCGTAGTACTTGTTCACCTGCGGAGGCACCACGAGCATGGGCCGCTGGTAGGTAACGTCGCTCTGCGGCGCGTACTGGATCAGCTCGAAAACCTCGTTCCGGAAAATGACCGCTCCGGGCGTCGCGGCGATGTTTTCGCCGAGCTTGAACGGCCTGCGGTCGACCATCGTCGGCATGCCGTGGTGGTGCCGCACGTCGCCGGCCAAGTTGGCGATCCCCTTACCGACGCTGCCGCCGCCGGTGTCGAGAGCCCGCTTGATGGCCGCGGGGTTGCCCATGAAGAAGTTGGTCGGGGCCAGGGACTCCCGGAGCAACATCAGCGCGAAGCGTACCCGCCCGCCGTTCGTGCCCTCGATGCCGAGGTCATCGACGTAGCTATCGGCTCGTGACCCGAGGCTGAGATACGCCTGCATGGTCGTGCGGAAAAGAGGATTCTCGCGCCACGCTGGATCGGCGAAGCGCTTATCCCCCTTCTCCGGCGCGACCTGCGACTTACCAAGCCCGATCCGCAGCAGCTCCGCGCCGGTCTCAGGCACACTCCGCAGCAGCGCCTGCGGCTGCCGCACCGCCTGCTGGCCGAGAAACCGCAGTGCGCCCGCCGCCACGCGGAGGCCGAAACCGCCGAACGGGGCTGACGGGGCCGGCCCCGGGACTGCCTTGGCTACAGCGGCCAGCTGAGCTGTGTTCTCGGTAAGATCCTCGCCCTGGCCGGGCTTCCCGGTTGGCGGCGGGACGGCCGCGGACGGCGGTGCCGCCGGTCGATGGCCGTTGGACGTGTTCTTGGTCAGCGGCGCCTTGCCGCGTGGAGTTGTCATGACAGCCTCTCTATGATCATGGCCATACCTTGCCCGCCGCCGACGCACATCGTCTCGAGCCCGATCGTCTGGTCGCGGGTCCGCAGATCGTTCAGCAGCGTGGCCAGGATGCGGACTCCGGTCATGCCGAATGGGTGGCCGAGCGCGATGGCTCCGCCGTGCGGGTTCAGCTTGTCGCTGAACGGGTCGACGCCGATCCCCCTGGCCGACGGGATAACCTGCGCCGCGAACGCCTCGTTGATTTCCACCACGTCCACGTCCTCGATGGTCATCCCGGCCCGGTCCAGCGCCTGCCGGCTGGACTCGATCGGGCCCAGGCCCATCAGCTCGGGCTCGAGGGAGCTGACGCCGGTGGAGATGATGCGGGCAAGGGGCTTGATACCGAGTTGCTCGGCGCGCGCCCGCGACATCACCACGGTGGCCGCCGCACCGTCGTTGAGCGGGCAGGAGTTCCCGGCGGTCACCCGGCCGTCCGCACGGAACACCGGCTTCAGCGCGGCTAGCTTCTCCAGAGTGGTGTCCGCCCGGGGCCCATCGTCGGCGGTCATCGTCAACCCGGAGTGCACCGTCACCGGAATGATCTCCCGGGCGAATATCCCGTCCTTAGAGGCCAGGACCGCGCGCAGCTGGCTCTGCAGGGCGTACCGGTCCATGTCCTCGCGCGTGACGCCGCACTTGTCGGCCACGTTCTCGGCCGTCTCGCCCATGCTCATAAAGACTTCGGGGAAGCCCTCCGAGCTACCCGGCAGCAGGCGAGGGTTGCGCGTTTCAGGCTGGTCGGCGTGCAGGCCGAGCGGCGAGCGGGTACTCGACTCCACGCCCGCGCACACGAACGCGGAGCCCTCGTCCGCCTTGATGGCATGAAAGGCCATCCGTACGGCCTGCAGCGACGATGAGCAGTAGCGGTTGACCGTGGTGCCGGGAGCGTTGATCCCGGCCAGGATGGCGATGATCCGGCCCAGGTTATGCCCCTGCTCGCCGCCGGGCAGGGCGCAGCCGCAGATCACGTCGTCGATCTGGCCGCGGTCCAGCTGGGGGACCTGCTTGAGCACCTCATCCACGACATAGGCAGCTAGGTCGTCGGGCCGCTCATCGATGAGCGAGCCCTTCCTGGCCCGGCCGATTGGCGTCCGGCCGATGGCGACGATAACGACTTCTGACATAACGCCCTCCTCATAGGGAAATGCGATGATTATTTGGCCTGGTGCGCCGTGGGCGGCTCATCGCTGACCACGACGTTCAGGCTGCCTTCGGCGTGGCGGGCCCGCAGGAGCTTCTTGTCGTGCTTGCCCACGCTGGTGCGTGGCACCTCGTCCATGAACGCCCACTGTTCCGGCAGCCACCACTTCACGACCCGGACGGACAGGTGCGCGCGCAGCTCCTCGGGGCTCACCGACTGGCCCGGTACCCGGACTACGCAGGCCAGCGGCCGCTCACCCCACCGTTCGTCGGGCGCGGCGATGACCGCGGCCTCGTGCACGGCCGGGTGGGTGAGGATGGCAGCTTCCAGCTCCAGCGTGGAGATCCATTCACCGCCCGATTTGACGACATCCTTGGCCCGGTCGCTGATCGTGATGTAACCCCTGGCGTCAATCCGGCCGACATCGCCAGTGCGCAGCCAGCCGTCGCGGAACTTGGCCGATGCCGGGTCCCGGTAGTAGGCGCCCGTCACCCATGGTCCGCGCACCTCGATCTCACCGGTGGAGACCTCGTCGCGGGGCAGCACCTTGCCCTCGTCGTCCACGACCCGGGCCTCCACGCCGCCGAGGGCGCGTCCCGCGGTGACCCGGTAGTCCATCGCGCGGTCCGCCGGGACGTGCTTGGGCGGATGAGCCAGCGCTGCAATCGGGCTTGTCTCGGTCAGACCCCAGCCCTGGACGATACGCACGCCGAATCCCTGCTCGTAGGCCTCGATCAGGCGACGCGGGACGGCGGCACCCCCGGCCAGGATCATGCGCAGTGATGAGAGATCGACGCCCGCCGGATCCAGGCCGAGGACGTCGTACCACACGGTCGGAACGGCTGTGGCCAGGGTGGCCCGCTCGGCTGCGATGAACCGGGCCAGCGGTTCTGCCTGCGTGAACCGGTTCGGCAGCAGCAGGTCAGCCCCGACGAGCCAGGCGGCGTACGGCATCCCCCAGGCGTTGCCGTGGAACATGGGCACGACCGGCAACAGGCGGTCGTGCTGGCTGAGCCCGAGGGCCTCGCCGGAGCAGACGCCCAGTGAGTGCAGGAAGGTCGAGCGGTGGCTGTAGACGACGCCCTTGGGCAGGTCAGTGGTCCCGCTGGTGTAGCACATCGCGGCGGCCGCAGTCTCCTCGATGTCCGGCCACGGATAGCCCGGCTGTTCCGCGGCGAGCAGTTCCTCGTAGTCGATGTGCGTCGGTAGCTCGGAGCGGTCACCCTCGCCGAACACGATGAGATGGCGGAGCGACTTGAGCTCATCCCCGCCGGCCGCTAGGACCGGGCCCAGGACCGGCGCCAGGCTGGCGTCGGCGAGTATCACGGAGTCCTCCGCATGGCCGATGACGTAGCGGATCTGCTCCGCCGACAGCCGGATGTTGATGGTGTGCATCACCGCACCCATGCCGGGAATGGCGAAGTACGCCTCCTGGTGCTCCTGGGTGTTCCAGGCGAAGGTGGCCACCCGGTCGCCGGGCTCGACGCCCAGCCGGCGCAGGCCGGCCGCCAGCTGCTCAGCGCGGTCCGCCAGGGCCCCGAACGTGATCCGGCGCACCCCGTCGGCCTCGTTGGTGACGACTTCGCTGTCGGCGTATGTGGTCCGGCCGTGCTCGAAGATGTGCCTGACCGTGAGCGGAAAGTCCATCATGGTGCTTTGCATCGCTAGCCTCCTGAGACTTGCGTTTGCTGGCCTGCCCAGTGCGGTTCGCGTAGGTCGCGCTTGAGGATCTTGCCTGCTGCCGACTTGGGCAGCGGCTCGGTGCGCAACTCGACGCACCTGGGTACCTTGAATCTGGCGATCCGCTCCCGGCAGTGTGCGACCAGTTCGTCAGGTGCCACCTGTATCCGGCCGAACACGACCGCGTAGACCGCCTCCCCCCAGCGTTGGTCGGGCACGCCGAAGACGGCGACCTCCTCGACCGCGCGATGGGTGGCCAGCGCGTCTTCCACCTCGATGGAGTAGATGTTCTCGCCGCCGCTGACGATCATGTCCTTGGTCCGGTCGACCAGGTAGAGGTAAGAGTCTTCGTCCCGGTACCCGAGGTCGCCGGTCAGGTACCAGTCGCCGCGCATGACCTCAGCCGTCGACTGTGGTCTGTGCCAGTAGCCGGCCATGACGCTGGGGCTGCGCACGGCGACCTCGCCGACCGCGCCCGGCGGCACGTCAGCCCGGGATTTGTCGACGACCCGCACCTCGACGCCCACGGCGGGCTGGCCGCACGAGCGGATCAGCGGGGTGTCGAGTAGGCGCTCCTCGTGCGGCAGCAGTGTGGTGATCGGTGTCGTTTCTGTCGTGCCGTATACGTGCAGCAGCTCGGCACCGGGGAAGGCCTGCCTGGTCCGCCTGAGCGTCTCGGCGGAAATGGGTGAGGCGCCGTGGCTCAGGTACCGCAGCGAGCTGACGTTCCGCGGCCGGGCGAGCTGCGCGCTGGCGGCCGCGGCGAGCATGGTGGGAACGAGCAGCGTGTGCGTGACCGCGTCGCGCTCGATGAGGTCGAGCGCTAGGTCAGGCTCGAACCTGGGCATGATGACGTGGGTCCCGCCGGCCCAGACGGTGGCCAGCGTGGCGATTATCCCGCCGGTATGGAACATCGGAGAGGCCACGAGCCACCGCGTCTGCCGGTCAAAGGGCCAGGTGGCCATGAAATGCAGCGCGCTGGAGACCAGGCTCCGGTGGGTATGCATCGCGCCCTTCGCCGCCGCCGTGGTACCTGAGGTATAGAACAAGACGGCCAGATCGTCCTCGGTTACCCCGTCGCCCAGGGGCACCTCGTCAGCCGTGGCGATCAGGTCCTCGTAGTCATCCGGCATCGTCAGCACGTGCCCGACTCCCGCGGCACCCGGATAGTCGGAGTCGGCGAACAGCACGCTGACCCCAGCGTCCGCCAAGATGGCGCGCATCTCCGCGGGAGCCAGCCGCGAGTTGACCGGGACCAGCACGTAACCCGCGGCCGGCAGCCCAAGGTAGAGCTCGAGGTAACGGTCAGAGTTGAGCGCGATGACCCCGACCCGCTCGCCCGGCGCGACGCCGAGCTTGCGCATAGCGCTGGCCAGGCGGCGGCATCGCGAGCCAAGCTCGGCATAGGTACGGCGCCTGTCCTGGCACACGACGGCGGAGGATCCGGCCGCGACGCTGAGGGCTCGGCTGAGCGGCTGGGCGAATGTGTACATCGGGCTCACCTCCAAATCGCAGGAGCAGGGAGCCTCTTCTTTCTCGCCCGTTCTGGCTGGCCAGGAATCCGGAGACTGTCGGTAAACAGCACGTTAACGACTAGTCGACGGGGGGTAATGGCCAAAGGTCCCTAGGCCGAGGGCTGGAGGTCCGGAGGCTCGTCTAAGTCGCATCAGGCGTAGTACACGCAACACGAGTACCAACAAACCGGCCACATCGCGGGAGATGATGGATGAGAAAGCCTCTCGCGATCTAACTCGGTTTGGAGTAACAATTGCCTCAGTGCTCACTTTGATGTTTCGGATCTAACCTCTGGGAGGGTTCCGATGACAGCAGCCACATCGGCCGCGCCGGTCAGGGACGAGCAGCTAAGCATCAAGGGGCTGCGGATCCATACTCAGATCCGCGGAGAGGGCGAGCCGCTGCTGCTCTACTCCGGCATCTGGGGCGAGGTCGGCTTGTGGGAACAACTGCTTCCCCATCTGGACGGGTTCCGTACGATCGCCTTCGACCCGCCGGGCATCGGCCGGTCGCAGATGCCCGCCGTCCCGCTGACCATGTGGGGACTGGCCGGTTTCGGCACCGCGGTGCTCGACGAACTCGGCATACAGTCCGCTCACGTGCTCGGCGCTTCGTTCGGCGGCGCGGTCGCACAGCAGATGGCGTTCTCGTACCCTCGCCGGGTTCGCCGGCTGGTACTGGCGTCGACATCCTTCGGCGGTTTCGCCCTGCCCGGCAGCCCGAAAGCTTTCTGGCACTTCGTCCACCCGCGCAGCTATCATCCGGAACGTCTGGAACGGGTGGCCGGCGCCATGTTCGGCGGGCGGCTGCGCACCGAGCCGGAGCTTGTCCGCTCGTTGCACATCCGGCGTCCGGCGAAAACCTTGGCCGCCCTGTACCGGATGGCGCCGCTTTTCGGCTGGACGAGCCTGCCGTGGCTGTGGGCCATCGGCCAGCCGACGCTGGTCATCGCTGGCGACGATGATCCTGTCACCCCGCTGGTGAACCACCGGGTCATCGCGTCGCTGATGCCGCGGGCAACGCTGCATACCGTGCGGGGCGGCGGCCACCTGGTCCTGCTTGATAGCGCTCACGAGATCGGGCCGTTGATCGCCAGCTTCCTCCAGGACGACCGCGCCTAGGAGCCGGGCTTGCTCTCACGTGACAGGCTCGAAAAAGTTAGCCATGTACGCGGCGGGTGCGTCCGGCCCACTCGGGTTCGCGGAGCATGAACTTCTGGATCTTTCCCGTTGATGTCTTCGGCAGCCCGACCACGATGTCGACCTCGCGAGGGGCCTTGTAGCGGGCGATCTTGATGCGGACGTGCGCGATCAGCTCTTCCGGGGTTGCGCTGTGGCCGGCCCGGAGCACGACGAACGCCTTCGGGCGTTCGCCCCACTTGTCGTCGGGTATGCCGATGACAGCGACGTCAAGTACGGCTGGGTGGCTCATAAGCGCCTGCTCCACCTCGATCGTGGAGATGTTCTCTCCACCAGAGATGACAATGTCCTTGGAGCGGTCCCGCAGCTCGACGTACCCGTCAGGATGCATGACGCCGAGATCACCGCTGTGGAACCAGCCGCCACGGAACGCATCGGCGGTGGCCTGCGGGTCGAGGTAGTAGCCGGCCATGACGTTGTTGCCGCGCATGACGATCTCGCCCATCGTGCTGCCGTCGGCCGGGACGTCGGCCATCTCATCGTCCACCACCCGCAGGCCCTCGGCCTGGATCATGCTCACGCCCTGGCGAGCCTGCAGGACGGAGCGCTCGCCGGATGACAGCCCGGCCCACTGCGGCTGGGATTGGCAGTAGGAGATCGGGCCATAGGTCTCGGTCAGCCCGTAGACGTGCACGACCTGGAAGCCCATCCGTTCCATGTGCGCGATGGTCGTGGGGCTGGGCGGTGCCCCGGCTGTGGTGATCAGGACCGGCCGGGTCAGCGGGCCGGCCTCGGGCGCGTTCAGGATGCTGCTCACCACGGTCGGGGCCGCGTTGAGGTGGGTGACGTGGTGCTCGCGCAGCTGCTGCCAGATCGCGTCACCGCGGACCTCGCGCAGGCACACGTGCGTGCCTCCGATGGCTGTCAGCGACCACGGCGTACACCAGCCGTTGCAATGGAACATCGGCAGTGTCCACAGATAGACGCTGTTCTCGTCGTGCCGGGAGTGGACGATCTCGCCGAAACAGTTCAGGTACGCACCGCGGTGGGTGTAGACGGCGCCTTTCGGGCGCCCCGTGGTGCCGGAAGTGTAGTTGATCGCGATCGGGGCAAGCTCGTCCGGAACCGACCAGGACAACGGTTCTCCCGTGCCACGGGCCAGGAACTCGGCGTAGCTCACCAGCCGCGGCTCGTCGCTCAGATCCGGATTCACCGGTCCAAGCTGGGTGTCCTCGGCGACCACCAGTTCGGTCACAGCCTCCACGTCCTTCACGGCAGCCACTGCCGTCGAAAGGAGCGCGGCGTCGACAACCATGGTTTTCGCGCCCGAATGGCCGAGGACGTACGCCACCTCCTCGGCCGTGAGCCGGGTGTTTATGGCGACAAGCACCGCGCCGGCCAGCGGGACCGCGTAATGGGCGATGAGCATCTCGGGGAGGTTTGGCATCAGGTAGGCGACCCGGTCACCCGGTCCGACACCGCTCGCCTGCAGCGCTCGTGCCACCCGCTGCGCCTCGGCCGCCAACTCCGAGTAGGTGAGCCGCCGCGCGCCGTAGATCACGGCGGTCTTGCCGGGCCACACCCGAGCCGACCGCTCCAGGAACGACAGC
>Ga0302314_10010738_pt1 | contig 15997 bp, 9 predicted proteins | sample III_Palsa_N2_3_FD_200533 | JGI IMG/M metagenome (GOLD analysis project Ga0302314, IMG submission 200533) | Peat permafrost microbial communities from Stordalen Mire near Abisko, Sweden - III_Palsa_N2_3 | ecosystem: Environmental > Terrestrial > Soil > Palsa > Peat permafrost | place: Sweden... | reverse complement strand
GAATGCCCAGCTTCCTCACCGCCGCCGCCAGTTCGGTGGCGCGGCGCTCACCGATGGCCGGCATCTCCTGCGTAAGGGTACCGTCGGACAGCAACGTTGCACCACGGTAGCCGACGATATTGAACTGTCTGGCATGAATGGCATTTGCGTACTGGACCGCTTTCAGGGCCTCACCGATGTTTTTGGCCGCGACTTCGGAATCGAAATCATAAGTGAGCGTGAACGTCTGCGGGTGGAAGGGCGCAGATGGAGGCTGGAACGACACCGGCTGTGGCGGTGGGCGCAGCGCCGAGGCCGCGGTGTTCGGCCCCGGTCCGCGGCGGGCCGCAATCTGGTACTTCAGGTCTGCCGGCAGCATCGTGTTGCAGGATGCGTCCAGCTCGCGCAGCGGCGAGGCCACGGGCGGATTCGGCAGGGGCTGTCCGTCGGCGGATCCGGATGCCAGAGGCGACTGCGGATAGTCGGACGTGAGGGGAATGCCGCCGCAGATGCGCGGGCCGGGCGCAACCTTGCCTTCGACCAGCACTTTGTGCCCGAGGTAAGGCGGTGACCAGCCCCCGGAGTCGGTCTGGACGCCGAGGAAGTAGCGCTCTCCTTGGTAATCGGCCATCCAGCACGGCACCGTGCTCGTGTCCTGAAGAATGGGACAGCCGATGAAATTGCGCCGCTCCGGCGGCGGCCGCGGACCGGCAGTGGGCCGATCATCGGCCCTGGCCCGGCAAGCAGATCCGGCGATCAGCGTGATACCGGCAGCCAGCGCAAAAGTTTTGCTCAACGCCATTTCACAGCACACTCATGAAGTTCACCAGGTCATTCTTTTCCTGCTGCGTCAGGGTCATGTTGAAGCGGCGATCGTAGAAATCCACGAGTGCACGCAGGTCTTCCGCCGAGCCGTTCGAGAAATAAGGCGCCCGCGCCGCAAGCCCCCGCAGCTGCCCCATGACGATTGAACCCACGTCATAGCATTTGCCGGAGATGAGGGCCCGTCCCGGATCGTGCGTGTAGATGACGCGGCCCAGGAAAGGGTGCGGCCGCGCCTCGGGGTTGCACACCACCTTGAACAGCGGCAGGTCCGGAGTTGCATCACTGTTGGGTGAATACAGCGGCTCACCTGCCCACGGTTCGTTGGTGGTGCCCAGATCCACCCAGCCGGCCGAGGCGTCAGTGCCGACCATCTGCAGGTTATGGCAGGTGACGCAGGTGCGCTTGGCCGGATTACCCAGGCCGACCGTGTTGATGTGCGCGGCGTCGCGGATCCAGAACGGTCGGGTGAAAAACACCGCGTAGCCCCGGATTACCGAGGCTTTGAAAGCCGCGCGCGTGAGCACCTCACTTTGACTCCGGTTCTGCCACACATCGAAGGTTTTGAACACGGGCTTGCCGAAGTTGTCCCCAAGGACTCCGGTGGGGGAGGACTGCAGGTTGCGGGGGCCGAGGGCCGGGGGCGTGTCCGCGGTGGCGAAATCATCCCCAACCTTGTCGACTCCCTGCGCGACGAAGATCTGCGATTCGAACTGGACGATCTGCTGCAGCTGCGATTCGGTCGGTGGGCTCTTGATCTGCAGATGGTCGTGGGCAGCATCGATCGCCTGATGCCGCAGCGTGGGCTCGCGCGCATCAGACATGATGTTCATCGCTGAATACGCCCCCGTCTGCGGGTCGCGGTCCATCACCATGCCCATGCGCTTCGCATTGAACGGACCGGCGCCACCAAAGGTGGTGCCTCCGGCATCCGGGGAGACGTAGGCCAGGTTGCCGACGACGCGCGGTCGACGGTAGACCGAGATATGCGGATCGGCGCTGTGCAGACCGTAAAGAGGGCTGTTGTTGCATCCGGTGGGATCGCGAACGACCTCGACGGTGAACTCGGGTACAACCGGGGTACCGTCCGGGCCGGCCTGGCGGGGCCACGGCAACGAGACGCGAAACAGACCGCGCTTGAGCAGAAGTGAATGCGAGCGCGGGTCGCTCGCCGGGAGATCTGGACAGTTGGCGCCATCAATCGGCGCAAACAGGGGGTCCTTGCCCTGCGTCTCGCGCCACCGTCGTTGGATTGCAGCAACCGACAGCCCCATGCCGCTGGCGGGCTGGTGGCATGTCACGCAGGCGCGGCCGTTGGTGCCAATGGGCTCGAAAAAGGCATTGCCGCGGGACTCGGTGGCGCCTTTGGCATTGAGGACCTCGATCTGGCCCCAGTCATCGTGGTAACGGGCCGTCGCGGGCACCGCGCCGGACGATCCCGGAGAGAACCAGTAGGAGCGCTGCGCCGGGGGGCCACTCGGCGCCGTCTGCGCGATCACCCAGGAATTGCCGGCGACACCCGCGCCCAGCAGCGCCGCCGCGAGCACTCGACCAGCTAACCCGCCGTCCACGCGCCTTGCTCGACCCACACCCATCTCGTGATGCTCCCGCTGCAGTGGCAGCAGTATTCAGCAAGCCAATTCTGCACAGCGGAGCAGTCCTTTGCAAGCGCTTACATCAAGGCCCACAACCTTGGCCGGCAGCTTGCTTCGGCCGCGGTCAACCCGGATGATCACCCGGTGTCCGCGCGCACCAAGAAAAAACGCCCCCCCCCTGCTGTGCGAAATCGGGCGCGCAGCACGACGCCGACGCTGGCGAGCGTTGCGCGTCAGGCCAAGGTATCCACCGCGACCGTATCGCGCTTTTTCAATTTTCCGGATGTGGTCTCGACGCGAACCGCAGCCCGCATCCGCGAGGTCGTCGAGCGCACGGGTTACACTCCGAACTTGCTGGCTGGTGGCCTGGCCTCCAGCCGCAGCCGTCTCATCGCCATTGCGATCCCACGCATCTCGCAACCCATGTACTCGAGCACTATCCAGGCCATCGCGGATGCGCTGATCACCGCGGGCTATGGAGTACTGCTCGGCCTGACGGGCGGTGTGAACCAGTACGTCGAACGGCAATTGCAGTCCATTGTGGGCCGCCGGCCGGATGGGATCATCCTGGCCGGCACTCCGCTCGGGGAGGCCGCGCGCTCGTGGCTGCGCAGCACGGGTATCTCCATTATCGAGATCTGGGATCTGCCGTCCCATCCGGTGGATCTGGTGGTCGGCTTTTCGCACGCGAAGGCCGGTGCGCAGATGGCCCGCTATGCGCTCAGCCATGGCCGGCGCAGAGCACTCATCATTTCCGCGGACGGCCCGCACGCCAGCCAGCGGCGGGACGCGTGCGTGCGTACCTTTTTGGATGCAGGCGCACCGGCACCGGTCGTGGCCACCTTCCCCCAGGCTGTGAGCTACCGGCAAGCACGCCGCGCTGTGGCAGAGCACTTGGACGGCGGCGGAAGGTCGGACGTTGTGCTGTGTTCCTCGGACTGGAGCGCGCACGGCGCCACCGATGAGTTACTGAGCCGCAGGTATCGCGTGCCCGAAGAGGTGGCGGTCCAGGGGTTCGGTGACCTGGAATTCGCCGCGGAGCTGCAACCCGCTCTGACCACGGTGGGCATCGACGGTGATGCCATCGGCAGACAGATCGTGCGATTTCTGGCCGACCGATCGCAGCGCAAACGCATCGTTCAGCCGACGGTCGACATCGGCTTCGCGCTCATCCGCCGCGATACCGGTTGAGGGGCACGACTGCTTCGACCAGCCGGTCGTGCGCGTCAGGCGATAAGACCCTCGACTCGTAGGAAGTCCTCCATCAAGGAGACCATGGCGCCATGGCTCCAGTTCTGGTCATCCACCATGTCGGCGGAAACGGCCAGTACCGGAATGCCCGCTTCCCGCAGGGCGAGCGCAGTCAACCGCGTTCCGGATTGGGAGAGGCGGTTGTCGGGCGGTATGAGCATCACCGCCGCATCGATGCCGAAGCGCTGCGCCTCGCTCACCATCCAGCTGTTCATCCAGGGCGGCAGGTGCAGCACTTCGTTCATCGAGCAGATCCGGCTGGCGAGTGCCTCCATGGGACGACCGTGCAGATTTCGGATATAGGCGGGTTCAGCAAAAGGCATATACATCGACCAGACGAACACCGCGCCGTGGCGGTCCTCGAGGGCCTGGTAGAAACTGGTGTCATGCCATAGCCCGGCGCCGATCCACATCAGGCGCAGCCGCTCGGTGGTGCCCACCCCGTCGCCGGCGCGCACGCGCTCGGCAACCTCGTCCCGGAACCGGCGCGCATGTTCGACCGCCCAGTCGGACCCGCGATGCCACTGCGGGATCATCGTATTGGGCATCTGCTCGACGATGGACACCGGACACGGGCGGGCCGAGGCGATCATCGCGGCCGCCTCGGCGATGTAACCCTCCTGTTCGTTGATCTTGACCATGAGCCGCTGCAGCTGCTGCGGATCAAAGCGCCGGCCTGTCTTGCGCTCGAGCAGTTCGATCAGCGCGTGCATTTCTTCGACGAGCAATGCAATCCGATGCGGCTCGTAGACTTCCTCCCACTGATCCTTGGCGTGCCGGAACCAATCGGGGCTCTTGTGCTGCCAGGCCGGCGCCTCCATGGGGAAGAATTCGACTCCGAGCGCCTCGGCCCACTGGGAAAAAACGTGCTCCACGCACTCGCAGGTCAGGCGCGCCACCATCACCGTCGGTTTCGGCAGACCGCCCCAGGGGGCGCTGCTGGCATCCGCCGCCAGCGTGCAGCCCAGGCCCAAAGAGCAGTAGCGGCATCGATTGGACGGATATCCCAGCGCATCCATGACCTGGAAGTATTTCCCGGAGAGGCGCTTGGCGGAAATGTAGGCGGACCACCACTGGTTGCTCACCAGCGGAATATCCATGGCGTGGAAGATCTCGTGTGGCGTATCCGCCTGCGCCAGCGCGAACGGCTCGCCCCGATCGACCACGCGCGCCCGCAGCTCTCCCGCGAAGCGCTTCTGGTAACTGCCCGCCTCGGCCGTGCAGACCAGGAGCTTGCGGGCGCGGGTGCCTGAGTCCTCACTCATTCAAATACCCCGCCGGCTCTGAGTGCCTCGAACCGATCTGCATCCAGTCCCGCAAGGCTGAGCGCCACCTCACGGGTGTGTTCGCCGATTCCGGGCGCACGAAAAGGCGTGCAGGTATCCGCAGAAAAACTCATGGGGGTGCGCACGTGCCCGAAGCTGCCCAGGAGCGGATGCGGCAGCTCCACCAGTGCGCCACGGGCTTTGAGATCCATGTCGGATACCAAGTCCTCGACATCTTGGACGGCTCCGGCCATGAAACCCAGGCCCTGCAACTGCTGCACGAGGTCCTGATCGCGCTGCGTGCGGCTCCATTCCTCCAGGGGTCGGCCCCCCGCGAGGTCCTGCAACCGCTGCCACTGGTCCGCATCCACCACACTCACCCCTACCCAGCGATCGGTGCCCGAGGCGGGCAGCAGCCCCTGCCACAGATAACGGGCATCGACATTTCCAGATCGCTGCGGCACCTCGCCGCGCTGTGCGGCCTCAAGCGCCGGCCACATCTGCTGGACGCAGATCTCATACATGGAGGCATCAATGTGGCCGCCCTGGCCACTCGTGAGGCGCTGAGCCAGGAGCGCAACGGCGGAAGCGGCCATCACATACGGCACGATCACATCCCCATAGGGTACCGCCCCTGGTGTCACCGGATCGCGATCCGGCCAGCCCGTGAGATACGTGCGGCTGGAGAGCGCCGCGCCGGTGCCATCCACGCCCCATTCATGGGCGAGCGGCCCGGTTTGCCCGAAGACGCTGCCGGAGACCATGACGACACCCGGGTTGCGCTTTACCAGCTGCTCGTAGTCCAATCCCAGCTTCTCCATCGTCCCCGGCGAGAAGTTCTCGACCACCACATCCGCCCACTCGATGAGGGGATTGATGATCTCCCGGGACTCCGGGCGCTTCAGATCCAGCGCGAGACTGCGTTTAGAGGTGTTCAGGTGCGCGAACCAGGGCTTGTCATCCAGCTGCCCCGGTTTTGAGGCGCTGACCTGGACGTCCAGGCGTGACAGACAGGGGCGGGAACGGCTTTCCACCTTGATGACATCAGCGCCGAGATCACCCAGGATCTTGGTGGTGATGGAGCCCACCAGGGCCCAGGAGAAATCCAGCACTCGAATCCCGGACAAGGGTCCGCGACGCTCAGCAGCCTGCTCCGGCAGGACCGTCCTCCCAGCCCCTTCCGGCCCGGGGCGCAGTCGCGCGAAGCGCACCGGCACCCGTTCCTTCCCAGCCTGGATCCAGAAGTCCCGCATCCGCAGGTGGGGGTCTTCGAGGACATCCTCCGGTGTGGCGAGCACGCAGGCATTGATCCCGCGTTTGCGGCCCTCCTGCGCCACCTCGGCGCGGGATCGCCCGACAAAGAACGCCGCGATCGCGTGTTCCCACTCCGCCCGTCGCCGTGGATCCAATGTCGAACGGTCATACCGCAACCACTCCACGCCGTGTAGCGGATTGATGGCGCCGAGCTCATCCATCCAGTCCGAGAGGGCCTGGTTGGCGGGTGCCCCGAAGCGTCCGGTCATGAGAGTGTGGAAACACCACCCATCCGTTAGGCGCCAGATGCAGCGCACGGTGCTCTTGCCGTAGTTGATCGCACCACCCACCCGGTGGAGCTTGCGACGATCGAATTGCCAGACCAGGATCCCATTCACGGTGCGGCTGAAGGCCACTTCCTGGGCGGAGATGTCCACGTGCTGCCCCGCCCCACCGGTCACCCGGCGGTAGTGCGCCGCCATCGCCGCGGCGGCGGCGGCCATATCCGCATGAAAGAGGCAGGCATCGAGCGCTTCCTTCACTGGCGGCCGATCCGGCTCGCCGGTCAGGCGCAACGTGCCACCCACTGCCGAAACGACCAGCTCGGCGCCCCGCCAACGCGCGTGCGGCCCGCCGCTGCCGAAGGCCGTGACGGACACGTGGACCAGATGCCGGTTCCACAGCTCCAGCTGTTCACGGGTAATCCCCTGATCGGCGAGCCGAGCGAGACCCTCGCCTTCGATCAGAAAGGAAGCGGCCGCGACTGCCTGCGCATCGAGCGGTCGATCCAGGCGCGTAGCGCCCATTGACTCCAGGTAGCGCGCAAGCGGTCGGTGCGCCATCTCGCCCAAGGCGATAAACGTGTGCCCCGCGAGCGGCTTCATCACAGCTGTCCTTCCAGAAAGGTTTGAATGTCCTGCGCCGCCCCGTCCGCGAAATCCCAATCCCGGGCGCTCAACACCAGACAGGGGATGCTCGCCGCTGCAAGCGCCCGGCCCAGGCGCGGCACTTGCCAGGCCAGTGCCTCATCGTCTCTCGCAAACCATAATATGGCTGCCTGTGCGTGGGTTTCACGCACGAGGTTCTGCAGACGCTGCTCTGGCGCCTTGAGGTCACGACCCAGGAAGGTCTGACGCAACCAGTTGTGCGAGATGGCCCTCACCGGATCGGCGGCGGCGGCCTCGACCGTGCCCCCGAGGCGCTCGAGGTTGCGGTCATAGAATTCCTCGGCAATGAGCCAGCCGCAGGATTCGATGAGCCGGTGTATGCGCGCATCCGGGGGCGAACTGCCCGCCAGCACCACCCGGCCCCGGACGCTCGGCAGGGACTGCTGTTCCAAGGCGGCGATCACCGGTCGCACGTCCGCGTACAGGCTCGCCCTAACCAGTTTCTCATACAGGCTGCCCGGAGCGCGGCGCGCCTGACGCAACGTAGCGAACGCCACCCGCAACGCATTGGCACGCTCAACGCCGGCGCTGAGCGACTCATCCGAGAGCCGCAACCGGCGCGCCAGTGTGCGCAACGCCTCCTCGGTGTACCGATGGCTCGAAGGGCGATTGATTCGCGCGATATCGAAGATGAGCGGTGCGGGGCCTGCCAGCTTGCCGCACCGCTGTAGCTCGCACACGTAATAGTAGAGCCGCTGGGAGACATCCTCGCCCCGGGTGAACACCACCGCTTCGAAGCAGTCGAACCGGCCCCGCGCCCAGTCCTCGAGCATCGAGCGGGCGTAGATAGGGAAACTGCTTTCCAACCACTCATCCGCCCGGGGCGTATCGAGGGTGACCCGCCAGGGCAGATGACAGCTGCCCCGAGGCGCTGCAAGCAGCAGATCCGGCGGAATGTCCAGGCCCACGTAACCCAAGGCACCGCCCGCGGCCACGGCTTGCAGGGGGTTGCCCAGCAGGGCATCGAGGAACTCGTCAACGTCTTGCATGGTGTGCGGGAAGTATCGCTGATGGCGTATTGGTTGACAAGTTCACCTATTAGCTGCACGACACCTCAGGCTGCAGCCGTGGCACCCGCATCACGGCGCCTCACGTACTGCCGCAGCCACACCATCAGTGCGATCACGCCGAGGGTCGTACCCATGACGACATGCCAGCCGAGATCGAAGCCCCCGGAGTAGTCCCGCATCCACCCCAGCGCCTGGGGTCCGAGATAGCCGAACAGACCGCTGCCCAGGCCGACGATGCCCATGATCGGCCCGGTGTCGCGGCCGCGGAGCAGTTCGGCGGCGGTCGGATAGACCTGGTTCGCCGTGGCGTGACCCAGGCTCACCAGCACGGCGGTGGCGCAGGCGAAAAGGTACAGGTTGGTCGAGGACATCAACGCACAGGCGGGCAGCATGAGTGCGCACATCCCGGCCAGCACCCACCATCGATCGAATTTATCGGCGAGCCAGCCGCAGATGGGATTGATGAAAATCGCCACACCATAGGCAGCGGCAATGATCGCAGAGGCCTGCGCCGCGGTGCCGTGAAGCTGCCCGCGCACCACGACCGGAACAAAAAAGGTCGCGGCAAACCCCGGGGCATTGGCCAGCCCCAGCAGCGGGATGACCCAGACAATCCGCAGCCTGAACGCGGAAAAGGGGCTGCGCTGCGGCCTCGTCGCCATTGGCGGCGCGGCGCCCTCCCCGCTGCGATAGCCCAGCATCATCACGGCGGCCCCGATGAGCGTCATCAACCCAAAGCCCATCATGCTCAGGCGCCATCCCAGCAGGCCTTGCATCGTGTTGGAGAATCCCGAGCCCAGCACGGTGGCCAGGGCGGTCAGGGCACCCAGAAGCCCCATGGCATTGCCCCGCCAGCGACTGGGGACGGTAATCGAAACGGCCGTCACCACGCAGATGAAGGCGAGTCGATAGCCGATGAGCCAAACCGTGCGGGCCGCAAGTCCCTGCAGATAATTTTGTGCCAGCCCCACCATCAGCAGGCCGACGCTCGCCAGCAGCAGCCCCCCGACCAGGATCCGCTTCTCGCCGAAGCGCTTGGCCAGCAGACCTGCCGGCACGCTCATGAGGAGTGCCACCAGGCCGTACAGCCCGGTGAAGGTGCCCATCTGCGTGTAGCTCATGCTCCACGCCTCCTTCATGTAGGGGATCAGCGGTGAGAAGCCCAGGCTCGAGGCCTGAATGGCCATCATGGCAATCACGGTGACCACGTACGAGCGGACCCAGCCGGGCCGCGCGACTTGGGCGGTGTGCTCATCGTCTCCGTGCATTGCCCCCCCCCAAACGCCGCGCGTGCCGCCTTTAAGTTCTGCGTTCCCCGATCACGCCCTGTGCGATGAGCGCCTCGATGTCGTCGTTCGAATAGTTCAGTGAGTGGAGTATTTCGCGGCTGTGCTGGCCCACCTCGGCGACCTGCGCGGGCGCCCCGGGACCGTCCTTCGCGAACACAAACCCGGCGTTCAGATACTCCGCCGTGACCGTCTTACCGTCCCGCAGATTCACGTCCACCTTCTGAACGAGGTTTCGATCGGCACCCCGGGCCGCGTCGCAGGCACTTGCTACGTCCCGGATCAACCCGCAGGGGGCGCCAGCAGAGTTGAGCAGCCGCTCCCACTCGTCGCCGTCGCGGGACGCGAAGATGGGCAATAGTGCCTCGCGCAGTGCCTGGGCGTGCTGCGGCCGGGCGCGCTCCAGGGTCGTGGCAAATCGAGGATCCGCGATCCATTCGGAGCGACCGATGGCATGACACAGCGCGTTGAACTGATTGTCCTGGACCACGCCCAAGGACACGCTGGTGCCATCGCGGGCGGGGAAAACCGCTGCCGTCGGTGATCCGCTGTAGCCAACGTTACCGGTCCTGGGCAGCATTTGCCCGGTGACCAGATACGGTGTGGCCAGGGAGGTCAGCATCACCAGCGAGGCATCGAGCATGGCGACATCGATGTACTGCCCTTCCCCGAACCGTTCCCGTTGCAGCAGCGCCGCGAGCACCGCAAGCGCCGCGAGTGTGCCGGTATAGGTATCCACCACGGGCCAACCCACGCGGGAGGGCGGATCCCCCTCCTCGCCACCGACAGCCATCATCCCACTCGTGGCCTGCACGATATTGTCGATCGCGGGATAGTCGCGCTGGGGTCCGGACTGGCCGTACCCGGAGATGCAGCAGTACACGATGGCCGAGCGCAGCCGGCGACAGGTCTCGTACCCCATACCCAGCCGCTGCATGACCCCGGGGCGGAAGTTCTCCAGCACCACATCACTACTGGCCACCAGTTGCTTCGCCGCCTCTGCGCCGCGCGGGTCCTTGAGATCAATGGCGATGGAGCGCTTGCCGACATTCGCAGCGACGAAGGCGGGTGCCATCCCGTCCCACTCCCGGAAAGGGCCGTACTGGCGCATGGGGTCCCCCCGCAGGGGTTCCACCTTGATGACCTCGGCGCCTAGCAGCCGCAGAAAATGCGAACAGAAGGGCCCGGCCATGACGTGGCTGAAGTCGGCGACACGATATCCAGCGAGGGGCTGCGGCATCGGCGGATTACCCGCTCAGACCTGGGGCGAGGGCCGCCCACATCAAGACCGCCGCGGCGGAGCAACTGTAGTGGTTCATCGTTCCAATAGGTTACCTGATCAACTAATATCGTGCTTGCCAGCTTTAACTTATGCACACCCCGGGGTGAGATCATGCGTGGTTGTTTTGTCTCGATGGCCGCGATAGCGGTCGGACTCCTGGCGGCAACGCCGAGCCGCGCGCAGGACAGTGGTTTCGGGCATTACCTCCCCGCTGCTACCTTTACGGAACACGTGAGTTCCACGCAATACCTGCCGATGCGTGATGGCGTGCGCCTGGCGATTCGCATCACCCGACCCGCGCGCGACGGGCAGGCGGCCACCGGTCCGTTTCCGGTGATCTGGCAGCACGCGCTGTCGGTGAGCGAATCCCCGGACAGCACCCTCACGCCCAGCGAGGCCGGACTAGGTCATCTGCCAGGGTTGGTGGCCTACGGCTACGTCGTGGCGCAGGTCGCCCGACGGGGCAACGGTCAGTCTTTCGGCATTCGCCGCGGTTATAACGATGAGACCGAGACGGATGATGCCTACGAGGTCACCGAGTGGCTGGCGCGTCAGCCATGGTCCACGGGTAGTGTCGGCATCTACGGATGCTCGAATACGGGCGACGCCGCCATGCACGCGCTCAGTGGCCGCCCCCCCCACTTGAAGGCCGTCTTCGCGGGCTGCTTCTCGTGGAGCAAATACGATGCGATGCGACGAGGTGGGATCTTCGCCCAGTGGGGTACGGGACCGCAGCGGACCCTGGCCGAGGATATGGCGGTGGAGCCCGTCGACGGCGATGCGGACAAGAAGCTGCTGGCCCTGGCTGCCGCGGAGCATCAGCAGTCCACGAATCTGCTGGAGATGTGGCGGCAGATGCCCTATCGCGACAGCTGGTCGCCGCTCGTCGGGACACGATTCTGGTCTGAAAGCAGCATCAGCAGTTATGCGGAGCCGCTGCGCCAGCTACACGTCCCGGTGTACATCATGGGCGGCTGGCATGATGAGCTCCGGGACCAGGGCATCATCGCGCTGCTGAACCTGCCCGAGTCGCGCATTCTCATCGGACCCTGGCAGCATTGCATGAATCCGGGCTTCGAACTGCTGCAGGAAATCCACCGTTTTTTCGATACCTATCTGAAGGCGCTGCCGACGGGCCTGGCAGCCGAGCCGCGGGTGCATTACTACACGATGAACGAGGCCGATGGCGGCTCGTGGCACAGCGCCGCCACCTGGCCGGTTCCCGGTGAGCGCGCCGAACGCTGGTACCTGTCGAGCGGCCAGCAGCTGCAGTCGCGCGCGCCCTCCCTGGAGGCCGTCAGCGCCTTCAACGTCCGCACCGATGTTGACTGCCCCCAGGGCGGCGTGGGTCCCTACATGCAACCGTGCCTGCACCCGGGGCAGGGACTCTCCTTGACCAGCGCGCCGCTGGAGCATGACCGCGTGATCACGGGCAATCCCGTTATCAGTCTGCGCCTGCGCGCGGACCATCCGGATGCGAACGTCTTTGCCTACCTCACGGATGTCGGCCCGGACGGCCACGTAACCGTCATTACCGAGGGGCGCCTGAGAGCCTCGCTGCGTGCGGAGGCGCCCGCCCCTTTCGCCGTTCCGGCAACTCCCTGGCATCGATCCTTTGCGCAAGACGCCAAACCGCTGCGCACGGGCGAGGCGGCCACGTTGCACTTTGAGTTCCTGCCGACCTCTTACCGCATTGCGGCCGGGCATCGGGTGGGGCTCACGCTGATGGGCGCGGACTATCGCGAGCGCCTGCGCGATCCGGGCGCCGAAGGCACGCGCATGACGGTGCTGAGCTCCGCGGCGGATGCTTCGTGGCTGGATCTGCCGCTGCTGCCATGACGGGGCAGAGTCTCGTGTTCTGCGGTGACCTGGTTCTGGATGAACCGGACCCCGGCTACTGGCTGAGCGGAATCGCTCCCTGCCTGCGCGAGGCACAGCTGGCTGTGGGTCACCTCGAGGTGCCTCATACCCGCCGCGGTCGGGAAATGGCGGCCGATGTGCCCGCGCCGGGTGCGGATCCCGCGCATCTGGCCGCTGTGGCAGAAGCGGGGATCGACGTTGTGACACTGGCGGGCAATCACATGGCTGACTGCGGTGCCGAAGGCATCATCGACACGATCGACGAATTGGACCGCCTGGGAATCCGACACTGCGGCGCAGGCCTGAACCTGCAGCAGGCGCGCCAACCCGCCTGGTTCGAATCCGCTTCCTTGCGCATTGCCGTGCTGAGCTACAACTGCGTCGGTCCAGAGGAGAGCTGGGCGCAGAGCGATTCAGCGGGATGTGCCTACGTTCGGGTCCTTGCCGAAGGTGGCGGTGCGATCAAACCTGCTGCGCGGCTGCACGCCCTCGATCCGGCCTCGGTGCTGCAGATGGCTGACGACATCCGCGTCGCGCGTCGCACGGGGGCCCACTTGTGTGTGGTCGCTCTGCATAAAGGGATCGTGCACACTCCGGCAACACTCGCACCCTACGAGCGTCCGCTTGCTCATGCGGCGATCGATGCGGGCGCCGATCTGGTGATCGGGCACCACGCGCACATCCTGCGGGGTATTGAGCGGTATCGAGACCGCCCCATCTTCCACGGACTTGGCAACGGCTGCGTCGTCACACGGGCGCTCAGCCCGGATCAGAGCAATCCGAAGCGGGCCGAGTGGGCTCGACAACGGCGCGAAATGTTTGGCTTCGAGCCCGATCCAAACTACATCCTTGCACCCTTTCATCCGGATGCGGTCCACGGAATGCTGGCGCGCGTCCTCATCGAGGACAGCAGGGTCGCGGCCGTCGGCTTCATTCCGGTCTTTGTGGAACCCCCGGGGCGGCCGACGCTTGCCCAAGGGGCCGCCGCCGAGGCGGTCGTGCGCTATGTCGCACACATTTCACGCGAGGCGGGGCTGCCGTCTCTGCGATATACCGCCGCAGCAGACATGGTGCACATCACGTGACTGCGCACCCTGTGCCACCTCAGAACTTCTTACCGAACCCCACCGAGATGACGCGGCCCAGGGGACTCGCAGCGGTGGGGTCGTAACCGCCGCCGCCATTTCCGATCGGAATGTTCACATAGGGCGGCGTGACGTTCCCAATGTTCGTGACGTGGAAGGCGAACGTCAGATCTTTGGCAAAGCTTGACTGCAGCACGCGCCCGGCGTTCAGGACCACATCCAGATCCTCGGTCACGTAAGAACTGACCGACTGGCTCGGAGTGGTCTCGGTATTGGTATAGCCGTTGATGTAGTTCACGAAAAACTTGCTGGTGAACGGTCCGAACGCCCAACCGATGTCGCCGCGCATGCGCAATCGCAAAGGATAGCCAATTGTGTTGAGCACATTGAAGTAGGCGCCGGTTGGCGTGAACTGAGCTTCATATTGCGTCGTGACATTGGCTGAGAGATCGACGGACCATCTCCCCGGCAGCGGAGTCTGGAAGCCATAGCTGCCGACCAGGTCCAGACCCTGGGTCTTCGTCGCACCCAAGTTCTCTTCGGCGCCGTTCACGAACACGCTGGGATTTGCCAGCGGCGGCCCGAGGATCGGCAACGCGCCGGCCCCCGTCGTGTACTCGTTGACCAGCGCAGTGCACGCAGCGGATGGACAGCGCGTGACCAGGCCGCCGAGCTCGTTCGTCTGCTGCAGGATGGTCAGATCGGAGAGATAGCTTGCGATCTGATTCTTATAGTTGATGTTGTAGTAGGTCAGGCTGAGCTTGCTCTGATCCGTTGGCGACACATCAACGCCCGCGGAAAACGTGGTCGCGGTTTCGGGCTTCAGGGACAGATTACCCCCGCCCAGCGTGTAGCCGACCGACGTGCCCGAAGGCGCTTGCGGATCCGAGTACGTCTGTACGAAGACGCCCCGCAGCGGTCCCACCAGTTCCGAAAGCAACGGTGCCCGGAAGGAGGTTCCATAGCTTGCGTGCACCATCCAGCCGTCGATCGGGGTCCAGTTAAGTCCGATCTTCGGATGGCTCGTGCTGCCGAAGTCACTGTAATGTTCGTATCGACCTGCAATGTCTAGATCTAGGCGCTGGATGCCGGGAACCGCATTGCCACTGCCAAAGATCGGAACCAGCACCTCCGCAAACGCGGAATCCGAATGCCGGCTCAGGTGCTCGTCGATGTCGAGCAGCTGCCCCGCCGCCCCGGAGACCAGGCCATATTCCAGCTCATCGTGTCGCCATTGACTCCCGACGGCGAGCCGTACCTCACCGCCCGGCAGCGCAAAGAGGCCGCCGTCCGCCTGGGCCTCCAGCACCTGTTCGCGAGAAAAGCCCGGACCGTAGAATATCCCGCTGAAGATCGGATCGATGACACTGGCCGGGTTCGCTCCGCCGTAGACATTAAGAGCCGTGGCCGGATTGCCGCTTGCCAGCGAAGTGGCGAGATTGCCGTTGACCAGCGCATTGGGAGGGTCATAGACGTAGTCCCGGTCGCGGCCGGCCGTTCCATCCACGGTCAGAAGCCAGTCATGGCCGAGATCCGCCTTCAGGCCCATCGTGCCCTGGAAATTCGTGGACGCACCGTAATCACGGCTATAGGGCCCGAGGTCGTTTGCAAAGCCGTAGTTGACGGTTTCCACCATCGGATCCGTCCCGGGAGGCGCCACGAAATACGCGTTTGACGCGGGCACCTCCAGCGGTCCGACGGGTGCCGCACTGAGAAACTGAAAGGTACGCCTGGAGTAGGTGGCATCGCCGAACAGGCTGAGCTGGTCCCCCAGCTTCTGATCCAGTGTGAAGGCCGCATTCTCGTGTCGCACGCGCGGCAGGATGTCGGAATACTTGGCGAGATCGCAGTAATTCGCAGTGCCCGGAATCAGGCTCGCGGCCGTGGCAGGGGTCACCCCCCCTTTGGGAATCGCGTAGGTGGTCGTACCGATCATGATCGTGCCGGGATTGCATTGCTGGGTATCGTAATTGGTGCCCCCTTCGGAAGTCTGATCGGACTCGAAGAAGCTGCGGTCCTGTCCGTTGAGGTCGGAGTGATAATTCTGCTCGAAGCCAATGCTCAACTGACCGCTGCCCCAGTTGTGCCCAGCAATGATCCCTTCGCGGTTCTCCTCGTAGCCATTGGCGAAACCGTATTTGCCGTCGACATCCACGCCCTCGACGTTGCGACGTAGGATCAGATTGACGACGCCGGCAATGGCATCGGATCCGTAGGTCGCCGAGGCACCGTCCGCCACGATATCCACGCGTTGCAACATCAGTGAGGGAAATGCATCCGGATCGACGGTGGCGCCCGAGGTGCCAGTGGGCGGTAGGCGGTGTCCATCCAGCAGCGTCAGCGTTGCATACGGGCTCAGTC
>Ga0302314_10010737_pt1 | contig 15997 bp, 16 predicted proteins | sample III_Palsa_N2_3_FD_200533 | JGI IMG/M metagenome (GOLD analysis project Ga0302314, IMG submission 200533) | Peat permafrost microbial communities from Stordalen Mire near Abisko, Sweden - III_Palsa_N2_3 | ecosystem: Environmental > Terrestrial > Soil > Palsa > Peat permafrost | place: Sweden... | reverse complement strand
TGGCATGACGAGCTCAGCGCGGCGCTCGCCGATGAGGCCGCCGCCCGGGCTTCGTCGGTACTCGAGGCGGGCAAACCACCGGAAACCTAGGTCGCGATACTACTTGAACTCGATCGAGATATTACTCGATATTGACCCGCCACCGCCATCACGAGGGGAACAGACATCATGTCGATCATCGAGGCCAAGGGCCTCGCCCGCACGTTCACGAGCAGGAAGCGGACCGTGCACGCGGTCCGCGGGGTGGATCTGACGGTCGAGGCCGGGGAGATCGTCGGCTTCCTCGGGCCGAACGGCGCCGGCAAGACGACCACGCTCCGGATGCTCACCACGCTGCTGCGCCCGACCGCCGGCTCCGCCACCGTCGCCGGCGCGGACCTGCTGCGCGACCCGCTCGGCGTGCGCGAGCGGATCGGCTACGTGCCCCAGGCGATCGGGCAGACCATGGGGGGAACGGACCCGGAGTGCCTGGTCGTCGAGGAACTGCTCGACCAGGCCGCGCTGTACCGGATCGGCCGGGCCGACGCGATGGCCCGGGCCGAGGCGCTCACCGCCCAGCTCGACCTGGGCGGCCTGGACCGGCGGCTGGTCAAGACGCTGTCCGGCGGGCAGCGGCGGCGGCTGGAGATCGCGCTCGGCCTGGTCCACGAGCCCGCGCTCGTCTTCCTCGACGAGCCCACCACCGGCCTCGACCCGCAGAGCCGGTCGAACCTCTGGGACCACATCCGGGGCCTGCGCGCCGACCTGGGCACCACGGTCTTCCTCACCACGCACTACCTCGACGAGGCCGACGCGCTCTGCGACCGGGTGTTCATCATCGACCACGGCGAGATCGTCGGCACGGGCACGCCCGACGAGCTCAAGCGCCAGGTGTCCGGGGACGTGGTCACCCTGGCCGTGAACGGCGGCGGGGCGAGCGGCGGAGTGAACGGCGGCGGGGCGAACGGCACCGCCGAGGCGACGCGGGCGCTGCTGGCCCGGCAGCCCGTCGTGCAGGACGTCACGCTCTCCGATGACGGTGAGCTGCGGCTGCACGTCGTCAACGGCGCCGAGGCGCTGCCCGCGCTGCTGCGGGTGCTCGACGACGCGGGCGTCACCATGTCCTCGATCAACCTGTCTCGGCCGACGCTCGACGACGTGTTCCTGACGATGACCGGGCGGTCGCTGCGCGACGACTCGCCCGGTGCCGCCCGGCCGGGCAAGCAGCGTGACGAGCAGGAACCCCAGCCAGCAGGCAAGGAGTAACGGAGATGACGTTCATCCACGACACGCTGGTGGTCTTCCGCCGGCAGGAGCGGCTCAGCCTGCGCAACCCGGCCTGGGTCGTGATCGCGCTCGTGCAGCCGGTGCTGTACCTCGTGCTGTTCGGCCCGCTGCTGACCCACCTGCCCGCGGGAACGCTGGGCGGGGGCAGCGGCGCGGGCGGGACCGCCGAGGCCTACAAGTTCTTCGTGCCCGGGCTGCTGATCCAGCTCGGGCTGTTCGGCTCGACGTTCGTCGGGTTCGCCATCATCTCGGACTGGCGCGGCGGGGTGATCGAGCGGTTCCGGGTGACGCCGGTCAGCAGGCTCGCGGTCATGACCGGCCGGGTGCTGCGCGACGTCATCGTGCTCGTCGCCCAGGCGGTGATCCTGGTGCTCGTCGGGGTGGCGTTCGGGCTGCGGGCGCCGGTCATCGCCGTGCTGATCAGCCTGGGCTTCATCGTGCTTGTCGCCCTCGGGCTGGCGTCGGTGTCGTACGCGACCGCGCTGCTGCTCAAGAGCGAGGACGCGTTCGCGCCCCTGCTGAACTCGATCATCGTGCCGCTCGTGCTGCTGTCGGGGATCATGCTGCCGCTGTCGCTCGGCCCCGGCTGGCTGCAGGGCATCGCCCGGGTCAGCCCGTTCCGTTACATCATCGACGCGATGCGGTCGGCCTTCTACGGGCACTACGCCAACACGGTCATGCTCGAGGGCGTCGCGGTATCGATAGGCCTCGCCCTGGTGTGCCTGTGGCTCGGGTCGCGGGTGTTCCTCCGCGAGAACGCGTAACCGCGCGGCCGGCGGTCAGGCCAGGACTACGGCCAGCAGGATCAGGGCGGGAACGGCGACGGCGGCCAGCGCGGGCCAGGACCACGCGCTCGTCGCGCCGCCGGCCCCGCCCTCCGCGCCGGCACCCGCGCCCGCGACGCCGGCCCGCTTGCGGGCCTTCTCGGCCCGGGTGTCGAGCCGGACGGCCATCGCCGTGGCGGGCGGGAGCGAGGCCAGGTAGCGCGCCTCCTCGGGGAGGCGGTCGGCCCCCCGGCCGGCGTTCCGGTCGGGGGCGGCCCACAGGTCGCGGACGCCCCAGGCGCCCCGGCTCGGCCGTCCGGCCGCGGTCCCGGCGGCGGCCCGGCCGGTCTTGCGCCTGGCCCGGGCCGAGACGTACAGCGCCCAGCAGTACACCGTCTTGCCCGCCGCCGGGCGCACCTGGACCCACTCCCCCGCGTCCACCGAGTCGATCAGCGGCCAGGGCACGCGGTGCACGCGGTAGGGGTTCACCACGGTCAGCCCGTCGCCGTCCGCGATCACCCGGGGTCGCAGCGCCAGCGTGTACACCAGCCCGGTGACCAGCAGCAGGATCGCCGCGACGACCGCGCCGAAGCGGGCCGACGGCAGCCCCTGGACCGCGTAGTCGGCCAGGTTGACCGTGACGAACGCCACCCACACCCACCAGAAGATGACCGGCGGGGCGAGCCGCAGGACCTCGCGGTCGGTCACGGCGCGCCCCCGGTCACGTGATGCGGACTCGCGGGTCGAGCGCCGCGTAGACCAGGTCGACGACGATGTTGGCGAGGACCACGAACAGCGCGGCGATGATCACGAACCCGATGATCACCGGCAGGTTGTCCTGGTCGACCGCCTCGACCGAGACCTGGCCGATGCCGCCGAGCCCGAACACCGCCTCGACCACGACCACGCCGCCGAGCAGCTGCCCCAGGTCCACGCCGAGCTGGGACACCACCGGGGTGAGGGCGGCCCGGACGGCGTGGCGGAAGACCACCCGGCGCTCCGACAGGCCCTTGGCCCGGGCGGTGCGGATGTAGTCCTCGCCGAGCGTCTCGAGCAGCTGACCGCGCGACAGCCGGGTGTAGACGGCGGCCTGGATGGTCGCCAGGGTGATCCACGGCAGGATCATGTGCCCGAAGAACGGCCCGACGCCGGACGTGATGCCCGAGTAACCGGTGTTGAAGAAGTGGAACCCGTGCGAGTACAGCGGCTGGAACACGAACCCGATCAGCAGCTCGCCGATCACGAACGCCGGCATCGACAGGCCGACGAGCACCCCGAACGTCGAGACCCGGTCGAACAGGGACCTGGCCCGGGTCGCGCTGATGACGCCGACCCCGAGCCCGACGATCAGCCACAGCAGCGTGGCCCCGATGACCAGCGAGATCGTGGGCGGCAGGTCCTGCTTGAGCATCGTGTCCACGGACTCACCCGAGAAATAGGAGTAGCCGAGGTTCCCGTGGATGAGGTTGTTGAGGAAGTGCCAGTACTGGGTCATGATCGGCTGGTTGAGCCCGAGGTTCGCGATGACCTCGTTGATGACCTGCGGCGTCGCCGCGCGCCCGGCCAGCTGGTGCGCGACCGTGATGACCGGCCGCGCGAAGAACAGGAAGAACGCCGCCGTGGCGACGAGCCAGACCACGATGAGCCCGGTGAGCAGGCGCCTGATCAGGTAACCGACAATAGCCATGAGGTATCCGTCCGCTCTCTTACTGGCCCGCGCCCGCGGCCAGGGAACCCGCGCCCGGCGCGGCGCTCCCGGCACTCCCGGCGCTGCCCCGCTTGGCCTTGCGCCGCTGCCGCTGCGCCTTCCGCATCCGCCGGGCGGCCACCAGCCGCTCGGTGCGCGGGTCGAGCGCGTCCCTGATCCCGTCGCCGAGCAGGTTGAACGCCAGCGTGGTGATCAGCAGCGCCGCCGCCGGGAAGACCAGGTACCACCAGGCGACCTGGTAGAAGTTCTGCGCGTCCGCCAGCATGTTGCCCCAGCTCGGCGTGGGCGGCTGAATGCCGAGGCCGAGGTAGGAGAGGGTCGACTCGAAGACGACGGCGTTGGGGATGTAGAGCGTGGCGACGACGAGCACCGGGGCGATCAGGTTCGGCAGGATGTCGACGAACATGATGCGGAAGGGACCGGCGCCGAGCGACCGGGCCGCCTCGATGTACTCCTTCTCCTTGATCGACAGGGTCTGGCCGCGCACGATGCGGGCGATGCCGGCCCAGGAGAAGAACGTGATCAGGACCATGATGATGGTCAGGCTCGGCCCGAACACGACCGCGATCGCCAGGGCCAGCACGACGTAGGGGAAGGCGAGCACGGCGTCGGTGAACCGGGCCAGGATCGCGTCGACGATGCCGCCGAAGTACCCGGCGATGAGCCCGATCGACACCCCGAGTACCGAGGCGATCGCGGTGGTGACGATGCCGACGAACAGTGAGATGCGCGCCCCGTAGAAGATGCGGACGAGCAGGTCACGCCCGGTGGAGTCGGTACCGAGCAGGAACCCGTTGACGCCCGGTCCCACCGGGTTGCCGACCTCGTTCTCGCCGGTGACCGGGTAGGCGGTGTCGACCGCGTGGCCGGTGAGCGCGGCGATGGCCGGCGCGGCGATGGCCAGCACGATCATGATCACGATGACCGTCAGGGCGATCATCGACACCCAGTCGCGGCGCAGCCGCCGCCAGGTGAGCTGCCACTGGGAGCGCCCCTCGACCGGCCCGGCGGCCAGCTGGGCCTCCTCGGCGCCGTGCGCCTCGAACTCGACCTCGGTGATGCTCATGCGGATTCTCCCTTGCCCGCGCCGTTGGCGGCGGTGCCCGCGGCGCCCGCGCCCGCGGTGACGAGGCTCTCGCCGGGTGAGACCGGGAAGTGGCAGGCGGTCACGTGCGCCTCGCCGCCGGGAACATCGGCGGCCGTCGGGCTCGCGCCCGCGTCCGGCGACCCGTCCGCCGCTGGCCCGGCTCTGAGCTCATGAGGAACGAGCGGTGGTTCCTCCACCCCGCAGATTGGCTGCGCCTTGGGGCACCGCGGGTGGAAGCGGCAGCCCGCGGGCGGGTCGATGGGCGAGGGCACGTCGCCGGTGAGGATGATCCGCTGCCGGGCCGCGGCCGAGTCCGGGTCGGCGGCGGGCGCGGCCGACAGCAGCGCGACCGTGTACGGGTGCTGCGGCGTGGTGTACAGGACGTCGGCCGGGGCGGCCTCGCCGATCCGCCCCAGGTACATGACCGCGACCTTGTCGCTCACGTGCCGCACGACCTCCAGGTCGTGCGCGATGAACAGGTAGGACAGGCCGTACTCCTGCTGCAGGTCGCTGAGCAGGTTGAGCACCTGGGCCTGGATGGACACGTCGAGCGCGGAGACCGGCTCGTCGCAGATGATCAGCTTGGGCCGCAGGGCCAGCGCCCGGGCGACGCCGATGCGCTGCCGCTGGCCGCCGGAGAACTCGGCCGGGAACCGGTTGAAGTGCTCGGGGTTGAGCCCGACCCGCTCCATCAGCTCCTGCACCATGCGCTTGCGCTCGGCGCCGGTGGCCGTCTTGTGGATGGAGAACGGGTCGCCGATGATCGCGCCGACCCGGCGCCGCGGGTTCAGCGAGCTGTACGGGTCCTGGAAGATCATCTGGACCTGGCGGCGCAGCGGGCGCATCGCGCTCCGCGACAGCCGGGTGATGTCCGTGCCGTCGAGGAAGACCTTCCCGGAGGTGACCGGGATCAGGCCGGCCACGCAGCGGGCGAGGGTGGACTTGCCGCTGCCGGTCTCGCCGACCAGGCCGAGCGTCTTGCCCCGCTCGACGACGAGCGACACGTCGTCGACCGCGTGCACCTGCCCCACGGTGTGCCGGATGAAGCCACCGGCCTTGACCGGGAAGTACTTGACCACGTTCTCCACGCGGACCAGGACGTTGTCGTCGCGGTCGGCCGCCGGTGCCATCAGGCCACGCTCCCCTCGTTGCCCGCGGCCGTCGCCGGCGCGGGCTCGTCGCCCCGCTCGGCCTGCACCGTTTCCTCCCGGACCTTCTCGGCCTCGGCCGACAGGCCGGCCGAGGCGGCGGGCAGCCAGCAGGCCGAGGTGTGCAGGCCGCTCTCGCTGATCGGGCGCAGCACCGGCTCCTCCTCCTTGCAGCGGTCGAACACGTAGCCGCACCGGGGATGGAACTTGCACCCGGACGGGAGGTTGATCAGGCTGGGCGGCTGCCCGGGGATCGGCTTGAGCCGGCCGCCGGCCGCCGAGCTCGACGGGATGGACTCGAGCAGGCCCTTGGTGTACGGGTGGTGCGGCGTGTAGAAGATGTCCCGCTTGGGCCCCTTCTCGGCCGCGCGCCCGGCGTACATGACCAGGACGTCGTCGGCGATGTCGGCGACCACCCCGAGGTCGTGGGTGATCATGATCAGCGCGGTGCCCAGGTCTTCCTGGAGCCGGAGCAGCAAGTCGAGGATCTGGGCCTGGACGGTGGCGTCGAGGGCCGTGGTCGGCTCGTCGGCGATGATCAGCCGGGGCTCGAGGGCGAGGGCCATCGCGATCATCGCGCGCTGCCGCATGCCGCCGGAGAACTGGTGCGGGTAATCGTTCGCCCGGGTCTCCGCCTTGGGGATGCCCACCCGGCGGAGCAGCTCGACCGTCCTGGCCGCCGCTTCGGACTTCGAGACCGACTTGTCGTGCGCGCGGATCATCTCGGAGATCTGCCACCCGATCTTGTACAGCGGGTGCAGGCTCGTCAGCGGGTCTTGGAAGATCACCGAGATGCGCGCGCCGCGCACCCGGCGCAGCTCGTCCTCGTTGAGATCGAGCAGGTCGGCGCCCTCGAACAGGGCGTTGCCGGTCACCTCGGCGCCGGGGGTCAGCCCGAGCAGCGTCTGGGTCAGCACGGTCTTGCCGCTGCCCGACTCGCCGACGATCCCGAGCGTCCGTCCGGGCTCGACGTCGAACGACACGCCGCGGACGGCGCGGACCACGCCGTCCGCGGTCGGGAAGCTGACGTTCAGGTCCCTTACCTCAAGCAGTGTCACTGGTTCTTCCTCCGGCAAGGCCGCCGCTCACCGCGGGGTACCGCGTTTTGCGCAGGGCTAGCGTTGCACACGATTGCCAACATCGTGACGGGTACGGGTCTGGCCGGGACACCAGTGCCCCGGCCAGACCGCGCTCACGTCTTATTTACCGCGTCCGGCGGACGAGCGTCAGCTCGCCAGCCAGATGTTGGCGATGTCCGGGTCGCCGATGTTCGGGTTGAACATCGCCGTCTGGTAGGTGGAGCCGTCCGGCAGGACCGAGCGGACCCGCTTGCTGGCGATCATCGGGAACGTCTGGCTCATGAGGGGCACGATCGCCGCGTCCTTCATGATGTCCTCGTCCGCCGTGTGCCAGTCCGCCCCGGCCGCGGTCAGCGAGGTCGCCGCCTCGGCCTGGGTGATCAGCGAGTTGACCGCCGGGCTGTCGTAGCAGCCGTAGTTGACCGTGTTGACCACGCAGGCCGGGCCCTGGAACAGGGCCTGGATGACGGTGCGGCCGTTGTTGCCGTACCAGTCGGGGATCCAGCCGGCCTGGCCCATGTCCCACGTGCCGGCCTTGTTGTTCTCCGGCGCGTTGCCCAGGTCCACGAAGAACGACGCGCCCGGCTCGCCGTCACCCTGGAGGGTGATGCCGCAGGCCGACAGGGATGCCTGGATCGCCTCGAAGACCCGGGTGTTGGTCGAGTCGTTCGGGTACAGGTACTTGATCGTGAGGCCGTTGGAGAAGCCGCCCTTGGCCAGCGCCGACTTGCAGGCAGCCACGTCACCGGCGCCGTTGTCATCCGGGTAGAGGTTGTAGTTCACGTAGCCGGTGTTGCCCGGCGGGATGACCGTGTTGATCGGGTTGCCGACCAGCGGGCCGCCCATCGCCTTGACGACGGCGATCTTGTCGATGCCGTACTCGACCGCCTGGCGCACGTCGAGGCTGGCCATCGCGTCCTTCGAGTTGGGGCTGCGCAGGTTGAAGACCAGGTACGGGAAGGTGTCCGACCACGGCCAGATGTTGAAGTTCGAGACCTTGGAGGCGGCCAGGCCGGGGATCGACGACGGGTTGACCGGGGTGTCGCTGGTCAGGTCCTGGGAGCCGGCCTGGATGTCGGCCAGCTGGGTCTGGGCCGAGGAGACGCCGAGGGTCTCCACGATCGAGGTGAGGTAGTCGTGCCGCAGCGAGTCGGTGGACTGCTTCCAGGCCGGGTTGTGGACGAACGTGATCGACTTGCCCGCGATGTACGAGCTGATCGAGTACGGGCCGTCGGAGATGATGTGCGTGTCGAGCTGCGGGCTGTTGGGCACGTAGCTGTCGTACTCGACCGGGCGGGCCGAGGCGAACGGCATCGCCAGCATGTAGAGGAAGTCGCTCGCCGCGGACACCAGCGTGAACTGGAGCGTGAGGCTGTTGACCGCCTTGAGGCCCGGGATCGTGTGCGAGTTCTGGAAGGCGGCGATGTTCGCGGCCGTCGGCGCGTGCGCCTTGGTGTTGGCGAAGTAGGCCGTCTCCGCGTTGTCGTAGGCCTGGAGCCCGAGGATGGTGCTGGTGTAGTAACCAGCGTTGCCGACCGGGCTGACCGGGTTGAAGAACGCCTTGAACTCGCGGATGAAGTCGTCCGCGGTCACCTGGCGGGCCGGGGTGGTGTCCCAGTCGACGCCCGGCTTGATGTGGAAGGTGTAGACCTTGCCGCCGCCGGTGATGCCGCCGTTGGCGGTCGTCGGGACCGCGGTCGCGGCGTCGGCGACCGGCGTGGTGTCGGTCGTCCAGCCGGCGCTCGTCGTCGACGGCGCGGGCACGGTCGGGTAGCTCACCAGCTGCCGGGTGTAGACCCGCTCGAGCTCGTAGTCGGGCGTGTAGTAGGCCGGGACAGTATCCAGGTGGTCCGGGCCGCTGGCGGCGACGATGTTGAGCGTGCCGCCTGACACTGGTTTCGTGCTGCTCGTCGACGTCGACGGCGCGGTCCCCGCACTGCTGCTGCTGGAGCTCGTCGAGCTAGGTGTGCTCGACGAACTCGAGCACGCGGCGAGGCCGCCGGCGGCGATCGCCAGCACGGCCAGCGCGGCGACGCGCTTTGAAGCTCTGGGCATGGTCATCTTCCTCTTGGTCTTCTCGGATCAGGTCGGGTCCGGGCGGCCGTCGTGCGGCACCCTCGCCATGAGCGATCACTGCCTACCTACCGAGAGATTCTGCGTTAACTCGCGGGGAATCCCAACCAAAATGCAGGTCGTGGCTCGATTGTGATTAAAATCGTCCCTGTTTGGCATATTTAGCAACGTAAAAGTTACACGAGAGGCCAGCGAGACCGAGCCGGTTCCGGGCATACCCCCGCAAACGATTGTGACGGCCCGCCCGGGGCGGTCAGATGCCGCGATTGCGGAGGATGTCCTCGATGTCCTTCATGTCGTCGTCCACCGGCTGGGCCTTGCGCGACGCCCTGGCCGGCTTGGCGGCGGACTCCCTGGTCACCGGGACCGGCGTCCGGTCCTGCTGGGTCATCGACCGGGTGACGTCGGTCCCGGGCCGCGCGGACGCGCCGAGCGCGGGGCCGGGCGCGTCGAGGTCGCCGGACCGCCGCTGGGCGCGGGCCTCCTTGCGGGCCTGCCGCGACGCCTTCCGGCGCTCGCGGCCGCCGGCCGCGAGGAAGAGCGCGATCGCCAGCCCGGTGACGCCGATGCCCGCCCACTTGGTCGTGGAGAACACGAAGCCGGTGCCGAACTGCCCGATCGCCACGCCGATCTTCCAGAGCATTTCGATCGCCCCGGTCAGATAGGCCGCGATCGGCAGTAGCGACACCGCGGCCCCGCGCAGCGCGGGTCTGACGCCGCTGCGCCGGTAGGCGATATAGCTCAGCACGATGCCGAGCACGGTCAGTCCCGCCGCGAGCGGAAGCCATTCGATGCTGTTGTAGCTCATGGCACGCCTCCCTGCTTCCTCCATCGTGACATATCGCGGCCGATGCCGGGAACGCCGGCACGCCGGGCGCGGGCACGAAAACGCCGGCGGGCCAAGCATCACAGCACGCCGGCGCCTCCCCGGGCGCGCCGCTTCCCGCTGTTAGCCGACCAGGGCGCGGAGGGTGGCGACGGAGACGTCGCGCAGCGAGGTGACGACCAGGCGGCCGGGGGCGGGCGGGATGTCCAGGAACGACGGCACGGCCACGACGCGGCAGCCCGCCGCCGTGGCCGAGGCGACCCCGTTCGGCGAGTCCTCGAGGGCCACGCAGCGGTCCGGCTCGACCTCGAGGAGCTTGGCCGCGAGCAGGTAGGGTGCCGGATCCGGCTTGGTCGTCGCCACGTCGTCACCGCACACGGTGACCGGGAAGCGGAACCCGGTGCCGGCCAGCACCGCCTCGGCCAGCGACCGCTGGGACGACGTCACCAGGGCGGACGGCAGCCCGGCCGCGGCTACCTCGGCCAGCAGCTCGCGGGCGCCCGGCCGGACGTCGACCCGGCCGGCCCGGACCCGGCCGAGCATCCCCTCGGTCATCCACCGCTCGACGTCGGCCGGCGACGCCGGCCGCTCCGCCTTGGCCAGCAGGTAGCCGACCGTCGCCTCCATGGACCCGCCGAGCAGCGCCTCCTGGTCTTGCTTGGTCCAGGGCGTGTCGAGCCGGGCCATGACCTCGGTCTCGGTCTCGAACCACAGCGGCTCGGTGTCAACGAGCAGCCCGTCCATGTCGAACAGCACCGCCGCGAGCCCAGCCATCACGTCATCTCCTCCACCACAGCAGCAGCGCGGCCGTCACCGCCGGCCCCTCCCATGATCGCAGGCGCGGCCCGGCCGGTCCCGGCCGGGCCGCGGCCCGGTCAGACGCTGAAGTAGCGGGCCGCCGGGTGGTGGATGACGATCGCGTCGGTGGACTGCTCGGGATCGAGCTGCATCTCCTCGGACAGGTGCACGCCGATCCGCTCCGGCTCGAGCAGCCGGGCGACCTCTGGATGCCGCCGACGATGTCCGGGCGGGTCGCGTTCAGTACCTCGTTGCAGCCCTCATAGCCTTCGAAGTCGTCCAGCGTCGCGTCGCTGGCCTGGAGCATCGTGCCCATCGCGCCGTCGGCGATGACGACGCGCGACGCGAGGGCGGCGCGGAGTTCGGCCGCGCGCGGTCGTTTCCTGAATCACAGGACTGCTCATAGGACTCCCAAGTGGAGGCACTTATGATGAGAGCACAAGTTCTGAGCCACAATACTGTGCTTGCCACAGGTAACACGCCGGCGTCTCGTGGCGACGTAGGCTGTAGTCACGGGCGCCAGCCCGCGGCACTCGCGGAGGTGAAGTCATCAAGTTCAGCGACGTCGACGGCCCGCTCGTCCACCCGGTAGCGATCGCCGCGTTCGAGGGATGGAACGACGCGGCCGAAGCCGCGAGCGGTGCGGTCAATCACCTCGGCATCGCGTGGGAGTCCACACCGATCGCCGCGATCGACCCCGATGACTTCTACGACTTCCAGGTCAACCGGCCGGTGATCGACGTGATCGGGGGCAAGACCGAGCGGCTCATCTGGCCGACCACGCGGATCTCGCTGGCCCGGGCCTCGTCCACCGGGCTGCCCCGGGACATCGTGCTCGTCCACGGGGTCGAGCCGAACATGCGCTGGCGCGGCTTCACCGACGAGCTCATCAGCGGGTTCACGGAGCTCGGGGTCGAGATGGTGATCCTCGTGGGGGCGCTGCTGGCCGACTCGCCGCACACCCGCCCGGTCCCGGTCCAGGTCAGCAGCTCCAACCCGGAACTGCTGCGCGGCGTGAACACCGAGCCCTCCGACTACAAGGGCTCCTCGGGGATCGTCGGGGTGCTCCAGTACACCTGCGCCGCGGCCGACATCCCCACCGTCTCGCTGTGGGCCTCGGTACCGCACTACGTCGCTCAGTCGCCGTCGCCGAAGGTGACGCTCGCGCTGCTGCGCAGCGTGGAGGACGTCCTCGACGTGTCGCTCCCGCAGGCCGACCTGCCCGAGGAGTCGCGCGCCTGGGAGCGGGGCGTGGACGAGCTGGCCCAGCAGGACTCCGACGTGGCCGAGTACGTGCGCACGCTCGAAGAGGCCAAGGACGCCACCGACCTGCCCGAGGCGTCGGGCGACGCCATCGCCCGCGAGTTCGAGCGCTACCTGCGCCGTCGGGGCGACGGCGCCGACACCGGAGAGCTGTAGATAGCGCGACCCAGGCCCCGGCCCGCGAACGCGTGCCGGGGTCCGCGCGGGTCCGCTAGGCGCCGTACTTGAGGATGAGGCCCTCGGTGCCGCCCGGGTTGTCGCCGATCGGGATGGGCGAGCTGGCGATGCCGGAGGCCCAGAGCGAGGCGGTGCCGGGGATCGGGGTGATGGCGTCGGTCTGGACCGAGAACGCCCCCGCGGGCCTCGGGTCGGTGACCTCGCTCCAGTGGCCGCCGCTGTCGTGGATCAGGAAGTCGTGGTGGCCCGGGTCAGCCTCGGCCCAGAACCAGATGCCACCGTGGCCGTCGGAGGCGGCCGAGAACGCCTCGGTCTGCTTGTAGGGGACCGTCACCGGGGACCACTTCGCCCCGTTCCAGTGATACAGGGCGAGTCCGTCGTTGGGGACGATCCGGTTGTCGACCGACACGAAGCCGAGCGCCCAGGCGCTGCGGGCGCCGCTGGCCACGACCGACAGCGGCTGCGCGGTGTTCCCGGCCGGCACCGGGACGCGAGGCAGCGTCGTGGTCGTCCACTTCTTCCCGTTCCAGTGGCTGACCACCATCGGCCAGGCACCCGTGGCCGCGTCGATCACGGTGCCGGTCACCCAGATGTCGTTCGGTGACGCGGCGCTCGCGCTGGACACCTCGATCCCCGGGGCCGGGGCGGGCGACCAGGAGCTGCCGTTGTAGCGGATCGCGTAGGGCTTGCCGGTGCCCGAGAGCAGGCCGAAAGCCCACACGGCGGAGGAGCTGGCCGCGACCCCCGTGCGGAAGAAGAACTTCTTGCTGAGCACGGTCGGCGCGGCCCACGACGTGCCCGTCCAGTGGGCGACGGCGGTCTGCTCGACGTTCTTGTAGGAGTAGATCGCCCAGGGCCCGGACGTCGCGCCCGGAGCGATCCCGAGCAGCGCGGGGCCGCCGACCTCGTGCGCCGGCCGGGCCGCGACCACCTGCCACTGCTCGCCGTTCCAGTGCCGCAGCGTGTAGCCGCCGCTGCCGGTGTGACACGGCCGGGTGCAGTTCTCCACCGCCCACGCGTTACTGGCGCTGGCCGCGGCGATCGGACCGACCCCGGAGTCCTCACCGTAGAGGGCGGAGATCCGCCAGCCCGGTGCCGTTGTGGCCTGCGCCGCGTCCGCCCCGCTGGCCGCGACGGTCAGGGCGGCGGCGGTGATGACGGTGGCGGCGGAGGCGGTGAGCCATCGCAATTTGCTAACCACGTGCGCTCCTTGTGTCTCTCCGGACGCCTGTATCCGGAGACGTAACAAAGATGCCGGCCGGGCCGAAAAGGTTGCCCGCCCCGGCTAAACCGGGGGCCAGGGAATCGCGGGCCAGTCTTCGGGCGGGTAGGGATGAATCCGGCTGGCGAGCAGCAGCTCGACCCGGGCCAAAGTGGCGGCGACCTCGGCCCTGGTCAGGTACTCAGGCAGCTCCTGGGCGAGCCAGCCGTCGGTCAGGTCGTCGGCGACCCGGCGCAGCGCCTCGACCGAGCGGCCCGGCAGCGCCTTGCCGCGCCACTGCCACAGGACCGTGCGCAGCTTGTACTCCTCGGCGAAGCAGATCCCGTGATCGCAGCCGTACAGATGGCCGCCGGGCACCGGCAGGAGGTGGCCGATCTTCCGGTCCGCGTTGTTGATCACCGCGTCGAAGACCGCGAGGTCGCGCAGCGCGGCGTCGCCGGTCCTGCGGGACAGCGCGATGAGGTCCGCGTCCGCGTCCATGTCGATCCAGAGCTGGCACATGCCCGGGCCGAACGGCCCGTCGCGCATCACCGTCGGCGGGACGAAGTTCCAGCCGCCGGCCCGGGAGACCAGGTAGGCCGCCACCTCGCGGCCGGCCAGGGTCCCGTGCGGGAAGTCCCAGAGCGGGCGCTCGCCCGCGATCGGCTTGTAGACGCAGTTCGCCTCGGTGCCCGCCGCCTTGATCGTGCAGAACAGCGTCGCGTTCGACGCGTCGACGATGCGGCCGACGACCGTGAGGGTGCCCCGCTCGAGCAGCTCGAGGGCCTCGTTCTCCCCCTCGGGAACGGCGGGCTCGGGCCGGTCGCCCGCGTCCGCGGCCGCGTGATCAGGCACGGCTCGCCCGGTGGCCGTTCTGCCGCGGGCAGACGTGCCCGGCCGCGTCGAGCGGCAGCCCGCACAGCGGGCACGGGGGGCGGCCGGCCGCGACGAGGTTCAGCGCCCGCAGGGCGAACGCGCGGGCCGCGCTCGGGGTGATCCGCACCCGCAGGACGCCGGGGCCGTCGACCGGGATGTCGTCCGACAGCGGCTCGATGGGGGCGTCGCTGTCCTCCTGGGCCTCGATGACCACCTTGTCGCCCTCGCTGTCCCAGGCGAGGGCGATCGCGCCGACCCGGAAGTCCTCGGTCAGCGGCAGGTCGAGCGGCGCGTCGTCGCGCAGCGCGGCGGGCGCCTCCTGGGGGATCTCGGCGCCGCTCTCGGTCCGGCGCAGCACCTCGTCGAGCAGCTCGTCGATCCGCTCGGCCAGCAGGCTGACCTGGAACTTCTCCAGGGCGACGCTGGTTACCCGGCCGGTCGAGCTGGCCTGCAGGTAGAACGTCCGGTCGCCCGGCTGCCCGACGGAGCCGGCCACGAACCTGTCCGGCGGGTCATAGTAGAAGACCGGCATGAGTCCTATCCTTCCGCACCGGGGGCGGTTCCCGCACCTTGGGCGGTGGCCGCCGCGGCGGCCACGCTCCCCGCGGCGGGCGCGCTCCCGGCGCCGCCGCCGATCACGGCATCGCTCTCGTTGGGCACGGCCTGCTCACCGGCCCCGCCGGCCGCCGGCTTCTTGGGCTGGGGCAGCAGGTCGGTCACGCCGCCGCCGGTGTCGTTCAGCCGGAGCAGGAAGGGCCGCAGCGGGGTGTAGCTGATCACGGTCAGCGAGCAGGGATCGGCCACCACGCGCTGGAGGAGATCCAGGTGGAGCCCCAGGCTGTCGGCCACGATCGCCTTGATCACGTCGCCGTGCGAGCAGATCAGGTAGGTCGCGTCCTTCCCCAGCCGGGCGTTCCAGTCCCGCACCGCCGCGACCGCGCGGTGCTGCATGTCGAGCATCGACTCGCCCTCGCCGCCCGGGAACGTGACCGCGCTCGGGTGGGCCTGCACGACCGGCCAGAGCGGGTCCTTCATGAGTTCCGCGAGGGGCTTGCCGGTCCAGTCGCCGTACTTGCACTCGCCGACCCGGTCGTCGGTGACCGGGCCGGGGACCCGGCTCGCCTGCCCGTTCCCGGTGCTCACGGCGCCGCCCGGACCCCGCGCGGCGACGAGCTCGGCGACCGTCTCGCGGCACCGGTCGAGCGGGCTGGTCACGATCGCGTCGAGCGGCACCGCCGCGATCCGCGCGCCGAGCGCCCGCGCCTGCGCCCGGCCCCGGTCGTCGAGGCCGACGCCCGGCGTCCAGCCCGTGAGCAGCTGACCTGTCGTCGCTGTCAGGCCATGCCGGACGAGCAGTACGGTTGTCACGCTTCCCGACTCTAGAACATCACCGGCATTGCTACGGGCCAGAGGGCTACGGGACGCCGGCCGCGGGAGTGCCCGCCGGGGGCAGCGGGTCTTCCCGGACGAAGACCGCCTCCAGGGTGCCGAAGCTGATCAGGTCCCCGGCCCGGACCGCGACCTTGCCGCGCACCCGCCAGCCGTTCACCCGGGTCCCGTTGGTCGACTCCAGGTCGCTGAGCAGCCAGCCGCCGGGCGTGCGCTCCAGCGCGGCGTGCCGGCGGGACACCGTCATGTCGGCGATCGCCAGGTCGCAGCTGGTGTCCCGGCCGATGCTGAACGCCCCGCCGTTGAACTCCCCGGCGCCGCGCGGGAACCGCAGCGACAGCG
>Ga0302314_10010736_pt1 | contig 15998 bp, 15 predicted proteins | sample III_Palsa_N2_3_FD_200533 | JGI IMG/M metagenome (GOLD analysis project Ga0302314, IMG submission 200533) | Peat permafrost microbial communities from Stordalen Mire near Abisko, Sweden - III_Palsa_N2_3 | ecosystem: Environmental > Terrestrial > Soil > Palsa > Peat permafrost | place: Sweden... | reverse complement strand
GCGCTCGCCCGCATCGCCGCCAAGAATCACCATAATGGCGCGTCCAACCCGCTGGCCCATGTCCAGAAGGACCTGGGCTATGAGTTCTGCCGGACCGTGTCCGACAAGAACCCCTATGTCGCGGGCCTGCTGCGCCGGACCGATTGCTCGCTCGTGTCCGACGGCGCCGCCGCGGCGGTGCTGACCGACGTCGATACGGCGCTGGCGCTCGACAAGGCGGTCGTGTTCCGCGCGGCGGTTCAGGTCAACGACTTCCTGCCGATGTCGAAGCGCGACATCGTCGCGTTCGAGGGCGCGCAGGTCGCCTGGAAAAAGGCCTTCGCCGAGGCGCGCGTCGGCCTCGACGATCTGTCCCTGGTCGAGACCCACGACTGCTTCACCACGGCCGAGCTGATCGAGTATGAGGCGATGGGCCTGACCGAGCCGGGGCAGGGCGCGCGCGCGATCCATGAAGGCTGGGTCGAGAAGACCGGCAAGCTGCCGGTTAATCCGTCGGGCGGGCTGAAGGCGAAGGGCCATCCGGTCGGTGCCACCGGCGTGTCGATGCATGTCATGGCGGCGATGCAGTTGACCGGCACGGCCGGTGGCATCCAGATCAAGGACGCGAGCATGGTCGGCCTGTTCAACATGGGCGGCGCCGCGGTCGCGAACTTCGTCAGCATCCTCGAGCCGCTGCGGTAGGTCCGGCATGGCCGGCTTCAAGGGCATCCTGCTGCGCGAGCAGGACCGCAAGGTCTCCTCGGCGATCGAAACGCTGAGCCTGGACCAGTTGCCGCCGGGCGACGTGCTGGTCCGGGTCAGCCATTCGACGCTGAATTACAAGGACGGCATGGTGCTGAACGGCATCGGCCGCCTGGTAAAATCCTACCCACATGTGCCGGGCGTCGATTTTGCCGGCGTTGTCGAGCAATCGACCAGCCCGGATTGGCAGGCCGGCGACCCGGTCATCCTGACCGGTTGGCGCGTCGGCGAGTGGTATTGGGGCGGTTATGCGCAATATGCCCGGGTCAAATCGGACTGGCTCGTCCGCCGGCCCGACGGCATGACGGCGGAGCGCGCCATGGCGATCGGCACGGCCGGCTTCACCTCGATGCTGGCGATCATGGCGCTGGAGCGCCATGGGCTGAAGCCCGGTGACGGCGACGTGCTGGTCACGGGTGCCGCCGGCGGCGTCGGCAGCGTCGCGGTGGCGCTGCTCGCCCGGTTGGGCCATCGCGTCGTGGCCGCGACCGGCCGGCCGGAGACCCATGCATATCTAGCGGGGCTGGGCGCGTGCGGCTTCATCGGCCGGGCCGAGCTGGCGCAGCCGGTGACCAGGCCGCTGCAGAGCGAGCGTTGGGCGGCGGCGGTCGATTCGGTCGGCTCAACCACGCTCGCCACCCTGCTGACCCAGTTGCGCTATCGCGGTGCCGCCGCCGCCTGCGGTCTCGCCGGCGGGGCCGATCTGCCGGCCAGCGTCATCCCGTTCCTGCTGCGCGGCGTGGCCCTGCTTGGCATCGATTCGGTGCTGTCGCCGCTGCCGGAACGGCGCACGGCCTGGGACCGGCTCGCCCGCGAGCTGGATCCGGCTTTGATCGACGGCATGATCCAGGTGATCGGGCTGGGCGAGCTGCCCGATTATGCCGACCGCATCCTGCAGGGCCAGGTGCGCGGCCGGATCGTGGTCGACGTGAACGCCTAAGCGATTGCCGCGACCAGGCGGGCCAACTTGTCGGCATCGAGCCGGCCATCGGTCCGGACCGAACTGCACAGGTCGAGCCCATAGGGCCGCACCTGGGAAATCGCGTCTGCGATATTGTTTTCATTCAGCCCGCCGGCCAGGAACACCGGCCGGCCGCAGGTCCGGGCGATGCGGCGGCTCAGGCGCCAGTCATGGGTCCGGCCGGTGCCGCCTAACTCGCGCACGACGGCGTTCGGGCGGCCGGAATCGAGCAGGATGGCATCGACCTCGGGCGCCACGCGCTGCGCATCCGCCAGGCTTTGTTCGCTTTCGACATGCAGCACCTGGACGATGCGCAAGGCAGGCAGCGCCTGGCGGAGGACGCCATAGACCGCCATCGCGACCGCATCGACCAGTTGCACCGTATCGACGCGGGCGGCCTGGACATGGGCGATGATGCCGGCGGTATCGGTCCGGCTGGTCAGCAGAAAGCGCGAGACCGGCGGCGGCACCGAGGCGGCGATTTCGGCGATGAGCGCGTCGGCGATCGGACCGGGGCCGCTCGGCATTTCCGCCACCAGCCCGACCGCATCCGCGCCGGCGGCGATGGCGATGCGGGCCTCCTCGACCGAGGCGATGCAGCAGATCTTCAGCCGGGGTCTCATGCGCCGCGCCGCATCGCTTCGCGATAGACGATGTAGAGCCCGCTGGCGATGACCAGCACGGCGCCGGCCAGCACCGCCATGCCCGGCACGTCGCCCCAGACCAGATAGCCCAGCAGGGTCGCCAGCAGCATGTTGGCATAGTCGAACGGCGCCACGATGACCGGTGGGGCGAGCCTGAAGGCATGGGTGGAGGCGATCTGCCCGAAACCGCCCAGCAGGCCCATGGCGACCAGCATGATCCAGTCGGTGCCGGTCGGCGTCACCCAATAGAACGGCAATACCGCACCGGTGACCAGGACGGCGAAGAGGGTGAAGGACGCGACCGTCGGCGCGTTGCCATCGGTTGCCGACAGGCGACGGATGATGATGATCGACAGGGCGTTGGTCAACGTGCCGAGCAGCGCCACGAAAGCGGCGATGCCGAGCAGGCCGGAGCCGGGCCGGACCATGATCAACACGCCCGCAAACCCGACCAGCACGGCGGACCAGCGGCGCCAGCCGACATGCTCGCTCAGCAGCGGGACCGATAGTGCCGTGATGAACAGCGGGGTGGCGAAGCCGATCGCGACCACGTCGGGCAGCGGCATCAGCGAGAGCGCCTTGATGAAGCAGATCAGCGAGACGAAACCGATGATCGCGCGCAAGACCTGCAGCCGCGGCTGCCGGGTCCGGAGCGCCGTCCACCCACCGCCGCGCCGGACCAGCCACGCGAGCGGTATCAGCGCGAACAGGTTGCGAAGGAACATCACCTCGATGACCGGATAGCGTGCCGCCTGGTATTTGATCAGGGCGTCCATGACGCCATAGAACAGTATCGACAGCAGCATGAAGCCGATGCCCGCGCCATTCTGGCGGGTGGTGGCGGAACGGTGCAGCGCGATGGTCATCGGGGGACTCTGGCGGTCGTTGCCGGCTCATCCTAGAGGCGACGCGGCAGCGCTGGCTAGGGCCGCTTCTTCGGCTTCGGCAATGCGTCGGCCCAGGCGGTTCGCAGCGCGCTCGCCAACTCGGCTTCGGTGAGTTGGGCCAGGGTTGCGGTCGTGGCGCCCTTCGTGCCCCAGGCGTGAGGTAGATCCGGGCGACCTTGAATGCCGCACGGTCGAATTGCGGCGCTTCGACCGTTCCCCCCAACGCGAGCGCCATGCGGCGCAGATCATCGCCGGTCGCCATGCGTTCCTGCGTTGCTCGAATGGGTTCGCCCGTGCTTCATCGCTTTATGACACCCGAGGCGCTCCAGGCGCGTGTGCTTTATCGCGACGCCGACATTCTGATCATCGACAAGCCGGCCGGACTCGCGGTCCATGCCGGGCCCAGAACGGTGCGGGATCTTGAGGCGCTGCTGCCGGCGCTGCGCTTCGACGGGCGCGAGGTGCCGCGGCTGGCCCATCGGCTGGATACCGACACGTCGGGCTGCCTGGTGCTGGCGCGCCACGCCAAGGCATTGACCCGGCTCGGCCGCGCCTTTTCCGGGCGCGACGTGGAAAAGACTTACTGGGCCGTGGTCGAGGGCGGGCCGGAAGTGGAGATGGGCCGGATCGATCTGCCGCTGAAGAAAGTCACCGACAAAACCGGCTGGAAGATCGTGGTCGATGCCAAAGGTCAGCCCGCGGTGACGGATTTCCGCGTGCTCGGCCGGTCGGATGGCTTTGCCTGGCTCGAGCTGAAGCCGGCAACCGGGCGGACGCACCAACTGCGGGTCCATGCCCGCGAGGCCGGCTGGCCGATGGTCGGCGACCCGTTCTACGGCAGCGGCCGGACCGCCGATCGCCCGCTGCACCTGATGGCCCGGCGCATCCTGCTGCCGCCGCTCGGCCAGAACCGGCCGGCGGCCAGCGCCGAAGCGCCGCCGCCGGCGCATATGCGGGCACTCCTCCTGGCCTGCGGGCTTGCGCGCTTTCCGTCCGGATGACTCCATCCGGACGATCAGAAATCGCGCCAGATCAATAACGTCTGTGCGAAAACCGATCAAATCTGATCGGTTTTCGCACTAAAGGAATAGCGCGTTGATCTCCGGATGGGTCATGGCACCCTCGGCCAGTGGGCCCGACGCGCCCTCGGCCAGGAATGCCCGGGCCAGACCGGCGGCACGGCCCCACAGCGACTGGCAGATGCCGGAGCCGGCGCTGAGCCGGCGGACGCCCAGCGCCGCCAGTTCGGCCGCCGGCGGCAGGTCTTTCCAGGCCAGCAGATTGACCGGCAGCGGCGTCGCCTCGACCACCTGGCGGATCGCGGCCGGATCGACCAGGGCCGGCACGAAGATGCCGTCGGCGCCGGCGTCGCGGTAGCGCCGGGCGCGGGCGATCACCTCGGCGACGCGATCGGCGGCGGGCACCAGACCCCTCAGATAGACATCGACCCGGGCATTGATGAACAGGCCGGCGTCCTTGCCGGCCGCAACGCGCCGAATGTGCTCGATCTTGGCCGCAAGCCGGTCGGGCGCGCCGCTGCCATCCTCGATATTGATGCCGACCGCGCCGGCATCGACCAGCGGCGCGATATTCTCGCCGACCAGCGCCGGGTCGTCGGCGTAGCCGCCTTCGAAATCGACCGACAGCGGGATGCGGATGACGCGCGTGACGGCGGCGACCACGGCGGCCAGTTCCCGGATCGGCAGCGCGTCGCCATCAGGATAGCCCAGCGCCCAGGCGACGCCGGCGCTGGTCGTGGCGATCGCCGGCGCGCCGACGCTCTCGATCAGGCGGGCGCTGCCGGCATCCCAGGCGTTGGCCAGGCGCAAGGGCGTGGTGTTCTGATGCAGCGCACGGAAGGTGGCGGCGAGATCGCTCATCGAAGACTCCGTTTCAAAGAGGCCGGATCGGCGGCCCAGAGATGTTGCGCGGCATAGGCGCGCCAGGGCTCGGCCCGCTCGGCGAGGGCGCTATCGAGCACCGTCGGGCCGATATCGCCTGCTGGAATGGCGTCGCCGGGCGTTCGGCACCGGTGCGCTTGCGCCAGCGTCACCAGGTCGATGCGCTGGGCGAGCGGGCGCAGATCGGCGGCGATGACCTGATCCGGGGTGGGAAAGCCCAGCGTCAAGGCGGGATCGATCCGCTGCTCGACCGGCACCGTGATAGCGCACAGGCCGACCAACTGGCTCGCCAGCCGCCGGCCCAGCAGGGTGCAAACCGCGCGTTCGAACCCGCTCCAGCCGCCGGGTGCGCGCAGCCCCGGCCGTTCGGCCACCAAAGGCGCCAGCAGCGGATCCTGCGCCAGATGCGCCCCGATCGTCGCGACGTCGGCGGCAAGGTCGAATACCCGGCGCACGCCGGCGACGATGGCAGGCAGGGCGGTCACATTGGGGAAACGGATGGTCGCGACCAGGCTCTGACGCTCGGGCAGATCGCGGACTTCGATCGTGCCCAGCGCGCCGTCATGCTGAACGGTGCGGCGATAGCAGTCGCCGGTCACCTGCTCGACCCCGTCGATCGCACGGGCACCCAGAAACGCCAGCATCGCCGGCCAGTCGTAGGGCGGCCGATAGCGCAGGCGGAGGAGGACGCCGGTTGCCGCGACCGAGCCCTCGGGCAGGGCCTGCACCGCCTTGCGCCGGAGCGCGCTCGGCGGCCGGCGGAACAATGCCTGAAAGATCTCGTTGAACCGGCGCACGCTGCCGAAGCCGGCGGCGAGCGCGATCTCGGTCATCGGCATGCGCGTGTCGTGGATCAACTGCTTGGCGAAGAGGACGCGCCGGGTCTGGGCCACCGCGATCGGCGAGGCGCCCAGATGCAGCTGGAACAGCCGGCGGAGCTGCCGGCCGCCGACGCCCAGACGCTCGGCCAGCCGATCGACGCCGGCCTCGTCGCCGTCGAGCGCACCCTCGGCGATCAGCGCCAGCCCTCGGATGACGGTATTGGACGTGCCGCGCCAGGCACCGAGATCGGGGGCGGTCTCGGGTCGGCAGCGCAGGCAGGGACGGAAACCCGCCTCCTGCGCCGCCGCGGCCGAACGGTACCATCGGCAATTCTCGAACTTGGCCGTGCGCGCCGGGCAGACCGGCCGGCAATAGATCCCGGTCGAGGTCACGCCGACGAAAATGCGGCCGTCGAACCGGGCATCGCGGGTCTGCAGCGCCCGATAGCAGGCGATGGGATCAAGCTGTTCCATGGGTGGCAGAATGCCACCCCGCGACAAGGGACGCTCGCGCTTTTCGGACTTGTTCAGTCCTGCGGCAATTGCGGCAGCGACGCCAGCAGGGCCGCAGAGGGTTCGACCACTTCGATCGGCAGGTTGATGCCGCGCAGCGGATGGTTGCCGAGCGAGATCGTGCCTTCGCCCAGCGCGTCGGCGAAATCCGACGACATCAGCAGCGGCCGGCCCAGGCTCTTGGTCAGTTCCTGGATGCGGGCGGCGCGGTTGACCGCGGGGCCGACGATGTTGAAGGCCTGGCGATTGCCGCCGCCGACATTGACATGGATGATGTTGCCCAGATCCAGGCCCAGGCCGAACGCGATCTCGCGGTCCTGGGTCGCGCGGCGCGCCTCGTTCCAACGGCCAAGCTCGGTGCGCGCTTCGGTCGCCGCCATCAGCGCGCGCCGGCAGGCCTCGGCGTCGCCGCCCTCCTCGTTCACCGCGAAGAACATCAGGATGGCATCGCCGATGAACTGCACGATCTCGCCGTCATGCCGGTCGGCTGCGGCGCCGGCCAGGCCGAAATAGACGTTCAAAATCTGCACGACCTCTTCGAGCGGCGCGCCCTCGGTCAGCGAGGTGAAGCCGCGCAAATCCGAGTACCACAGCGCCGCGCGCCGCTGCGTGCCTTCGCCCAGCGTTACCTGGCCCTGGGCCAGCAGCCGCGCGGTCTCGTGGCCCAGATAGGTCTCCAGCAGATTGTCGATGCCGTTCCTGAGCGCCAGCGTCTCGATCACCGGGGTCGATTTGACGATGAAGCGGCGCAGCAGCTCCATCTGGTCGTCGGTGAAGCCGCCGGGCTGCTTGGTCGCGAACGACGAGGCATGGACCTGGCGGTTGGAGAACACGATCGGGGCGATGGTGTAGTGGGTGAACCCCTGGGCGCGCAGGTCGGTGACGATGGCCCAGCGATCCTCCTCGCCGGGCCGGATCGGCACATCGATCCAACGCCCGGTTTCCCAGACCTTCTTGACCGGGCTGCGCAGGAAGGCGGCTGTCATTTCGGCGCCGCGGACCGGTCGGCGGACCTCGAGCGGCTGGTCGCGCTGCCAGATGCGCCAGACCGACATGGTGCGCGGGTGGACGACCTTGATGTGGGTCGAAACGCGCTCCAGCGGCAGGCCATGCTCGTTCAGGAAGCCACAGGCGCCGATCAGGAATTCGCCGACGTCGGGCACGAACCGGCCGGTCGTCTCGATCCAGTTCCCGTAAGCGTGGCTCACCTCGTCGATGTTCATGATGCCGCACCGAGCCGGATGCGACGGACGAGCCGGAACGGCGTCTCGCGCTGGTCCTGGGCGAACAACGCGATAGTCATCGGTATGGGGTGGGCGAGGGCCGGCGCCAGCAGATCGCTCAGATAAGCGGCGACACGGCCACGTTCGGTATCGGGTAAGCGGCTGGTCAGGGTCATATGAAAACGATACTCGTCGAACACGTAGGGATAGCCCCAGCGGGTGAGATTTTCTTCCTGCCGGGTCGAAAGCGGCACCTGGCGCCGACGGGTGAGGTCGGCCTCCGCCGAGGGGGCGCGAAACCGGTCGAACCGCTCGACCGCCAGATCCGCCAGCCGCTTCAGCGCCGCCGACGGCTCGCGCGGCACCAGCGCCAGAAAGCCGCCGATCGTCGCCACCCGCAAACCGAGCGGCGGCAGGGCCGGAAACTCGGAGGCGAACAGCGACAAGGCGGCATCCAGCCCGTCCGGCGTCCGCCCGCTTGCCAGCGCCATGGGCGGCTTCAGCGTACCGTGGAAACCGTAATGCCGTGCGTCGCCGGTGATTTCCCGCCACCGCGTGCGCGCCAGCCACAGCGGCAGGTCGGGCAGCATCTCGGACCCGGTTTCCGGATCACGGCCAAGCCAGGTCGATGCCATCCGCCAGAGCGGCTGATCGGCCGGCGGTACGGCATAGATCGCATAGCGAACGTTCATACAGTCTCGCTTTCTCGTCCGTCCCGGTTCTTGCCATCCCCCGATTCGGCGGGCCGATTGTAATCGTTCGCCGGGCCGGAGCCTATCCGCATCACGCGCAACACCCATCGGGTTTGTGGTGGACTGGCATGGTCAATGAAACCTTAATCCGCGTGTGGTCTACTGGACCGTCGGCAGCGGAATGAGGCAGGTTCATGACGGAAACGGCTGTGTCGGGCGGGGTGATCGCGCTCGGCGATCCGGTACCCTGGTTCAGCGCGCGGACCATCACCGGCGCGCGGATCGATCTGCATGTCGATGCCGGCCGCTGGGTCGTGCTGTGCTTCCTGGGGTCGCTCGCCCTGCCGCCGTCGATGGCCGATCTCGCCACCATCCTGAACGAATGCGCCGCGGCGTTCCGCGAGGATCACTGCGTCTTCTACGGCGTCCTGTCCGAGGCGCCGATCGACACGGGCATCCTGGCCAGCATCTCCGGCCCGGCGATGGGCTTTATCCTGGACGAGGGCGGCGAATTGGCCAGGGCCTATGGCGCCGAGGACTCGCGCCGGACCTTCGTGCTCGATCCGATGCTGCGCGCTGTCGCCAATATCGCGTTCGACCATCCGGACGGTCATGCCGCCGTGGTGACCGGCTTCCTCAATCATCTGCCCGAGGTCGACGGTCACGCCGGCGTGCCGCTGACCGCACCCGTGCTGATCGTGCCGCGCGTGTTCGACTTCGACCTGTGCGATGCGCTGATCGATCTCTACCAGCGCCAGGGCGGCGAGGACTCGGGCTTTCTGCTCGACCAGGGTGGCAAGACCGCCACCGTGGTCGATCACGCGCTGAAGCGGCGCCAGGACCTGGTGCTGGGCGATCCGCAGACCCGGACCATCCTGCGCGACCAGATCGTGCGGCGGCTGCTGCCGCCGATCGAGCGTTTCTTTCAATTCAAGGCGACCCGCATGGATCGTTATATGGTGAGCTGCTACGATTCGGCGCTGGGCGGTCATTTCTATCGGCACCGGGACAATCTCAACGCCGGCGCGCGCCATCGGCGTTTCGCCGTCTCGCTCAATCTGAACAGCGATTATGACGGCTGCGATCTGCGCTGCCCGGAATTCGGCCGCCAGACCTATCGGGCGCCGGCCGGCGGCGCCGTCGTGTTCTCGTGCGGCATGCTGCACGAGGTGACGCCGATCACGCGCGGCCAGCGCTACGCCTTCGTGCCGTTCCTCTATGACGAGCAGGATGCCGCCGTGCGCGAGGCGATGAATGCCCAGTTGCAAACCGGCGAGACCCATTATGTCGGCGGGCTCGATCGCCTGTTCCCGGACGCCGCCTGACATGGAGGCGGCCGAGTTGGCGCAATGGACGCCGATCCGCCTGACGCTGGAGCGGCCGGAACCGGTCGTCGATTGGTGCGACTTGCGCGGCATCGCGTTCCGCGAGCCGTTCTTCATGCAGACCGTGGCGCGCTGGGCCAACCCGACGCCGGCGGGCGGTGAGCCGCCGCGGCCGGTCGTCCGCACGCTGCTGTCCGATCTCGAAGCGGTCGATGGCGTCGGCGAATGCCTGTCGCCCTCCGGCTTCATCTTCCACATGTCGCGCTGCGGCTCGACCGTGCTGTCGCGCCTGTTCGGCACGGTGCCGGGCGCGGTCGTGGTCTCGGAAGCGGACCCGATCAACACGTTTCTCGAAGCCGACCCGAACGAGCTGAACGAGGCGGCGCTGGTGCATTGCCTGCGCCTGATGATCCGGGCGCTCGGCCGCAGGCGGTTCGGCGACGAGCGGCACTATGTCGTCAAATTCTCCAGTTGGAACGTCCGGCGGCTGGGCCTGCTGCGCCGGGCCTTTCCGGATACGCCCTGGATCTTCGTCTATCGCCAGCCGATCGAGGTCATCAATTCGGTATTGCAGGGCAGCCCGGGCTGGATGCAGTTGCAGCGGTTTCCGGCCCAGGCGGAATATCTGCTGGGCATCCCGGCCGACGAATGCGCGGACATGCCGGCGGATGAGTTCTGCGCGCGCGGGCTGGCCGGCTTCTGCGCCGCGGCCCTCGCCGCCGACGATGGCCGGGCGCTGTTCATCAATTACCGCGATCTGCCACAGGCCGCCTGGGGGCCCGTCGCGCGGCATTTCAACATCCCGCTCGCCGCCGAGCATGTCGCCGGCATGCGGGCGGAGGCGCGCTATTACGCCAAGGATGCCGAACGCCGGCCGTTCGTCGCCGACGAGGCCGAAAAGCGCACGGCGACAGCGGAGATCGAAGCCCTGTCCGCCCAATGGTTGAGCCCGCCGTTCCTCGAACTGGAGGCCCGCCGGACCATGATGCAGCCATGAAGCTCGTCGAGCAGACGATCGACGGGTTGCGGGCGGCCCTCGACGCCCGGGAAATCAGCTCGGTCGATCTGGTCCGGGCCTATATCGCGCGGATCGAGGCGTTCGACCGGGGCGGGCCTGGCCTCAATTCGGTGCGCGAGATCAATCCCGACGCGCTGTCGATCGCGCGGCGCCGGGATCGTCAGCGGTTCCGGCCCGGGTTCGAGCCGGGCCCGCTGTTCGGCATTCCCGTGCTCTTGAAGGACAATATCGCCACGGCCGACCAGCAGGCGACCACCGCCGGCAGCCCGGCGCTGGCCGATGCGATCGCCGTGCGCGATGCCTTCATCGCGCGCAAGCTGCGCCGGGCCGGCGCCATCCTGCTCGGCAAGGCCAACCTGACCGAATTCGCCAATTGGACCACGATCGGCATGCCGTCCGGCTATAGCGCGCTCGGCGGCCAGGTGCTCAATCCCTACGCACCCACAGTCGATGCGAATGGCATCCCCATCGTGATGCCCGGCGGGTCGAGTTCCGGCTCCGCGGTCGCGGCCGCGGCCAATTTCGCGACCGTGACGGTCGGGACGGAAACCGCGGGCTCGCTGCTCAATCCGGCCTGCAACAATGCTTTGGTCACCGTGAAGCCGACCGTCGGGCTGGTCAGCCGTGCCGGCATCCTGCCGATCGCGGCCAGCCAGGACACGGCCGGCCCGCTTGCCCGCACCGTGCGCGACGCGGCGATCCTGCTGGGCGTGCTGGCCGGACCCGACCGCCGCGACCCGGCGACCCGCGCCAGCCGGGGCCAGATCCCGGCCAGTTACACGGATTTTCTCGATGCCGATGGGTTGAGGGGCGCCCGCATCGGCGTGCCGAGTGATCCGGCCGACCCGGCGAACGATGCCTATTGGACCCAGCTCGAACCCGACCAGCGCCAGATCATGGCGGCTGTGGTCGAGCGGCTGCGGGCGCTGGGCGCGGTGATCGTCGAGGCGAATATCCCGACCGCCGGCCGGATCCGCGGTCCCGGTGCGCTGATCCCCGGCGCGGTGATCCAGGTGCCGGTCACCAATCGGTTCAGCCCGCACCATGGCAAGCCGTTCGCGGTGCCGTCCGTGCTGGTCTACGAGTTCAAGCATGGGCTTGCGGCCTATCTGGCGGAGTATGCCCCGGACCATCCGGTCCGCGGGTTGGCCGATGTCATCGCCTTCAACAATGTGGCGCCTGAGCCGCCGCGGTTCGGCCAGGACCTGCTGCTGTCGGCGGAGGCGACCCGGGGCGACCTCAGCGAGCCGGCCTATCACCAGGCCCGCGCGATCGATCTGAAGCTGTCGCGGGACGAGGGGCTCGACGCCTATTTCGACCGCTGGCAACTCGACGCGGTGCTGTTCCCGGCTGCGCTGGGCAACGGCATCGCGGCGCGCGCCGGCTATCCCAGCGTCGGCGTGCCGGCGGCCTATCGGACCGAGGCCGACGGCAAGCCGACGCCGCCCTATCCCTACGGCATCAGCTTCACCGGCCGCGCCTGGAGCGAGCCCTTGCTGCTGAAGCTCGCCTATGCCTGGGAGCAGGCCAATCCGGTGCGACGGCCGCCGGAGAGCGCGCCGGAGCGGCCTGATCGGAGTCGCTTCGATCGGCCGTGAGCGACCGGGGCCGGTCGTCCAGAGCTGATCAGCACAGCGCCGAAACCGGCCGTTCCTCCCACCGGGCTTCTTCACAGTGGCGGCGCTGCCGCACGGCACACCGCCATAACGGTGTCGCGCAGCCAGCGATGTGCCGGGTCGGCGTCCACGCGGGGATGCCACATCGCTGATATCACGATCTCCGGCGTGCGGACGGGAAGTTCGAAGCTGGCAAGGCCTTCCGTGAGCGGGGCGGCACTGGTCAAGGCGCTGCTGAGACACGAACGCGGCACGAGCGCAACCAAGTCCGATTGGCGCGCGATGCGCATCGCATCCGGGTGTCCGGGCACGACAGCGACGATCTCTCGTCTGAGACCGAGTTCCTCCAGTGCGCCGTCAACCGGCCCCGTGAAGGTCTCCTTGCGCGATGTCACGACATGCTTGCATGCCGCATAGCGTTCGGGGGTCACGGGGCCCGTCAGCAACGGATGCCCCACCCGAACCGCGCCAACGAATTTGTCGCGGAAGATGGATTGGGTGCGCACCTCCGGCGCGAACGCTCCGAGCACCCCAATTTCGAGATCGATCCGACCCTCCCGGAGCGGAAGAGCATCTTTGACGGGCTTGGGCGCGAAACGCAGGCGGACCCGCGGCGCAGCCTCCGTGATGGCAGCCACCAAGGGCGCGGAGAACAGTTCAATGAACCCTTCATTGGTGCGAATCGTGAAGGTCCGCTCAAGCGAGGCGACGTCCAATAGGTTGGTCTGCGGGCTTAGAACTGTTCGTACGTCACGGGTAAGTTCGTGAACCTGCTCGCGCAGCTCGGCGGCCCGGGGTGTTGGCACCAGCCCGCGCCCGGCGCGCACGAGCAGCGGATCGCCTGTTGCGGATCGGAGCCGTGCAAGGGTCCGGCTCATGGCGGAAGAACTCAAGCCGAGACGACGGGCCGCGCTGGTCACGCTGCCTTCGGCAAGCAGCGCATCCAGGGCCAGAAGAAGGTTTAGATCCACGTTGTTCATCGCCGAATCTTATCTCATTCGGCTTTTATGACATAGCGTTCTGCGCAACTATATTGTGCGTCATGTGCGTCTGGCGTCAATCGAATAGGGCAATCATATTCGCTGCCGACCTCATGATGCGAAAGGCCCCCATGCCCTCAGCCATTTCACGCGACACCGCAGGCACGATCCTTCTCATCGGAGCATCACGCGGTCTTGGCCTCGCCATGGCCGCCGAATTTCTGACGAAGGGTTGGAACGTCGTTGGTACGGTACAAGACAGCGCCAGGACCGAGTTGCACGATCTGGCGGATGAACATCCGGGCCGTGTCGAGATTGAGCCCCTGGACATTATCGAGCCGGATCAGATCACGGCGCTGCACGACCGTCTCTCCGGCCGTAGGTTCGAGATCCTGTTTCACAACGCCGGGACCGCCAACGCCAACCCGCACGAGTCCATCGCGGAGGTGTCGACGGAGGAGTTCGTTCGCGTCATGGTCACGAATGCGCTGAGCCCGATGCGCGTCATCGAGGGATTACAGGACCTTGTTCCTGCGGACGGGCTCATCGGCATCATGTCGTCGGGACAGGGGAGCATCAGCAACAACGAGAAGGGCGGGGCTGAAGTCTATCGCGGAAGCAAGGCCGCTTTGAACCAGTTCATGCGGTGCTACGCGGCGCGTCACGCCGGAGAGCCGCGCGCACTGGTCTTGATGGCTCCGGGCTGGATCCGCACCGCCCTGGGCGGACCGAATGCGCCGTTCAGTGTCGAGGAGACCATCCCCAAAGTCGTGGACGTGCTGCTCGCGCAGCAGGGCAAACCCGGTCTGCGATATCTCGACCGCGAGGGGCGCACCGTTCCGTGGTGAGCCCTCGTCCGAGCCGCGTCCGTCTCCGCCGAGGCCGCAGAACACACCACAACAATCGGGGGTGATCAGTGAAGCTGATTGGTATCAAAGAGCATTTTCTGACGGATGAGATACACCGGGCCTGGAACGCGATCGGCCTTGACGCGGCCGATCCGAGCATGGCGTTCCACTCGGGTACGATCGAGGGCCGCCTGCTCGATCTCGCCGAGGACCGGCTTTCCCTGATGGACGAAACCGGACTGGACCTTCAAGTTTTGTCGCTGACCACGCCCATGCTGCATGACCTCGGGCCGGAAAGCGTCGACATGGCGCGGCGGACCAACGACGCCCTCGCGGCCGCGGTCGCGCGTCATCCGACACGCTTCCAGGCGCTGGCCACGCTGCCGGTGGCGATGCCGCAGGAGGCCAATCCGGTGCGACGGCCGCCCGAGAGCGCGCCGGAGCTGTAGCTCGGGCGAGATGCTGTTCCCATGAGGGGGCGGACGGCTTGGTGATCCCCGCACTTAAGTTGGCTTGAAAATCCCTTCATCGAGCGCACGCAGATCTGCGCGCTTGCCCACTCCTCGAATGAAGTAACCAATTCTTCGACCGTTAGATTGTCGGGTTCGTGGTCAGTAATTTACGGTACCCGTGCCTATCATGGCTTGAAGGCTGAATTGACGCGGTCATTTCTACGGATTCAATAGGTACTCCGAATAATCTTCCGCGGGAACATACAGATCTTTTGCATGTGACGCCTCGGCGTTGTTTAGAAGGCTCCAGTCGATGGTGTTCATTCCGTCGTAGAGCGAGCTGACGGGTAGTCCATACTTCATCTTGAACCGCGCCCAGTTTTCATGAACCTTGGCCCAGCGCGTTTGTAGTTTTTGCTGCCGCTGCACTTCGGGGAGATAGTCAAAATTGGCGGCGCGGTGGTGAAAAGCGAACGCACCTTGTGCCACGGCCAGCTTAAAACCCGCTCGGCACGTGCGAATGCCATAGTCGTGATCGGCGAAATAGCCGTAGAACGCAGGGTCGAGCGTTCCGATGGCGTCGATCACGCTGCGCTTGACCAGAAAAGCGTCGCCTGTCAGGTAATCTTCGATCAGGATACGCCCTCGATTAGCGTCCTGCACATCGGCCGAAAACTTCGGAACATCCGCGAGCGTCTTAATACGTGAACCGATGTCGATGTTGTGTGTGCTCTTTCCGTTATCGACGAAATTGGATGTGCCGCGAACGATACCGATGCTGTCGTCACTTTTCGCGACGTCGATCATTTCTGACAAATAATTCGGCGTGACGTAAATATCATTTGAGATGAAGGTAACGAGTTCGCCGGTCGCATGCGACAAGATGCAGTTCAAGCTGCCGCTATACTCAAGGTTTCGGTTGAACGAAAACAGCTTGGTGTTTCGATGGCGAGGCAGTATCGAACGGAACAAGCGTGTGGTTTTTCCATTGTCCGGCGAGCAGTCGTCCACCAGGATCAACTCAAAATCCCCGTCCGCTGAGTCGAGCAAACAATTCAGGCAATGCTGGGTAACAGCGGTATTCCCATGGGCCGTAATGCCTATCGACAATTCAGAGTCCAGTGTGATCCGTTTCATCGATTGTGCCCTAATTAAGTTTCTCGTTTGACTGAGGCATCTGGTATCGGATGCATCCCTTGATGCGCCGGTTTAGTTGACGAAAGACCTGTTTTTAACAGGCTCCATTCGCCATAAAAACGTCTTCAGAAACCTCGGGTTCTCCCGCGCGATTGCAAGTCGGCCTTATCGTACAGCGCCTTACCTGTGGCGGAGAAGCGCTATCGACGGAGTCGATGCCCGCCTTCTATCGGGCGGCA
>Ga0302314_10010735_pt1 | contig 15999 bp, 11 predicted proteins | sample III_Palsa_N2_3_FD_200533 | JGI IMG/M metagenome (GOLD analysis project Ga0302314, IMG submission 200533) | Peat permafrost microbial communities from Stordalen Mire near Abisko, Sweden - III_Palsa_N2_3 | ecosystem: Environmental > Terrestrial > Soil > Palsa > Peat permafrost | place: Sweden... | reverse complement strand
CGCAATTATCTGCGAGGCATCAAGGGCGACCGTATCAACGCCCTGCTCGCCGCAGTGGGATATAACTTCCACCTCCTCGTCAGGTGGTTCAGGTGGCTTTTATGTGCCCTGATCAGATGGCTGATCAAAGAAGCCAATAGCGAAAAACCCGCTTGATCTCGCGATCAGACAGGTTCTTCACGTCGGACAACAGAATATACCATTTTGTTCAGATGAGGCAGAGCAGAATTCATCTGCTGCAATTATTATTTGTATTTTCGTGCGTCAAGAGCTGCTGCAAATATTACTTGGAATGCCGTTCTTTCAGCGTCTTTTATTTATGAATTCCGCGCGCTGTGATGAATGTGTAGAATTTCAACTGCATCGGGCGTGACCCGATAGAAGATTCGGTAGGGGTATCTGAGGAGCGGCACAACGCGAACGCCAGGCCGTTCTACGACCGGCCGAACGCTCTTCGGCCAACTGGCAATGTGATTGAGCACTACCTGAATGCGGCGCTCTACCGATGGCATCGTGAACGGGTAGTGGGCGGACAAGTATTCGCGAATATCCTCCACATCAGCCAGCGCCGGCTCAGTGAAGATGACCCTCATGCGTGGCGGAATTTTCCGAATGCTGTCGCCACTTCGTCCGCGGAAGCCAATGCGCCGGCTTCCGCCGCCCGAAGACCGCGATCAATGCCACGAAGCTCCGCAGGCGTTGCGTGATAATCGGCCCCCAGTTCGCTTTCGATCTCGCCGACCAAGCGAAGCAGCTCTTCGCGAGCCTCTTCGGGCCACGCCTCGACACGCTCCAGGAGATTTCGTAGCGCTGTTGTCATGGGGCATTATACCATATGCGCCGCCGCTGTCATGCGGAAGCTGTCGGTGAGGTAGAGCCTGCAAGTAATCGGGCTGCCGGCTCCTCCACCAAGAAGTGATCGATCCGGCCACGTGTTACGCCCATGCGCCAACCGCGCGGCGCATCTGCGGCCTGTGGCTGCGCTGTTGTCCCGCGAGACTATAGCGAGACTAAGAGGACCTCAAAAACCACCTAAGTGCCGGTGCCGGGTGAGGGAATCGAACCCCCGACCTTCGGTTTACAAAGTTCGAGGTCCAGAGGATCGGACCGCTTTTGTTACCCAATCTGTTACCCAAACATCCTTTTCTCGCCTTAAGTGGACCAGGTTCAGCCACCTAACTCATTGAAAAGAATGGTGCCCAGGGACGGAATCGAACCATCGACACTGCGATTTTCAGTCGCATGCTCTACCAACTGAGCTACCTGGGCACGGTATCCATCGGAGGCGCAGCTATTACTTCAGCCCCGCTCTCCGATCAACCCGCTTTCTACTCGCCCATATCGTCTTTCCGATCTTCGTCCACTCGCTCGGCCGGCACCGCATATTGCTCGCTGAACCAGCGGCCGAGGTCGACGTCCGCGCAGCGGCGCGAGCAAAATGGCCGGAATTCAGGTTTGGCCGGCTTGCGGCAGATCGGACATCTCGCAGATTCGTTCAAAATCACAGCTCCTCGATCACAAAACCCGGCGCCGGCAAACCTGGATCTCCCAGCAACTGCAACGGATAGGTCGCACCCCGGGCATAGACTTCCAGCGCCACAGCATCGTTTTCCAGCGCAGCCAGAATCGCCGGTTGGGCGCGCAAACGCAAGCGCGACCCCGGCCGCCTCGCGGCCTCGCGCAGTGCGACCAATCCCGCGGCATGGGGACCCTGCACCAGTTCGTGCAGCGGCGGGTGGCGTCGGGTGCGCACGATTTCGGCCAGCCCAAGCGCGGTAAATCCGAGCAATCGTGGCGCGCGCGGATCACCGGCCGCGAGCAACCCAGCCAATTCCACCCCCAGCGTCACCCGCTTCTTGGCCGGGAGCCCGGCGAAATCGACCAGGATGGCGCCGGCAAGGTCGCGCAACCGGATCTGACGGACCAGTTCCGGCATCATCACACGGTTAGCCGCCAGATGTGCTCCGACGCGATGGTCGCGTCCGCCCAAGCTCCTTCCCGTGCCGAGCCCACTGTCCAAATCGATCGCCACTAGTGCGCGGGTGGGCTCGATATGGATCTCGCCGCCGCCCCGCAAAGCCACTGTGGGCTCGAACAGGCCGGCGATTTCCGCCTCCAACTCATCGTCGAACGCGCGCGGCACCACCGACAGCCTGGAGGCAAACTCCGGCCTCAACGTCGCAAACATCGCCGCGTCATCGATCAAAATCGCTGCATCCGGATGCAATGCCGCCAATTCGCGCAAACCTCCGGGGCCACGCGCGATGCGCCCAGCCGCCCCTGGTTCGGCGCTGATGCCCCGCGCCGATAGTCGCGCGCCCTTGCCGGCTTGCGGCGCCCGCGAAATCCGCACCGCCACGAAATCACCCTCGCTCAGACCGCGGCCACCTTCGCTATCGGGCAAAAATCCATCCTGGTCGCCCAGGTTGACGAAACACCCACCCAACGCGGGCGCCACCGCCCGAACCCGGCCGCGAAACACATCGTCCACCCCATCCGGGCGGCCGGGGCGCCAGATCGCGAAATCCTGCAAGACTCCATCCACGATGGCGGCGATCCGGACTTCTCCCGGTGAAACCGCGGCGCAGAGCAACGTGCTCACGGCAGCGGATACCCAAGCCCGCGCAGTAACTGCGCGGTCTCGAACAAAGGCAGACCCACGACACCGCTGTAGGAGCCGCCGACGTAGCGCACGAATGCCGCGGCAAACCCCTGGATCGCGTAGCCCCCGGCTTTGCCGCGCCATTCTTCGCCCGCCAGGTAAGCTTCGATCCGCGCCGGCTCGAGCCGCACGAAGGTCACGTCGCTCTCCACCACGCGCTCGGATTGCCTGCCGTCGGGGGCGACGAGTACGACGCACGTGATCACCTGGTGCCGGCGCCCGGATAGCAGCGTCAGAAACTTGCGTGCGGTCGGCTCGTCGTCGGTTTTGCCGAGGATCCGCCTTCCCACTGCCACCACCGTATCAGCGGCCAGCACAAACTGCCCGGGCCGCGGGCACGCGGCCGCCTTGGCCCGCGCCATGCGCTGCGCGAGGGTGCGCGGCAATTCGTCGCGCAAGGGAGTTTCATCGATTGCAGTGGCGACCACCGCGTCCGGCACCACACCGATCTGGGCCAACAGATCCAACCGGCGCGGGCTTGCGGAGGCCAGCAGCAGGCCCGCTCCGCTCATTTTGACTAACCGAATTCCACCAACTACTTGAACCGAAACGTGATGCGGCCCTTGGTGAGGTCATAGGGGGTCATTTCCACATTCACCCGATCGCCCGCCAGGACACGGATGCGATTCTTCCGCATCTTGCCGCTGGTATGCGCGAGAATCACGTGTTCGTTATTGTCGAGTTTCACGCGGAACATGGCATTGGGCAAAAGCTCCGTCACCATTCCGCTGAACTCGATCATGTCTTCTTTCGACATGCGCTTCCTTATAAAGGCGTCCAGCTATCCGGATTTGTCAGGAATCTGGATTTTGTCTGAACGCCGGGTTCATTTCATATGGCTGCTTTCAGCCTGGGGCGGAACATGATCGGCGCGCGCGAAAAGTCAAGCTCTCCGACCGAAATAGCCCAAACTTAGGGTCGCTGCCTGCTCCCTCTTGTAGAAAGCCCTGGTTTGCGCTTCCCTGTATGCAACGGCCGAAACGAGCCGGCTGGACAATCAGCAGAGGGAACACAATACATGCATATCCGAACCGGCCTATCTTTTATCGCGCTCGCCGGCGCAATGCTTCTGGGTGCGACACTCGCGCCCACTGCTGCCCTGGCTCAGGGCGCGTATCGAGCCGGTGGGCCCGGCGGCCCAGGCGGAGCAAACATGCCGCCGCCGGCAAAAACCGTCGAAGTTCAGTTGCAAATCGAAGCCAGCGCCAACCTCGCGAAGGAATATCCAGGCGCCACCGATACCATGCACCACGGCCTCGGCTTCCTCGCCCCGTTCGGCAAGGTGGAATATTACTGCGGCCACGGCTTCCCGGAAGAGACGAATTTGCCGCTCAACGACTGGGAAAAGGGGTTTTTTGACGCTTTCACCGGCCGGGCCGACGCACTGTTCTGCACCTATACGACGGACGAAGGCACATTTTACGTGCGCGATTCGGTCGCTGGCACGGTGCTGCAGCTCCCGGGCCGCCAAGGCGGGCGCAACATGATGATCAACCTGGTGGTGGGCGGGACCGGGCCCTATCAGGGCGCCACCGGCGTCTGGACCGGATTCACCGAGGGTCTCGGCTCACCCGCGCCGGGCCAGGCGGCGCCGCTCGTGTTGCTCAAGATCATGAATGGCTACGTCAAGTTGCCTAACGAGAAGTAATCGATCGCCGGCCCGGGGGCAGCAAGCCCCCCGGACCGGCGCGGGTTCGCTCCGACGACAGGAACCGCCATGCTCAAAGCTGTGAAAATCCTGAGTTTGGCGATGCTGGCGTGCTCGCTGCCGGTATTCGGGCAGTTCGTCACCGCCAACCCCGATCCCGCCCAGGTGCCAAGCGGCACGTACCAGCTCGACGCCGGTCACGGTAAAATCACCTGGCTGGTTATGCACCACGGGCTTTCCACCTACGTCGGCCAATTCTCCGGCGTGTCTGCTACACTGAAGCTCGACAGCGCCAACCCCGCCGCGAGCACGCTCGACGTTACCGTAGATACCAATAGCGTGGGAACCTTCAACGATCGGCTAGACGACCGGCTGAAGTCCGACCAGTGGTTCGATACCGCCGAATTCCCCACCGCGCATTACGTCTCCACGTCCGTCACCCGCACTGGTCCGCGCACGGCAACCATCACTGGAAATCTCACCCTGCACGGCATCACCAAGCCGGTGACGATCGACGTCACGTTTAACGGAGTCGCAGTGATGCCGGACCGCACCATCGCCGGCTTCGACGGCCAGGCCATCGTGAAGCGCACCGAATTCGGCATGACCACCGAATTCCCCGGGGTCAGCGACGACGTCAAACTCCTGATCGAAGGCGAGTTCGACCAGCAGTAGACCTCGTCGAAAAGCTTATGAAATCAAAGAGAAGTAAGAATCTTCCTTTTGGAAAAAAGAAGCAAAAAACTTTTGTCAATAAGGTAGCTCCAGCAAATCATCCAATGCTATCATTAGATGATAAGGATGGAGCTACCCAATGCCCAGTAGCTATTCGCTTGGCACGTATTACGAGACGTTCGTCCAAACCCAACTCGCCAGCGGCCGCTACAACAACGCAAGCGAAGTGATCCGCGATGCATTGCGATTGATGGAAGAACGGGAGCGCAAACTCGCCTCGCTCGACGCCGCCGTCGAACGCGGCATGGCCGACATCCACGCGGGCCGCGTCCACGACGCCGATGAAGTGTTTGCGCAACTCAAATCTCGGTACGCCGGCATGGATCCCGAACGCGCGGAGTCGTGAGAGTTTTTTTCCGAACAGGCAAAGAACGGCCTGACCGAGATCGGCGATTACATCGCCAAAGACAGCCCACGCCGCGCGTTTGATTTTGTCAGAAGATTGGAAGCAAAAGCTCTGCAGATCGCCCACTCCCCACGGAGCTACCCGCTGATCCTACGCTATGAACATTACGGCATCCGCCGCCGGCCTTACCGCGACTACCTGATTTTCTGCCGCGTCGAAGACGACCCAATTTCCATCGTCCACATCATGCACGGAGCGCAGGATTACCAATCGTTGCTCTTCCCCGGGGCCTAACCCGTTTCTAACATTGCCGCCGCACTCGTCGACGTCTAAGGTTTACGCCTGATGTCCAGCAGCCCGCCTCGCCAGCGCTTCCGGGTGGCGCCGACCGAGTTCGGTGTCTTCGCGGCGTTGCTCGCGTTGGTGGTGCAATTATCGTTCGCCGCCTTTGTGCCGCCGGACGATCCGGTCAGAACCCTGTTCGCCGCGCTCGACTCGCCCAGCGCGATGTGTACCAGCGACCACATGGCTGGCGGGTCCGGCATGCCGTCGCAGTGGCACCAGACGATCGATGTGGCAGTCTGCCCGCTCAACATCGATCTGGCCCGCCAGAACCTGACCGTCGCGGTCGGATCCGTCTTCTTCTTACCGTTCACTACCCGGATTGCCAGGATTTTCCTGACACCGCCCGGACGCGGGCCGCCCGAACCGGCTGCCAGCGTCGGCGTACCGCGCGCTCCACCGCAATTGGACTGAGACCGAACCTGGCCGGTGCCCCATGGCGCCGCCCTGCTGTTCATTTTCATTCCGTGGAGCAGACCAATGTTTTCTCGAGCCATTCGGGCCTTGCCGCTTTGCGCGCCAGGCCTTCTTGCCCTGCCAACCCTTCTCGCCCTGCCAGCCGGCGCGCTGGCCCACGCGGTATGCGGCGCCCGCATCTTTCCCGCGACGCTCGGCATCGATGATCCCGGCGCCGGCGACGAATTTTCGACCCCGACGATTGCCTACTCACCTTCGAACTCCGGCGGTCAGCGGGAGTTCGATTTGGGTGCATTCGCCTGGTCCAAGACGATTTTTTCTCCGAATATCGACGTCGTGATCTCCGATGGCGCGACCTTTCTACATCCAGGCGGATCTGGATGGGACCCGCTGAGCACCGAGTTCCAATGGGGAAATTTTTGCTCGGACGACCATGAGTTCATGGCCACGCTCGGCTTCGAGATTGACTGGGCTGACACCGGCACGGGAAGCCAGGTCCAGCCCTTCAATACCTACCAACCCGTGATCGATATCGGCAAGGGCTTCGGAGATCTGCCGCAAGGCTTGCAATCGCTGCGAGCGTTGGGGACGACGTTCGAGCTGAGCGAGACCTTTCCCGGTGAAAAATTGACCGACGGAAGCCCGAACTCCACCACTTTGAATGGCGGCTTCACGATCCAATACAGCCTTCCCTATTATAATTCGCAGGTCGCCGCGATCGGCAACGACTTCGCGAAGCATCTGATTCCGATCACGGAGTTCACCTTCAGCAAGCCGATTGCGAATTTCGCGCCTGGCGCCAATCAGACCACGGGAACGATCCAGCCGGGCGTTATCTATCAGGCTGCCACCTATCAGATCGGCGCGGAGGCAATTGTTCCGCTCAACCGCGCCAGCGGCTCTGGTGTTGGAGCGATCTTCTCGATCGACTTCTACCTCGACGACCTTCTTCCCAATTCTCTGGGTAAACCTCTGTTTGAACTGCAGCGATGAAGGAGCGGTCGTTATCGCTTTTCGATCAGCAAAGCGCGTGTCCGGTAAATCTCGAACTGACCCCGCGGCAGCGGGATAATCAACTAAGGACCACACAAATGCGAATTTTTCTTGCAAGCGCCGCACTCACCGGAGTTACGCTCTTCGGTGGTGCCGCGTCAGCCCATGCGTTTCTCGACACTTCAGTGCCCCCGGTCGGCAGCACGGTGCAGCAAGCGCCCGCCGAAGTATCGATCCATTTCACCGAAGGAGTCGAACCGCTGTTCAGTACCATCGTCGTGCAGGATGCGTCTGGCGCTCGCGTCGACGCCGGCGCCGCCCATCTCGAGGGCGACGACACCCATCTCGCGGTCGGGCTGAAACCGCTTCCGCCCGGCACGTATGAGGTGATCTGGCACGCGACGGCGACGGACACGCACAAGACCCAGGGCAGCTTCACCTTCACCGTGTCGGGATAGCGTGCCGAGCTTCATCACGGCGCTTCAGGGCGGGCTGCCGCTGGTGCTCGCGCGGGCGGTGTTCGTGGCGGCGCTACTATCGATGAACGGGACGTTCGTGTTCCGGGCTCTGATTGCGCCCAAAGTGTTTGCGCAAATGTCGCCGGTGTTGGTGGCGCCGATCGAGCGTGCGTTGTTCCGGCTCGCATGGATCAGTCTCGCGGTAGCGGGAGTGGGGATCGGGGTCTGGATTTTTCTGCAGGCCGCGGACATCGCGGGGGTCACAGGCCTGGGTCCGACATTCGCGGTACTGCCCGAGGTGCTGGAATATACCCAGTTTGGCCATCTCGTCCTGTGGCAGGCCGGTCTGCTGATATTGACCGGGGGGCTGCTTTGGACGCGTGGGCCGGTGGGGGTCATTGCGGCCGCGATCGTCACCGGAACGAATGTCGCGATGCAGGGTACGCACGGGCACGCCATGGCGATGGACGGCTGGTTCAGCCCATTATTTGTTGCGGATGGGCTGCACCTTCTGGCGGCCGCCTGCTGGGTCGGAGGGTTGTTGCCGCTGATCCTGGTGGTGCACCTCGCCGAACCCGAGGTGGGGGCCATCGCCGCTCGCTGGTTCTCGCCGATGGGAAAATGGTGTGTTGGCGTGCTGGCCGGATCGGCGTTGATCCAGGGGTGGGTGATGGTCGGCAGCCTCACCGCACTGTTGAACGCGCCTTATGGAACGCTAGTGCTGATCAAAACCGCGCTGTTCGTGGTGCTGTTTGGCTTTGCGGTGTTGAACCGCTACGGGCTGGCGCCTGCGCTGCTCCGAGCCGGACCGGAGGTCGCGCGGAGGCGGCTGGTGCGAAGTATTGCGGCACAGACGGTCGCGGGTTGTCTTGCGGTACTGGCCGCAGCGGCGCTGAGCGGGCTCGCACCAACAATGAAGATGTAGTTGGAAAAGATGTGACGGCGTTCTCACTCGTTGCCAAAATGACCGTCGATAGAGAATTGGCTTGATTCCGGCGGGACCCGTGGGCGGTATCGGTATCTGGTAACTGGCGACTGGTCTTGCAGCCCTTCCCGGTTCCCGAATCTGTAGCGCCACTCTAACGAACAAAAGTTTTTGCTTCTTTTTTCAAAAAGAAGACTTCCTTCATTTCTTCAACTGCTCCAATTCCATCGCCAGCCGGACAAGGTCGATCTTCATGCGGTCGACCTCCGCCATCGCGCGCGCAATTTCCGTCACCGCCGTGCGTATTTGCGTTTCTTCATGCAGCGCTGATAGAAATACTCTCAGTCTTGCCGATCGTTCCGGCACCGCCGGGTGCAGGATCGGCTGGACATTGATCCCGCGCTGAAACAGCAGGTCCGCCACTCGCGCCGCCTTGATCGAGCTTCCAATGATCACCGGCACGATCGCCGCACCGATCGAGCCGCCGACATCCAGACCTGCTTGCCTGGCCTCACTCAAGAACAACGCCGCGTTGGAGTTAAGCCTTGCCACCCGCCATGGTTCCTCCTCCATCAGCCGCAAGGAGGCCAGCGCCGCGGCGGCGATCGGCGGCGACATTCCCACTGAATAAACGAACCCCGGCGCCGAGCAGCGCAGGTAGTCCACGATCTCGGCTGAGCCCGCGATATAACCCCCGCACGCGCTCAAACTCTTGGAGAGTGTGCCCATCCAGATATCGATTTCGCCCGGGGCCACTCCCGCATATTCCGCGATCCCTCGCCCCGAAGCGCCCAGCACTCCCAGCGAGTGCGCCTCATCCACCATCAGATAGGCGCCGAACTGCCGCGCCAGCGCCACCACACCGGCGAGGTCAGGCACGTCGCCATCCATCGAGTAATGGCCCTCGATCACGATCAGTATCCGCGCCACCTGCGTCTTGTTCGCACGCAGCGCGGCTTCCAATCCACTTACATCATTGTGGGCAAAGCTCACGCGTCGGGCGCCGGATAGCAGCGCCCCTTGAATGATCGAGTTATGCGCCAGCGCATCGTGCAGGATCAGATCGTTGGCGCCGACCAGGTGGGATATCACCGTCACGTTGGTGGCGTGCCCGCTTACGAACGCGACGCAGTCCTCGGCGTCGTAGACGCGCGCCAGAGCGGTTTCGAGTTCATGATGGATTGGCCGCTCGCCGGATACCAGCCGACTTGCCGACACCGAGGTTCCGTAGCGGTGCATCGCCGCCGTAGCATCATCCAGAACGCGGGGATCGCCGTTCAACCCCAGATAATTATAGGAAACAAGATTGATCAGCGTACGTCCGTCGATCACCGTTTCGGCGCCGGCGATACCTTCGTGGGGGCGGAAAAATGGGTTCTCGATCCCCAGCACCTGCCCCGCGCCCCGGATGCGCCGTATGTCGGAGCGCACACCAGCGTCGCCGAGCGGAGTGCGCACGATTGGGCGTGGTGCCGCGGGCGCGTCCGATTTCGCCGCGCGCCGGCGGGTCAGCCGATCGAGCAGCGCCGAGCGTGCTTCCCCCGAGAGCCCAAAATTGGCATCGCCGTTCATCGCCTGAGAGTCCGTCCAAAACAATAAGTGAAAATCAATAAGTTAAAGCGCAGGCAGAAGTCTTCTTTTTGTGAACAAAAAGAAGCAAAAAAACTTTGTCAATTAGGGGAACACCGATCCATGGGCGGTGCGCTCCATAGAATAAAAGTTTTTTGCTTCTTTTTTTCAAAAAAGATGCTGCTTCTTCCTATTCTGCCGCCACATTCGCCGCCGGAGCCCCTTCATGCCGCGCCATCGCCTGTGCCATGTCGTCGTTCGCGTCGCCGCCGCGCAGCGCTTGGAGTAATTTCAGCGCCATCGCGCGGAGCGTCGTCGCGTCTGAGAGTGCCAACAACGGCAGTCCGACCCCGAGTCTGATTTCGAGGGCGGTGCGCAATTCCACCGCCATCAGCGAATCCACGCCGAATTCCTGCACCGGCCGGTTTATGTCGATCGCCTTGGCTTCGAGCTTGAGGATGGCGCCGACTTCCTCGACCAGCATATCCAGCACCAGCGGTAGCGCTTCTTCGTCGGAAAGGCCGACGATTTGGGCGGAGAGCGTGGGTCCGCTGCCGTTGCGGCTGCGTCCTTGCGGGGTATCGGCCCAGAACGGGCTGGCGAGGCCGGGCAGACGCTGGCGCAGATCGCCCCAGGCGGCATCCGAGACTCCAACTACAGGCCGGCCGCAGGCGAGCAGGCTGGGAAGTGCTGCCAGCGCATTGGCGCTACCCAGCGGCGCCGCTCCCAGTACTTTTTCCAGCATCTCGCCGATGCGAGTTTCACGGGTGAGATATCCGGCGTCGGCGATCGGCCCCCATTGCACCGCGAGCGCCGGCTTGCCCGCGGCGAAGCGCTTTTCCGCGAGCGCCTCCATTGCCGCATTGGCCGCGACGTAGTTCGCCTGACCCGGCGTTCCGATCACAGTCGTGACTGACGAAAACAAGACGAACAAGTCCAGATCATCGCACTCAGTGCTATGATCGAGGGCCAAGGCGCCGTCCAATTTGGGTCCGATGACACGCGCGAATCGCTCCTCGGTAAGATCAGCGAGATTGGCGTCATCCAAAACCATGGCGGCGTGGAGCACGCCCTTGATCGGTCCCATTTCGGCGCGGACTTCCTCCAGCACCTTATCCAGCGCCTCGCGATCGGCCACGTCGCAGGCGAACGCACGCGCTTTGGCGGTAAATCCGGCTAGGATTTCACCACAGCCTGGCGTCGCCGGACCTCGCCGTGATAGCAGCGCGAGCCTGGTCGCACCCACGGTTTCCAGCCAATGCGCGGTCGCCAGACCAAAGCCGGAGGTGCCGCCGGTGACCACAAAGACACCGTTCGGATCGGCGGCGAAACTTGCCTCGGCGCGGACCTCGGTCGGTTCCGGCAATAGCACGATCTTGCCGACGTGACCCGAGGATTGCAGCAACCGGAATGCGTCCACCACTTCGCCGAAACCATAGGCGCGATAAGGCAATGGCCGCAGCCGGCCGGTTTCCAGCATCGCCTCGATTTCGCGCAGCATCTTGACGCCGAGATGGGGTCGATGCGCCACCAACTCGTCGCTATCGATGGCGAAGTAGCTGGCGTTGTGGCGCAGCGAACGAATGCCCAGGCGGGTGTTGCGATACAGATCGCGCTTTCCGATCTCGAGGAAACGCCCGAACGGTTTCAGCAGCCGGACACTTTGCAGCATCAATTCGTCGGAGAGCGAATTCAGCACCACATCGACGCCGCGCCCGGCGGTCGCGGCCCAGACGCTGTCGGCGAAACTTGCCGAGCGGCTATCGAACACCCGCGTCACACCGAGCCGCAGGAGCATCTGCCGGCGCATTTCGGAACCGGCGGTGGCGTAGACCACTGCGCCGCGATCGAGCGCATATTGGATCGCGGCCAACCCCACCCCGCCGGCGCCGCCGTGGATCAGCACGGTCTCGCCCTGAGTCAGTTGCGCGAGATGGCCCAGTGCGTAGGCGGCGGTCATGAAAGCTACTGGAATCGTTGCGGCGGCGGCGAAATCCATGCCCGCCGGCAGCCGGATCACCCCGGTGCGTTTGGTTACCGCGTGAGTCGCGAGCGCCGCCGGCGTCACCGCGATTACCGTGTCGCCGGGCGCGAGATCATCGACCCCCTCGCCCACCGCGCGCACAATGCCGGCGCATTCCAGGCCCAGCGACGGACCTGAGAAACCTTCCAGCAATGCTTCGTCGGGCAGCAGGCCCTGGGCCCACATCACGTCGCGGAAATTGAGCGCTACCGCGCGGACCTCGATCGCGACTTCGTCCGGGCCGGGGGCGCGGAGCGGAGTCTCGACCCACGCGAGCGAACCGATCAGACCGGGTTGAAGTACTTCCAGCCGCCGGGGCGCCTCGGTTTTCGGCCGCGGCGGGGGTTGCACCCGCAGCCGCGGCACTTCGCGCCCGGCCGGGCCCCAGAAGCTTTCGCGCTCGGTGTCCGGGGTTTGGCATTCCCGGGCGAGCGCTTCAAGCTGATCGCCAGCGGAGAGTGCCTCGTCCAGCACCACCAGGCGCAAGTCGAGCCAGGACAGTTCATTGGCAATCACCCGGCGCCAACCGGCCAACGCCGCGGTCAGCAAGTCACCATGAACGCAACCCCGCACCACCAGCCACAGCCGGCGCAGGCTGGTTTCTGCTAGCCCGCTGATGGCCTGGCCACATTCGGCGAGACAAGCGCCCAGCGACGCCGCGCCAAGCTCCGTCGGTTGGGGCAGGATCAGCATCAGATCGGCGGCGTCGCCGGCGCCGAGATGGGCCAGCGCCGACGCGAAAAACGCCGGCGCACGCACCGCCAATCCGGCTTCACGCACCGCCCACGCCAACGCGATCGGATCGTCTGGGGCCGCGAACAGAGCCACACCAGGCAACGGCGCAGGTTCAAGCGAACTGGCACTCCGGCGCGCCTCGATCGCGGCTACCGGCCAGATTACGCCGCCCACAATCCGTGACGCGGGCTCGGCCAACCCGAGCGCGCCGAAAGTCGCGGCCCAATCTTCCGCCGTATGCAACCGGGCTTCGGGGGCAATCGCGCCGAACAACAGCCGCGCGGAGCGGGTATCGGCGGGCTCGGCGAGGATGATCTGGCCACCCGGCGCCAGAAGTGCCGCCACCTGCTGCGCATCCTGCCCCAAGCTCAGCGCATAGAACCCGGCTACCAAATCGAACGATCCCGAGAGCGCCGCCGGATCATCGCCGGTAAGGCGTATTTGCAGCCTGGGCTCTTCACGCAGCAGGTCCTGCCACTCGGCCAGAGTTTCCGGCGCTGAGGCCAGCGCCACGACCAATGCGCCCGGGTTGGCGGCCAGGATCGCACGCAACATACGCGCGTTGCTCTGCCCTACCACCGCAATGCGCCGGACTTCCCGCGCGCTGGCGGCGACCCGCGCCAACAATGCCTGCCTCGCAGCCTGCGCCGACGACGAGGCAAACAGAAACTGCCGCCGCAGCACACCGGTAAACCCCGGCCATTCGCCAGTGGTGAGCGCAACCCCGAATGATGCCAGCAAGGTGGTTTCGGCGACGGCTTCGGGCGCGTCGAAAAATAGCGATCGCCAGATCACGTCGGCGGGCGGCAGATCCGTTTCGGTCGCGAGCAACGCTCCCTCGGGATTGAGCTCGGCGAATTGCTCTTCTGCCAGCCAGCGGAGTGCCTGCGCACCCAGGGGGGTCGTCATCAGCGCCGGTTCGGCGGTGAAGGCCTCGTGCGCGGCCGCCACCAGATAAGCGTCGGCGAGCAAGGCGCTGGTCGGCCAGGGTGCGGCAGCCTCGGCCTGGGGAAGCGTACGGACCGGCGCGGGAATTTGACGCAGGCTGGGCTGATAGCTGGTGAAAAACCGATCGATCTGGCGAGCCGCGCGACCGGTGGGCATGGCAACGAACCAGCCTTCGATCAATTCTGCGATCGCCTGGCCGGCGGCGTCGCGCAAGGTGATGTCGGCGCACACCGAACGGGGCCCGACGTGGCGGATCGACAGGTCCACCCTGCTCGGAACCTTTGCGTCCGTATGCAACAGCCTGACGCGCCCGAATCGCCACGGCAATACTGAACCCAGCACGGCGAGATGCGGTTGATCGGCGGCGAACACCACTAGCGCCTGCAACGCGCCATCGAGCAGTGCCGGATCGAGCAGATAGCCTAGAGGCCCGCGATCAGCCAGTGGGGGACACAATTGCGCGCGCAGCTGGTCCTGCCCGATCCGGCGCACCGAATGCACGGTCTGGAATTCCGGGCCGTATTCCAGCTTTAGGCCGCGCGCCAGGGCGTAAATTCGCGCGCTTTCGATCACCTCGCCGTCATGGTCGTCGTCTTCCGCCATTTCGGACAACACCGGCAGCACCGAGAACCCAGCCAATACCCGACCGGTGGCGTGCACGGTGAGGTCTTCGTTCGCGAGCCTGGGACGGCTCGCGATCGTGATCTCGCCCTCGTCCTGTAGGTGAACGCGGCAATCGCGCACCGTGCCGCTTTCCAGGATCAGGCCGCGGCTGATCTCCAGATCCTGGATTTCGAGCGAGACCGCGCCCGGATGCCGGGTGCGCGCCGCGGCCAGCATCATGTCGATCATCGCCGCCGCCGGCAGCAACGGCACGCCGTCGAGCTTGTGATCGGCGAGCCATGGCTCGCTCACCACCGAAAGATGCGACATCCAGGCGAACTCGGCGCCGCGGTCGTAGGTCGGATCCCGGAACCCGAGCAAGGGATGATCGCGCACCGGCGAGGCGAGCTCCACCCGCTCGATGGTGGGCGCTGCCACATAATCCTGGTGCTGCCAGGGATAGAGCGGCAACCCCCGCGCGGTGGCCTCGCCCGCATAGCAGGCGGCGTCGGTAAGGTCGGCGCCGGCGACAAACAATTGCGCCGCGATCAGCGCGAACGGGTCACGCACGGTGGCCCGGCGGCTGAGCGACGCCATCACCTTGCCCGCGCTACCGCTGCGGTCGAAGGCGTCGCGCAGGAAGGATTGCAGCACCGGCGCGGAGCCGATCTCGACGAAAATTCGCGCGCCACGGTCGATCATGCCGGCCACCGCATCGCGGAAACGCACTGGCTCGCGCGCGTTGCGCCACCAGTAGAGGGCATCGAGCTCGCCGACTCCGACTTGCTCCCCGGTTACAGTGGAGATCAGCGCCTCTATCGGGGTGTGGGACGCGATCGGCTCGAGCGCCGCCATCAACGGCAGCCGGATCGGGTCCATGTAGGGGCTGTGGAACGCGTAGGCGAGATCGAGGCGGACGAAGACCCATCTCTGCTCGAGCGCCAGAAGCCGCAGCGCCTCTATGCTTTCGTCCGAACCCGCCACCGTGACCGACGACGTGGCGTTGATCGCGGCTACTACCAGGTCGAACCCGCGCGCTGCGATCACCGCGGCTGCTTCGGTTTCATCGAGGCCGAGCGCCGCCATCGAACCGGTGCCGTGGACCATCTGCTGCGCCCGGCTGCGCGCCACGATCACTAGACACGCGTCGGGCAGCGACAGCGCGCCGCTGGCCCAGGCGGACGCCACCTCGCCCACGGAGTGGCCGATATGGGCGGTGGGCTTGATCCCCCGCGCCCGTAAGGCAGATACGATCGCGACCTGGACCGCGAACAATAGGGGTTGGGCCACGTCGGTGTTGTGCAAATTGTCGGCAAGATCGCCGGACGCCAGGCGATCGATCACCGACCAGCCGAGTAGTGGCGTCAGCAGATCGTCGAGCTGGGCCATGGCGGCACGGAAGGCGGCGCTGTGAGCCAGCGCGTCGCGGCCCATGCCGTCCCACTGGCTGCCGTTGCCGGAATAGACGAACACCAGATCGCCGTGGACCGCGTGACCGGCTGCGACTCCATGCGGGCGCTCGCCGGCGAGGTGGAGATCGAGCTCTTGGCCCATCTCCAGCGCCGAGGCGGCATCGACCATCACCCGATGCGGGA
>Ga0302314_10010734_pt1 | contig 15999 bp, 15 predicted proteins | sample III_Palsa_N2_3_FD_200533 | JGI IMG/M metagenome (GOLD analysis project Ga0302314, IMG submission 200533) | Peat permafrost microbial communities from Stordalen Mire near Abisko, Sweden - III_Palsa_N2_3 | ecosystem: Environmental > Terrestrial > Soil > Palsa > Peat permafrost | place: Sweden... | reverse complement strand
AGCGCGGCGATCATCTCCTCCGGCAGCAGCGGGGTGTTCTCCATGTCGAAGGGCTCGTCGAAGTCGATGTACTTCTTGTCGAGCGGATCCCAGAAGTGATCGTGGGTGGCGGAGATGATCTTGTCGAACGCGGTGGTACGGTTGTTGTAGCGGTCGAGCGTCAGCATGGACTCGAAGTCGTCGGGCGCGACGGCTTCATACATGGCGTCCTTGGTGATGTTCTTATCTGTCATCGATCCGTTCCCTCTGGGCTCTTTGCGGGGCGTGGCCGCCCGTCGTCCCGGCAACAGTGACTCCGAACAGGCTTCCGGTCAATAAAAATGACGCATGCGTCACTTATCGTGAACAGGCGTCAACAATTGGCTCGAAAACCTCTTACCCCAGGCCTTGTGCCTGGGGCCCATTGTGCTCGATCAATTGAAGTAAAACCTCGACACATCCCGATCGGCCGTGACCTACCTGCGCGCTTCAGCGCTCAATGGACCCCAGGCACGAGGCCTGGGGTACGGCGTTAGTTGGTCACCCCCTCCCCCCGCGCCGCCGCGAAGAACGCTTCCGGCCCGTCCACCTCCACCAGCCTCCGCTTTTCGATCACCCAGAACCGGTTTCCCACCGCGCGGACGAAGCCACGGTCGTGGGAGACCAGCAGGCAGGTCGCCTCTTCATCCGTCAGTTCGGCCTCCAACGCCTCCTGGCCCTCGATGTCGAGGTGGTTGGTGGGCTCGTCGAGCAGGTAGAAGGTCGGCCGGATCAGCCGTAGCACCAGCATGGCCAGCCGCGCCTTCTGCCCGCCCGACAGGCGGCCGATCGGTTTTTCCTGAGCCAGGATGGCGATCCCCGCGCCGGCGAGCAGCGACCTGGCCCGCTGGTCTCCGACATCGAAAGGGCGGGTGATGGCGGCCAGCGGCGTGTCGTCATCCGCCAGATCGGCCAGCCCCTGGTCGCCATAACCCAGCACCAGGGACGACGCGGCCTTCACCCGCGGACTGGCGCTCAGCCCCTCAATCGTCGCCTTGGCCAGGCGCATGAGCCGGGTCTTGCCGGCGCCATTGACGCCCAACAGCACCACCCGGTCGCCCTGGTGGATGAAGAGCTTGCCGGTCTTGAACAGCACCACGCCATCCGGCGTGGCCACCTCGGCGTCGTCGAAGCTCATCAGCACCTTGGCGTGGCCGCCGCGATGATCGAGCCGGATGGCGCCCGATGACCGCTCCTGATGAGCCGGGCGGGCCGCCACCTCCAGCCGCTCGGCCCGGTCCTTCAGCTGTTTGGTCTTGGTGATCAGCAGGTCGCTGCCGGAATTGACGCCGATATTGTGCAGCTTGGCCGCCTGCCGCCGCAACTGCTGGGCGGCCTTCATGTCCCGGTCGAACCGGCGCGCTTCCGCCGCATCGGCCTCGTCCACCGCCTCGCGCGCGGCGGCGTAGGGCAGGTTGAAGACCTGGGACCGCTCGGGCCGCAGGAACAGGGTGCGGGCGGTCACCGCGTCCAGGAAGGCCCGGTCGTGGCTGGCGACCACCACGGCGATGTCTCGTGGCAATTGGTTCAGCCAGTCCTCCAGCCGCAGGATTTTCGACAGATCCAGGTGGTTGGTGGGTTCATCGAGCAGGAGGACGTCGGGATCGGCGACCCAGGCGCGTGCGAGCAGGGCCAGGCGTCGCCAGCCGCCGCTAAGCTGGGCAAGGGTCCGCTCGCGCAGGACCTGGGGCGTTTCCAGCGAGTCCAGCACGATGTCCGCGCGCCAGTAGTCGTCGGCGTCCAGCCCCTCGCGGATGAAGTCGTCGAGGCTGGTGTTCATACGATCGGCGGGCGCCTCCTGGGGCGTGAAGCCAACGCGGACGCCCCGCGCGCGGGTGATGTCGCCCTCGGTGGGATCGAGCTCGCCGACGATGCAGCGCAACAGGGTCGACTTGCCGGCCCCGTTGGCGGCGACCACGCCGATGCGGTCTCCCGGCGCGATGGCGAGGTCAAGTTTGGCGAAAAGCGGCGCACGCAGGGTGACGCCGAGGTTTTGGAGATTGATCATAGGTCTGCCCGTCTGCCCCGAAGCCGGACGCGCGAACCCTCAAGGGTCCTGATTGCGCAGGCGGCTCGGGCTATGGAGAAGGGCGGCGAACCCATGCGTTCACCGCACGAGGTTCAGCCGCCACGAAGGGCAGACAGGGGTCTGACGACGCCTCTGTTCAGCCCTGCAAGCGCGCTCGCAGGGCGTGTATGGGGCCGCGATTGCGGTCATGCGAAAATAACGACAGCACGCTAGCCCCTCCTTTCTCGGCTTGAGACGATGGAAGGATAACACCGTTTGGCGAGAGCGCTAGCTGTCAGTGTTCACGCATCAGGCGCGAGCCTCTCCGTCGCCCGCGCCTGCCGCACCAAGAAACCAGCCGCGATGGCGGCAGCGGAAAAGCCGGCGGCGGCGCCGAAGCCGAGGGTCCAGCGCGGTCCGAACCGGTCCGCCACCCAACCGAGGATCAACGATCCAATCGGCGCCCCGCCCAGCGCGATGGCGATCCGCAGGGCCATCACCCGGCCGCGCATGGCCGGCTCGGTGGAGAGCTGCATCAGGCTGTTGGTGCCGTTGGTGAAGGTTACGGCCGAGACGCCGATCACCACCAGGCCAATGGCGAAGATCCCGTAGCCCGGCGCCAACGCCGCCAGCACGCAGCCGGCGCCGAAGACCCCCGCGCCCACCAGCAGCGAGCCGAACCCGATCCGTCCTCGCGCGGCGGCAAGCAGGGCGCCGGCCACCGCGCCGATCGCCATGATCGATGACAGCAGGCCAAACCCTCGCGCGTCGGTATGGAAGACCCGCACCGCCATGGTGGAGATGAAAATCGGAAAGTTCAGCCCGAAGGTGCCGAACAGGAAGAGCATGATCAGGACGGCCTTCAGGTCGGGCCGATCCCGCACGTAGCACAGGCCTTCCAGGAAGTTGCCCAGAAAGCCGCCCTGATGGCGCCCAGCCCGGGCGCTATGGCGAAGTTCCGAAAGCCGCAGGAAGCAGAGGGAAAGCAGCACGGCGCCGAAGGAGACGCCATTGAGCACGAAGGCCCAGCCCGTGCCGATCGCGGCGATGGTCAGGCCCGCCGCCGCCGGCCCGATCAGCTGGGCGGCGTTGAAGGAGGTGGAGTTCAGCGCCACCGCGTTGGGCAGGTCCTCATCCCCGACCAGGGCGGCGACGAAGGTCTGGCGGACCGGGGCGTCGAAGGCCGCGGCGCAGCCGGCCAGGAAGGTGAGGAGGTAGACCTCCCAAAGCCGGGCCACGCCAGCCACCGTTAGGGCGCCGAGGATCAGGGCGCACAGGCCCATGGCGCCTTGGGTGGCCATCAGCAGCTTGCGCTGATCGAACCGGTCCGCGGCGGCGCCGGTCCAGGGCAGCAGCAGGAGTTGCGGGCCAAATTGCAGCGCCATCACGATCCCCACCGCCGTGGCGCTGTGATGCGTCAGCTGAGTCAGCACCAGCCAGTCCTGCGCCACCCGCTGCATCCAGGTGCCGACGTTGGAGACCAGGGCGCCGACGGACCAGACCCGGAAGTTGAACCCCCGCAGCGACCGGAACACCCCCGCGCCCAGCGATGTCATGCCCGGAGGTTTCACAATTGCGTCGGCTTGTTGCCGCCGTTGAAGCGGCCGAATCCCCAGGCCGAAAACAGGCTGATCAAGAACATGCCGAGGCCGAGCGCGGCGACGTCGGCCAAGTCCCTGAAGTCAAAATCACCCACGCGCGCGATCAGGACATAGGCTACGACCAGATTGAAAAAGCCCCAGACCACATTGACCGTGGAAGAAGAAAGGCCCTGGCCCGGCGGCTTGGCGAAGGGGCTCTGGAAAGGTCGGCCCATCATGCCAGAGACCGCGTGCGGGATGGCGTTGGCGAGGAAGACCCCGCCGAAGAAGTAGGCGATCAGGTGTGGCCAGGGCATTCAGGTGCTCCGTTTGGCAAGAAGGGTGATGATGTCGGCGGCCGTGCCGGTCTCCCCAAGGCGCGGGAAAATCTTGGCCAGGCTGTAGTCGTGCGCCTCGGGCCGTGAGTCGGTCATGGCGTCGATGGCCAGGGTGACATTGAAGCCGGCCTCATAGGCCTGGCGCGCGGTCGACTCGACCCCCGTGCCGGTGGCGACGCCGATCACAACCACCTGGGTCACGCCCAACGCCTTCAGCCGCGCCTCGATGTCGGTCGAGGCGAAGGCGCCCCAGGTCTTTTTGGTGACGACGATGTCGCCCGGTTGCTGGTCGAGCTCAGGGATGAAGTCGGCGAAATCCGGCGCGGGAACGCCCATGTTGGGCCGGGGCTGTTCCGTGCGGCCCGGCGCGCCGCCGGTCACGTTGATCAGCACCACCGGCAGACCGGCGGCGCGAAAGGCGCGAGTCAACGCCTGCGCGCGCTCAAGCACCGGCCCGATCGGATGGGCCAGCGGATAGCCGACAATGCCCTTCTGCAGATCGACGACCAGCAGGGCGGTGTTCGGGTCAAGAACAGTCAGGGCCATGGAAACCTCGTGAAACGAAAAGAATGAAAGGCGGTCAGTCGTCCGCCAGACGGCTGAGCAGGGCGACGGCGGTTTCGAGCTGCGCCAGCTCCGATGCGGACAGCCGCGCCTCGATGGTGCGCGACAGCCAGTCCTGACGCGCGGCGCGGCTTTCCCGCAGCCACTGGCGGCAGGCGTCGGTTAGCGACAGCAGCGTCTGGCGACCGTCGGCGGGGTCGGCCGAGCCGCCGACCAGTCCCGCGGCGTCCAGGGCGGCGACGATCGAGGCCATGGATTGCGGGCGCATGCCCTCGGCCCGCGCCAGGCTGGAGGTCGTGGCCGGCCCGTCCCGTTCCAGGCGCAGCAGGACAGCGACCTGAGAATTGGTCAGGTCGCCCACGTCCGCCTGGGCCAGCAGCTTGCGCTTCAACTTACCGACCGTAGCCCGCAACGCCACGCTCAGGGCGAGACTCCTGATGGAGGCGTTGTCGGGGGGCTGGTCGTCCATGAACGGACAAATAGGGATATACAGTTAGACTGTAAAGATAGCCTGTACAGATTGACTGTATTATTTGCCGATGCGGCGAACGGGCGCCTGTGGAATTGACCGCCTCGCCCATTGGCGAGACCCGCGCATCACGCCATAAGCCGGGGGTGATCCAGACCGCCGCCCCACCTGCGGACAACTTGGGCGCCGCACGGGACGTGCTGCGTCACACCTTCGGTCATGCCGACTTTCGCGGCCTGCAGGCGCCGGTGATCGGCGAGATCATGGCCGGGCGCAGCGCCATGGCGGTCCTGCCCACCGGCGGCGGCAAAAGCCTCTGCTACCAGATCCCCGCCATGCTCCGCCCCGGCGTCGGCCTGGTGGTCTCGCCCCTGATCGCCCTGATGAGCGACCAGGTCGCGGCCCTGCGCCAGGCCGGGGTTTCCGCCGCGCGGCTGGATTCCACCACCTCGCCGGACGAGCGCGCCTGGACCTGGGACGCCATCGCCGCCGGCGAACTCGACCTGCTCTATATGTCGCCGGAAGGCTTGATGCAGCCGGGGATGCTGGACCGGCTGACCCGGCTGGACATCGCCCTGGTGGCCATCGACGAGGCCCACTGCGTCAGCCAGTGGGGTCATGACTTCCGCCCCGAATACCGCACCCTGGGCCGCCTCGCCGAACTGTTCCCCCATGCGCCACGCCTGGCGGTGACGGCCACCGCCGACGCCCGGACCCGCGACGACATCCGCGCCGAGCTACGCCTCACCGACGCCGCCGAATATGTCGACAGCTTCGCAAGGCCCGAGCTGCAGCTCAGCGCCGAGCGCAAGGAGGGTCGCGGCCGCAAGCGGGTGATCGAGCTGGTGTCCGAACGGCGCGGCCGGGCCGGGGTGGTCTATTCCGGCTCCCGGGACGGCGCCGACGAGATGGCCGCCGAACTGGTCGCCGCCGGCATTCCGGCCCTCGCCTACCACGCCGGCCTGGACAAGGGCGTGCGCGAGCGGCGGCTGACCGAGTTCCTGCAGGCCGACGAAGCGGTGATGGTCGCCACCATCGCCTTCGGCATGGGGGTCGACAAACCCGACGTCCGCTTCGTCATCCACGCCGATCCGCCCGCCTCCATCGAGGCCTATTGGCAGGAGATCGGCCGGGCCGGCCGCGACGGCGCCCTGGCCGAAGGCATCACCCTCTACAGCGCGGCCGACCTGAGCTGGGCCCTGCGCCGGATCGAGGGCCGCGAGGTCTCCGACGAAGTCCGCCAGGTGCAGAACCGCAAGGCGCGCCAGCTCTATGGCATGCTTGAGGGGCTGAACTGCCGCGCCGCCGCCGTGCGCCGCTATTTCGGCGAGGAGGGGGTCGAGCCCTGCGGCCACTGCGACCTCTGCCTCAAGCCGCCTACGGCCGTTGACGCCACACCTTCGGCGCAGAAGGCCCTGTCGGCGGTGCATCGGCTGGGCGGTCGGTTCGGGCGCGGCCGGGTGATCGATCACCTGCTGGCCAAGACCAAGGAGCCCAGCGCCTTCGAGACCGGCCTGTCCACCTGGGGCATCGGCGCCGAATTCAGCCCCACCGGCTGGCGCGAACTGATCGACCAGCTGTTGTTCGAGGGCCTGCTGCGCGAGGATTCCAACGACGGCCGGCCCCTGCTGGCGCTAGGCGATGGAGAGGCCGTGCGCGCGGTCTATCGCGGCGAGCGCCAGGTCAAGCTGCGCCAGCAGCCGGAAGCCTTCGACCCCACCACCCGCTCTGGCCGCCCGCGCAAGAGCAAGACCAAAAGCGGCTCGGCGGCGCCGGCCATCGCCGTCAAGGCCGACGACCGCAGCCTGTTCGACGCCCTGCGCGACTGGCGCCGGGGCGAGGCTGGCCGCCAGGCCGTGCCGCCCTATGTCATCTTCCACGACCGCACCCTGGCCGAGATCGCCGACGCGCGGCCGGCCTCGCTGGCCGCCCTCGCCAAGGTCGGCGGCGTCGGCCAGGCCAAACTCGACCACTATGGCGAAGCGGTGCTGGAGATCGTGCGCGGGATGCGGTGAGGGTTAGCGGTTAGGTTCGAGCTGATCGTTCCTCCGGCGCTCGCCCCCTCCACCACCCTTCGGGCGGTCCCCCTCCCCCGTGAAGAACGGGGAGGAGAAGATTAACGACGCCCTTCTCCTCCCCTGCGAGCGAAGCGATGCGGGGGAGGTGGCGCGGCGTGTAGCGAAGCGGAACGACGTGACGGAGGGGGCGAGCGCCGGCGCACGGCTGGTCGCCAAACCCTCAGCTCTTCAGCCGGTAACCCGTCTCGAACAGCCAGTAGCAGATCGCCGCCATGACCGCGGTCAGGCCGGCGACCACCGCCGCGGCCAGGCCCAGCGAGCCGTCATCCAGGCCGATCACGCCATACCGGAAGCCGGCGATGGCGTAGTAGAAGGGATTATAGTGGGACAGCACCCGCGCCACCGTTGGCAGGCGGTCGATGGTGTAGAAGGTGCCCGACAGCATGCTCAGCGGCATGACGATGAAGGTGGTCACCGCCGCCAGGTGGTCGAACTTCTCTGCCCACAGGCCGGCGACCATGCCGATCATGCCCATCATCAGCGACGCCATCAGGCCGAAATAGATCACCGCCCACCAGTGGGTGACGCCATAGGGCACGAAGAAGCGCACCGCGATGGCGGTGACGACGCCCACCGCTATGCCCCGGGTCGCCGCGCCGAGCGCAAAGGCGCACACCTGTTCGAGGGGCGACAGCGGCGCCGTCAAAAAGTCTTGAGTGAGGCCCATCATCTTGGCCTGCATCAATGAGGACGAGGAGTTGGCGAAGGCGGCGTTCAGGATCGACATCATGATCATGCCGGGCGTGATGAAGACCGCGAACGAAAACCCATCCACCGCCGCCCGGCCACGCAGAGCCACCGCGAAAATCAAGAGGTAAAGCAGGGCGTTGAGCACTGGCGCGGCCAGGGTCTGCATCCCCACCTTCCAGAAGCGCTTGACCTCTTTCAGGTAGAGGGTGGTCGCGCCGGTCCAGTTGACGCCGTGATAATCACGGGGCGCCGGCGGAATGACCGGAACGGCAGGCATGTCGGCGACGTCTTTCATGCCTTCCCATGTGCTCTAGCCGCCCCGCTTGTGCAAGGGGTGCGGCCAAAACGCCCATTCACTATCTATATGTAGATTCTGTGGACAGTTCGAATGGCGCCTATTGTGTCTCTTAACGTTCCGTTTACGATATTTTGTAGGGTTGATGCTCGGGAGCGGCCACATGACACAAGATGTTGAATCTCACCCCTCCCCGGCTCGCATAGGCGGCGTGGAGGCAAGCCAGATGGGTTGGACCGACGAACGCGTTGAATTGTTGAAGAAGCTTTGGCTGGACGGCCTGTCCGCCAGCCAGATCGCCAAGCAGTTGGGCGGCGTCACCCGCAACGCGGTGATCGGCAAGGTTCACCGGCTGGGTCTGTCCGGCCGCGCCGCGCCGTCGCAACCCGCGCGGCCCGTGTTCAAGGCGCCGCGCGCGCCCCGTCCGGTCTCGGCCCCCGCGCCGCGCCGCATCGAGGCCCAATCGACGGCCCCGGTTCCGCAGCCGGTCTATTATCCGGAAGAGCCGGGTTCGGCGACCGTGCTCACCCTCGGCGCCCATATGTGCAAATGGCCGATCGGCGATCCGGCCACCGACGGCTTCACCTTCTGCGGCCGCCGCGTCGGCGATGGCCCCTACTGCGTGGAGCACGCCCGCGTGGCCTATCAGCCGCAACAGGCCCGCAAGCGCTCCGGCGCCACCGAACTGGCCCGCTCGCTGCGGCGATATATCTAGCTGATCCTTGAGCCCTTCTCCCTCGGCGGAGAAGGGCTTCAGTTGGGCGGCGCCTGGCCGATACCCACAAGTTCGCCGCTGGCCAGCACATGGCCTTTCATGGCGTCGCTAAGTCCCTTGAACCCCGTGGCCGCCGCATCGCTCGGCAGGACGGTGTCCAGGGCGAAGATTTGGAAATGATAGTGGTCCCGGTGACCCGCCGGCGTCTTCGGCCCAACATAGGGCTTGGCCGCGCCGAGATAGCTGGGGCCATAGGTCGCCCCCGCCGGCGCCGTGGTCATGCCCACCGGCAGACTGGTCTGGCCGCCAGGAATGTTGAACAGGGTCCAGTGCAGCACATAGTGGCCGCCGTAGACGATGTCGGAATCCTGCATGATCACCGCGACGGACCGGGTCCCCGGCGGAGTCCCGGCCCAGGCCAGGCCTGGGAAGGTGTTGGTGCGGTACTGGGTGTTCTCATAGGGGATGTCGCCGCCGTCCTTGAATGCCGGCGAGGTCACCTTCAGGCCCGACTGGCCGGCGGCGGGAATGTCAGCCAGGGCCAGCGGCGTGGTCGCGGTCTGCTGCGAACAGGCCGGGCTGGCCAGGACGATCAAGGCCGCCGCCGCGATCTGGGCCGTAAGACGAATATTCATGGGCGCTGCCTCCTCCAGTTTTGCGGAGACTTTAGCCTGTCTGACCGCAACGCCAACACCGGCCGCACATCCGCGTCAGCGCTGGAAGGTCGCCACGATCTGGCCACTGGCCAGGACGTGGCCGGTCATCGCGCCCCTCAGCGCCGTGAAGCCGCCGTTGGTGATGTCCGTCGAAAGGACTTCGTCCAAGGCGAACACCTCAAAATGATAATGGTGCGTCAGCCCCGGACCCGGCGCGGGACCGGCATAGGGCTCGACCGCGCCAAGGTAGCTCGGACCATAATGAGACCCCGGCGGCGCGGACGTCAGCCCCGCCGGCAGAGAGGTCTTTCCGGATGGAATATTGAACAAGGTCCAGTGCAAGATCGGACCATGCGCTAGAATCTCGTTGGAATCCTGCATCAGCACGACATAGGATCGCGTGCCGTCAGGCCCTGCGTTCCAACTCAGACCAGGAAAATAGTTGCGGCCAAACTGGGTGTCGGCGACCGGCAACGCGGCGCCATCGGAGAACCCCGGCGAGGTCACCTTCAACGAACCGTCCTTGGCGCCGATCTCATAGAGCGCGATCTGATGGCGCGAGACGTCCTGGGCCACGCAGACGGAGCCAATGCCAGCGATCAGCACGGCGCTTAGCAGCCCGTGCACGAGGCGGAAAATCACGGGGCGCCGCTCCTTCTGTCCGAAGTGACTTTAGCGTCGCCGCCGGCCAGGCCAACCCCCCGATAGCGGTCCCTACCCCGCGGCGTCCAGGGAATAGCCGGCGGAGCGGACGGTGCGGATGGGATCGCCCTCCAGCGTCTGGTTCAGCGCCTTGCGCAGCCGGCCGATGTGGACGTCTACCGTACGCGCCTCGACATAGACGTCCGAACCCCAGACGGCGTTAAGCAGCTGTTCGCGGCTGAACACCCGGCCCGGGTGCTGCATCAGATAGTCCAGCAGGCGGAATTCGGTGGGACCCAGGTGGATTTCCTTGTCGGCCCGGCGCACCCGGTGGGCGACGCGGTCGACGACGATGTCGCCATGATGCAGCGTGTCCTCGGCCAGGCCCGGGCGGATCCGACGCAGCACCGCGCGGATGCGGGCGGCCAGTTCGCTCATCGAGAACGGCTTGACCACGTAGTCGTCGGCGCCGGTGTCGAGGCCGCGGATACGGTCGGTTTCCTCGCCGCGCGCGGTCAGCATGATGATCGGCAGGGAGCGGGTTTCCGGCCGCGCCCGCAGGCGCCGGCAGACCTCGACGCCAGAGACCTTGGGCAGCATCCAGTCCAGCACCACCAAATCCGGCAGCTGCTCGTCGATCTGCATCAAGGCGTCTTCGCCGTCGATGGCGACGGCGACGCGATAGCCTTCCTTGTCGAGGTTGTATTGCAGCAGCGACGCCAGGGCGTCTTCGTCTTCGACCACCAGGACATGCGGGGTCATCTAGGGCCTCGTCTCTTTCAGGGGGTTTCGGGCCGGGGGGAGAAGCCGTCCCAGCGCGGTCGCTCGCCGGTCATCTCTTCACCGGTAATCTCGAAATGAATGATCTCGGCGATATTGGTCGCGTGGTCGCCGATCCGTTCCAGGTTCTTGGCCACGAACAGCAGGTGGGCGCCCGGGGTAATCGTGCGCGGGTCGCCCATCATATAGGTGAGCAACTCGCGGAACAGGCTGTTGTAGTGCTCGTCGACCTCCTCGTCGCGGGCCCAGACGGCCTGCGCCTTGTCCAGCTCGCTGGCGGTGTAGGCGTCCAGCACGTCCTTCAGGCGGCTGGCGACCAGCCGGCCCATGCGGTCGATGGAGCGGGTCAGAGGGGTGAGCGGCTCGCTTTCGCTGAGCACCACCGAACGTTTGGCGATGTTGCGGGCCAGGTCGCCACAGCGTTCGAGATTGACGGCGATCTTCATCGCCGCGACCGTGCGGCGCAGCTGGCGCCCCACCGGCTGGCGCGTGGCGATCAATTCAATGGCGCGGCGTTCGATATCGGCCTGCAGGGCGTCCAGCTTGATGTCGCGGGCGACCACCTTTTGCGCCAGCGGCACATCGCGACGGGTAATGGCGTCGACACAGTCGGCGATCTGCGCCTCGGCCAGACCGCCCAGGCGCGCGACTTCCGCCACGAGCGGGTCGAGGTCGTCATGACTGGCCTTGGACCAATGTTCATTCATCAAAATCAACCCGACGCACGATAGCCGACTCAGCCCAACGCCCGTTCGGCCAGGAATGCCGGGCGTTTGCTGTCGCCATGCGACGGTTAGATGACAGTTTTATGACAGGGTTTACAACAGACCTTGGAGCAGACCCTAGAGCAGTCTGGGGAAGTAGGCCGTGAAGGTTGTTCCCTGCCCCTCCACGCTCTCGATCGCCAGGCCGCCGCGATGGCGGTTGGTGATGTGTTTGACGATGGCCAGGCCAAGCCCCGTGCCCAGGCGCTCGCCGCTCTTCTGGCCTTCGACCCGATAGAACCGCTCGGACAGACGGGGCAGGTATTCTCGGGCGATGCCGGGACCGGCGTCAGCGCAGCGCAGCATCACGAACCGCTCGCCGCCGACCAGATCGGGACTGAGCAGCGACAGGCGCGCGCCGCCCTGCCGGGTGGGGGTGATCGCCTCGTCCGCGGTCAGGCCGGCGGTGAGCTCAATCTCCACAACGCCGTTGTTGGGTGAGTATTTGACCGCGTTGTCGATCAGGTTCTGCGCCACCTGCAGAATCTGGTCACGGTCCCCGACGATCATCGCCGATCCCCGCGCCGCCAGCCGGGTCGACAGGGTCACGCCGCGCTCGGCGGCCAGCGGCGTCAGGGCGTCGATCACGTCCAACACCGCCAGCACCAGGTCCACCCGGCCTTCCGGGGCGATGTGTTCGTTCAGCTCGATCCGGCTCAAGGACATCAGGTCGTCTATCAGCCGCGCCATGCGGCCGGCCTGCGCCGCCATCACGCCGAGGAACCGCTCGCGCGCCAGGGCGTCGTCCTTGGCGTGCCCCCGCAGGGTCTCGATAAAGCCGGTCAGCGAGGCCAGGGGTGTGCGCAGTTCGTGGCTGGCGTTGGCCAGGAAGTCGGCGCGCATCCGCTCGTTACGACGGGAGTCGGTCTCGTCGCGCAGCACCATCAACGCCAGATGGGCGCCGTCCAGCGCCCGGTCCAGCGGCCGGGTCCGCACGCGCCAGAACCGGTCCTGGGCGCCGCCGGTCTCATAGGCCGCCTCGCCGCTGACCTCGCCGAACAGGCTTTCGTCCACCGCTTCCAACACCCTGGGGTGGCGGATGGCCGAGACCAGGGTCGTCCCCTCGCCCTGGATTCTCAAAAGCTCGCGGGCGGCGGGATTGGCGTAGATCACCCGGCGATCGGCGAGGTTTTCCGCCTCCCGCGCGGCGATCACCAGCACCGGATCAGGCAGGCTCTCGACGATGGCGCCAAAGGCGGGCCGTTCCAGTTCGGCGTCGGTCTGGTTCGCCATCGGCGGTGAAGCGGAAGACATCGGAAGGCCTCTCTTGCAGGGCGAACCCGCAGCCGCCCCCTACTAGCTCAAGGCGTCGAAGCTGTCTTGTCTCAGCAAATCTATGATCGCCCTCAGCTTAATACCCATTGAAGCCGTCGGCTTTATGGGTTTCTCAAGTCGCAGGACTAACCAGACATCAGGGTCGAGCATGACCGATACTTCGAAACTCCTCTCGCCGTCGCGGCGCACCGTTATGGGACTGGTCGGGGGCGGCGCGGCCGCCCTGGCGGCGCCAGCGGTGTTGCGCGGCGCGGCGCAGGCCCAGACCCCGCTGAAGCTGCTGAACGTCAGCTACGATCCCACCCGCGAACTCTACAAGGGCATCAACGCCGCCTACATCGCCTTCTGGAAGGAACACACCGGCCAGGACCTGACCATCGACCAGAGCCACGGCGGCTCCGGCGCCCAGGCGCGGGCGGTGATCGACGGGCTGGAAGCGGACGTTGTCACCCTGGGCCTTGCCTACGACATCGACTCCATCGCCGATAAGGGGCTGATCGTCCCGAACTGGCAGACCCGTCTGCCCTACAATTCCACCCCCTACACCTCGACTATCGTCTTCCTGGTGCGCAAGGGTAATCCCAAGAGCATCCACGACTGGAGCGACCTGGTGCGGCCGGGCGTTGCGACCATCACCCCCAACCCCAAGACTTCCGGCGGCGCCCGCTGGAGCTATCTGGCGGCCTGGGCCTATGCCCTGAAGCAGCCCGGCGGCAACGACGCCTCCGCCAAGGCCTTCGTCAAACAGCTCTACAAACAGGTCCCGGTGCTGGATTCCGGGGCGCGCGGCTCGACCACCACCTTCGTCGAACGTGGCACCGGCGATGTGCTGCTGTCCTGGGAGAACGAGGCCTTCCTGGCTCTTGACCAGCTGGGTCCGGGCCGGTTCGAGGTGGTCTATCCCAGCCGCTCGATCCTGGCCGAGCCTCCGGTATCGGTGGTGGACAAGGTGGTCGATCGCCGAGGGACCCGCGCGGTCGCCACCGGCTATCTGAAGTTTCTTTACAGCCCCGCCGCCCAGGATATCGCCGCGCGCAACCACTACCGCCCGCGCAACGGGACGGTGATCGCCAAATACCCCGGCGTGTTCAAATCCATCCCGCTTTCCACCATCGACGATACTTTTGGCGGATGGCGTAAGGCGCAACTGATCCATTTCGCCGACGGCGGCGTATTCGATCAGATCAGCCGTCCCAGCTGATCCTTCCCCCGAGGGTCTACTGGCGCTGGTCCCCCGCTTCGGCAACGAAGCGGGGCTTGCGCATGGGTTAGGATCTGGGAACCCCGAGCGTTCGTCGCCTCACCCGCCAAACGTCTCCGCCGAGGCCCGCGCCCAATTGTTGGCGTAGAGCGTATGGCCGCAGCTTCCATCGAGCAGTTCGCCGGGCTCCAGGAAGATGTGCAGCTCGCTGAATTGCTTGATCTCGGTGGCGCTCAGCCGGCGCACGAGGTGGTGGGCCTTGAGGTCATCCGGATGCGACAGGCCCGCCGCGCCCAGCATGTCGGCCAGAGCCTTCAGAGTCAGGCGATGGAAGTTATGCACCCGCTCGGCCTTGTCGGTAACCACCAGGGCGGCCTGACGCAGGGGGTCCTGGGTGGCGACGCCGGTGGGGCAGTGGTTGGTGTTGCAGCTCACCGACTGGACACAGCCAATGGCGAACATGAAGCCCCGCGCCGAGTTGGCCCAGTCGGCGCCGATGGCCAGCACGCTGGCGATGTCGAAGGCGCTGACGATCTTGCCCGCCACGCCGATCCTGATCCGATCGCGCAGGCCCGCGCCCACCAGGGTGTTGTGCACGAACAGCAGGCCCTCGCGCATGGGCGCGCCGATGTGATCGCTGAATTCGGTGGGCGCCGCGCCGGTGCCGCCCTCGGCGCCATCGACGACGATGAAGTCCGGCGTCACCCCGGTCCGCAGCATGGCCTTGACGATGGCCATAAATTCCCAGGGGTGGCCGAGGCAGAGTTTGAACCCCACCGGCTTGCCGCTCGACAGAGTCCTTAATCGGGTGATGAAGGCCATCATCTCCAGGGGCGTCGAGAAGGCGGAGTGGTGCGCGGGCGAAACACAGTCCTGACCCATCGGCACACCGCGGGTCTTGGCGATTTCCGGCGTGACCTTGGCCGCCGGCAGCACGCCGCCGTGACCGGGTTTAGCGCCCTGGCTGAGCTTGATTTCGATCATCTTGACCTGGTCGGCCCTGGCCTGTTCGGCGAATCGGTCGGGGTCGAAACGGCCCTCGGCGTCACGGCACCCGAAATAGCCGCTGGCGATCTCCCAGACGATGTCGCCGCCAGCCTCGCGGTGATAGGGCGAGATCGAGCCCTCGCCGGTGTCGTGGCTGAAGCCGCCCTTCGCCGCGCCGCTGTTGAGAGCGCGAATGGCGTTGGCGCTGAGCGAACCGAAGCTCATGGCCGAGATGTTGAACACCGAGGCGCTGTAGGGCCGTACGCAGTCCGGTCCGCCAATGCTGATGCGGAAACTGGCGGGATCGGCCGCGGGGACCGGCGCGGTGGAGTGGCCGATGAACTCATAGCCGTCGCGGTAGACGTCCAGCAGGGTGCCGAACGGATGCTCCCCCGCCTCGCCCTTGGCGCGCTGATAGACCAGGGAGCGCTGGCTGCGCGAGAAGGGGGCGGCGTCCTCGTCGGACTCGATCAGATATTGGCGAATTTCCGGCCGCACCAGTTCCGCCAGCCAGCGGATATGGCCGATGACCGGATAGTTGCGGCGGATCGAATGGCGCGACTGCAGCAGATCCAGCAGCCCCAGGATCACCAGGACCGCGAACAGGCCTGAGACCACCCACAGCCAATGCCACTGCCACCGCATGCCCAGATAGCCGGCCACGCTGGCCAGCGCCCAGCCGACGATGCAGAGAATGAAGGCCGTGTAGCGACTCGGCTGCGGCAGGCTCCTGACATCCATGGTCGTCTCCCCCGCGACTCACGCGCGGCGCCATGGTGGTACGCCCGCGGGCGGCAGGCCTTCAATCCCGGCTTTGTGACGGCTAGGTGTCATTGCCAAGAAGGTTGTTCACACGCAGCCATGGTGTGAGGCCGCCGATGCCGGAGTGTGGTCGGGTGAGGTTGTAGGCGTTGGTCCACGGCCCGATGGCCGCGCTTC
>Ga0302314_10010733_pt1 | contig 16000 bp, 5 predicted proteins | sample III_Palsa_N2_3_FD_200533 | JGI IMG/M metagenome (GOLD analysis project Ga0302314, IMG submission 200533) | Peat permafrost microbial communities from Stordalen Mire near Abisko, Sweden - III_Palsa_N2_3 | ecosystem: Environmental > Terrestrial > Soil > Palsa > Peat permafrost | place: Sweden... | reverse complement strand
TGTGGGTCGAGGCGCTGCAGGCAGCGCATGCCCGCGGGCGTGAGCTGGGTGCGGGCTGAACCCTCAGCCGTGGCACATCTCCGTCGAGACGAGATGAGCCTTGTGAAAGCGCTGGGCCACCGCCTACCCGAGATGATTCCCGTTAGGAGATGCCGGCGGTGCCCCTTCTTCCACGCCCATCCGACGAGCCATGCTGCATCCGAGCGGCCTACCGGAATCCCCACCGACCGTGACCTGCCCACAGGGGACCAACAGCCTCGACCATCAGCTCCAGCTCATGGCCTGATGGCCTGATGGCTGGAAGGGAGACGCCGACGACCGTCCTGCGGGAGCGTGGCTGGTCGCTGCCTTCACCCCCTTCCTACAGGACCTGCCTGCCAGGGGCCTTTCCAAAACCACTATCCGCAACCACCTGGACCTCCTCTGGGTCTCGGGTGGCGAGATCATCCGGTCTTTGGACATGACATTGGACGTCGATGTCCGAACAGCGCTGGACGGCGCCCTGTCTCGTGATGAGGGTCCGCTGCTGCACGCTGCCACGGAGGCTGAACAGCTGCGGTTCGATGCCACCTGCCGTCGATTCTGGCGTTTTGTACAACGCCATCCGCTGCCGCCTGGCAGGTCCGTGACGCGCAGACCGCGGCAGCCCCCGCCGCAACACCCACGTGCCAGCCGCAAGGGCAGGCACGACGCCACTGGGTGGGAACCTGGGACTCAATAGCTGATCGGCGCCAAGCGGCCCTCGGGCGCCTTGCCCTGGCCGTGGTCGGATCCGTGCAGCGAGACCACATAGGCGGCCAGGGCGAGGATGTCGTCCGGCCCCATCGCCCCGGTGATGCGCCAGCTCGGCATGCCCTTCAGCGGCACGCCCTCGCTGATCGATCGGCAGAGGTCGGTCACGTCCGAGCCGTGCAACCAGTAGTCGTCGCACAGGTTCGGGCCCTGCACGCCATGGCCGTCGATGCCATGGCAGCCGACGCAATTGCCCCACAGGTCGTGGCCACGCGCGATGCGCACCGGATCATGGACGAGGGTGCGCAGCTCGGTCTCGGTGCGCGCCGGGGGCAGGGGTGGCGCGGGGGCGCGGGGCATGGCCAGGGCGATGCCCAGGGCGCTGGCCGCGACCACCAGGACGGTCAGGACCAGGTAGCGCCGCCGGTACCACCAGGAGCGCACCACCGGGCTGGGCGGCGGGGGTGCCGCAGCGGGCGGGGGCGGGGGCGGGACCGGATCCATGGCTGGTAGTCTCCCAGCCACGAGGCTGCGGCAAGACTACCACGGGCGCGTCGATGGCCGTGCTGGTCCTCCCTGGCGCAGCCGACCGCCGTTCCACACTCGCGCCCGAGGGGGACTCCCATGAATGTCGGTAAAGACACGATTGTGAGCATGAACTATCAGGTCGCGACCTCTGACGGGGAGCAGGTCGACCAGAGCGTAGAGGGACAGCCCCTGGTCTATCTGCATGGACACGGCCAGATCATCCCGGGCCTGGAGGCCTCCCTGGCCGGCAAGGCGGCGGGCGAGCGCATCGAGACCGAACTCGCCCCGGAGGTCGCCTATGGCGCCTACGATCCGGAGCTCGACCTGCGGGTCGGCACGGACGCCTTCCCCACGGACGTGCAGCCCAAGCTCGAACCGGGTTTCCGCTTCATGGCCGAGCATCCCGGCAAGCCCGGGGAGAACCTGCTCTTCACCGTGAACCGCCTGGAGGAGGACGACGTGCTGGTCAGCGGCAACCATCCCCTGGCCGGCAAGACCCTGCATTTCAAGATCGAGATCCTCGAGGTGCGCAAGGCCACGTCGGAGGAGCTCGCGCATGGCCACGCCCATGGCGCCGGTGGCCATCACCACCACTAGGCGGCCCGTGTTCCGCCAGCGGCGCGCGTGGACGCGCTGCGGATCCTACCGCCCGATCCGCTGGCACCGGCACCCATCCCCATAGGCTTATCCCCATGCGCCCCGCGCACGTCCTCGCCATCATCCCGGCCTTCAACGAGGCCACGCGCATCGCGCCCGTGATCCAGGGCCTGGCCGCCCAGGGCCTGCCGGTGCTGGTGGTCGACGACGGCAGCCGCGACGCGACCGCGGCGATCGCGGCCGCGGCCGGCGCGCAGGTGCTGCGCCAGGCCAATGGCGGCAAGGGCAGCGCGATCCGCAGCGGCTGCGAGTGGGCCGCACGCGCCGGCTACCGCCAGGTGCTGCTGCTCGATGGCGATGGCCAGCATGATCCACGCGAGGCCGCGCGCCTGATCGCCGCGGCGCGCGCCCAGGACGCCGCGGTGGTCATCGGCAAGCGCTCCCTGTCCCTGGAGTGCCAGCCGCTGTGCCGGCGCGGCATCAACCGCCTGAGCAGCCTGCTGGTGACCCTGGCGGCGGGGCGCAGCATCCGCGATTCGCAAAGCGGCTATCGGCTGATGGATCCGCAGCTGCTGCTGCGCCTGCCGCTGCGCGGCTGCCATTACGACCTGGAGAGCGAGTTCTGCGTGCTCGCCAGCCGCGCGGGGGTGCGCATCCGCGAAGTGCCGATCACGGTCATCTACCACGACAAGCGCTCCGGCGTGCACCCGCTCTGGGATTCGCTGCGCTTCTTCCTGGCCATCGCCGTGGCGCTCGGCAACAGCCGCGCGCGCCTGCGCCGCTACCGGCCCGTGGCGCTGCCTGACGGCATGCTGCCCGCCGCCCCGGTCCTGGCGCTGGTCGCCAAGCCGGCGGCCGGGACGCATCCGCACGCCTATACGCTGCGCCCCTCGGCATAGCGCCGCCACGCTCCTGGAGCCCCATGCCCGGACGCTAGTCTCGCGCCATGGCCGCCTCCCCAGCGCACATCCGCCAGCTGCCCGAGGGCCTGGCCAACCAGATCGCGGCAGGCGAGGTCATCGAGCGGCCCGCCGCGGTGGTCAAGGAGCTGGCCGAGAACAGCCTCGATGCGGGCGCCACGCGCATCGTCATCCAGGCCGAGGATGGTGGCCGTCGGCTGATCCAGATCACCGATGATGGCCAGGGCATCCACGCCGGCGAGCTGGTCCTGGCCCTGGCCCGGCACGCCACCAGCAAGCTGCAGGTCGCCGAGGACCTCTTCCGCATCGCCACCCTGGGCTTCCGCGGCGAGGCGCTGCCGTCGATCGGCGCGGTCTCGGAGTTCACGCTCGAGAGCCGGCCGCACGCCCAGGAGCAGGGCCAGCGCCTCAGCCAGGGGCTCGACGGGCAGTGGCTGGCCGGGCCCTGCGCGATGGCCGCCGGCACCCAGGTGACGGTGCGCAACCTCTTCTGGAACGTGCCCGCGCGGCTGAAGTTCCTCAAGAGCGAGGGGGCCGAGAATGGCCATATCACCGAGCAGGTGATCCGCCTGGCGCTCTCCCACCCCGCGGTCGGCTTCCGCCTCGAGATCGGCGGCAAGGCGGTGCTCGACCTGCCCAGCGGCCAGATCCTGCCGGCCCGGCTGCGCGACATCTTCGGCAAGGCCTTCACCAGCGGGCTGCTGGCGGTGGTGCACAGCAATGCCGGCATGCAGCTCAGCGGCTTCATCGCCCACCCGCGCGAGGCCAAGCCCACCGCCAAGCGCCAGTACTGCTTCCTCAACGGCCGCTGGGTGCGCGACAAGCTGCTGCTCGCGGCGGTGCGCGAGGGCTTCAAGGGCTTCCTCGAGCCGCGCCTGCACGGCGCGGTCATCCTGCACCTGGACATCGATCCGAAGGACGTCGATGTGAACGTCCATCCGACCAAGTCGGAGGTGCGCTTCCGGCGTGATGGCGAGGTCTTCAGCCTGGTCTGCGCGGCGGTGGCCGCGACCCTGGCCGAGCACAGCGGCGATTTCAGCCTGCTCACCCCGCAGGATGCCGCGCACCAGGCCCAGGCCCGCCCCATGGTCGCCGAGCCCGGCGCGTTCCGCCCGGGCGGCGTGGTGGCGCGCACCACGCTCAGCCCGGCGGCGCCGCGCCCGCCCTCCTACCAGGAGCGCTTCCTGCCGCACCAGCCGCTGGTCGAATCCGCCAGCCCGGTCCTGACCATGCCCGCGGCCGCTCTGGCGGCGGCGCCCGCCGTGCCGGGGGCCGGGCCGGCGCCAGCCCCGCTGACCGGCGGCAGCGTCGCAACCGGGATGGACTTCTTCAGCGCCGCCAGCGCCGGTCACCTGCCCCCGGGCGTGCGCCGCGTCCTGCAGCTGCATCGCATGTTCCTGCTGATCGAGACCGACGAGGGTCTGCGCCTGGTCGATCAGCACGCGCTGCACGAGAAGGCGCTGTTCGTGGCCTTTGACGATTCGGTCGGCGACCTGCGCGGCACCGGCAGCCAGGAGCTGCTGGTGCCGCGCACCATCGAGCTGACGGCGATGGAGGTGTCCGCGGTGGAGCCGCTGCTGGCGAGCCTCGCCGGCTACGGCATCCAGGCCGAGGTCTTCGGTCCGACCACCGTGCTGGTGCGCGCCAGCCCGCCGCGCCTGAAGCGCCTGAACTGGGTCAGCTTCTTCGCCGACCTCGCGGTCTCGGGCTCGGACCGCACGGCGATGGCGGCGGTGCGCGAGCGCATCCAGCACAGCGCCGCCTGCCATGGCGCGGTCAAGGCGGGAATGGAGCTGTCGCGCGAGGAGCAGCTCGAACTGGTCTTCGCGCTCTACCACATCGAAGGCATGGAGCACTGCCCACACGGCCGGCCCACGACCCTGGACCTCAGCTGGGCCGAACTGGGTCGGCGCTTCCAGCGCTCGTGAGCGTGGCCTCGGGCACGGCCATGTGCAGGCGGCGACCGGGATGGTCTGTGACGGCGCATCCGGGGACCAGCTGGTCCCAATCGCCCGCAGCCCCGCCCTTGGCACGGGCCGACCATGTCCGGCGCTTGGCGCGACCAGCGCTGCAGGCTCGGCCGCAGCACCAAACGATTAGGGCAATCGCTTCAGCCCGGATGCGGCGCAGGGGCCCCGGCCCGCAGCGTGACCGCCGGCCCGTACGCCCGTCATGGCGCAGCTGGCGGCGCGGACGGCTGCCGCGCTGGGAAATCGCTACATAATTCGGCGCTGCGCACGCCTTGTTATCGTTGGAATATTAGATATTTACTCCTCCCGGGACGCGGAGATCTGGGCTGCTCCAGCACCGGTACCGCGATCCGCTTCTGAGGATGGCCTCGCGCACATGTCCAGCTGCCACTCGTCGCTCGCCGCCAGACCCTCCCGGGTCGGGTGGCCGCACACGCCAGCCGCGGGCGGATCGCGCGCCCTGGCCGCCAAACCACCTTTTACGTTGTTGACATCCTGCCGCCCCCGCACGAGGCCCTTGTGACCCACCCGTCTGCGACCCGCGACCGCCACTCCCTGCCCCGCTGGTTGCCGCATGCGCTGGTGCGCTTCGCCGGCCTGCTCGTCTGCTGCGGGCTGCTGCACGCCGAGAACGGCCAGGATCCCCTGACCCCGGTGGCGAGCACCGAGGGCGCGGTGCATGCCATCGCCCTCTCCAGCGACGGCACCACGGCCTACCTGGGCGGCTCGATGGACTACATCGGCTACCGCGGACCCAACCTGGCGGCGCTCGACGCCACCACCGGCATCCCCGCCCCGGCCTTCCCCTGGACCGACGGCACCGTCTCGGCGGTGCTCAGCGACGGCGCGGGCGGCTGGTGGGTCGCCGGCGGCTTCAGCCACCTCGGCTCCAGCACCGCGCCCGAGGTCGCCGTCAACAACATCGCGCACGTCCTGGCGAACAACAGCGTGGTCGCGGTCCCGCTGTCCTTCAATGGTTCCATCATCTGCATGGCCTTGTTCAATAACGCCCTGTACGTGGGCGGCAACTTCAATGCCGTCTCGGGCTATACCCGCACCTACGCCGCGGCGATCAACGTCGGCAGCTCCAACTTCGGGCAGCTGCTGCCCTGGAACCCCGCCGCCAACCAGGTGGTGAGCTCGATCGCCGAGGCCGGCCTCAGCGGCTCGGAGCACATCTTCCTGGGCGGAGGCTTCACGGTCATCAGCGGCGTGCACCGCAACTACCTCGCCGAGGTCACCACCGATACGGGCCTGCCGACGGTCGAGAACATGCAGCTCGGGAGCTCGCCCAACGGCAGTGTTGCGAAGTCGGGAACCGATCTCTTCTACTGTTCGAACAGCTCGAACTTCTCCACCGGCTTCGACAAGCACGGGCTGGCCAGCTTCTCCTCGACCGGCAGCGTGCCGCTGGACACCTTCCCGGAGATCTCCGGGGCGAACAACACCGTCAATGCCTGCATCACGGATGGCGGCACCGGCTGGTATGTCGGCGGCAGCTTCTCCCAGATCGGCGGCTCCGGGGCCTGCCCGAACCTGGCGCATGTGCTGGTCGACGGCTCCATCGACCCGGCCTTCTCGCCGCAGCCCAACGGCCAGGTCAGCGCCCTGCTGCTGGTCGGCAGCACCCTGTACTTCGGCGGCACCTTCACCCAGGTCGACACCTTCACCCGCAACTACGTCGCCGCGGTCTCGACCTCGAATGGCGCCCTGACCGCGTGGGACCCCGAGGCCAACCAGCAGGTCTACTCCCTGCTGAGCGCTGCCGGCTCGATCTGGGTCGGCGGCGACTTCAGCAAGATCGGCGGCGCCTTCCGCCCCTTCCTGGCGCAGCTCGACCCCACCGCCGGCCTGGCCACCACCTGGGATCTGGCGCCGAACAGCGATGTGCACGCCCTGGCGAACATCGGCAACACGCTCTATGTCGGCGGCTACCACGCCAATTCCATCACCAGCTACTCCGTCCCCTACCTGACCACCCTGACCGCCACCAACGCCGTCAACCCCTCCTTCCCGGCGACCAACGGCACGGTCGCGGCGCTGCTTGCTGACGGGGCCGGAGGCTGGTACGTCGGCGGCAACTTCTCGCAGATCGGCTCGCAGTCGATCGGCTACCTTGCGCATGTCCTGTCGAGCTTCGCGATCGACACCACCTTCCAGTCCTCCGCCAATGGCCAGGTCCTGAGCCTGGCGAGCTCCGCCGATGGCCACACCCTGTATGTCGGCGGCGCGTTCAGCGCGATCGGCGGCGCCCCGCGCAGCAACCTCGCCGCCTTGAGCCTGGTCGCCGGCAGCACCTACGGCCAGGCCACGACCTGGGCGCCGAATCCCAACAGCAACGTCTATGCGATCGCTGTCGCCTCCGACAACTCGGTCTTCGCCGGCGGCTATTTCACCACCATCGGCGGCCAGACGCGCAACTATCTGGCCCAGCTCGACCCCGCGAGCGCCCAGGCCAACGCCGCCTTCAATCCGAACCCCAACGGCTACATCTATGCCCTCGACGTGATCGGGTCGCGCATCTTCGTCGGGGGCGGCTTCGGTACCATCTCCGGCGACAGCACCACCAGCTACCTGTGCTCCTTCACCACCGCCACCGGCATCCGCGACAACTGGCAGGCGGGCTGCAACTACACCGTCGACTGCCTGCTTGCCGATGGTGCCGCCAACCTGCGCGCCGGCGGCTCGTTCAATTCCCTGGGCGGCGCCGGACGCAATGGCCTGGGCGACATCTCCACCGCGCTCGGCGCGGCGGTCGCCACGACCTGGAACCCGGCGCCGAACACCACGGTCAACAGCCTGGCCGTGGTCGGCAGCGGGATCGCCGTCGGCGGCAGCTTCGCCTCGATCGGCGGCGCCTCGCGCAGCTGCTTCGCCGAGGTCGACACCAACACCGGCCTGGCCCTGGCGGCCAACCCGTCGCTCGACAACACCGTCTCCTGCCTCGCGGTCAGCGGCTCGGTCCTCGCCCTGGGCGGCAGCTTCCGCTACAGCCAGGCCGTGTCCTTCAATGGGGTCGCCGCCTACGACATCCCCTCCGAGACCGTGCTGTCCAGCTTCAACGACGGCACCGTCGATGGCAACAACATCAACGCCATGACCGTCTCCAACGGCAACCTCTACGTCGGCGGCGACTTCTCGCAGATCGGCGGCTCGCTGCGCACCGGGGTGGGATGCGTCAACCCCACCACCGGCACCGCGACCGGCTTCAATCCGGTGCTCAATGGCCAGGTGCAGAGCCTGGGCAGTTCCGGCAACACCCTGTACCTGGGCGGCACCTACTACAATTCGTTCAGCACCTTCAACGGGACTGCGCGCACCTTCGCCGGCGCCGTCGACGAGACATCCTACGCGGCGACCGCCTTCAACCCCGGGCTCGACAGCGTGGTCTACGCGATCACCCCCTCCGCGAGCGGCACGACGGTGGTGGTGGGCGGCGGCTTCTCGTTCTCCGGATACCAGAACAAGACCTCCCTGTTCGAGGTTGATGCGACCACCGGGCTGATCACCAGCTGGGCGCCGAGCTGCAATGGCAGCGTCTATGTCATCGCCGTCGATGGCGGCACCCTCTACGCCTCGGGCAACTTCAACACGATCGGCGGGACCGGCGGCCGCTCCTACATGGGCGCGGTCAGCACCACCACCGGGGTTGCGACCGCCTGGGCCCCGTCGCCCAATTCCAACGCCACCGCGCTCGGCGTGCTGCCCGGGGTCGGGATCTACGCCGCCGGCAGCTTCACCCAGGTCAAGTCCCTGGCGCGCAACGGCGTGGTCGCCATGAACGAGACCGACGGCACGCCCACGGCCTGGAATCCGGGCTGCCGCTACGGCAGCTCGATCAGCTGCATCCTGCCCACCGCCAGCGCGGTGGTGGTCGGTGGCAGCCAGGACTGGTACGGCGGCTTCGGCGTCTCGGGCCTGGCCGCGATCACCGTGGCCAGCGGCGCGCCGGTCAGCTGGGCCCCAAACGTCAGCGGCAGCGTGGTCTCGGCCCTGGCGGTCAGCGGCACGACCGTCTACCTCGGCGGCGCCTTCTCGCAGGTCAACGGCCAGAGCCGCAACAATCTCGCCGCGGTCGACGGCACGACCGGCATCGTCTCGGCCTGGAATGACAACACCACCGGGGCCGTGGACGCCCTGGCGATCATCGGCCCGACACTCTATGTCGGCGGCTCCTACAGCGGCATCAATGGCACCAGCACCCCCAACCTCGCCGGCGTCAACCTGACCTCCGGCGCGAACACCGCCTTCGCGCCCAGCCCGGATGGCACCGTCGACGCCCTGGCGGTGTCCGGGACGCTGCTCTATGCCGGCGGCAGCTTCGCGCACCTCGGCGCCACCGCGCAGAGCGACCTTGGCGCCTTCGACACCACCACCGGCCTGGCCACCAGCTGGGCGCCGAACGCCAACGGCCTGGTGCGCACGCTGTTCATCAATGGCGGCACCATCTACGCCGGCGGCGACTTCAGCACCATCACCACCCAGACGCAGCAATACGTCGCGGCGATCAACGGCACGGGTGGGCTGATCGCGACCTGGCAGCCGACGGTCAACAACTCGGTCTTCGGATTGAGCTTCGGCAACGCGGACCTGCTGCTTGGCGGATCATTCAACTATATCGATGGTCTGAACGTCAATCAGAACTTCGACAGCATCAACCCCTCCACCGCCACCGCCTTCGGCAGCTGGCCGCTGCCCAGCAGCACCGTCTATGCGCTGCTGCGCATCCCGGGCACCAACAACATCCTGCTCGGCGGGAATTTCGGCACCTTCACCAGCAAGCTCACCGGAGCGCTGATCTATGACGGCGGGGTTGCGATCGTGCCGCTGACGCCGCAGCCCAACCCCGGGGACCTCAACGGCGACGGCACGGTCAACCAGCTCGACGTCGACATCGTGCTCAGCCATTTCGGCTACCGCATCACCGACCCGGGCTGGCTGCCCGCGGCCGATGCCAACGGCGATGGCGTGGTCAACGTCGACGACCTGAACATCGTCCTGTCGAATCTCAACAAAAACTACTGATGCGCATCCTCCTGACTGCGTCACCACGTCGACTGGCTCGCCTGCTCCTCGCCCTGCTGGCGATGGCCGGGCTGCCTGCGGCCGACATCGCGCTGAGCGTCGACCAGCCGCTGCCGGTGGTGGGTGCGACGATCACCGTCTCGGTCACCCTCAACAACGCCTCGCCCTTCGACACCTGGGGCCTGCAGGTCGACTTCAACAACTCCTACCTGCAGCTGGTCGGCGAGTCGGCAGGCAGCGCCGCGGTCTTCGTCCCCGACGCACGCTCGCTGGCGCTGATCAACGCCTCGGGCGAGATCCACCTCGGCGGCTATTCGCCGACCAACACCAACGACAGCGGCGGCTCGACCGCGACGCTGGCGGTGTTGCAGTTCGTGGTGCTGGGCGCCGGATCCACGGCCATCAGCACCGTGCCGCGCGACAGCACGCATCCCTTCGGCGACACCCTGTTCAGCGAAGCGACCCCCACCACCTACACCAGCGTCGTGCCGGTCTCGGATGCGCCGCTGACCATCAGCTCGCGGAATCTCGACGTGGTCACGCTCAACGCCGCCGCGGTCAACGCCACCGCCTCGGGCTCAAGCGACGGCTCCTTCACCATCACGCGCAGCGGCTCGATCGGCTCGATCACGGTGCCGCTCGAGGTCAGCGGCAGCGCGGTGCCGGGCACCGACTACGCGGCGCTGCCCGGCTCGGTGACCTTCAACGCCGGGGTGAGCTCGATCACTCTCGACATCCATGGCCTGGACAACACCGCGATCGACGGTACCCAGACCATCGACCTCGACATCCTGCCGGCGGCCACCTACACCATCGGTCAATCGCGCTCCAGCCAGGCGCTGCTGCTCGATGATCTCGGGCCCACGACCAGCATCACCGTCGACCACCCGACCATCCAGGTCGGCCAGACCCTGACCGTGACGCTGTCGATCGCCAACGCGCCGACCTTCCTGGAATGGGGCGAGATGCTCAGCTGGTCGCCCGGCACGCTGCAGCTGCTGTCGCAGTCGGCGGGGGATTTCAGCCAGTTCGTCCCCGATGCGCGCCCGACCGAGCTGATCGACGCCGCCAATGAGGTGCACACCGGCGGCTACGGCTCGGCGAGCGGCTCGGGACGCCTCGCGGTCTACACCTTCGAGGTGCTCTCCGCCGGCAGCATCCTGCTCTCGGCGCCGGCCCAGGGCACGGGAGAGCCCTTCGGCCTCGCGCTCTTCGACGCCTCGAACCATCTCCTGGTGCCGCTCGCCGCGCCTCCGGTCACGGTCAGCGCGGCTCCGGCCGACGTCATGACGATCAGCTCCTCGCAGCCGATCGCCTCGACCGACGGCCCGACCCCGGCCTACGTGACGGTGTCGCGCGACCGCACCGCCGATGCGCAGACGGTGAGCCTGCTGGCCAGCGGCTCGACCACCCCGGCGATGTGGGTCGCGGTGCCGAGCAGCGTGTCCTTCGCGATCGGGCAGTCGGCGGTGACCTTCCCGCTGCTGCCGGTCGATACCGGGGTCGTCACCGGCACGCTGAGCCTGATCCTGACCATCGGCCCGGGCCCGCTCTACAGCGTCGGCAACCCGTCATCGGTGACCATCACCCGCCTCGATGCCGAGGGCTCCGACCTGTCGCTGACCGCGAACACGCCGCGGCCGGCGCTGGGCGGCACGGTGCAGGTCATGATCCACCTCGACCAGGGGCCGGCCTTCAGCCAGTTCGGCGGCATCGTCTCCTTCCCGGTCGCCAACCTCAGCCTGGTCACCCAGGCTGGCGGGGATGCGAATCTCGGCACCTTCGTCCCGGATGCGCGCAGCCTGAGCGAGATCAACGCCTCCGGCCAGGTCCATGTCGGCACCTACACCACCGATGACCAGTCCGGCGGCTCCGGCGACCTGGTGGTGCTGACCTTCAACGTGGTCGGCTCGGGCACCGCGGTCCTGACCACCGCCGACCAGACCAATGGCGTGCCCTTCGGCGACGCCCTGCTCAGCCAGGCCGGGGAGACCACCCTGCCGACCATCTCGAATGTCCTGACCCTGCAGATCGCCGCCGACCACGCCCCGACCGCGATCGCGCTGAGCAATACCCATGTGCGCCAGGGCCTGCCTTTCGGCACCCTGGTCGGGCTGATCACCGACACCGATCCGGATGTCGGCGACTATGCCACCTATGCGCTGGTGGGCACCGGATCGGCGTCGGCCGACAACGCCAAGTTCACCATCTCCGGTTCGGAGCTGCTCACCGACTACACCTTCGACTACAGCCTGCAGACGACCGCTGCGATCACCATCCAGGCCACCGACAGCGGCGGCCTGACCTACCAGCAGTCCTTCACCATCACCATCGATCCGGGCGGCGGCGTGCTCTACGTCCTGCCGGGCGCGACCGGCCTGGACAACGGCTCGAGCTGGGCCAACGCCTACACCGACCTGGCCCCGGCGCTGGCGGTGGCCAACAGCGGCACCCAGGTGTGGGTCGCAGGTGGCACCTACCGGCCCACCGCCGGCACCGACACCACGCAGACCCTGACCATTGCCGCCGGGGTCGCGGTCTATGGCGGCTTCGCCGGCACCGAGTCCACCCTGGCCCGCCACTGGCCAGCCCACCTGACCACGCTCACCGGCGTGATCAGCGGCGGCGCGGCGCGCCATGTGGTCACGCTCGACGCCGGTGCGCTGCTCGACGGCGTGGTGGTCAGCGGCGGTGACGCCTCGAGCGCGCTGCCCGATCAGGATGGCGCCGGGGTCCTGGTCGGCAGCGGCTCCGCCTCGGCGGTCCTGACCCACTGCATCATCACCGGCAACCACGCCGCGACCAGCGGCGGCGGGGTCTATTCGCAGGGCGCGCCGACGGTGATCGAGAACTGCGTGCTCGATTCCAACCTCGCCGACAGCGGCGCCGGGGCCTTCGGCGCCGCGAGCGGCGCGCACAGCCTGACCGCCGACACCCTGACCAACAACAGCGGCTTCACCTGCGGCGGTGCGGAGGTCACCGGCTCGGCCGGCCTGACCGTGCTCGACTGCGTGTTCGACGCCGACACCGTGCCGGCGCTGCATGACGGCTCGAGCGCGGCCCTGACCTACGCCTCGTGCTGCGTGCCGGACGCGAGCGTCGCCAACGCCGACAACCTCGGGGCCAACCTCAATGTCGATCCGCTGCTGATGGATGTCGCGCGTCCGGATGGCGCCGACGGCATCTGGTTCACCAGCGATGACGGCGTGCAGCTCAGCGCGGTCAGCCCCTGCCGCCTGGCCGGGTCGAACGCCGGGCTGCCGGATGACCTGTACGGCGACCCCCGGCCGGCGGGCGGCGGGGTCGACATCGGCGCCTGCGAGTTCGAGGTGACCGGCGGCACCGCGCCGACCATCACCAGCCCGCTCACCGCCAGCGGCACGGTCGGCACGGCCTTCAGCTTCGTGCTGACCGCGAGCGGCACGATGCCGATCAGCTTCACCGCCAGCCCGCTGCCCGACGGCCTGTCGCTGTCGCAAGGCGTGATCAGCGGCACGCCGCAGTCGGCGGGCGCCACCAGCATCACCGTCAACGCAGCCAATGGCGTCGCCTATGCGACCCCGGTGACGCTGGTGGTGACCATCGCCGCGTCCGGCTCGGCGGTCGCGCCGGTCCTGACCTGCCCGAACACCGCCACCGCCTATGTCGGCATCCCCTTCTCCTTCCCGATCACCACCACCGGCACCCAGCCGGTCTCGGTCGCGGCCAGCCCGCTGCCGCCCGGGCTGTCGCTGTTCGGTTCGACCATCCAGGGCACGCCGACCGCGGTCAGCACCACCTACATCAACCTCGGCGCCTCGAACAGCGCCGGCATCGCCGCACCGCAGTCGCTGCTGCTGACCATCGTCGCACCGGTCGCGCCGTCCTTCATCGGGCCGACCAGCGTGGTCGCGGTCCTCAACAAGCCCTACAGCTATGTCATCGGCGCCAATGGCACCCTGCCGATCACCTTCACCGCCAGCCCCCTGCCGCCGGGCCTGACCTACGGTAACGGCGCCATCTCCGGCACCCCGACCGTCAGCGGCGCGACCATGGTCGGCCTGACCGCCACCAATGTCGCCGGCTCGGCCATCCCCGAGACCCTGACCATCGACGTCGACATTCCGGCCTCAATCACCAGCGCGACCAGCGCCACCGGCACGGTCGGCTCGAGCTTCACCTACACGCCGACCGCGACCGGCACCGCGCCGATCACCTTCACCGCAGCACCCCTCCCGCCCGGCCTGTCCTTCGATGGCACCACCGTCTCCGGCATGCCGACCACCGATGGCACGACGTCGATGGTCATCACCGCCACCAATCCGACCGGCCCGACCAGCCTGGTCGTGCCGGTCACCATCTCGACCCTGGCGCCGCCGGTGTTCACCTCGGCCAGCCAGGTCTTCGGCACGGTGGGGTCGCTGTTGACCTTCCCGATCATGACCACCGGCGCCGCGACGATCACCTATGCCGTGACCAGCGGCACGCTGGGCGATGGCCTGAGCCTGAACCCGAACAGCGGCGTGATCAGCGGCACGCCCGGCACCGCCGGGACGCAGAGCGTGACGATCACCGCCACCGGCCCGGGCGGCCAGGCCTCGCAGATGATGACCCTGACCATGGAGGTGCCGGCCGGCATCACCAGCGGCACCACTGCCTCCGGATACGTGGGCAGCAGCTTCAGCTACACCATCCTCTCCGCCGGCACCAACCTCTCCTACGCCGCGACCCCCCTGCCGCCGGGCCTGAGCCTGGCCGGCAACGTGATCTCCGGCATCCCGACCACGGTCGGCACGACCAGCGTGGCGCTGGTGGTGACCAATGACATCAGCTCCTCCGGACTGACGCTCACGGTGACGATCGCTGCGGCGGTGGTGCCGGCCAACATCACGCCGACGACCGTGGCCGACGCGCTGGGCAGCGCGGTGAACGTGCAGCTGGCCGCCGACGGCACCCAGCCGATCACCTATGCCGTGACCGGCGGCACGCTGCCGGCCACCCTCAGCCTGAGCAGCGGCGGCCTGCTCAGCGGCATGCCGGCCGCGGTCGGGAGCACCACCGTCACGGTCACCGCCACCAACAGCTTCGGCAACGCGTCGCAGGCCGTGACCATCATCATCCAGGTGGTGCCGGTCATGCCCAGCACCGCCTCCGACACCGGCACGGTCGGGGCGCCGTACACCTACACCATTCCCTCGACCGGCACCCTGCCGCAGACCTACACCGCGACCAACCTGCCGCCCGGGCTGAGCCTGGTCGGCAACCAGGTCACCGGCACGCCGACCGTGTCGGGGACCACGGTCATCGCCCTGTCGGCCAGCAACCTGGTCGGCACCGCCGACCAGGCCCTGAGCCTGGACATCGCGCCGGCGGTGATACCGACCATCACCAGCCCCAATGCGGCGGTGGGCACCGTCGGGCAGGCCTTCACCTTCACCCTGGTCGGCACCGGGCCGCCGCTCCCGGTCTTCACCCAGACCGGCCTGCCGGCCGGCCTGACGCTCTCCGGCACCCTCATCTCCGGGACGCCGACCGCGGCGGGGGTGACGGATGTGTCCATCACCGCCACCAACCCCGCCGGCCAGGCCACCCAGACCCTGCGGCTGACCTTCCAGGTGCCGGCGATGATCAGCTCGAGCCTGGCGCCGGTCTCGGACCCGGTCGGCACGCCCTACCTGTACACCCTTACCGCCAACGGCACCGCACCGATCACCCTCAACGCCACCGGGCTGCCGAACGGCCTGAGCTATGCCGGCGGCGTGATCAGCGGCGCCCCGACCGCGACCGGGATCAGCACCATCGTGCTCAGCGCCGCGAACCTGGTGCATACCGATGTCGAGAACCTGGTGCTGACCGTGGTCGCGGCCACGGCTCCGGCCTTCCTCAGCGGCAACAGCGCCGTGGCCACGGTCGGCTCGTTCTTCTCCTTCCCGCTCTCCGCCTCGGGATCCCAGCCGGTGACCTTCACCAGCAGCACGCTGCCCAACGGCCTGGTGCTCAGCAGCGCGGGCGTGATCAGCGGCACGCCGACCGACGCCGGGATCTTCATGGTGAACCTCACCGCCACCAATGCCGGTGGTTCGGTCGGCCAGGTCCTGACCATCACCCAGCAGATCGTCCCGAGCATCACCAGCGCGAGCTCCGCCGCGGGCACGGTCGGCACGCCGTTCAGCTACCCGATCACCGCCCTGGGCACCGCGCTGAGCTTCAGCACCTCGACCCTGCCCGATGGCCTCATGCTGCTGGGCA